>Ga0207639_10002718_pt1 | contig 11860 bp, 14 predicted proteins | sample KBSCornC32_FD_184299 | JGI IMG/M metagenome (GOLD analysis project Ga0207639, IMG submission 184299) | Corn rhizosphere microbial communities from Kellogg Biological Station, Michigan, USA - KBS Corn C3-2 (SPAdes) (version 2) | ecosystem: Host-associated > Plants > Roots > Rhizosphere > Soil ...
AGCATCGTTGGTTTCAGGACTGCTCATTCGCGATAATTACGTAAATGGGATTCAGAAAATCTATAGCTGCAACGGAACAAAAGGCATAAGCGCAAACCTGATTGAAGAGAATGCCGCGAATTGGTGGTTCGAAACGATTCCAGGCTTCTTGGTTCAGAACAACACTGCGCCGTAATAGTCAGACACGTAGCGGATTGTGCCGATCCGGATTGCATCCCTGATGACCGGCACAAGCACTTCCACAAATACAATCGTTGGCCCATGGGCTGCTGCTAATCCCTAGAAAGAGCTAGAAGCGCCGGCCGGAAATGTTGCTGATATTGAGAATGAATGGAATCGCAACAATCCAGCCTGCAATGGCGGCTGCAAGCATTGCGAATGTCCCTCGGACGGTCGGGTGTCCAGACTCAACGTCCAGTGCAGTAGCGAAAGTCGTGGTACCGACCAAGACGCTACCGAAGGAATATGCCAGCTTCTTCCAACGCGACACCATATCCATCTTTGAGATTTTCATAACGTAGCTGACGCTTGGTTGGGCAAAGAATTATGTTTTGGTCACCACAAGCGTTCTGCACCACGATGTTCCGGCCGCTCCCCAAGAAATCAGCATTTCACTATTCAAGCAAACGCAATCTCCGGCATCGAGCACATCAGTCTGACCGGCTGACTCAAGGTTGAGCCTTCCTTCGAGAACGTAGATCACCCCGACGAACACCTTGCCAACGTCGATTAGCGTTTCTATAAATTGAGGCGGCAAGTTGACTTCTCTTGCGAGAATCGGATTACTATCCGCTCCATTTAACCGGAACTGCTTCTTCGTTTCTTGCCTTCTACCGCTCCTCGGCTTTTGCATGCTGCGTGTGATGGACATGGCATGCTTAGGCGCATCAGAAAAGAAGAACCCAAGTCCGATTCCATATACCCGGCACAGGATTGCCAATGTCGAAAGGGTTGGAACCATCCGTTCGGTTTCCAGCTTCGACAGGAGTGCGGTAGATAGACCTGTTTCGGAGGCTAATCGCGATAGAGTAAGGCCCTTCTGCGTGCGGAGCGCACGAAGTTTGATACCGATCGAGTACGTCCGAATGAGTTGTTCAGGTTGATTAGAGGCAGCTTCCATGCTTCTTCTCCCATTCAGTAATGCAAGCAAAAAACAAGAGGCCTCATCGTGCAGAGGCCTCTGCGTTCAATTGGTCGTGCACTATTCGACAACATTAACGTGTCAATATCCGATCCGGATGTGATGTGGATCACTTCCGGATATTCATCGGAGTTGACAGTTAAAATTCGGATAGTTCTAAATACGCGCTGCCCTGTCCACTGATTCATCAAGGCCTCTCGAAAACGAGAGGCCATAATGTTTTGGATCAGACCGCTTCGGCCTGTGTGGTGGGCAATCCTGAAGTTATCCCGATTTTTCGTAGATTCTTCTGGGTACCCTACCAGAGAGGGTGCTGATCCCGACTGTTTTCTCGAATGAAGGAGCTTCACCCAGATTCAGCCGGAATCTCGGCCAATGTTAGCCCCTCGGGCCGCTGTGTGGGCTTTGTGTGGCTAGGCTGGGCCCTACCCAGCCTAGTTCTCCATAAAACGGCGCTAAACGCCAGTGTGCCAAAAATGGGAATCCACGCGCGTCGCAACTTGACGGCTTCCACTGACGTGCCGACTCTGATGGGCAGCTAACTTGCGGATTTGTCATCTCCCGAACCCGCCAAGACAAAGGGTCCAATTACTGTGGCCGTTATCGCGGGAATGCCTTCATTGAGCGCAGCAGCCTTCTCTTCTGCTGATCGACGGTCAAAGTCTAAAGATGCCTGGGTGATCGTATTCTCGCCCTCGATTTTGGTGAAATACACCTCGGTGATCTCACCGTCGCCCTCCGGCCACTCGTTGAATATCAACTTCATGCTCATGCACATCTCCCTAAACTACGGGGTCATGCCCCCAGTCTGGTGATGTTAGCTCTGTCTAAGCAGTCATGGTGAGAATTGGGACTTCTTTTGATCTCTATTTCGCCGGGGATAGATATCGATCGAAATGGCCGCGAAAGAGTCAAAAATGGTGCAGTCTTTTTGAACCGACATGTCATGAGAAAGTCAATAATTTGGAGCGCAGTGAGCGCGTATGAATGCCTTCGCCCGGATCGAATCGCATAAAACGACGACGCCTAGGCGATGTCTCGACTAGCAGTAAATCATCATTGTCTTTCTCAAATATTGTCCGCAGAGTGGAAGCTCAATCTTTTGGACGATTTGCCCGTCCAGATTTGGCCGGACTACGTGCACATTCGGGGTGAGCTTACTGACAAACGACCGGAACCTCCCCAGCGGAATCGACGAACCCATGTCGATGGGTCCTGTCCAACTATGTTGCATCGGACATTCAATTCATCGGAGAGATCAGCATCAAAGGGGCCAACAATGTACCCGGTCTGATTATCCCCGATCATCAGACAGTCTTTCCCTTCCGTGAGGTAGAAGGCCGACGCCAAACATAAACAGGCATCGACGCCGTCCTGATCGGTCTTGCTGGGCCTTTCACTTCGAGAGACATTGATGAGCCATTGCCTAAGCTGCGGCAATTTGAATTCCCCGAACAAAGCAGCGGCAGATTCGCAGATGTGCCGCCAATCTACGAGCAGGAAAGATTTCTTTCGTACTGGATTGTACTTTGGTAGTCGACCCCACTTGCCCTGTGGGTGTGTCCATTTCAAAGCAATCGCAGTTAAAACCGGATAGGTCTCAAATACGCCAGATGCGAGCTGCGGGTCGGATCAGATGGCACGTTGAACGATTCGAGATACTTCCAGACTGGCGCATCGTGGCCAAACATGTCTGTCCTAGGCCTGTTCGCCGGTTGCATGCCACCGCTCCTGCGACCGACGATGCAACTGACGATGCGCTCGACTGGACGTTGGCCTGATTCGTTGTTGACGATTGTTGGCTGATCTATGAGTTGAACTGTGCAGACCGATTCATGCTCCCGTTGCCACTCCTTAACGATCAACGCTGCTCGATCGAAATTTGCTCTCTGCGGCGGCCCAAATTCCGATATATTCCGTCATCTTCTCTCAAGACACCGACAACTGCCCCTGAATTCCGAGCAGTCCATGCAGAGTCGAAGCCAACGATCAGAATTGACATGTCTGGGCAAGCCAATTCTCTCATTCCCGGCGGTAGGCGCTAATGTGAAGGCTTTTGAAGAGCTGCTGCTGGCTCAATTGATCCCTCGCGCCACAGAACTGGGAAAGGGGGTTTAACGGAGGCGGCTGAGAAACACTTCAAATGGTCTGCGAGACAAACGGAGCAACAAAAAAGGTAATTCAAGTTTGGTCAGCGCACTATACCGCTGCAATCTGGCGAATTAAACATGCGAATCTGCAAACGAAAGGCCTCATGCATGAGCTAGTGATGCCTGGACATTTATTGAGAAATTGAGAAGGTGCCTTTGGGGTCAATAGGTTGTTTGGAAATTCACTACTCTGCCTCGTTTATCGACATATACGTATGTGCCGTTCGCATACACCATCTGCTCACCACTTCGCGCATCGTAATTCGTGTGGTCCGGCCTGCCTAGGAGGCACTCAAGATCGTCGCGTGTCATACCGATTCTGATCCCTGTTACGGGCTTCTCCGTGAATCTTCCAGTCGATAGGAGACCCGCATATATTCTGGACGCCGTCAGATTAGAAAGATATACCTCAATAACTAATCCAGCTGATGTATTGCTGTTCAGTTCTTCGACGTTCAGGACCACTTGCACCGAGGGAAACACCGCTCCGTCAACTAGCTTCATGTCCGTTTCGGCAGCGCGAATGATCATTCTGTGCCCTGGACCGAAATACTTGCGTAATTCGCTCCTTTCAACCTGCGTGCCATCTGACTTCGTCCCATCAAACAGATGTGATCCGATCCAGTTTGCCTCACTCGCACACTCGTAGAGAGACTTTCCAACCAGTACATCCATTGCGCGGGCCGCTGTCGATCTGTCATCGTTCGGTTTTGTCGCGCTTCTCTTGGTTTGCCCATGAAGGGCAACAGAGCAAATGGTAAGAGTGGTAGCAAGAATCTTGCTGCAGAAGATTTTCATTTTGTTCTCGAAAAGCGAAGATCTAAAGATCCGTAATATCGTTCGGTGGAAGTCGTAGTGATATTACGTCACCTTTTAGGGGAGTGCAAGTATGCCTTCCCTAAGACAAAAGTTCGGAAAACGACTCCGTTCAATTCGGAAGGTACGTGATCTCACGCAAGAACAGTTTGCTGAAGAGTTGGGAATCTCGGTGGACTTTCTCAGTTTGATTGAGCGAGGAGTCAACGCTCCATCATTCGAAACTCTCGATCAGTTTGCCATCAATCTCCGTATCCCCGTTAAGGAACTCTTTGATTTCTCGGCCAAAAGCCAGTGATCATTGCGCTGACGACCGCGAAGTCTGAATCAACGGAATGGGACTGTACGTTGTCGCGAAGTTTGTGTCGCCGAGCCATTTTTTGAAAGACGGGTTATCACTGAACTGCTTGAACAGATCAGCGTGGTCGGCAAGCATTTCGACGATTACTCTCTGCAGCGCCTTATCGTGTTCGATGCGGGCATTCTGCCGATCCGAGTTCTTCATCGCGTTCTGGTCGATGTTGTCCACCCACGAATTGAGAGATTGAGAGGCAGATAAAAACAACAGCAATCTTAAGCCGCATTGTGCTCCATTCTCCCGGCTGAACGACGAGACTCTAGGAAATTTGCTTCCCAAAAGCATATGCCGACTGTCGTCCGCTTCATCCTCGGCTGCTTTGATTTGGTTAAAGAGCTAGGTGGTCCTAAGCGGGCGAAGAAGCAACTGTCATTGCAGTCCGGTATCGAAGGGAAGATCTCGTTCTTGGAGCGCTTCCCAGGCATCGGACCTAAATATTCGCGAAACATCATGATGGACGTGTATCACCCAGAATTCAGGAACGGCATTGCAATCGATGTACGGGTTAAATCAATCTCCAAGCTGCTTGGCCTCACCTTTAAGGACTCTGAATACGAAGCGCACGAAGACTTCTACCGGGATGTCGCTGCCAATGCCGGACTCAACGGTTGGGAATTTGACAGATTGATTTTCAACTTTACTGACGAGTTGAAAGAAAAACTCATGGCCACTCGATAGATCGCCTCGCTTCTCCGAATTAATCTTTCTCGATCTTGTTCCCACCCGCCTCATTGGCCTCGGGAACAAGGGAACAAGCATTATGCAGCACTTGCTCCCTCGGCTCGAAAAAGACGAATGTGCACTCCGGAAAAGCATTTGTCTCAGCTGCTGCAAAACTCTCGAGCCAAGGAAGCCAAAGCGCAAATTCGGTGGTCCCTAGGTGAGATCAAGGCCGAATTTCGCCGCCATCCTGCCCCGAATCTTGGCTGGTGTTGGCCCTATCCGGCCCCTGTGTGAGGCTTTGGGGGCTTGAGTGGGGCCTACCCAGCCTGCGGGAGAGTTGGAACGCCCGTAACGCCGCGTGTGAGGTGGAATTAGCCGTCGTAACCGACGGGCTCGAAAGCCATAGCCGATCAAGTCGGGCGACACCTCACAATTGGGTGTCAATTTCTTGCGTGTCTAGATTGCTCAATGCGACTTAGTGCACGACGCCGAAGCTCTTTGCGAGACACACGGGCTGCGCGAAATTCGTCAGTCAACTCCAACCCCGTGCTTCCAAAATATCCGAAAGCTCGCATGCATCCGAACATTTCAGTTCGACACGATCTCCACGCACAAGTCGGAGTGTCAATTTCACGTTTGCACCTTGGTGACATGGACAAGTGCCAATCCAGATTCCCCGCAGCGTGCTGTACGCGCTCACGTCGGCTAGGAGCTTCCTCAATTTCGTGACAGATATCCCAGCCATCTCGTTTGCCTTTGATCATTTCGTGTTTGCTATTTGGTTGGGGTGGGCGGAGCAATGAGATAGCGATACGGATCATTCCGCTTGCCATCGCCGACGGCTTTAATCTTGCCAGCTTCTCTGAGCTTGCGGAGTGCTGTGCGCTTCTTCTCTGTCCTGCCAACGATCGAGGCGTCGATGTCACTTTCCGTCATTTCTGGCCTAGCGTCGATGACGGCCATCATCTCTCGCTTCATTTCCTCCTCTTCAAAGTCGTCCCGTGCTGGTCCTAGCGCATACGAGTTGGAAGACTTGTCAAGGTTCAAGATCGTCTCCGGCAGATCAATCCCGATTCGCTGAACCGACTGCAGCGTTCGCATGTCTCCAACTCTCCGCATTACGAGCTGAGTGCTTGCTGCGGCCGAATATGCAATTGATCCAATTCCCATGTCGACGGGATCGCGGCGCAACTGTTTCGGCGAATGGTTTAAAGCTAGGATGGCCGTCCCAGTTGACCGTGCCACATCGATGAACGGATTGAGTCCGTCATACACTCCGCCGTAGGAGTGCTCATCCCTTTGGCGCACCAGTCGGATCAAAGGATCAATTACCAGCAAAGCAGGTCGGTGCTCTTCGATAAGTTCGAGGACATTTGGCACAATCGCTGCATCGGCGACGAACAGGTTGTCTGCGCCGGATCGGTCGAATCGCAAGAAAACTTGCTTCCACATCCTGTCGGCGCTCCTCAAGCGCAAGGTAAACAACTTTGCCCTCTTGCACTCGTTCACCGAGAAAGTCCGATCCGCTGGCAACTGAGGATGCTAGGTGTCTGGCAAAAGTTGACTTTCCAACCTTAGGCTTGGCAACGATCAAATTGACGGTGCCGGTGGCGAGCCGATTCTTCCAGAGCCAGTCGAACTGCGCCTTCGGTTCATCCATCACACTCGCAAGCGACGGGACTCGAAAACCCGAGGAAGTACGAAGTTCCCGTGCTTCGCTGAGCTGCTCGGCCGGGTACTCAGCAGCACGCCGAATGAGCTGCTCACGTGCAAGAACTCTCAGCCGTTGGCGTTCCTCCTTCTCAAGTTCAGTCATCTCCTACACCTGATAGCGTTTCGTTTTGTCGGCGCGCTCGGGTACTTGTATTTTCCGAATGCGCCGCAATTGTGTTCTCTTCCTCCATTTTGTCGTGGCGGTGGAATCTAAATACGATACCTATGTCGAATCCTCCCCGATCCCTCTCTATTTGGGATTCGACACCAATGCGAGTTACTCTCCGTCCATCAAACTCGACACTGATATCCCAGCATTCAATGTTTGAGATCTCTACGTCTGGGGAATGTAGTTCCTCGAACGAGTTCCCCAGGTTCTGGAGTGCGTGTTGGTCGCATAACAGGCTGTAGTCGTTTTCGGGCCCCCACTGGACGACTCTCGTCGCAGGCTTACCATGGCATTTGTCGTCATCACATTCGAACCGGGCCGCTCTCTCGAACTGCTTCCGCTCATCGCTTTTCTTTAGCTTCATTTCGAGTTTTCCCCTTCCAGTTTTCAGGCCTCAGCACACGTTCGTAATTTTCTGCGTACTTTGCAATACCTTTCGCGGTGCGCCTTTACCGGCATCTCCACCGCACGAATCATGGTAGTGAAACCTTTTTGGCACCTCACAGGATCCCAAAAATCCTTTCGCCGCGTGCTTGCATCAATGCGTCGCGCCGATCCCAGCCTTCTAAGGCCCTTCTGCAGCGCCTGAGGCTGCGCCAACCGCCAGCGATGTGCGATTCATTTCCGGGCATCGACCCAACAGGGGCCTGCTTTGAATGTTGTGTCATCAATCCTTCCTTGGAACGCGCCACTTTCTCTCGATATCACGGAGCCGCTGCAATCCCTCTATAGCATCTGTGAGGAAACTAACATCGTCCCTTCTCGCTTTGCGCGCATTGTCGGACTGGCGCTGCCGCGCATGCACTTCTCTTAGCTGGCACGGGATCTGTCCACACACGATTTGGTGCTCATCTTGGCGCTTGATCTTGGCCGCATAGAAGCGACGGGCAGCAGCGTCATCGAGGTCTTCCATGTCCGGTTCCGGCCCAGGGTGCGATTCCAATTCAGCTCGGCTGATTCCGATGGCTTGTACGATGTCGTCAATTGAGCAGTGCTGTGCGCACTTAACTCGCGCTCCACATCCGGGCACGTGCGTAATTGTTAGTTCAAAATCCCGATCACCATGCGCGGGACAGTTCGCAATCCATTTCATCTTTCCGATTCGTACTGCGTGCAGCAGATCGGCTAAGTCTCTTGCGATCATCTTTCTCACTCTCCTTATTGATTTTTGCCTGCTTCAACCTCATTGCTGGTGTATTCGCTGGCATGCGGGTGGATTGTGAACATTTCATCCGATTCTGTAGTGCCTCGTGCTGCGACGGAAATGCCAGTAGGTGCGATTGAATCTTCTGGTATGACCGAACCCAGCCTCGTGGCCTGAATCTTTTTCTATCGGCCCATCCTGCGCATGTGTTGCCGGTTTGTCGATCGCCGGACGCCGCAGGCGCAGTCGGGCGCGTGATGTTCTTCTCCATTAGTCCCCTTCGGGGATGCGACCAAGGTCGCACTTCTCTTCTCTTCTTAAAGACAAGATCCACTAACTCTTACTAACAACACACCAACACACCAACTGCATGGTGTGACAGTTATGCCTGCAGCAGAACTCTGAAACTCGTTGCCTGCTTTCGTGCAACATAATCTGCGACAATTTCCAGTACACCTTCGCGAATCGCCCTACTTCTGAACCGTGAGATTCGTGTGCGATCGAGCCCCATGAGTTTTCCTACGAGCACGACCGGGAGGAGGATTGGCAGATCGGGCTGCGCTGCTTGAACGTGCCGAGCCAAGGAAATGAATTTGGACCAAGAGGACCTATGCTGCTCCAATAGCACTTTCTTCCACGCGGACTCAAGAGGGTTCGGTCCAAACTTAGAATGGTTCCAAGCACTCTCGGCGATCTCGCGAACTTCGTCTTCTGGCAATGCCGGACTGCACCTTTTCCTGTTTTCGCTCAATAGGTGCTCGAGCAAGTCCGATCGGGACATTCCCTTCCGACGACAGCCCTTTCCAATTCGGTAAAGTGTGGTGTTTTGAAAGCCTTTCCGAATCAGATCGTCTCCAACCAACTCCTCCCAGTCGTTCTCGACACTCCTAGATAGTGCAAGCAAGGATTCTGGTAAATTCGCGAGTCCGCGCTCCTCATAGCGCCAACGGTACTTTTGGCCTGAAGCGTGGATCGAAGGAGGAGCCACGACGTATCCTCCTCGACCGCGAACATCGATTCCGTCGCCGAGGGGTCCTAAGCTATTGCCGATGCTCGAGCCAGTTGGGTACTTGAAATACAGGTGCCAGCCGCTTTGCTTGCCGCCATCGTCAACTCTTCCAGTAATCGCGATCAGGGTCTTCTTTAGTCGATGCTGCGAAAGCAAATCGCGGAGCGAATCGCGGCCACGCTCACCGTCAATATCGAGAACAAGAATTCCACTTGCAGGTCCCGTCGCGATGCCGATGTTGGCCATCGGCCAGCGCTCCCACCAAGTTCGAATCTGAGACTCATCTGCGCTAGCGTCTTTCACTCCATGCAGCGTGCGCGGATGCTTCCCAATTCGTCTGCAATCTAAAGCTCCGCACGAGCATCGGCCAGCCTCCGCACTGTGGAGCGGTAGAACCGGCCGCCCCAGCGCGCCGTAGCGCAATGCTGCCAACATCCGCTCGTTCTGTGCGGGATTGATCGTCTTCGGAAAGGTCGGTGAAGCGTTCATCTTACTCAAGTCTTCGTGGTGCAGGCATCTTGCGGGGAGTCTTACTTGCGGGTAGTGATTTCGTTCCGATAACAATTTAGATGCGCATTTGGGATGCTCTTACCGGTGATTCGGGGGTCTATCAAAGCGGGCACGGTCCCATCCGCGACGATTTTGTCAATGGTATCTTCGCGAATCCGAACAGCACGCCCGACCTTGACGTAATCGATCTTCCGCGTCCAGATCCAAAAACGAATCGTCGCCGGTTTCATTCCCAAGCGGCTGGCAGCGTCGGAAATTGTCAACAATCTCATTCATTCCTCAAAATGCGCAGCCAATAAAAGGGCCGCAATCGTAGTCGTCTACCTATATATAGTAAAAATGCAAAAGCTATATACTTTACTCCCCCATTCCGTCTTCATTAAAATGGCAACGATGCCGCATTTGACAACTAAAGGTGCCGATGGAAAGAGAAGACCGATTAACTCAGACTCAGCGCGCGAAATACTTGAACGTGGGCGCTGGGCCGGAGAGCCAGCCTGCCCAAAATGCAACGCTGCGAAACCGATCTACAAACGGCACCTTTTGGGATATTTTCGATGTCCAAAATGCAAGCTAGACTTCACCGTGCGAACAGGAACGGTAATGGCACGATCCCATGTTGCTCTCGATAAATGGGTCTATGCTGCGTACATATGGATGCACGATTTCCATCAAGCACCGAGGACAATCGGACGTTTTTCGTCGGCCAGATTATCCAGGCAGATCGAAGTGACTCAAAAGACAGCGTGGCTCTTGCAGCAGAGGTTGCAAGAGGCTTTGCACGATCATGAGAGTCGGTTTCTACTTGAAGTTGGGGAATACCTATATCGCAGGGCATACGCTAAAAAGCAGCAAGGGGGGAGTCCGTGAGCGTGTTTCGCAGAGGCAAAACCTGGTGGTACGAATTCGTTTTTAATGGACGACGAATCAGAGAATCGACGCGAAGTTCCTCCGAGACATTAGCAATAAAGGCTGAGCGAAATCGCCGACGCGAATTCGAAGAGTCTGCGAATGGCATACTTGCAAGAAGAGACCCGATTCTTTTTACAAAAGCTGCTAGGGAATGGATGGCGGCAAACAAGGCACGTTGGAGTAGCTCGAATATTGCTATTCAAGAATACAATTTGAAACACCTAAAAGAGCTTTTCGGAAACTTACTACTTACTGACATAACTGCGCCGCTGATTGGAAAATATCAGTTGAAGAGAAAGCAAGATGCTGCGTCCAACAGAACCATAAATATGGAGATTGGTACTTTGCGGATGGTTCTCAAAACATTTCGCCTTTGGCCTAACCTCGCCCCTGACGTCAAAATGCTGCCAGAGACAAAGGAAATTGGGAAAGCTCTTACGCCCGATGAAGAGATGCGACTCCTGGATGCCTGTCGCAACAGTCCGAGTCGCAGCCTTTACCCCGCTGTGGTCATCTTTTGCAATACAGGCCTAAGGAGCTCGGAACTGCGCTCCGCGCGATGGAACCAAGTAGATTTCCTGAAAGGTGAATTTCAGGTCGGCAAATCTAAGACAGCTGGAAGTGAAGGCCGGGTAATTCCACTCAATCGAAATGCTCTTCAAGCGATTAAGGAATGGCGTGCGTGCTGGCCAAATGCTAAGCCCGGGCACTTCATCTTCCCCACTGAGAAATTGGTGTTCAAGGGCAATGGCGCAGTCGAGCGCCAAGTAATGAGCTCCTATCAAGTAGATCCGACAAAGCCACTGGGATCGTGGAAACGGGCCTGGAACTCTGCAAAGAAAGCGGCCAACGTCAAATGCCGGTTGCACGATCTGCGCCATCACTTCATTTCGGCGTTGGCTCAAACGCAGACACCGGACGCAACAATACAGGCAATCAGTGGTCATTTGAGTCGAAAGATGTTAGACCACTACAGCCATGTCGCTCGGGATGCGAAGAGAAAAGCCGTCGAGTCTTTGAATTCGAACGCCCCTCAGGTTAAGCATTAGGAAGGCCGCAAACAGAGGCAAGCTTTGCCGTCCCCACAATTATCCCCACAATCGCCCCAAGTGAGCTAATGTTGGTCCGCGTAAATAGAAGAATAACAATGGTCGGGACGGGCAGATTTGAACTGCCGACCCCTCGCACCCCAAGCGAGTGCTCTACCAGGCTGAGCCACGTCCCGACACAGTCGAGCCGGCTCGGGTGAGCCGGCCCATGGGGTTCTGATTTAGT
>Ga0207639_10002721_pt1 | contig 11856 bp, 13 predicted proteins | sample KBSCornC32_FD_184299 | JGI IMG/M metagenome (GOLD analysis project Ga0207639, IMG submission 184299) | Corn rhizosphere microbial communities from Kellogg Biological Station, Michigan, USA - KBS Corn C3-2 (SPAdes) (version 2) | ecosystem: Host-associated > Plants > Roots > Rhizosphere > Soil ...
ACGGAATCCGTGGCGCAGAGTTTCGGCACCGCCGTGCCCATCATCGACGCCGCACGCATGATCGATGTGCCTTCGGGCACTTCGATCTTCGTACCGTCGATGGTGAGCGTGACCTTCGCGTCCGCTCTGGAAGCGGGCGTGCCGCGGTCGATGTCGTCTGCGAGCGGGCTCATCGCGCGAAATCCTGTGGGAAGTGATTGAGCGCGCTCAAAACAGGATACGGCACGAAGCCGCCTAGCGCGCACAACGATCCCGACTTCATCGTATCACAAAGATCACGCAAAAGCGCGAGGTTGTCGTTAACGCTCTGCCCACGGAGGATCTTGTCGATGGTTTCCTGCCCGCGCACCGACCCGATGCGGCAGGGCGTGCATTTTCCGCAGGATTCTATCGCGCAGAACTCCATCGCGAACCGTGCCTGCGCCAGCATGTCGACGCTGTCGTTAAACACGACGACGCCGCCATGGCCGATCAACCCGTCGCGCGCGGCGAACGCTTCATAGTCGAATTTCGTGTCGAACAGCGACGGCGGGAAGTATGCGCCCAGCGGTCCACCCACCTGCACCGCGCGCACGGGACGGCCGCTCCAGGTTCCGCCGCCGATATCGTTCACGATCTCGCCGAGGGTGAGACCGAACGCGGTCTCGAACAGTCCACCCTGCTTCACGTCGCCAGCGAGCTGGATCGGCATCGTGCCGCGCGAACGGCCCATGCCGAGATTGGCGTAAAATGCAGCGCCATGTTCGAGGATAGCGGGCACCGATGCGAAGGTCAGCACATTGTTGATGACCGTCGGCGCGCCGAACAGTCCGTGATGCACCGGCAGCGGCGGCTTCGCGCGCACCTGCCCGCGTTTGCCTTCCAGGCTTTCGAGCAATGCGGTTTCCTCGCCGCAGACATACGAACCCGCACCGACGCGGATTTCGATGTCGAGCGCATCGAATTGCGCGGCAGCCTTCTGCATCGCCGCGATCGCATGCGGATATTCGGAGCGGATGTAGATGTAGCCCTTGGTCGCACCTGTCGCGAAGCCCGCAATCGCCATGCCTTCGAGCAGCAGGAACGGATCGCCTTCCATCAGCATGCGATCGGCAAAGGTGCCGCTATCGCCCTCATCCGCGTTGCAAACGATGTATTTCTGCGGCGCGCTCGCGTCGGCGCAGCCTTTCCATTTGATGCCCGCCGGAAAGCCCGCGCCACCGCGTCCGCGCAGACCGGACTTGGTGACCTCCTCAAGAACGGCTGCGGGACCGATTTCGTGCGCACGTTTCAGTCCGGAAAATTCCGGCGGCGTCGCGGGATCAATCTGGCCGCAGCGATTGAAGATCAGCCGCGTTTGGCGTTTGAGCCAGGGATGTTCGTCGATGGGACCAAGCGCTTTCGTGGAGGTACCGCTGAAGATCGCGTCTGTATCTTCCAGCGCGAGCGGACCGAACGCGCGCCAGCCCTTGTCGGTTTCAACTTCGAGCATCGGCTCGAGCCAGAACATCCCGCGCGAGCCCGTGCGCGTGAGTTGGAGATCGATGCCCTGCTTCGCGGCCGAGGCCATCAGCGCCGCCGCGACGCGATCTGCGCCGAGCGCGAGCGACGCGGCGTCTTTCGGCAGGCGCGCGCGCATCGTCTTCATCGCTGCACCAATGCGTCGACGGCGGCCGCGTCCAGCGCGCCGTGCACATCGCCATCGATCATCGCCGACGGCCCGATCATGCAGAGGCCGAGACAGAACACCGGCTCCAGCGTCCATTCGCCGTCGGCGGTGGTACCGCCCCAATCGACGCCGAGCTTCTGCTTCACATGCGCGGCAAGCGCGTTGGCGCCGACGGCCTGACACGCCTCCGCGCGGCAGAGCTTCAGCACATGCTTGCCGTGTGGCCGGTCGAGGCGGAAATCGTGATAGAAGGTGACGACGCCATAGGTCTCGGCTTCGGTGATGTTGAAGCCCTTGGCGATCACCTTCAGCGCCGCGCGCGGAATGAACCCGAACGTGGCCTGAATCTCATGCAACGCCGGAAGCAGTCCGCCCTTCACGTCCGCAAAACGCGCGACGATCTCGGCGGCCGAAGCATCGGTGTAACTCGCAGGCGCAGCGCGCATGAACAAAGCGGTGAAAACAGCGCGCGACTATAGGTCTGTGTTGCGGCAGAACGAAAGCGGCAAACGCCGCCTTCGGCAGTGCAGCAAAATGTTCGATCAAATTTGGAGTCGCCACGCTGCGAATAGTTCGCGCGTTGAAGGCGATGTTATCTTTGACAAACTCAAGGCTAGCTATAGGCCCGCTTCACACGATTTTTTTGGAGGCTCACGGTATCTTTCGTGGCCCGTCCAACACGCCGGGAAACGACCGACTTTTTGAAACGTCGGACATTTCGGTGTCACCTTGCCATCGACAAGCATGAATACGCCAAGGCTCACACCCGTAAAGTAGTGGCAGGCTGTGGTGTCCTCAGACACGTAGTCATCCCAATACACCCATCCGGTTTCGGTAACGGCCATCGCCAGCAACACAACAACTGGGATGGCAGCAAGCCAAAGCGCCCTCATTTCTGCGTAGCCTTTGCCCTGACGATTTCCGGCGAGTCTACTTGAACACAATCCCGATCGTCTCCGCGACGCACGCCGGGCGCTTTTCGCCTTCAATCTCGATGGTGATTTCACTGGTGAGCTGCATGCCGCCGCCGCGCGGTTCGACTTCGAGCATCTTGGAGAGCGCGCGCACGCGGCTGCCCACCGGCACCATGTTGGTGAAGCGCACCTTGTTGGAGCCGTAATTGATCCCGCGCGTCACACCTTCGATGCGCAGGAACCCGCCTGTCAGCCACGGGATCAGCGACACGGTGAGATAGCCATGCGCGATGGTCTTGCCGCCCGGCAGCTCCTTCGCCGCGCGCGCGACGTCGATATGGATCCACTGATGATCGCCGGTCGCGTCCGCGAATTTGTTGATGCGGTCCTGGTCGATCGTGACCCAGTCGGACACGCCGACTTCCTGGCCGACAAGCTTCGGCAAATCCTCGAACGTCGTGTTGATCATGGCGGGAAGTCCTTCAGACGATCCGAGAGTCGCGCTTGCCCCAATAGCGGTCGCGGATCAGGCGTTTGTAGAGCTTGCCGGTCGGATGACGCGGCAGTTCCTTGTCGAAATCGACGGAACGCGGGCACTTAATCGGGGAAAGCCGCTCCCGACAATAGGCCACAAGTTCATCTGCGAGCGCCGGTCCGGCATCGGCCCAGTTCGCGGGCTGGACGACGGCTTTCACTTCCTCGCCGAAATCCTCATTGGGAACGCCGATCACTGCCACGTCGGCGACTTTCGGGTGCGAGATCAGAAGGTTCTCGGCCTCCTGCGGATAGATGTTCACGCCGCCGGAGATGATCATGAACGCCTTGCGGTCGGTCAGGTACAGATAGCCCTCGGTATCGAGCTTGCCGACATCACCGAGCGTCGACCAATCCGGGTGCGCGGGATGGCGCGACTCCGCCGTCTTCTTCTCATCGTTGTGGTAGTGGAAATGCGTGGCGCCGGCGAAATAGATCACGCCTTCCTCGCCGACCGGCATCTCCTCGCCGTTCTCGCCGCAGATATGCACCGCCGCCAGGATCGGACGGCCGACAGTGCCGGGATGGGCGAGCCAGTCGGTGCTGTTCACGTAGCACATGCCGTTGCCCTCGGTGCCGGCGTAATATTCGTGCAGCACCGGGCCCCACCATTCGATCATGCGGCGCTTGATCTCGATGGGGCACGGCGCCGCCGCGTGGATCGCGATCTTCATCGACGACACATCGTATTTGAGGCGCACATCGTCGGGCAGCTTCAGCATGCGCACGAACATCGTGGGCACCCACTGGCTTGCACTCGCCTTGTGCGTGGCGATGGCGGCGAGTGCGCCTTCCGGATCGAAATGCTCCATCACGACAACGGTCGCGCCGAGACGCTGACACGTCATCGAATAATGCAGCGGCGCGGCATGATAGAGCGGCGCGGGCGAGAGATAGGTATCGTCGGCGCGGATGCCGAACACCATCGAGACCAGGCCCATCAGCGGCGACACCGCGTCGATGGGATCGCCGGCGAGCGGCACACGCACGCCTTTCGGCCGTCCCGTGGTGCCGGACGAATAGAGCATCGAGGCGCCCGCGGTCTGATCAGCGACCGGTGTCGTCGGCATCGCGCGGCTTGAATCTTCGTAGCTCTTGTAGCCGTCGATCTTCCCGCCGACGGAGAGGAACGCGATGTTGCCCGCGAGCGGCACGACTTCGGCCGCGACCTTCGCGAGACCGTGACTCGCGATCAGAACCTTCGCGCTGCAATCCTTGACGATGTATTCGACCTCGCCTGCCGTCAGGCGCGACGAGATGCAGGTGAAATACAAACCCGCGCGCTGCGCCGCCCAGCAGATCGGCAGGAACAGGAGATTGTTCTCCATGAAGATCGCGATCGCATCGCCGGTCTTCAGGCCGAGCGAACGGAACAGCTGCGCGCCCTGATTGGAGAGCGCGTCAAGCTCACGAAAGGTCAACTTCTCGCCACTGCCCGCCATGATCAGCGCGAGTTTGTCGGGCGTTGCCTGCGCGTGGATTGTGGGATGCATGCGTTTCCCCAGTGCTCAATATCTTTGCGCGAATTGTTACTGGCGGGTGCGCCTTGCGTAAAGCGCAAGCACCTTGCACAGATGGGTCATGACCGATGCGACACGGCAAACACTCGCGCTGGGGGAAGGCTACGTCTCGCAGCTTGTCTGGGAGAATGACGCGCCGTTGCTGCATTTCGCGCATGCGACCGGGTTTAACGCGGAGACCTATCGCGGGATGTTGTCGCCGCTTGCGGACCGGTTTCGGATTGTCGCGAGCGATGCGCGCGGACACGGTTCGACGACATTGCCCGCAGAGCCGGGCATGCCGCGCGGTTGGAAAATCTTTCGCGACGATCTGATTGCCGTGCTCGACCGCGTCGCGCCGAACGGCGCCATTCTTTCCGGACACTCGATGGGCGGTGCGGTGAGTTTGATGGTCGCCGCCGCGCGACCGGACAAAGTGAAAGCGCTGGTGCTGGTCGAGCCGGTGCTGATGCCGCGCACGCTGTGGTGGCGCATGTTGCTGGTGAGTCTTGGCCTGCGCGCAAGCGAACCGGGACTTGCCGAACGCGCGCTCAAGCGCCGCGATGTGTTTCCGTCGCTGGAGATGGCAATGGCCGCCTACAAAGGCCGCGGCGCGTTCACGACATGGCCGCAAGAGACCATCGCCGATTACATCAAAGGCGGATTCGAATCGGTTGAAGGCGGATTCCGCTTGCGATGTCGCCCGCAATGGGAGTCCGAAATCTTTCGCTCTGCGCCGTTCGGCGTTTCCGGATTTGCGGCGAAGATCCGCTGCCCGCTCACGATCCTCCATGGCGAGTACGCAAGCACCTCATCCGCCGGAGAACTCGATACAATCCGCCGACTGTATCCATCGGTGCGCATCGTCGCACAAAAAGGCGCGAGCCATTTCCTGCCGATGGAATATCCGCAACTCGTGCGCGATGAGATTTTGCGCAGCGCGTCGGCGCTTTAAGACGTAAAACGTCCGTCGAGACGCGCGAGGATTTCTTCCGGCGTGAAGCCGAGCGCGTTCAAGCGTCCTGAACGCGCGAGCATCGCCAATCCCGTTAGCGCGGCCGCAACCAGCACCACATCACGTTGCGCGTCGCGGCTGTTGGCCGGTTGACCGGTCGCATCGGCGAGAACCTTCAGCGCGGCAATCATCCTGCCGTTGAACAGGCGTTCCGCTTCGCTGCTGCCGGCTTCCTGCGGCAACGCGCCCTGCGCCGCGGCGAAGGTTTCGTTGTCGCGCAGCAATACCAGCGCTGCAGATGATGCAGCTGTCAGTTTACCCGAACCGCCGGACGCCACCGCATCGCGCATCGCGCGCGAAAGCGATTGGAGGTCGTCCGCCGCGAGTGCGAGCAGCAGCTCGTCCTTGTTCGCAAAATAGCCGTAGAGCGCGGCCGGCGCATATCCCGCTTCGGCCGCGACCCCGCGCAGCGAGAGATTCCGCGCGCCATCCCGCGCTGCCACCCGGCGTGCGGAATCGAGGATCGCGGCACGCGAGGCATCGCGCGTGCGTGCGCGACGTTCACTTCGAATCGGATTGGGCTCGCCCATCACCCCATGATAGGCGATTCGTCTCTTTAGTGCGCTGCTGCTGGCGCCGGATGCTTGGCCGTATAGGCCTTGGCCGCTGCGTTGTATTCGCCGCCGACCTGTTCCTTCAACTTCTGGTTCTTGGCGATCCGGGCCTGCACATCCGCTTCGATGGAAGGATCGAGCTTCTGCTTCGCCGCATCCTTCGACTTTGCAGCTTCCCGCTTCTGATTGCCGAGATCGGACAGCAGGCAGGTCTGATAATCGTCGGACTGCTTGATGAACTCTTTCACATCGGCGAGGGACGATTTCATCTGCGCTTCGGTCGCGGTGTTGCCATCGACGGCAGCGGGGGCGATCGGCTCATAGCAGGAACTCGCGTCCGCGAGCGCAGGTGCGGCCATCGCCAACACGAATACCGAAGCCAACGAAATCCTGCTCAACATGACGCACTCCTGAGATTTGCCGCCCCTCGCGGTGACGGTACTGAAGCACCTTTCGGGCAGGGAACCAAGACTTCTCAGGTGAGCCCGGCGTAAGGCGGCGCGGGGTCGTATTCCATTCCACGCTGCACCGTCCGCGCGAAATCCGGGCCATGCCATTCGCCCGTCAGCCACAGCGCCATGTCGATTCCGGCGGAGACGCCCGCGGCGGTAACCACATTGCCGTCGCGCACATAGCGGTAGTGGGTGAGCACTTCGGAGGCTTCATTGCGCGCGCGTAAGGTTTCGACAAAGGCCCAATGGGTCGTGACCTTCTTGCCCTTGGCGGGACCGGCGGCGGTCAGAAGCATCGCGCCGGTGCACACGCTTGTGATCCATTTGGCACTCTTTGCGACATTCGCGATCCAGCCGAACAGTGCCTGATTGTTGACCTCACGGCGCGTGCCCTGCCCACCCGGCACCAGCAGCACATCGAGCGCGCCGCAATTCGCTGTCGTCTTGTCAGGAAGAACGCGCATCCCTTTCGCGCAACGGACCGGCGCATCCTTCTCTGCGATCAGAAACACGTCATGCGGTTCGGGCTGACCACCGCGCTTCGCCATCTCGTTGCCCATGGTGAAGACTTCCCACGGACCCACGAAGTCGAGCTCCTCGACGTCATCGAAAATGAGAATGCCGATTTTGAGTGTCATGGCGGTGTCCCCAAATTGCGCGAAGGGACACTACACCACGAAAACGGAAATCAGACCGCGCGTTCGGACATACCGGCAATGTGCTTCTGCGCGAAGGCATCGGCGAAGCGGACCAGCAGCGCGATCACCAGCAGCAACAGCGAGATGCCGTAAGGATTCGCGTCGGGGCGATGCGGGCCGATCATCCGGTCCATGTCGATGAAGGCGAAGGCGAGCCAGAAATAGGCGCTCGATAGACCGCGGAACGCGCGCAGGGTCACGGACTGATCCGTGCGCTTGTTGCCCGCACTCATCAGGAACACAGCGCCGACCATCGCGGTGAACGCGACATACACAAGCGTCGGAAACGGGACACGGCCCGTCAGCAGGTAATCCGGCGTCAGGATGCTCGCGAGGAACACGCCCATCATACCGATGAAGCCATAAGCCATCGCGAAACGCTCTTCGCCGAACGTCTTGGTGACGTCGCTGCGAATGAGACGCGCCACCGGCCCAGCCATGTAATAGAGCGAGAACACAATCGAAGATGTGAACAGGACGACGCTGGACGCGAACCGCGCCGCGTTCATGTCACCGCCCTGATAGAGGAAGCTGATCCAAGCCGCGAGGACACCCAATGTGAGGCCTGCCGCGAGGCCGACGATGCGTTGCCGTGGGTTCCAGCGGGAGGGCGCAAACTCTACGCCGGTATGTTCGATCGCGACCATAAATGGCATTCCCCGCACTGGTTCAGGGCGAGAACGAACAGGTCACGATTTCGTTGCTAGGGCGCGCGTGACAAAGCGACGGCGAAACCGTCGACGGCCACATTGGCTTCATGCCGTGGCGCGCAGGCCACAAACCCGCTCACCTCGAAGCCAGATCGTTCCGCGAGATCGCGCAAATAAGCGTCCGAATGCCGCCAGCGGCGCTTGGGGCCGAGTTCAAAACCGTCGTCCGGCTTGGACTCGACAGTAAAGAGGAAGAAGCCGTCGGGCTTCAGCCGGCGATGAACGCCACGGAACACCGGTTCCAGATCGCCCAGATAGACCAGCGTGTCAGCGGCCACGATCAGGTCGTAGGCGATGCCGTCGGTGGCCAGCGCAGTCTCGATATCGGCGACGGCGAGCGCATCATACAGGTTCCGCGCCCGCGCCTTGTCGATCATCGCGGGGCTGAGATCGATGCCGTCGAGGCGATAGGCGAGGTCTTCGAACGCGACGCCGGTGAGCCCGGTGCCGCAGCCGAGATCGAGGATGGAGAGACTGTCGCGTCCCATCATCACCATGTCCACCAGCTCGCGCAGAATCTGCGGCGCGGCATAGCCGAGTTGGCCGATCATGCGTTGGTCGTAATCGGTCGCGAACTGGTCGAAGAGGTGACGCACATAACCGGCGTCGGACCGCGATTGCGCCTTCATAGCGCGCGCCGCGGCGATCTTGGGGGCAGTCTCCTCGTCTTCTTCGAGATGGTCGAAGGCTTCAAGCGCCTTGTCCGGTTCACCAGCCTCAAGCCATGCGCACCCGAGCGCGAACCGCGCATCGGCGAGCGTGTAGTCGAGACGCAGCGCGCGCTGTAACTCTGCGATGGCGTCGGGCAGACGCTCTGCCGCGAGCAACACCTGTCCGTATTCAAGCGCATGTTCGGCGCTGCGCGGATGCAGTGCCGCCGCTTCGCGCGCCGCCTCTACATCAGGCGGCAAGCGTGCATTTGCCGTTGTTGATCACGACGACGTCGCGTTCCTTCGTCTTGCAGCGGAAGGAGACGACGTTTCCATCGACCCACATCTCGGTGACGATGGTCTCGCCCGGGAACACGGGTGCGGAGAAGCGCACGTCGAAGCCGGTGATCTTGGTCGCATCGTATTTGCACACCGTCGAAACGATTGCGCGGCAGGCGGTGCCGTAGGTGCAAAGCCCGTGCAGGATCGGACGCGGGAAGCCCGCCATCTTCGCAATCGCCGGATCGCGGTGCAGCGGATTGCGGTCGCCGGAGAGTGCATAGATGAACGCCTGATCGGCGCGCGTGTCGCATTCGTGCACGAGATCGGCGACGCGTGTCGGGATCGAATGCGGCTCGGGCGCGCCTTCTTTCGGCCCGCCGAAGCCGCCATCGCCGCGCGCGAAGATCGTGTTGACCAGCGTGCAGAGTTTGTCGCCGCCCTTCTCGCTGACGACGCGCTCCGTCAGGATCACAGCGCCCTTTTCCTTGCCCTTATCGAAGACACCGAGCACGCGTTCGTCGAACGTCACATCGGCGGCATAAGGCAGCGGCTTGTGGATCGTCAGACGCTGCTCACCATGCACGACCATCAAATAGTTGATGCCCGATTTCGCCATCGTGCTGCCCTTGCCCCAGCCGATCACGGTCGCCATCGTCGGGATGGTCTGAAGGTTGTTCTCATAGACGAACTTGAGTTCGTCAGTGTTCATAGGATCGCGCATGAAGCCGATGCCGAGCGCATAGAGCATCGTCTCGCGGTCGCCATAGCTCGCGGTCAGGCCCGTCTCTTTGGCCTTCATAAGTTCGTCGTAGATGATCGGCATGGCGGTGGCTCCCTGAATATCGAGCCCGAGTCCTAGCCGAGCGCGGCCCCGCTGCCAATGGAAGCAGAGCCATTCCATTTCACCGGCTCGACACGCGGAATGATCAGGCCCCAGCCGACAACGCCGAGTAACGCTACGGCACCCGCGATCATGAACGCCAAATTATATTGGCCGGTGCGGTCGACGATGTAGCCGGTGACGGCGGGCGCGACGATGCCGGCGGCATTGCCGATACAGTTCTGCACCGCGACCCATTTCCCGCCCGCGCGCGGACCCGCCAGTGTCTGCGCGATGGCGTAGATCGTCGGCGTGTTGAAGCCGAAGAAGATACCGGCGACGAGAAGGCTTGCGACCGCAAGTTCGCGGCTACCCATCACACAAACAAGCAGACAGATCGCGGCGCCGAGATGCGAGGCAACGGAGAATGACTTGCGCACGCGCGTAGCGCTGGCGCCGCCGCGCATCCACATGTCAGAGATGAGTCCCGTGGTCTGCGCACTGATCGCATAGATGACGTAGATGACGCCCGCGATCACCGCCATTTCGCTCACCGTGAATCCGCGCGCATTCACGAGATAAAGCGGCAGCCACAGGATCACGAAGTAGAAGGCGTAGTTGGCAGAGAAATGCCCAAGGCATGCGCCCCACGCCGCGCGCTGTTGAATGATTTCAAAAAATGACGGCGCACTCTGCAGCTTCGGCTTGTCGGCGTGGCGCGAGGCTTCGCGCGTTGTCGCCAGCCACGGCACCAACCACAGCAGTGATGCGAGGCCAAACAGAATGAACACCGGCCGCCATCCATACTTCGCCATCAGCAATCCGCCGGCAAACGTGCCGAAGCCAGGACCCAGCGCGAGGCCGACACCAATCATGCCGTTGGCGAAGCCGAGGCGGTGCCCAGGCAGATGCTCCGCGAGAAGTTTGGAGCTGCACGGAAACGCTGCGCTCTCACCAAGACCAAGGACAAGGCGCAATGCCAACAAACCGAAAAAGCCCGTCGCAAACCCCGACGCTGCTGTTGCCAGCGACCACAAGGTCACGCCGATGGCGATGGTGCGATAGGCGTTGATCTTTTCGGCGAGCCAACCCGCGAACAACTGCCCCGGCGTATAGGTCCAGAAGAACGCGCCGAGCAACAATCCGATCTGGACATGATCCAGCTTCAGCTCGTTGCGAATGATAGGCGCCGCAGTCGCAAGGCTTCCACGGTCCACGTAGTTGATGAACACGGCCAGCGCGAGGAGCGCGACGATACCCGTTCGCAGCCCGCCTTCCGCTGCGTTACGTCCTGCAACGCCGCTTGAAACTCCGGTGTCTGTCATGCGCCGTCCCCCAACGGATGCATAAGGCGCTTCCTTTCACGTCAACTTGTCAAGGCCGGGCTCGCGGGCGCGCGGGACGGATGCTAGCGTTGCGCATTGCTCTCCTGAAGGATTCCCCGCCCATGACCTATCGCTGTTTCAACGTCGAGATCGCCGACGGCGTCGCACATCTGCAGCTGAAGCGCCCCGACGAATTCAACTCGATGGTCGCGGAATTCTGGAAAGAACTGCCGACGATCATCGAGGATATCGATGTGCAGGCGAAAGCGCGCGTGATCGTCATCTCCTCCACCGGCAAACATTTCACCGCAGGCATGGACCTCGCGAATTTCGCCAGCAGCACTGCGGGCACTTCACTCGCAAAGCTGGAGCGTGGACGGCGCGCGGCGAACCTTCGCTATCACGTCCTCGACATCCAGCATTCGTTCAACGTGCTCGACATGGCGCGGATGCCGGTGCTGGTCGCGATCCAGGGTGGATGCGTCGGCGGCGGCGTCGATCTCGCCAGCGCCTGCGACTGCCGCTATGCGACCGAAGATGCGTTCTTCGTCGTGCAGGAAATCAATATCGGCATGACCGCGGACGTCGGCACCTTCCCGCGCCTGTGCAAATTGCTGCCGCAGGGCATGGTGCGTGAGCTTGCGTATAGCGGTCGCCGCCTCTCCGCCAAGAAGGCGCTCGAGTTCGGTCTCGTCAACGACATCTTCCCGTCGCAGGAAGCGATGCTGGCGCATGTCATGACGTTGGCAAAAGAG
>Ga0207639_10002724_pt1 | contig 11848 bp, 12 predicted proteins | sample KBSCornC32_FD_184299 | JGI IMG/M metagenome (GOLD analysis project Ga0207639, IMG submission 184299) | Corn rhizosphere microbial communities from Kellogg Biological Station, Michigan, USA - KBS Corn C3-2 (SPAdes) (version 2) | ecosystem: Host-associated > Plants > Roots > Rhizosphere > Soil ...
TCATAGATGCGCCGGTCGGCCTCACAAGAGCTTCAGCTCTATTTGACCTGGCCCTGGAGGTCGTCGCGCATCTGGCTCGCGGCGTCCTTGGGGTCCATGTCGCCGTTCATGGCGGGCATGACGTAGTTGCCGGCCGCGTCATAGACGGGCGAGGCGACGCCGGCGAGGGTCGACACGGGGTCGAAGGTCGCGGTCGCGGCCAGCGAGGCGTAGTCCGAATTCGGCTTCAGGTTCTTGAAGTCGTCGCTGTTGCGGACGGGCGCGAAGGCCGGGAGGTGACCGCCGCCGGCCCATTCCAGCGAGTGCTGGTTGAACCAGTGGATGGTGTCGAGCACTTCCTTGCGCTTGGCCGGATCGACCGGGTTGCCCTGGCGGTTTGGAATGGCGAAGGAGTGCGAGTCAGCCCAGGTCGCGGGGTGCGCGTAGAGCGCCGGGATCTGGATGGCGCCCCAATCGAAGAGCGAGCCCTTCTTCTGGAGGTCGACCATGGTCGGCACTTCCCAGACGCCGTTGATGTGGAACGCCGCCTTGCCCGAAGTGAAGAGCGCGATGGCCGCTGCGTATTCGGTCTGGCCGGGGGTCCAGCCGCTCTTCACCCACTTCTGCATCTCAGCCATGGCGGTCGCCGCCTTGTTGAGATTGTCGTCGCCGTCGAGGAACTTGTTGTCCTTCGAAAGGAAGACGCCATCCTGCTGGTTGAGCAGCGAGTAGAAGATACGCCACATGGTGGCGCCGTCGGCGGTCGGGATAGACAGCGGCGTGACGCCGGACGCCTTGAGCTTGTCGAGCGCGGCATCCCAGTTGGCGACGCCGTCGAGGCCCTTCGGCTTGCCGTCGTCGCCGAGCAGGCCGGCGTTCTTCAGCAGCGTCTTGTTGTAGTAGAGAATGATCGAGTGGATATCGAGCGGGATGGCGTACTGCTTGCCGTCCGAACCCTGCGCGGCTTTCCAGTTAGCCGGCTCGAAATCCGACGCCTGGATGCCCGAGGCCTTCATCTCGTCCGGGGTGATCTCGGAGAGCGAGCCGGTCGAGATGCCGAGCGGAATGCGGGACTCATGATAGGTCATGATGTCCGGGCCCTGGCCGACGGCGGCCGAGGTCTGCACCTTGGTGTAGAACGGGGTGCCCCAGTCGAGCGTCGTCGCTTCGATCTTGAGCGTGCCGGCGTGTTCCTTGTTGAACTCGTCGATCAGCGACTTCATGCGAACGCCGTCGCCGCCACCGAGGAAGTCCCACCACACCAGTGTGTCCTCGGCCTGGGCCACCGACACGGCGCCGATCGTCAGCAGCGCGGTCGCGGCGAGAGCCGTCTTCAAAAGTCTCTTCATCAGTCGGGTTCCTCCCATGATGGTCATGCACACACCCGCACCGCGGCAATTGCCTCGGGCGGGCCCCTCCAGGCGCTCGGCCGCAATTCCTACGCGACCGCCTTATACGGCTGGACCATAAACCGACTGGCGAAAGTAGATCAAGGCCAACGATACATACCCGTATTTTTGATACGAAAACGGGAGGCCATTGGAGGTGTGAGGTGGCAGCGGGCCGTGCGCGGGGAGGCCGAACTAACCACAGCGAGTGTGGCAAAACCCACCAGCCGGCGCAAGAAGCCGCCATCGGGATGGCGCGACGATCGATGGCTGTTTTGAACCGGGCCGGTGTCCTCGGCAGCTAGGGCAGCAATATTGTCTTTTCGGATGAATATCCGCAAAGCCGAATCCGAATGGATGTTGGCGACTGATGGTGACGGTCGCCGCCGAGCTGCGCAGAGCGCGCTGTGTTGGCGACGACCAACCTGCTCGTGTCGCCGCCTGGCGCTGGACATCGCCCTCTCGCTAGCGCTGAGCTCGTCACAAACGGAGATTCCCGCTTTCGCGGGAATGACGTGGTGGGGTCGCGCGAGCCCCGTTGCCTGCCGTGTCCCACCCTCATCCTGAGGTGCGAGCGGAGCGAGCCTCGAAGGACCCACGGCGATACGCCTCGCGTGGTTCGAGGCTCGCCTACGGCTCGCACCTCACCATGAGGTTCTATTTGGTGGCCGCCGGCTCACCCCACCCACGGCGTCATTCCGGCGAACGCCGGAATCCAGCGCGCAGGCCGTGGTCGGACATGCGGCATGGCCAGTCCATCGCTGGCTCCGAGGGGCAAGGGATGCGGATCATGTGGTGCATTGGATTCCGGCGTCCGCCGGAATGACGCCGTGGTGTTGGAGGGCGCGCAGCCCAAAGCGTTGTTGGCACCAACTTGCCCCCACCCACGCCGTCATCCCCGCGCAAGCGGGGATCTCCGTTTGTCGCAAACGCGGTGCACGCCAAAACAGAGATTCCCGCTTTCGCGGGAATGACTCGGTGGTCTGGGGAACGATCGGGGCCAGTTGGCGAGCTCCAGCCCCACCCTCATCCTGAGGTGCGAGCGGAGCGAGCCTCGAAGGACCCTCGGCGATACACCGCGCGTGGTTCGAGGCTCGCCTTACGGCTCGCACCTCACCATGAGGATGTTGGTAGTTCGTGACGGCCCGTTTCACCCACGGCGTCATTCCGGCGCACGCCGGAATCCAGCGCGCAGGCCTTGGTCGAAAACTCGGCATGGCCGGTCCATCGCTGGCTCCGAGCGGCGGCATTCGCTGACCGTCTGGTGCACTGGATTCCGGCGTACGCCGGAATGACGCCGTGGGTGGCATGCCATCATGCAAAATAACTTATCCCCATCCCCAACCACCGCCGTTATCCTCCGCCTTATCCCGCTGCTGAAACGCGCGATCATGACGAGTGGTCGGCAGGGGGAGATCGGTGGGCCGGGAGTCGTTCCGGTCCCTGGTGGGTGCGGATACCGTGATCCCGATGACAAAAGGATCGATCGGCCGTGGGCAAGAACTGCAACCCTCGCCCAAATGCAGAGCAAGGCCGGCAGTGGCTGAGCTGTGCAGGTCGGTTCCGGACTAGGTCTAAGGCCGGACTTTGTAAGTCGCCCCTGCCTGACAAGCCGATCGCATCGGCGAGGCTCTGCCTCACCTTTTGCGGACTACCCGCTCCGGGGTCGGAGCCTCGCCGATGCCGCGTGCTTGATGCGGCAGTGTTTGCAGAGAGGTCCGGGTCGCGCCGGATGTTTTCATTTGTGCGGAGCCACAGGTGATCGATCGCGGCTTCCCTCTCCCCTTGCGGGAGAGGGTCCGGCAGGGGGCGAGGGGTGGGCCACGGACGCCGAGCTCGCGGCATCTCCCTCATCCGGCGCTTTGCGCCACCTTCTCCCGCGAGGGGAGAAGGAAGGGCACGCGGCTGCACATCTAGCTGGATCGCCGGGTCGAGCCCGGCCATGACGGCGGTGAGGTTGGGGGATGTGCAAACAGCAGAGGAGAGCCCGACGACACCCTCTGCCGCGACAGCTATTTGCTCGCCGCCACACCGGCCGGTGCGCCATTGGTCCAGGTCACCTGCTGACTGTTCAGCGGCACGACGGAGAGCGACATCTTGCCGGAGCCCTGCTGCACCTCGCGGGCATGCGAGAGGTAGATCAGCGCGTTGTCGTCCTTGTCGTAGATGCGATTGACGCGGAGGCTCTTCCAGATGAGCGAGCGCTGTTCCTTGAAAATCTCCTCGCCGCCCGAGGTGGTGTTGATGTTGCCGATGGTGATCGGCCCCTCGGCGTTGCAGTCGATGGCGGAGTACGAGGGGTCCTCGAACCAGTTGCCCTGCTGCAGCTTGTCGATGACCGAGCGGTTGAAATAGGCGAGGTGGCAGACGACACCCTTCACATCGGGATCGGCCACCGCCTCGATCGAGATGTCGTTGCCGGTCCAGTCGACGCCGACCTTGGCGACCTCCTTGCCGTCATTGCGGCCGCAGGCGGCGAGCCCGGTGAGGAGCACGGCGGAAAGGGCGATGAGGGCGACACGTTTGATCATCGGTTGTCCAATCGAAGCGTGTGGGGTCGCCGGGATTGGCGACGGCGCGCATGTGGGAAGACTGCTCCCCCTGCACAAGATCACGCCGGCGTGAGCCGTTCAATTTTGTCCGCGCCTCAGGCGGCTTTCGAGGAGGCGCACCAGCAGCGAAAGGCTGATGGTCATCACCAGATAGAGGAAGGCGACGACGTTATAGGTCTCGAAGAACTTGAAGGTGCCTGACGAATAGACCTTGCCGAGCTGGGTGATGTCCTGGACGCCGAGCGCCGAGACCAGCGCCGAGTCCTTGATCATCGAGACGAAGTCGTTGCCAAGCGGCGGCAGGATGGTCCGAAGCGCCTGCGGCGCCACCACCTTGCGAAAGGTCAGCCAGCGCGAGAGGCCGAGCGCAAAGGCCGCCTCGCTCTGGCCGGCGGGCACCGCCTCGATGCCGGCGCGAAAGACCTCGGCGATGAAGGACGAGTAGCAGACCATCAGCGCGATGATGGCGCGCCAGGTGAAGTCGAGCGTGCGGATCGATAGCGGCGCGAGCCAGCCTATCCCGACCAAGGGGCCGATCAGCCAGTTGATGGCATCGACGAGGACTGGCGCGCCGACGAACGCGATATAGAAGAGGACGACCAGCACCGGGATGCCGCGCACGATCTCGATGTAGAAGGTCGCGACTTCCTCGAGCAGCCGCACCTGAGAGGTTCGCGCCATCGCCACGACGAGCCCGAGAAGGCAGGCGAGCGCGAAGGCGACGAAGGTGACCCAGAGCGTGGTAACGATGCCGCCAGAGAGCGCAACGAAGATCGTGCGGTAGCCGTCATTGGCGACGATCGACCAGAGCACGATGAGGCCGAGGAGAAGGATGGCGAGCAGCCACCACGGCGTGCGGCGCGGCGGCCGACGCGGTCGGCCCGGCGAAGGAGGGGCGCCCGACGCGGCGTCGGCGTCGGCCGGCATGGATCAGGACTTCGACATGAAGTCGAAGAACCACTTCTTGTTGAGGGCCTCGGTGGTGCCGTCGGCCTTCATCGCGGCGAGCGCCGCGTTGACCGGCGCAACGAGGTCCGACCCCTTCTTGAAGATGAAGCCGAAGGCATCCGAGTTGACCGGATCGCCCACCGTCTTGAAGGCGCCGGGGTTGGCGCCGATGTAGCCGTTGGCGGTCGTGCCATCCATCAGCACCATGTCGATGTCGCCGGCCTTGAGGGCCTGCACCGAGGCGCCAAAGGTGTCGAACAGCTTGATGCGGCTATCGTCCTTCTTGTCGTTCTCGCCCTTGCCGGGATTGAGCATCCCCTCGGCGTCGTAGAAGTTCGTCGTCCCCGCCTGCGCGCCGGCAAGCAGTTTCGGATTGGCGACGAAGCTCGCCTGGTCCTTGATCTCGGCATTGTCGGCGCGGACCAGCATGTACTCCTTGGACTCCATATAGGGGTCGGAGAAGTCGACCTGGGCTTTACGCTCGTCGGTGATGGAGATCCCGTCCATGCCGATGTCGTATTGGCCGTCGTGCACGGCCTGGATCATCACGTCCCAGCTCGAGGTCTTCCAGTCGACCTTGGCGTTGAGGCGCTTGGCGATCTCGTTGACGGCATCATACTCCCAGCCGACGCCCTGCCCGGTTTTCGGGTCGCTGAAGTTGAGCGGCGTATAGGCGTTCTCGGTGACCGCGATGATGGTCCGGCCCTTGAGGTCGGGCAGGTCGGCGCCGACGGCAGGCACGGCCATCGCGGCGGCGACAGCAGCAGCGGCAAGCAGGATTTTCATGAGCTGATTTCTCCCCGAAGCGGGGCGGCTACTCGCTGCCGCCCGACATTGGGGCGAACACTAGAGCAAAATAAAAAGAAGGGAATGGGGTTTGCCCATTCCCTTCCTCGATGCGTAGCGATCGGCCTAGACGACCGACGCTGCTCGCAGCACCCTCGCGGAGTGCTGCCGCATTACTTCTTTGCCGACGCCTTGGCGGCGGGCTTGGCTGCGGCCTTCGCAGCCGGCTTCGCGGCGGCTTTGGTCGCCGGCTTTGCCGGGGCCTTGGCGGCAGCGGCTTTCGCCGGGGCCTTCGCGGCGGGCTTCGCCGCAGCCTTGGCGGCGGGCTTCGCCGCGGCCTTGGCGGCAGGCTTTGCGGCCGGCTTCGCTGCCGGCTTGGCGGCCTTGGCCGGCGCCTTCGGCGCGGCAGCTGCCTTGGCGGCTGGCTTCGCGGCGGCTTTCGCCGGGGCCTTCGCGGCTGGAGCTTTCACTGTGGGTTTGGCGGGCGCTTTCGCTGCCATGGTCTTGACCTTTGCTGCTGGTTTGGCGGCGGTCGCCGCAATGGACTCGTCGATGGTTTCGGCTTTGGGGCCGTTCTGCTTCACAGACTCAATGGCGCTGACCGCGCTCTTCTTGGCAGAATAGTTTTCCGAGATGACCATGGTCTCGCCATTCCTGGCGACGAAGCGAACGAAGAAGCCTTGCGTCTTCCCCGCCACGATCTCGAACCGGTACCCTTTGCCGGTCTGCTTTTCCGACAGGTCCACCGTCGCGGCGGTGGGACCGTTCTTCTTGAGGGATGCGATACAGTTCTTGGCACTGGCTTTGGATTTGTAGTTCTCCGACCAGACGATCACTTCCGAGTTGTAAACGAACTGGACGCGGAACTGGCCATCCTTGCCGGCGACAATCTTGAACTTGTGCATCTACCAGCAAACTCCTCCGTTCATCCCCCCTGGAGCGAATCACTGAGGCTTCGCGCCTGATGGGGATAGTAGCGCGGAGTTGCAAGTCGGTCGATGCAATCGCGAATCACATCCACTGCTTGGCAAGCCCAACGACAGCGACAGCTTAATGACAACTTCATTCCGCATCGTTAACGCCGCGTACCCGATCGACGTGCCCGAGCTCGCGACCCGGATCGACGCGGTCGCGCACCATCTGCTTGAGCACGCGCACGTCGGGAAAGCCGCCATCGCGCTTGCGATCCCACACGAGGTCGCCATCGAGCGCGACGGTGAAGATGCCGCCCGTGCCGGGCACGAGCTGCACGGCGCCGAGGTCAGGTCCGAAGGTATTGAGCAGCTCCTGCGCCATCCACGCGGCGCGCAGCAGCCAGTTGCACTGCGTGCAGTAGGTGATCGCAACGATCGCCTTCGCGCTCTCCGGTGCGACCGGTTCAGACATGCGGATCGCCCAGCCGCGCCACCGTGTCGCTCGGGAGGACGAGCGCTTCCTCGATCTGATGCAGCCGCTCGGCGGCGAGCTCGGCCGTGGTGTTGGAGAGACGCTTGGCGAGGAGCCTCGCGATCTGCAGCAGGAGATGCGGGCGATGCTCGAGCGCTTCGACCGCATTGGGGATCACATAGACTTCGACCGGCGTGTTGGCACGCACCGTCGCGCTATGCGGCGCATCGAGCAGCACACTCATTTCGCCGAAGATGGTACCGGGCTGGCGAATGGTGGTGACTACGACGCGGTCGCGCACCACCTCGAGCTCACCGCTCCTGAGGACGAACATGGTGTTGAGCTTGCCGCCCTCGGGGATGAGGACGGAGCCGGCGGGAAAGAGCTGCTGGTTGAAGTGCGTGTCCGCCATGGACAGGGGCTCCGACAAGAATACCGCGTCACGCGCGGCGCTCTTCTTCCTAGCGCATTTTGCCATGTGGCGAATAGTTGGGCTGCGCCGCGAAGATTGCCCTCGCCTACTCGCAGAGCCGGTAGGTGCAGGTCTTGCCGTGACAGCCGAGATCGAGATGGAAGTGGTCATGATGGAGGGCGTTGGCGTCGGGACCTAATACAGTCGTGAAGCGCGTGCAGGCGACGTCGTGCGCAAAGTGCATCAGCCGGCTGATCTTCGGATCGGTCGAGGCGTAGTCGGCGGTGACGTTGAGACTGCGTCCGTCATCGAGGGTGAAACCGACGACGTCGACGGCGTCGGCGCGGCCATGCTCCGAGAGGTCGGTGCTGCCGCCACCTTCGACGCGGCGATCGCGGCACTCGTAGGAACCGCCGACCGTCACCGACTTGATGCGCGTGTTCTGCGTCGACCAGATGTAGTTGTCGACATCGGCGACCCAGGCCGGCAGGTCGGTCGCCATTTCGCAGGTCACGGTCGCGGGCGTCGAGAGCGGAACGAGGCGTCCGTTGACGGTGATCTTGGTGACGGAGAGCGGCGAGGTAGCGCCGCACTGGCCGTCGGAGAGGGGCGGAAGGGGCGTCGCGACCGCGAGGCCGCTGATCACTGCCGGGCATGCCGTCTGGTAAACGCGCGGCGGCTTGGGCGTGGTGGTCTCGCCCTCGGCGGGGCTCGCCGTGGCGGGCGCGGGCGCTGTAGCGCCGGTGGTCGGCTGTGGGCTTTCCGGTTGCGGGGAGGCGGTTGTGGTGGGTGCCGGTGCCGCTGCCTCTGCTGGCTTCGACTCGACTGGCAGCGGCGCGGGGGCGGTCGTCTCAGCGGGCCGTGGCCGCGGGAGCGGAATCGGTGGCGCGTCGCTTTGAGTGCTGGCGGCTTTAGCTGCAGCCTTTGGCGCCTTCGCAGTCTTGTGTGCGACGCGATGCGGCTGCGTCCCGAACAGCCCGTCGATGAACGACGACTGGGCCGGCGCCGGGCTTGGCCAGAGCGTCGCGAGCATCACGATGAGGACGAGGGTGGAATGACGCATGTGCCGGTAACGGCCAAGCCCAAGTCGGCGTTGCATCGGCCGTTCACCGGCCTCGCCGCAGACGGACCTCGATGCCGTCGAAAATGCAGTTGAGCCCAAACGAAAGACCGTTGTCGGCGCCGTTGCTCGCGGCGGTTTCTGCAACGGCGCGCGCGAACTCCGGGAACTCTGTTTCGTGCCCCTTCAGCCCGGCCGTAAGCAACTCTTCATGCATGCCGTTCCGCGCCGCGCCGCTGCCGATCCCCGCCGCCTGCTGGGCCATGGCGCGCATATGGCCAATGGTTACCGCCAGCACATCGAGCCGGTCGGCGCCGCCGAGCGACGTCTTGGCAAAAAGCCGCAACCCCGCCTCCGTCCACGCGGCTTCGTTAGGGCCAATGACGCGCGGTCCGGTCGTCGCCTCGAGGCCCCAGGGATGCGCGAGGAACATATCGAACGCCGCGAGCGCCCATGCCTCGAGGCCTTTTCTCCAGCCGGTCCGTGCATTAGCGGCGGGCGGTGGACCAAGTGCCCGATCGGTCATCGCCGCGATGAGCTCCGGCCGGCCCGGAACGTAGCGGTAGAGCGCCATCTTGGTGAAGCCGAGCTCTTGGGCCAGGCGCTGCATCGAGAGGGCAGCCAGCCCCTCGCGGTCAGCAAGGCCGATCGCCGCATCGAGCACATCCTCGAGCGCGTGCGTTGGCTTAGGCCCACGGGTGCGCGACTTCGATGGTCCCCACAGCATCTCGACCATGGCCGAGAAGTTGGTCGCCTCCACCGCTGACTCCGCCATCTCAAAAACCTCTTGCGCTAAAACTGTGTCCACCGTACACATTATAACTGTATCCGCAAGACACAGTTGCATGGAGGAGATGAGAGATGGCGAAGCGCGTGCTGATTTCGGGAGCAAGCATTGCGGGTCCGGCGCTGGCGTTCTGGCTGGGACGGCTGGGGTATGAAGTCGTCGTCGTGGAGCGGGCGCCGAAGCTGCGCGAGGGCGGGTACGCGGTCGACTTCCGCGGGGCGGCGCATTTCGGCGTGCTCGAAAAGATGGGTGAAGTACTGCCGCGGCTCCGCGAACTCGAGACCGGCGGCGGCGCGATGCGGTTCATCGACCAGCGCGGCCGGACACAGATGTTCCTCCCCACCGAGTTTGCGGGTGGGGAGCTCGAGGTGCGCCGCGCCGACATCTCGCGCACCATCGTCGAGGCGACGACGGGGGAGGTGCGCTACCGGTTCGGCGAGTCCGTCGCGGCGCTGACCCAACACGCAGATCGCGTCGAGGTGACGTTCGAGAGCGGCGGGCGCGAAGAATTCGATTTCGTCTTCGGCTGCGACGGCATCCACTCCAACATCCGCCGGCTGATGTTCGGCGGGGCGTCGTTCGAGCGCTTCCTCGGCTACTACATCGCCAGCTGGGACATTCCCGGCCACGCGGCGCCGGCGGACGAATCGCTCCTCTGCAACGTCCCCGGCCGGATGATCGGGGTAACGCCTAAGGGGCGCGACGGCACGCCGCCCGGCGTGATGGCGATCTTCGCCTCGGCCGAGCTCGACTATCCCCGCCGCGACATCGCCCGCCACAAGGCGACGCTGCGCCGCGTCTTCGGCGACATGGGCTGGCGCGTGCCCGAGTTGCTCGAAACGCTCGAGGGCGCCGACGACGTCTTCGTCAACACCATCTCGCGGGCCGCGGTGCCCAACTGGTCGACGGGCCGCCTCGCGCTCTTGGGCGATGCCGCCGGCGGCACCTCGATCGGCGGCATGGGCACCGGCACGGCAATCGTCGGCGCCTATATTTTGGCCGGCGAGCTCGCGCAAACGCCCGAGGATTTTGCCGGCGCCGTCGCCCGCTACCAAGCGCGCCTCGAGCCCTTCGCCGCCGCGTGCTCGAAGAACGGCGAAAGCAGCGGCAATTTCCTCGCGCCCAAAAGCGCGGCAACGCTCTTCATGCGCAACGCCATGTTCAATTTCCCACCGATCAAGAACTGGATGATCAACCTCGCGAACGAATCGGGCGCCGATATCGCCCTGCCGGATTTTCCGGCGCTCGAGGCGGCCTGATGCAGACGCGCCGACGCCTCCGGCGCGACCCGGATGGAGCTGGCAGAGGCAGGACGAACCCGGGATGCGGCAACGTCCGATATTTTAATGGGACGCTGACGCATCCCGGGCGCCGGGGCTTCTGGACGGGGTGCCCTTGCCAGCTCGAAGGACAAGTGTGTCCCGGCTGGCCTCCGGCCCTCTGCGCCCCGAGGGGCGCAACGACACCCCCTCTCCCGGCTGTCCGACCGCCCCACGTTCGTTTGCGCAAGCCGTCCTAGCGCGATCGGATGGGGGGAGGATAAGGCGGTGGGAGTGGAGGGGGATAACTTTTTCTCGCCCCGCATGCCCCTTCTCCCGCAGAGCGGGGGAAGGTGGCGCCGAAGGCGACGGAAGGGGGCGGGGCGCCAGTGGTCGAGGCCGCCCCCTCCACCATGCATACGCATGGTCCCCCTCCCCCGCCATGCGGGAGAGGACATCGCGGGGCCACGCGAGGGCGGGGGAGGCGAACCAATGCCAACAAGCAAGCATCCTCATGGTGACGTGTAGCGGGTGGCCCCACAAGCACTGCCTCATGTGAGCTTGTCGAACCATGGCCACATCCGCTGTGCCTGGCCCTCGTGGTTCGACAGGCTCACCATGAGGGCAACGAGAGCGTTCACGCGGCATGACACTGGGAAATGAGCTCAACATCTTCCTCATTGTGAGGTGCGAGCCGTAGGCGAGCCTCGAACCACGCGCGGTGTATCGCCGAGGTCCTTCGAGGCTCGCTGCGCTCGCACCTCAGGATGAGGTTGGCGCGAACGGCTCACAAGCACTGCCTCATGGTGAGCTTGTCGAACCATGGCCGCATCCGCTGTGCCCGGCCTCGTGGTTCGACAGGCTCACCATGAGGGCAACGAGAGCGTTCCCGCGACATGACACTGGGGGTTGAGCTGAACAACTTCCTCATGGTGAGGTGCGAGCCGTAGGCGAGCCTCGAACCACGTCAGGTGTATGGCCGAAGGTCCTTCGAGGCTCGCTCCGCTCGCACCTCAGGATGAGGTTGTTTCGGTGCAATGCACTATCCTCCCCACAACCACCGGGTCATTCCCGCGAAAGCGGGAATCTCTGTTTCGGCTGGCTCGGTGTTCGCGAGAAACGGAGATCCCCGCTTTCGCGGGGATGACCGCGGGGTGGGGGGCGAGGCGATGCCAACAATATCCTCGTGGTGAGGTGCGAGCGTAGAGAGCCTCGAACCACGCACGGTGTATCGCCGAGGGCCCTTCGAGGCTCGGCTTCGCCTCGCACCTCAGGATGAGGTTGTTGCTTA
>Ga0207639_10002725_pt1 | contig 11848 bp, 19 predicted proteins | sample KBSCornC32_FD_184299 | JGI IMG/M metagenome (GOLD analysis project Ga0207639, IMG submission 184299) | Corn rhizosphere microbial communities from Kellogg Biological Station, Michigan, USA - KBS Corn C3-2 (SPAdes) (version 2) | ecosystem: Host-associated > Plants > Roots > Rhizosphere > Soil ...
GCCGACGAGACCGAATACGATTCCGCCTTGGGTCTCTCTCTAGCCGAGGTGTCGGGTGCCGCGGGCATCGCCCCTCTTCTCTCTGTCATTGGCGGAATCGTATTCGGTCTCGTCGGCGTTTGCGTTGGGTTTATGGTGCGCTCTCCGAAACCCGATCCCGAGCAACACTCCGGCGCCACAGTAGGCTTTCGCATAGTCATAGTCGGCTTCATGTTGGCCATTGCCGGTTGGCTCGTGAGTGTCTTTCTCTCTCAAGCTATTGGCTATTGGTTTGTCGTGGTCGGAGTGCTCGCTGGCTGTGCCGGCATCGCGATTGTTCGCCTCCAGAGCGGCACGAGGGTTTGAGGTTGCACCCTAACTATTCGCTCAAGCGGACCGCTGCGGGGCGGTTGCGGTAGACTGTTGCTTATCGCGGCAGCGGCCGCTTAGCTCAAGCGTTAGGCTGTTCAGGAGCGCAGAGCATTTACTGGCTGCTCAAACAATGCCGTAGCTCAGTCCAAAGCGGTCAAGGTCTCACCAAACACGCGCGGGCGCGCGTTTTGCCAACCCTGAAAGTTGCACCGGTTCAACGCCCGCTAGGTCGTTGCACGCCCACGCGTGGGAGCTACGAGCACCCGTTCCCCACCGGTTCCCCCACGAGGCAGCGGCCCCACAGAGCCGGGGCCGCTGCTGGCGCTGCACTGGTTTGGGCGCAAGTAAGCGCGGCCCGGGTGCCTCGAAAGCTTTGCTTCTTCCGTGGCGCCGTTGCCTAACTATTCGCTCAAGCGGACCGCTGCGAATCGGCTTGGTGTAGACTAGAACTTATCGCGGCAGCGGCCGCTTAGCTCAAGCGTTAGGCCGCGACGGTTGCTCATTTGCGGATTGGCGGTATATAAGATGCTACTTACTTGTCCGTGTTGTGGGCGCCGTGCTGTGAGCGCCTGGCAAAAGCTCCAAGCATGGCCCCTTAAGCTGTTGCCGTGCGCATCTTGCGGCCAGCCGCTTCGCACTAGTCGATTTATATTGCTTGTTCCGCTAGCTCTTATTGTTTCTCGGTTTTTCTGGCGCCCCGAATGGCCGCCATCACTTACCAGAGTAATCCTTTGCTCTCTTGCATTTGTCGCTCTGTGTATTGTTCATCTCGCACTGCCGCTCCGTCGGTTTGCGGCCTAACTATTCGCTCAAGCGGACCGCTGCGGGTCGGTTGCGGTAGACTGTCAGGCATTGCGGCAGCGGCCGCTTAGCTCAAGCGTTAGCGTGCATACGAAAGTTACAGCCGTAATCTGCGCCATAGTGGTTGCCTTGTTGGCCGCTGTCCTGGCGGTGTGGCCGACAAACCAGACTTTGCATGCCATTACTTGGGTTCGCCCTCACGTACTTGAGAACGAGTCGATTCTGTTATTCGACAACGGTACTTTTGAAGCCCGTTTCTCCTTCGACATCGGGCCAGCGTCTAAGTCTGTAGGTACCTGGCGCAAGCGAGAGGATCTCAAAACCGACCAGGTCATTACGCTCGAACCGAGCGCCGGCTCACCGAAGTTTGTTGCTGCGTATGGTCACTTGTTCGTTCGCACTCTGAAAAGCGGAGAGCAGGTTCTTGTCCCTGGCAATGACGTCGTAGCCTTCGACGCAGGAGACAGATTCAGCGAGTACGCTGCATTTCATCGTGAGGTTGCCAGTGCAGCACGCTAACTATTCGCTCAAGCGGACCGCTGCGGGTCGGTTGCGGTAGACTGTTAGGTATTGCGGCAGCGGCCGCTTAGCTCAAGCGTTAGGGCCCATGCCAGCCGAAATCGCAACAGCAATCATCGCGGCTTCCGGCGCAATACTGCTTGCGGGTGCAAGCTACTGGTTCACAAAGAAGCGCGAGCGCGACGCGGAGTTGCGGAAAGAAAAGCTGGAACACTATAAGGAGTTCGCTGCAAGCCTCAGCGGTGTGATCTCCGGCGAATTCACCGCGGAGGGTCAGCGCGCGTTTTCGCGTGCGTGCAATAAGCTTAATCTTGTCGCACCGCAATCTGTGCTCCGCGCCCTCCAGGAATTCCAGACTGAGATTAAGTTCAGCAATACCGCGCACAGCAAGGAACGGCACGACAAGCTCATGTCGGCGCTGTTCTACGAGCTTCGCAAGGATTTGGGTATTTCACCAACGGACGACAAGTCCAGTTTTCACATACAACTGTGGGCATCCGGTACAACGCCAAATGGGCCCTAACTATTCGCTCAAGCGGACCGCTGCGTATCGGCTGCTCTGCTATCATGCGTAACGCGGCAGCGGCCGCTTAGCTCAAGCGTTAGAGCCCATGAGTACCTCCTTGGACATTCGAGCCATTTTGATAGGCGCTGCCGCGCTCATCGTTGGTTATTTTGTTTGCTTTATCTCGGCCTTAGCCCTAACGCATGCAGGCCCCGCTCCTGGTTGGACTTTGGCGCTCATGTTGGCTGTCGCGATCTTCGTCTCTGCTCTGTCCGGCTTTATTGGTGCTCTGTTCGCTCCGGCAAAACCAATTGTGCACGGTACCATCGGTCCTGCTGTGGGTGCGGGGTTGCTATTGAGTTTCACGGCGCTCGGGGTTAGCGCGTTGCATGAGCCGTTGGGGCTCAGCATCACGTTGCCTTATATCGGTATGGCGGCTGTGGCTTTCTGCGGAGCGCTGGTCGCTGTTTACGTGTGGCCTCGGCATGGGCTCTAACTATTCGCTCAAGCGGACCGCTGCGGGTCGGTTGCGGTAGACTGTTACTCATCGCGGCAGCGGCCGCTTAGCTCAAACGTTAGGTCGGCAATGCGCGTATCGCCAGTACAACAAGCCCTGCAAATAGCGCTAGCCCTGGTTTGCGTTGGCACCGCAACGTACTACGCGACTGGCGTCGACTGGACGCACGCTTACATGTCCCGTTCCCTACTCGGCGCAACGTTCGTTTACTGTTTTGCCTGCATTCTCGCGTTGGCTCCGTACGTTTTGCTGTGGCATTTTGTCGGCATCAGCCTTCCGGAATGGCTAAAGTTGCTCGCATTTGGGCTCGTAGTCGCTCCTGCGCCGATACTATTTTTTGTCATATGGTGGCACGACACCGACGGGTTTTCATTCTTTCTCGTTCCAGTCGTTCAGTTTTTCATTGTATTGGTGCTTCTTCTACTCGCTGCACGGCTCAAACAGCACACACAGCGGGGTGTGCCGACCTAACTATTCGCTTAAGCGGACCGCTGCGGGTCGGCTGCTTTGCTATCATGCGTTATCGCGGCAGCGGCCGCTTAGCTCAAGCGTTAGGTTGCTTTGGAAAGCCTATGGCATGTTTCGGCGGTGGAATTCTTGACAATGATGAGGCCGCCGACTTCATTGATGGGGTCAAGCGCAGGAAGGTCGCTGGTAAACTCAAAGCAGTTCGCGGTGCGTTCAAGGAGTCTATCGAAACCCCTTTGTGGCCCGTCCTCAACTACTGCGAGCCCGAGAATGCGGCGGCAATTCGAAGGGACATTCCATCATTCCAACTGCTCCGGGTGCCACGCTCCTGGATCGGCGGTCCGTACCTCAAAAACCTACCCATTCCCGAGGGCGAAGATACCGTCGACGCGTATGTTACCGAGGGTGCTTTGCCGTTCTTCAGTTGCGCCGCCGCAGCCCTCATTTTGGCCGACAATCTGACCAATTTTGGTGGCACTCCCCCAGACCTGAGCCTCGGCGAGCTTAGTCTTTGTCAGCGTCAACGCCTTTTGAACGACGCTAAAGCCGCACTTAACCACATCGCCGAGAGTAGCGCTGTAAAGACTTGGTTTTCCGAGTGTGCGTCGCTAGAGTTGTACGGAGCGTGGTTGGCTCAGGTCTCACTCCTTCGTGAGAGACTTGAGCAAGTAGTTGGCGGCGCAACCTAACTATTCGCTCAAGCGGACCGCTGCGGGTCGGTTGCGGTAGGCTGTTAGGCATTGCGGCAGCGGCCGCTTAGCTCAAGCGTTATGCATCATGGATCCGTTGACGTTCGCGACCATCGTCGGCTTATTGTCTGAGTTCGTGTCGCATAGGCGCGCCGATGAACGCGCTACGTTTGATGAATTCTTGTCCTGGCTAGCCGACCGCCGGCATGACGAGATCGCAAACCTTCTACGCACAACCGCAGCCGCGTCCATCGGAACCAAGGCACTCCTTAACGAAACACGGGACGTACTACTGGCTCGACTAAGCGCCATAGATCGAGCGCTCGTGAAATTCGCCAGTGCAGTCGAAGGGTTTTCGGCGCTTGCAACGATCTTTTCACCTGCTTACGCCCTCTCCGAACAGGCAGTTAGCATCCTCCGTCAGATCGACGCATCCGGCGCCAGTAAAATCCTTGAACTGCATTCCGGCTATGAGGACAGCACGACTTTGGTTTACCTGGACGGCACTACAAGGGGCAGCGTATCCATCTCGGACGCGAGATTCCTACAGGACGACCTGAAAGTTCTTACAGAGCTCGGCCTGTTGCGCCCGGACTTCAATTCGTCTGGCGGGAGGTTTTTTCACTTTACGAGAGCAGCAGCTTCGCTAGTCCGTGCCAAGTGATGCATAACTATTCGCTCAAGCGGACGGCTGCGGGTCGGTTGTGGTAACCTGACAGGCACTGCGGCAGCCGCCGCTTAGCTCAAGCGTTAGCCCGCTATGGAAAACTTCGAGCGCAGTGTGGCCGTCCTTACGGCATTGCTAGCCCTGGCATTCGACGTATGGGCTTTCAAATCACGCTGCCCAGCAAGTCCGGAAGTAAACGTATCGATTTTGTTCTTTGGCCTTATAATTCAAGCAATTGCGGTAGCTTTGCCGCTTGTGCGCGTGGCATGGTTTGACAGCGCTTCCAATCGGCAAGGTCTGAAGGTCGTTGGGTGCGCAATAATTCTATTTGTATGGTCGGTATTGGCAGTTCGCTATTTGGTGCTCTACTCCGACGCAATAGGAAAGCCAAACTACTTCAGGTCAGCGGGCCTTGCGTGCCGGGTCGCAGGCTAACTATTCGCTCAAGCGGACCGCTGCGGGTCGGCACAGTGTAAGATCGCCACTCAGTGCGGCAGCGGCCGCTTAGCTCAAGCGTTAGGCCGTTGAATGAAAAATTCCTGGCACGTTGCTACAGCAGCAGAGGCATTCGCAGCGGCACAGTTCGCTCGCTGCGGATGGGACATTTCAGTTCAATATGGCGCCAACCAGCCCGAGTATGATCTCGTCGCCGTCAACGGCACCCGGATGCTCAAAGTCTCCGTTAAAGGTAGCAAAGACGGAGGCTGGGGCCTTACCCAGTCGCACTTGTCCAACGCCAACTATCAGGGCGCGATCGACACGTGGCTTGCACGTCATTTCAACAAGACTGTCTTCTGTTTTGTGCAGTTCAAAGGCGTTGCATTGTCTGCAATGCCTCGCATGTATTTGGCTACGCCGGCCGAAGTTGGTGCATGGCTAAAATCGGCTGCCGCTGGTCGTGGCGACACCATCCTCTGGGAGCAGCATGTTTGGGCAAAACGGGCTCAAGCTGCGGGCACAACCGACGCGATTCCCGACCATTGGCAGTTCACAGAGCAGCGCGTCAACGATCTCGCGGCAACGGCCTAACTATTCGCTCAAGCGGACCGCTGCGAGTCGGCGGTGGTGCTATCATGCGGTATCGCGGCAGCGGCCGCTTAGCTCAAGCGTTAGCCTGCACTGATGCCGTTATTGCACAATCGAAGGTTGGCTCAATCCAACTGGTATCGGCCGTACCTCTGGTCGCGCTGGCCGCCGAAAACGCTGCGTGGTGCAATCGTCAAAGCAGCCAATCGAGAGAGGTTGCGCTTTGGGCGGCGGGATTGGTGGTTCTGGCATCGTGTTCGCACGCACATGGTCGCATTCTACGCGGCCAACTACGGCGCGGTTCCGGCAATTCTGGCACAGCGCAACGTGCCCCGGGAGCGTTTTGCGCTGGGTCGTGACGTCGAGTTTAGGAGATGGTGGCCAGGTGCAGGCTAACTATTCGCTCAAGCGGACCTTCGCGGATAGCGGCGGTGTACTATCATACGTCGGCGGCCGCTCGGCCGCTTAGCTCAAGCGTTAGGCACCCATGATCCCATCGATCGGCTCGCTACTGAGCGTGGAGATGATCCGAGATGGTGGGTCGCTCGCTGCCGTATTTCAGGGCAAAGATGCATCGAATTACTGGCTCTTTTTTCCTCTGCGGCAAAAGAAGCTCGCGTCGGGACAAATTGAACGCCTAGGGTACAATACTCCCCAGATCGTCGACCGGTTGACCGGAACGTCGATTGATATCTCGTGGGTGCATGCGCTCATGCTTGTAAATCAAATGGAGCCGCTCCTTCGTGAGACTTCCGATCGCAAGTGGCTTGACGCTATGAGAATCACAGCTCAGGAACAAGGCGCCTTGCCACCTGGCATTGCGCGCTACCTAGGGTAGCTGGGTGCCTAACTATTCGCTCAAGCGGACCGCTGCGGATGGGTTGCGGTAAACTGTTAGGCACTGCGGCAGCGGCCGCTTAGCTCAAGCGTTATGCCCCCATGGATAAGGAGTTCATTCTCGCGGAGATATTGCGCACAGCCGCACAGAACGGCGGCATTGCGCTCGGCCGAGATCGTTTTCTCCGCGAGACGGGCATCAAGGATTCTGACTGGCTCGGCAAATACTGGCCGCGCTGGAGCGATGCTGTCCGAGAAGCTGGCGTAGTTGGGTCTAAATGGCAGGGGCAGCTCAATGAACGCGAGCTGTTAAATCACTACGTGACACTGGTGCGCGACCTTGGTCATGTGCCCGTAACGGCAGAGATCCGAATGCACGCAAAAGCGAACCGAGGTTTTCCTTGGCATAACACGTTCCAGCGGCTCGGAAGCAAAGCGCAACTGCTCGCTAAGGCACTCACGTATTGCCGCGAAATACCAGAACATGAGGACGTCGCAGAAATACTGGAGCGCACTCGCGTAAAACCGCCGGCTGAGTCACCTCCGTCACAGCCCGAGGAAATCGCCGCAGGCTACGTCTATATGCTTCGCGTCGGCCGCGACTACAAAATAGGCCGTAGCAATGCGTTCGACCGTCGGTCGCGTGAGCTCTCTATTCAACTTCCCGAGCGCCATGAAACAGTCCATGTAATTGCTACCGATGACGCGGCTGGCATAGAGGCATATTGGCATTCCCGATTCGCAGCTCAACGCAAAAATGGCGAGTGGTTCGCCCTTTCCGCTCAGCAGGTCAAGGCATTCAAGCGCCGCAAATTCATGTGAGCGGTGGCATAACTATTCGCTCAAGCGGACCGCTGCGAGTCGGTTTCGGTAGACTGTTACTCACTGCGGCAGCGGCCGCTTAGCTCAAGCGTTAGCGCGCAAGAAAATGTCACCCCAGGTCGAGCCAAAAGATCGCAATGGAAACGCCGTGCGCGTCGGCGCGCGTGTGCATTTGCTTTCACTTTCTGGCGGCTGGCTCGCGGAGTTGCCTCCGGACGAAAAGACGGCAGTTCTTTCCATGGTCGGTGAGGTTTTTGAGGTCGAGGAAATTGACGAGTATGGTCATTCCTGGGTTTGTAAGACTTGGCCCGGTCCAACGCCTGAAACCTGTCGCTCGCATTCTATTGCTCTTGCGCCAGCCGAAATGGAGCTTGTGGGCTAGGCCGCCGCAGGTTCGAGGTTCCCATTGGTGCGCCGGCAGCCTCTAAAGCAGCGCCCGCTTCGCGCGCGCCAGTGTTAACTTGCAGCCGGCGCTCGGGTTCTGCCCAGCCGCGTATTAGCCCAAACGCTGCTTCTGGCGTTTTCACAGCTTTGCGCGCTAACTATTCGCTCAAGCGGACCGCTGCGTGTTAGTTTGCGCTATCATCGTACGTAACGCGGCAGCGGCCGCTTAGCTCAAGCGTTAGGCTGCACATGGAGGCAACGACGTGATGTCGAAAGAGCAACTTGACGGAGCAGCGGAGGCAATACTGCTGCCCGCCCGCACGGCAAAGAGGGAACCCCCGGACCTCCGCGCAAATCGCCGTGCAACATTAAGGTGGCTGGTCGCCCCTATTACTGGCCTGGGCATTGGCGGTCTGCTTAGCCTATATTTTACTGGTCACGCGCTTCCGTGGAACTTGGTCGGTCTTGGCATCGGCATGGTCATCAGCGTGGTGCTCGCATTGCGTGCAGCCTAACTAATCGCTCAAGCGGACCGCTGCGGGTCGGCTGCGGTAAACTGGTAGGCACTGCGGCAGCGGCCGCTTAGCTCAAGCGTTAGGCGTGGGAGAAATGTGTGGCAAGTTCCGACCAAGTTTACCGGAGTATCACAATCGCCTTGGTGATCGGCTCAAGCATGGCGGCATGGGATCTTTACCTTCTTTTCACACGCACCGTCAACACAGGCCCCGTGAGCTTGCCCATGCTGGCTTTTTCGCTATTTGCACAGTCACTAGGCGTAATTGTTGCCTCGTCACTTGCATTGCCGGAGACGTCGCGGTGGCGCATAGTTCCAAGAGAATGGTTTTGGGGCGGCAGCTATTTCTTAGCTCCATTCGGCCTGTTTATCGGCGCCCTGTTCGCAGTCGGTGCATTGCATTACGGCAATTGCGAACGCTTCGACTTCTACGGCGGCACTGACTGCACGGCGGGCTCACGCTAGCGCCCACGCCTAACTATTCGCTCAAGTCGGACCGCTGCGGGTTAGCTTGCGGTACTATCATGCGATCGCGGCCGCAGCGGCCGCTTAGCTCAAGCGTTAGCATGCATAAGAACTTGTTTCGCAAAATTTGTTTGGTATCCGTGCTTCTGGCGGCTGCGTGGGTCGGGTATGTTGGCACCGAGAAGGATCCGAACACGCTTTATCTAAAAATCGTAGGCGCCTCCGGACCTTCGAACATGCAGCTTGCAGCAAAGATCACCTCTGCTTACCTATTCGAGAAGCGCTTCTTACGGGTTGCGCTTCCAGATATCCCGAGCCCGACTCAACAACAGTCGGATACAGCTCTGGCGACAGCGGTTGTTGGGCCGGCGTTCCGTGAAAGCAACCCCGATGGAGCTACCTACATAGCTTGCTCCATCAATGGCGCAAGCCCCCCTGCTTCGATTGCAATGCTCGGCCGGTGCCGCGAACAGCTGCAACAAATCGCTCAAGAGGTAGGCGTCAAGTTGGCTTCTGACTAGCATGCTTCTCATGCATGCTAACTATTCGCTCAAGCGGACCTTCGCGGTGTAGCGGCGGTGTACTATCATACGTTTGCGGCCGCTCGGCCGCTTAGCTCAAGCGTTAGGCGTCAGCAAAAGCGCCTCGGGGTCACCACCGCGCTTTTGAGCGGACGCACTTTCGATCATCGAAAGGACGTTGCATACAATCTGCTCTTTAAACCGGATGGGTTTGAGAACGACAAAGCATTTTCTGCGGCGGTTTCCGCACGTTTCCCGCCTGGCACACCGGTGGCGGAATTGCAGAGTTTCGCTGTCGCAGCCAAAGGTAAGTGTTGGTCAAAGGAGTCGGATGGTTTTGTGTGCGAAATCGCAACCCGCGGTCAATTGTGCGCGGCGCGCCTCATTCGCATCGAGGCAACAGTCGAGGGCGGTCTTATAAAGTCCGCAGGCTTCATTTCCGGTGGGCTGGGCTGTTAGCTTCAGCACGACGCGGTGTCGGCGCATAACTATTCGCTCAAGCGGACCTTCGCGAGGTAGCGGCGCTGTACTATCATGCGTTGGCGGCCGCTCGGCCGCTTAGCTCAAGCGTTAGGCACCTAGTGAAACGCATTACCAAAACCATCCGGGTCACGGTCGCTCTTGGTTCCTGCCTTGCACTACCTTTCATTCTCGGTGGCTGCGTTTCTTCGGAGGCGTTGGTCAAACGTACGAACGAAAAGCTCTCGCTTTGTTTGCATGTCGGTATGCAGCTTGAGGCCGCTGAAAAGTGCACGCAAACGGCTGATCTTTCGTTCCTTCCTCTTACAAATCGGCCGCCCGGCGTCCGCGTTTATACAAACTCGGCTCCAGCCGCCTGGCCCATAACATACTCAATGGTTCTCACGGAGCTTCAATTCGGCCAATCGGGTGAGCTCGTATCCTGGAGCACCAAAGGTTCCTACGATGGCATGTAGGTGCCTAACTATTCGCTCAAGCGGACCGCTGCGGGTCGGTTGCGGTAAACTATTAGGTATTGCGGCAGCGGCCGCTTAGCTCAAGCGTTAGCCCGCAGAACCTATGATATGTCCAACCTGCAATAGCGACTCCGTTCGCTTCATACGCGTATGGTCAAGCCTCCCATGGTCATATGTCGCGTGCCAGAGGTGTGGCTCACATCATCACGTAAGCAACCGATGGTTGTTCTCGCTCATATCTTTTGCGTTGGGCGGTCTGGCTGCCGCGGCAGGCTTCTATGCCGAAAGTTGGACTGTGTTTGCCGTGTCATTTGCAGTGGCTTTTGCAATTGATGCCTTGGTTACCTACAAGTTCACTCGGCTTGTACCAGTCTGCCCACCATCCGCAAGCTCTGCGGGCTAACTATTCGCTCAAGCGGACCGCTACGGGTCGGCACGGTGTAAACTAAACCTCATCGCGGCAGCGGCCGCTTAGCTCAAGCGTTAGGCACCTTTGCTCGCTATGTGGGAATTGCTCAAACTCTGGCTCTTTGCGCACACGTACCTGCTCACACCGCAGCCGATCGGCATTGACGAGTCATGGCGTCATATCCAGATCAACGAGCCGCTTGAAGCGCTCAATTCGGGTGCCCGGCTGGAAGTTGAGGTCACAATGGCTATCGGCAGAGGCGACGTAATTGAACGCCTTAGCAGAGCTGGGAGTCGGTTCCCCCATGGTTGCATCGAAGCGCGTCTGACGTCCAGGGACGGACATGAGTCCGTGCTCTCAAACACTGGAGAGGCTGTGACCAATGACGAAACGTTTGTAATTGTTCGCAACCCAAGCGGTATGGAACCTGGGCCTCAGTTTACGTCGTTGGCGATCCGCGCGAATTGTGCAGTGTCTTCGGCTAAGGTACGCTGGCACAATATGGGCAAGTAAGGCGTCGGTGCCTAACTATTCGCTCAAGCGGACCGCTGCGGGTCGGTTGCGGTAAACTGTTAGGTATCGCGGCAGCGGCCGCTTAGCTCAAGCGTTAGGCGTCACATGAACGTCCGAAGCAACTTGCGGCGAATAGCTTTTGCCCTACTTGTGCTGGCGCTTATCATGGCCCTGTGGCACTAGCGGTATATGTCAGCCATTCGGGGCTATCCGAGCCAGACGGCGCTCACACATTCGTAATAACATACCGAGGCGGCGTAAAGTATTTCTATACCCCCGTTGTCGGAGTCTATCTAGTCGTCAGCGGCTTTATCGGCGTTGCCGGCGGGCTGAGTTTGGCTGTACGCCGCATGTTCCCAGAGCGCGAGCGTTGAGCCGCCTAACTATTCGCTCAAGCGGACCTTCGCGGGATAGTGGCGGTGTACTATCATACGTCTGCGGCCGCTCGGCCGCTTAGCTCAAGCGTTAGGCATCACGATGAGTGTTAATCCGGATTATGTGGCCGTCGCGATCCCCTACATCGTCCTTGTTCTCGCCTCATGGAGCTTGCGTCCCAGTCAGCCCAGATCAGTGAGCTCACGCTGGTTCCTCGGCGGAAAGAATGACGGGCTCTTCCGTTTGCTGTTCAACAATTCCGGGCAACCGCGCAAGTACGCTTGGTGCGCGCCTTTGGCGCTCTCCGCAATGCTGGTCCCTTTTTTTATTTGGTGGCTCAGTGATGCCTAACTATTCGCTCAAGCGGACCGCTGCGGATGCGCTGTGGTAAGCTGTTAGCCACTGCGGCAGCGGCCGCTTAGCTCAAGCGTTAGAGCGCATGAAAAACATTCAGGTATTCGACGGCGCTACTAATTCCGTATACGACATCTTCGCCGCTACCGACGAGGAATTCGCGTTAATCTTCCCAG
>Ga0207639_10002726_pt1 | contig 11848 bp, 4 predicted proteins | sample KBSCornC32_FD_184299 | JGI IMG/M metagenome (GOLD analysis project Ga0207639, IMG submission 184299) | Corn rhizosphere microbial communities from Kellogg Biological Station, Michigan, USA - KBS Corn C3-2 (SPAdes) (version 2) | ecosystem: Host-associated > Plants > Roots > Rhizosphere > Soil ...
AAACGGCCGCTGAAGCCACGCGATATCTGGGCGATCGTTTCTATCTCGATGAACACAGACGTCTGCGCGACCGAGCGCTATTCGATCTGGCCACCGGCGGTAAAATGCCTTCGAACCGCTCCCCTGCCCCCGCTCCATGCGCTGGAAGCTCGGCCGACACGATCGGCCGCTCACCATGGACTTCGCTCCGGGCATGGCTCGCGACCAGGCGGATGATACGCTCGACCTGCGCTGGATCGTAGATGGTGCCGCTATCCATACGGCCATCACCGAGCCGATCGAGCCACAACCGGCCATCGGGATTGACCATGATCTCAATCACGCCTGGATCGGCGAGCGCTGCGGCGATCGTGGGACCCATCGCGGTGCGCAGCATTGTGCGCCGGCGTTCTCCTGACAGCTCGCCGATCATGATTCGCTTGTCCGGGATTTCGGCGCAGCGAAGGTTCGTTGGCCGCTTGCCAGGGCTTCGCCCACCCGGCCCACGAACGCATTGAAGCGATCGCGACCGACAGCGCGTACGACGTCGTCATTATCGGCGAACGGCGCCTGTACCATCAGATGGTAGCGGATGAACAATGCCAGGCTTCCAGCAGGACATGGCCATCGCGTTCGATCCGGCCAAGCGCGAGCGACATGCGATCGAGCCGCTGCGAGAAGCGGTTCTCAAGCTCGCTTACGGCCTGCCGATTGAGCCACGCGGTCAGCGCCTCGGTGAGAATGCCCGACTTGGACGCGCCAGGCTTGTCGGCCAGCCGTCGGCCGATCTGATTGAGGATCAGGCGAATGAGCGGCTTGGTGCGGCTGATGTCGGATGGCGGCACGACCAGGTAGAGTGAAACCGGCTGCTTCACCTCGACCAGGTCGGCGATGCGCCAGTCGCAGCCCGAGGTGACCTCCGCGACAGTCGGGTCGCGATAAAGACCGAGGAACGACATTGCGGTGGAAAGCACGCCCGAACGTTCATTGTCGGACTTGTTGAGCACCTCGCGCGCGGCCGATGCGACGACCGGATGGACCTGCGGCGCCTCTTTGGTACCCAGATGGTTGGTGGTCATCATCCGCCTGAGCGTGGCGGTGAACGGCCGCTGCGGGTCGGAGAGGAAGGTCGCGACGCGCGCGAGGGTCTTCTCCTCTTCGGCATAGAGATTGTGGAGGATGGCGCCGACCAGCAGCGAGTGGCTGGTCTTTTCCCAATGGTTGCGCCGCTCAAGGGCGCCTTCGGGATCGACGAGGATATCAGCGATGTTTTGCGTGTCGCGGACCTCGTTCTCGCCGCGCCGGACCTCCAGCAACGGGTTGTATTTGGCGGAGCGCGGATCGGTCGGGTTGAACAGCAGGCAATGCGAGAAGCGCGACCGGAAGCCGGCGGTCAGCTCCCAATTCTCACCCTTGATGTCGTGAATGACCGCCGAGCCAGTCCATCCGAGCAAGGTCGGTATGACCAGACCGACGCCCTTACCCGAGCGCGTCGGCGCGAATGCCATGACATGTTCTGGACCGTCGTGACGAAGATAGCGGCCTCCAAGCTGTCCGATGAACACCCCTGCGTCGCGACGCAATCCCGCGCGTTCGATCTCTCGGGAGGTCGCCCAGCGCACCGAGCCATAGGTGGTAACGTTGTGCGCCTGGCCCGCGCGCCAGAGCGAGCCCACGATCGCGGCGGCACAGCCGGCAAAGCCGCTTGCACCCGCGATCGCGCCCGCCCGGTCGAAGACGCGCGGCGCATAGGCGTCGAAATGATACCACCAGGGAAAGATCGACCAAGGCCGACAAACCGGCCAGTGCCCGAGCACGAACCAGGGCATACCCAGCTCGGGCTGCCACGCGAGCTTCCAGGCGGCCCATTCGGTCGCAAACCAGATGCCTGCGAGCACGATCGCGAAAACCACAAGGATCTGGCCGATCAGCAGCTTGGTTGGGGTCACGTTCTAGCTCCGGTAAGGACAGTTCATCCTGACCAGAGAAGAATCGCACCATTTACGCTGTCCGCGTTAGCATCTCTCTGCCGACTCTCACCCCCTCTTCGCCGGCAATTCAGTGGCATGACTACCAGTGAGCAAGGAAGTGAGGGTGCTTGGCGGGGGCCCAGGAGGTTGAGTCGAGGCCGGATCAGGCGCCGGATATGGTCTTTACCGCGGCCATCCAGACTCGAATTCACGGGGGGCGGCTGAGGCATCCGAATACCCGAAACAAGAGGTGGACGCGTTTATGACCACAGCCTTGCCGCGCGGCTATGTCCCGGCATCGACCCAGAACAGGGTGCATCCCTCACGCTTGGACGGGTTTAGCCAGCGATCAAGAGCCTCACCAAGAATTGGCTTCAGCGACGCCGATGTCGGCTGGTCAGGAAGCGCGGTAGAGCAGCATGCGGCCGGTTGGCACCAGTTGCCCGATCAAATCGATGTCGGTGATGTTTCGGGACAGCAGCGTGCATCCCATCTTCAGGGCCTGGAGGAAGAGGGTCACGTCATTCATGAAAGGCTGTTTGTCCGTTTTGGGAAGACCGTTCAATCGAGCCATAATGCCAGTAACAATGCCCGCCTCTGCAATAACCTCAGCAGGGGGTGTCGAAAGCCGGTGCGGCGGGATGTCATTGATCACTCCCTTGATCGGTCTGAGCGTTGACTTGGTGTTAGCGTGGGACGGATCCAAGCGGCCAAAGAGATGGGTCAGCTCTCCAAGGGCGACCGTTGAATGATTGATCAGGCGGAGCCTCAGAAGGTCAGCGACCTCTGTCGGAGCACGGCCCTGCAGCACATCGATGTAGACAGTAGTATCGAGGAGCAGCGGTGGTCCAAACCCTTGCGCCAAGTCGACAAATGGCAACTCCTGGTCCGACCGGCGTGTGAGCGGCCGGGTTCGCTTTTCAGGCTTCAGCCGGCGAAGAGACTCCGCGAGATCAAATGCCAAGATCGACGTCCCGGCTGATCGTCCCCTGCCGGGCGAGCAGCCGCTCTGCGAAATCGTCCTCCAACGCTACCTTGGCGAGCGCATATTCAAGCAGGTCACTGCCCTCGAGGCCTGACTTGGCCACCGCCGCCGCGACAAGTTCCTCATGGGCACGGCCAGAGAGGCGCTTCTGCTTCTTTCCCTGGGTCAAGCCAGTTGCCGCCGCCGTCGAAAGGGTGGCCGCCACCCGCTGACTGATCACGGACGATGTAATTGGCTTTCGCGCGACACCTCGACGGCTATCACTCGCGCCTTTAGCACTCGCCGAAGCTTTTGCCGCTGCCATATCGGCCACCATTCAGACCTCCATCACCATGTCTGACAGATAGTCAATATTGTCTGACTTTACAAGAGAGCATCATACGTCGGAGAACGCGCGAACAGCGCGAACGTCGACCTCGCTCAGCATCTCAATCGTCGGAGGTGGACAGCATTTCGCCTGGCAGAATGGCGGCTATATTGGACCGTGCCGCAATCCCAGACGCGGAAGATCGATCGTACGGGCGAGCAACCGAAACGCTAACCTCACAGAAAACGCTCCTTCATAGCCCTCGATGGCTCTTAGAAGCGCACCCACCTGCTTAGCTTCCACAATCGCGGCGCGATGGTTCACTTTCGGCCTGATCAATGCGCCATGGAGATCCCGCGACGGATCATATCGCGCCTAATGCTCTCGAGCTGACCCGAAGGCGGTGTCCCGCGAGGGAACGCAGGGACGGACGATCTACGAAGGTACCGGATGGGCCCTCAAGCCCGCTTCGAGTCAATGCAACGTCCGGCCTTGTGAGACCCGATACAGCATCACCGACCTCCAGGCCGGCGGACAGATCCTTGAAACCCTCAAGGGACAAACCGCCGAGCTTCTGCAAATTACAGATCCTGACCCTAGGCAGTCCAGGGCAAAACCGTCTCGGCCAGCTGATCGTCAAATCCTGTGCGTTAAAGATTATCCGAATTTAACCTGGAATTTGTTTCGATCTCGTCAACTTTCAATTTTGCTTGGTCGAAGAATTTTCCCTTAAAATCCGCCTGGATCTCCCGATCCATTGGCAAAAGGCACTGCCGTAAGCCGCAGCGTCTTGCCAGTGATGATTGGGAGAAAGCACCATGGTTGCGATCGTTACCGGAAATGGGGTTGGCCTGCAGCGCAGCTCGGGGTTCGTGCTCGGTTCGAACGGAACGCCGGGAGATTCCGCAACCGGGCGCCTTGGCAGCAAGGTCACGGTCAACGCCGCCACCGGCAATCTCATCATCCAGAATCAGGATGAGTTGCTTGTCGGCCGCGGCCTCGACAGCGTATTCATGCGCAGCTACAACAGTCTCGGTCTGCTCAACGACGAGAATGGCGATAATTGGCGAGAAAGCAGCCAGCGCACCGTGGTGCTGACCAGCGGCACCGTCAACACCGCTGGCAGCACGGTTACGCGCACCGACTGGGATGGGTCTAACATCCTCTATACCTGGGACGGTGCCAAATATGTCTCCAAAGATGGAGCAGGTTCCTACGATACGCTCACGTTCGCTTCCAACGTGTGGACGTGGACCGATGGCGACAGCCGCACTGTCGAAAACTATGACGGCCTGAACGGCGGGCGCATCACCAGCAGCCAGGACACCGACGGCAACAGCCTGAGCTTCACCTATACCGGCACGCTCTTGACCAAGGTGACAACCGCAAGCGGTGACTACACCGAACTCAGCTACACCGGGAACAATCTCACCCAGCTGATCACCAAGAACAGCGGAGGAACGGTTCTCGCCTCGCGCGTCCGCTATGCCTACGACACCTCGAACCGGCTCATTACAGTCACTGTCGACCTCAGCCCTGCGGACAACGCCATCAGCGACAATAATGTCGTCACCTACGGCTATACCTATGACGGTACGAGCAAGCGGGTTGCCTCGATCTCGGAAACCGGCAGCACTGGCACGAACGGCATCGTCAGCTTTCAATATGATACCAATGCACGCATCACGCTCGTTCGGGAAACCGGTTCGGACGGCGGCAATCGCGACACAAGCTTTTCCTATAACACGACCACGCGGGTGACAACGGTCACGGATGCGCTGGGCAAGGTGACCGAACTCACCTACGATACCAACGGCAATCTGACCCAGGTCAAATATCCGCCCGCCACCAGCGGCACATCGCAGCAGATCGTGCAATATACCTACAACGCCAATGGCGATGTCACCTCGATCATCGATGCTGGCGGAAAGGTAACGAGCTTCACCTATGACGCCAGCGGTAACCTTACTCAACAGCGCGATGCCGCCGACAATATCATCGACCGTACCTATGGCTCAAAGAGCGAACTCCTCAACGAAATACATTACCTCACGCCCCCCACCGGCGGCACAGTCGTCCCGACCGGAAGCAGCCTGCTGGTCAACGGCAGCTTTGAAACTTTAAGTGGAACGGTTACAAATCAATCCTGGGGTCGAACCGCCACATCTATGCCGGGCTGGATTAAGAATAACAGCTCAGTTTTGGAGACAATCAATTCAGGAGCAGATGGCATTTCTGCCGCTGATGGAGCTTACTGGCTCGAGATGGACGGAAATCCTGGTGTTTCTGACAGCAACATGGACATCTCCCAAACTGTCAGCGGCCTTACCGCTGGGCAGATTTTAATACTTCAATTTAATCATGCAAACGCGCAAACCGCGACAACTGGTCAATTCGGTGTTTATTGGAACGGCGTGCTATTGGCGCAGTACAATAATACCGGCCTTACGATGCAGACGGAAACCTTCCAGGTTACTGCCATCGCTGGATCGAACACATTATCGTTCGTTGGTATGGGCACCGCAGACGGAGTGGGTGCCGCCCTGGACAACGTCCGCCTCTTCACCACGACCACAAGTGGCATTCCGTCGGCGCCGGTAGTCACACGACACGCCTATGACACGGAGAATCATCTGCGGTTCGCCGTCGATGCAGATGGCTACGTAACTGAATATCGTTACAATGCACCCGGGCAGCTCGTTGCGACGATCCGATATCCAAGCGTTGCTTATGACCTGACCTCGGTCGCGGCTACGACGCCGCTCTCCGAAGCTACGCTGATGAGCTGGGTCAGCGGCCTTTCAGTTACCGACAAGAACCTCGTCGAGCGAACCGACGTCGGTTATGATTATCGCGGAAATGTTGCTACTACCACGGACTATTCCGCATATTCGGAGCAAGGCGGATTGGATGCGAACCGCGTCCACTTTGCCACCTTCGAGTCCGGAGCCTCGGCATGGGCCGTCAACTATAACAGTGGCACTTTTACCACACAGTTGTCGACGGGTACAACAAACGGAAAAAATTACTTGAGATCCAGCTTTACGTCGAACGCATCCAATAAAATCGTCGGCGTCGGCACTGATCCCAGCCACAACTTCTCCGTCACCGCTGGAGAGCGGGTTGCCGTTCAGATGGGCATTGAAGGAACCGGGCCCATATCGCAGCTGGAGGTCAGGGTTACATTTTTCAACTCGTCGGGTAATGCAATTGGTACTGCCAGTATCGCGACGCTGACTGGACCGCAGGCTTACGACACAAAGGTCTCTGGCTTTGCGACGGCCCCGGCGGGAACGGTCAGGGCGCGTCTCGAGCTCTTCGGAACCACTTCCGGCAGTGGCGCGGCGACGCTCAGCATTACCGAACCGATGGTGTCGCTTGCAACCGCCGGCCAGTCCACGTTCCCCACTTTCAACATCGGTCCCATTACCGACGACATGTCGGTCGTGGCGCTGGCCGCCCCGACTTACGTCCGCACATCTTATGTCTACGATCAGTTCGGCCTGCTCCTTTCGCGCCGGGTGAGCGGCATTTCTGGATCGGAGGTCTACACCTATGACGGGCTCGGTCGCACTTTGACGGCGACCGACTTTGCCAATGCGACAACGACGACGGCCATCAACGACGGCTCGCGCACAACGACAGTCACGCTCGCCAACGGCTTAGTCAAAACATCAATCTATACGGCTCAGGGTGAACTCGCGAGCTACGCCGAATCCTCATCCGATATCTCGACGGAAACCCAGACCTATAAATACGACAAGCTTGGCAGATTGCGCATCACCAGCACTGCATTGAGCGAGAAGGACTTCATCTTTTATGACGATGCGGGCCGGAAGGTCGGTTATCTTGATCGAAGGGGTAATCTGACTGAATATCGGTACGATGCAGCAAACCGGCTCGTCGCGACCATAGGCTATGCCAATACGGTAGGCAGCACAGCGATCGCCTCGCTCTACGACTCTAATGGTAATCCCAACAACGTTGCGATTACAAGTCTGCTGCCAACCGCGACGAACTACGATCGCTGGGCCTGGAATATTTATGATAGCGCGGATCGCCTGATCCAGAAGATCACCACCGTGGACGGCACCACGAAAGACCCCTACGGCGCCATCACTAACTATAGCTACGATGGTGACGGGAAACTCATCCAAACCGTTGAGCTGTCACAAAAGCTTCCGCAGGCAACCGTCGCCAGCTTGAAGACAGCCGCTCCGACATCCCCGATCAGCCCACCGGTTGCATTCAACCGGTTGTTCAATGCGGATTTTTCGACATTGAATGGCTGGGCTGTGGATTACAATCCGAACAACATCGTCGATGCTGGAAACCCATTTGGCGGCGTTTGGAGCGGCAAAGGTTTCATCCGCGCGAATTTCACGGCTACCGCAGCGAACCAGGTGGTGTCGCTGGGAACCGATGATACGCACTGGTGGCCGGTTACAGCAGGCGAGCGCTTGTCCGTGCAGGCCGGGGTAGAAGGCGGGGGAGCAATCGCCCACCTAGATCTGCAAGTTTGGTTCATCGATGCAAACGGTGCCAACATCGGCGGAGTTCAGATTGGCTCTTTGACTGGGCCTCAGGCTTACAACACCAAGATCGGCGGCTTTGTTACTGTCCCCTCCGGCGCGGTCAAAGCGCGCCTCGAACTCTACGCCTATTCATCGGGAGCGGGCGCGGGCTCGTTCGACATCGTCAATCCCATGGTGTCCTCGGCAACCGTCGGTCAGACGACATTCCCCACATATGATCCGGCGCAGGCTGCCAATAGTTCGAGTGACCGCACAACGCGTTACTTCTACGACAATAGCGGCCGCACGGTGGGAACGCTTGACGGGACGGGCGCACTCACCCAGACCAAGTACGATAAAGCCGGGCGTATCACAGATACCATCAGTTATGCGAGCCTCGTCTCAGCCAATTTGAGGGCAAGCGGAACATTTACCCAGCTTGTAAGCGATGTCACCGCCACTTCCAATTCAGCAGATCGCCACAATTATGTCGTGTATGACGGCCGCGGCGACGTAAAATATACGCTCGACGCAAATCTACGACCAACTGAATATGTCTATGACGTGCTCGGCAATGTTACGCGCATCGTCGATTATGGTGCCCCAGTCGCATCGACGACCAGCTATTCACTGAGCTATGTTACAGGCCAGATTGCGGCATTAAACCTCGCAAGCAACACGTCCACTCGTGTTACCCGCCACATCTATGATGGCGCAGGACGCCTGGCATTTGAGATCAATGCCGAAGGCGGTGTAAGCCGATATGATTATAATCTGGTGGGTCAGATTGTTCGCAGCATCCGCCACAGCACGCTTTATACAACGGCGGGAGACCCTTCCTACGCCGCAATGCAGACTTGGGCCGCCGCTAACCCCAACAGTGCTGACCGGGTAGATCGCCAAGTATTTGATGCGCTGGGGCGCCTTGCTTACGAGGTAGATGCAGAAGGCTATGTTACTGAGCATCAATATGATCTCAATGATCGCTTGATCAAGGATATCCGCTACGCGACTCAATACGCTGTTCCGGACGGCGTGACCAAAACCAGCCTGGCAGCGCAGATCGGCGCATTGCCAGGAACTGCGGTGGTCATCACTTATGCCTATGACGCCGAAGGTAATCTCATCGATCGCTATGATGGCCTGAATATCCGCACACACTATTCATACACCGCGTTCGGCCAAGCCTGGCAGATCATCGAAGCCTATGGCACGGCAGATGCTGCCGAAACCGGCTTCCTGTATGACTCCGCTGGACGGGTGATCAACAAGTTCACCGCTGTCGGCACGCCCGAACAAACCGCCACTGCATACGGGTATGATGGCGTAGGAAATCTCACCGCCATTTATGATGGCCGTGGTTTCATGACCACGCGCACCTATGACGCGGTCGGCAACCTGTTGACAGAAACAGTTCCCCTCGACGCAGCCACGAACGCCATCACGATGCGTCAATATGATGCATTCGGCAGCGTCGTGAAACTGACGGATCCGCGCAACAACGCCGGTTATTTCTACTATGACAAACTCGGCCGGCTCGAGCTACAGATTGACGCCGAAGGGTACGCAACACAGACGACTTACAATATCGGCGATCAGCCGTTGACGACCAAGCGCTATTATCAGCGGGCGACTGGAACAGGATCGGTCACGACCCGTCCGACGCTTACTAACGATGGTAAGGACGCGAACACGGGAATCATCTACGATAAACTGGATCGCGTTATCTCCACCTCGGATGCAGAGGGTTATACTGAGAGCTACACAGTTAACGCGTTTGGTGATCGCATATCTGTGACGAACAAGCTCGGCGGCACAACAACTAATATCTTTGATAAGCGAGGACTGCTAACGCAAGAAACTCTGCCAGTTGGATCTTACCTGAACACCGGATCGCAACAGGCTGCAAATATCGTCAATAAATTTAGCTATGATGCTCGCGGCAATCGTACGCAGATGATCGAGGCGTTCGGTCTCGTTGAGCAGCGCACAACGACATATGGCTATGATAAAAACAATCAGCTGATTTCGAAGATCGGAGACGCGATCTACGTTGTAAATCCGTCGAATATGGATACCAGCTACCTCGCTGCTCCCGCCGAAATCTATGATTACGATCTGCGCGGCAACCTCATCCGGACCACCGACGCCGGGGGCGGGAAGATTTTCAGCTATTACGACGACAATGATCGCAAGATTGCCGAAATAAATCCCGTTGGTACGTTGTCGACCTGGGCATATGACGGCAACGGCAACGTGCTCAGCGCCAGGATCTATGAGACCCCGCTGACGTTGCCAACCAATCCGGGTGGAACAGCGCCCACTGCTAGTGGCAATTATCGCGAGACGACGTTTGCTTACGATCGCAACAACCGTCTATCGTCATCGACTATCGCCAATGTGCAATATGGTGCTTTCAACGACGGCCTATATCATACGTTCACTCAAAATGTCGTCGCGCAAACCTTCTATGACGCGGCTGGCAATGTCACGAGACAACAAGATGGCCGAGGGCTGAATAGCTATAGTTATTATGATAAAAATGGCCGCAGACTCGCGCAAGTCGATACCGGAAAATTCCTGACGGTCTGGAGCTACGACAGCGAAGGCAATGTTCTATCTGAAACCCGCTATGCCAACGCGGTGGGTATGGCAGTCGACGTTAACACGGCAGTGGCAAGCCTCCAGGCGAGCGCAGGAACGAGCGCGAACGACCGAACTACATATTTCACTTATGACCGGAATGGCCGGCGCCTTACCGAAACGCGGTTGAATGTCGATTATGGTTCGATATCGTCATCGGGCGCATTGAGCACCGGTACAGGCAATACCCAGATCGGTTATTCATACAATGGCTTAGGCGAGGTTTCTGCAAAGGTCGAAACCACCGGCGACACGACCTGGTATTATTATGATGCCATTGGCAGGCAGACCACAGTCCAAACTTCATCTTTTACCGACTATCTCGGGGCCACAGTTTTCCAACAGACAGATCAGTTCTACGACGGGCTGGGTAATTTAACGCGCAGTCGGACTGGGAATGGCGGCACTGTAGCCGCCGGGGACCATATCACCCAGTACATCTACGGTGCTGGCGGAAGGCTTTCGCAGACGATTGACGCCAACGGTTTTTATAACGCCTTTTATTACGATGCTGCTGGCCGTGTGACCGCGAACACTTATTACCGTGTGAAATCCGATGGATCGGGCATTTGGGACGGGAAATCGTTCACCTATGATGCAGCGGGCCGCGCCACGGCTCAAAGAAGTTTCTCCATCATCAGCAGTGTCTGGAGTCAGGTCGGCGATACCACGAACACGAGCTACAACGCTTACGGCGACGTCACGGGCAGAGGCGTCAACGGCATGTATCAGGAGACATTCAGCTACGACAATGCGGGTCGTATGTGGCGTTCAACCGCAGGTGACGGCACATATAAATTCTACGTGTATGACCAAAACGGCAATCAAACTTTGCAGGTCGCCTCATCTGGTGCGGATCTCTCAGGATATAGCTCCCTTAGTGCTCTCCTGAACAGCGTGACGAATAACGGCGCATCGCTCATCGGGAGCGCTGCGGTTTCAGGAATAACATTTTCTTCGACCACATACGACGTGCGCAATCTCGGCGTGATCACGCGTGAGCTCTTCCGCGAAACAACCGCAATCGGTTCCGCTTACTCCGAAATTGATCATAGCAAAACGTACAACGCGTTTGGCGAAGTGGCGAGCGAAACCAATGGGCGAGGATACACGACCAGCTACTCCTATAATACGATGGGAAGGCTCATCCAGAAGGTGATGCCTACGGTGTCGATTACAGGAGAAAATGGCACCCAGAGCAACGTCAATCCGACCGAAAACTATCGCTACGACGTATCCGGTCGCCTGATTGCGGTGCAGGATGCAAACGGGAACTGGACAACCCGAAAGCTCCTCGCGAACTCAGGCTATGGCGGCTCAGACGTCAAGGTTCTCAAGGAGTTCCATGCCGACGGTGGAGTATTCGAAACCCGCTACGATGTTTTTGGCGATGCTCGCACTCTTATCAACGAGATTGGCAAAGTCGAAGGTCGTAGCTTTGACAATATGG
>Ga0207639_10002728_pt1 | contig 11845 bp, 10 predicted proteins | sample KBSCornC32_FD_184299 | JGI IMG/M metagenome (GOLD analysis project Ga0207639, IMG submission 184299) | Corn rhizosphere microbial communities from Kellogg Biological Station, Michigan, USA - KBS Corn C3-2 (SPAdes) (version 2) | ecosystem: Host-associated > Plants > Roots > Rhizosphere > Soil ...
TTGCGGCCCTCGGCTTCACCTTCTTCTACGCCATCAGCACGACCATCATCGTCACGCTGCTCGCCATCCCGCTGGCGGTGGTGCTCAACGAGAGGTTCTTCGGGCGTAATTTCGTCCGCGCGGTGTTCTTCTTTCCGGCCATCCCCAGCGTTGCGGTGCTCGGGCTCGTCTGGGCCTTCATCCTCTCGCCGCTGAGCTCGGGCGCGGTCAATTCGCTGCTCGGCCTCATCGGCGTCGCGCCGGTGCCGTGGCTCGCCGATACCAACCTCTCGCGCGTCTCGACGGTGATCGTTTCGGTCTGGGGCCAGACCGGCTGGCACGCGATCCTCTACCTCGCCTACCTCCAATCGATCCCGACCGATTTCTACGAAGCCGCAACGATCGATGGCGCCTCGCCGCGCCAGCGCTTCTTCCGCCTGACCCTGCCGCTGCTTGCGCCGGCGATCACGGTGAGCCAGATGCTGCTCCTGACCGGCGGCCTCAAAGTCTTCGACCTGCCGTATACGCTGACCAAGGGCGGCCCCGGCTACGCCACGACCACCATTTCGCAGGTCATCATCCGCCGGGGCCTGGGCGAGGCGAAGTTCGGCGAAGCCTCGGCGCTTGCCGTCGTCTTCATGCTCATGGTGCTGGTGGTGATCGTCGTCCAGCTCGTCATCTCGCGCCGGCTCGAGAGGCGCTTCTGATGCAGTCGCAACGCCGCGTCGTCGCCACCATCCTCAGCGTCGTCATGCTGGCGCTCGCCGCGGTGGTGGGCATGCCGTTCTACTACATCGTCGTCAACACGCTCAAAACGCAGCAGGAAACCGGTAACGCGCCGCTTGGCCTGCCGTCGCGGCTCTTCCTCGACAACTACCTCGCCGTGTTCCAGTCGATCCCGGTCGCCCAAAATTTCCTCAATACGCTCTACCTGACGGTGGTCTCGGTCGCCCTGATGCTGATCATCGGCTCGATGGCGGCCTATGGCATGATCACGCGCAAGACCTGGCTCAACCGGGCGTTCGGCGCGGCGCTGCTGCTGGCTTTCATGGTGCCGTTCCAGTCGACGCTGATCCCGCTCTACCAGATGCTGGCGCACGTCCATCTCGTCGACTCGCTCAACGGGCTCGTCGTCATGTACAGCGCCGGCTCGATCTTCTGTTACTTCCTGATCCTCGGCTACATGCGGACGGTGCCCTACGAGATCATCGAGGCGGCGCGGATCGATGGCGCCTCGACCTTCGGCATCTACTGGCGGATCGTTTTGCCGCTGATCCAGCCGATCCTCGTCACCGTCGGCGTCTTCCAGACCATGTGGGTCTGGAACGATTTCATCACCCCCACGGTGTTCCTGAGCTCGGCCGCCAACAAGACGCTGGTGCTGCAAGTCTATTCGGCGGTCGGCCAGTTCTCGGTCAACTGGCCCGCCTTCATGACGCTGACGGTGATCGTGCTCTTCCCGGTCGTGGTGTTCTTCGTCGCCATGCAGAAGCACATCGTCAATGGGCTGGTCAGCGGCGGCATCAAGGGCTGAGCCTCTCGCGTCGCTGCTAGCGGCTAGCCGCGCGGCACCTTCGTGAACAGCCGGTAGAAATTCTCGGTCGTTTGCTTGCCGATTGCCTCGGGCGTCTTGTTGCGCAGCCGGGCCAGGAGCTCGACGGTGTGGACGATGTAGGCGGGTTCGTTCCGCTCGTCGCGATGCGGCACCGGCGCGAGCGAGGGCGCGTCGGTCTCGACAAACAGCCGGTCGGCCGGGATGGTTGGGGCGATGTCCCGGAGGTAGCCGTTTTCCTCGAACGTGAGGAGCCCGCCGAACGAGATATAGGCGCCGAGCCTGAGCACCGCTTCCGCCAGCCCGGGGCCACCCGAGAACGCATGCATCAGGATCGGAAAGCTGCCTTTGCGGGTTTCGGCCGTCAGCATCTCCGCCATTGCCTCGTCCTGCCGGACGCAGTGGATGATGAGCGGCAGCTGCGTCTCCCGCGCCGCCTCGATATGCGCGCGGAAGACGTCGACCTGGGCATCCCACGAGGCATTGCCGAAGAACGTGTCGAGCCCCGCCTCGCCGATCCCGACCACTTTCGGATGCCGGGCGAGGGCGACCAGCTCCGCGGCCGTCACGTCACGCTCCTCGTCGGCGAAATGGGGCAGGGTGCCGACGGTGCAATAGACGTTGGCATAGCGCTCGGCCACCGCCAGCACCCGAGCAAAATCCCGCACTTTGATGCCGATCGTGACGAACGCCTCGACTCCGGCCGCCGCGGCGCGGGCCAGCACCGCTTCGCGATCACTGGCGAATTCATCGAAATCGAGATCGCAGTGGCTGTCGATCAGCACCGGAATCCTCGCGCGGTGGGTGTCGCTGACTGCCCCAGCATCCGGCGGCGGCGCTCGTCAAGCCGCAAGGCCGGCGCGCACAGGCGATTTCCCGCGCGTGCCGGCGCACGCGCGGCATGCGTCAAATTCGCTCACATTCCTGATTGACTACGCGCACATTGAATGGAACGGTGAGCGGATCGGGTGCAGTTCACGGCAAGGGGAAGCCGCGATGGCGCAGAGCGTCGGCATGAAGGTGGAGCGGCTGGATGCCATCCGCAGCCACCTCTATGCGCACGGCTCATCCTCGATTCAGGGCCTGGCCGATGCGGTCGGCGCCTCGCTCGCCACCATCCGCCGCGACCTTAGTGAGCTCGAGCGCGTCGGCGCCATCGATCGCGTCCATGGCGGTGCCCGCATCGCCGAGGGTTCGTCGGTCGAGGTGGCGTTCCAGGAGCGGTCGAAGCGCAATCTCACCGCCAAGCGCGCGCTCGCGGCGGCCGCCTATCGGCTGCTGACGCCGCACGCGACGATTTTCCTCGATGCTGGAACGACGGTCCTGCAGCTCGCCCGGCTGATCCGCGTCAGTCCGCTGCCGCTGAGGATATTCACCAACGGCCTCGCGGTGGCGCAGGAATTCCTCAACGTGCCCAATCTCGAGGTCATGCTGCTCGGCGGGCAACTCCGCAGCGAGAATGCCTCGCTCGTCGGGCCGCAGGCCGAGGCGATGCTCGAAACGCTTTGGTTCGACCAGCTTTTCCTTGGTGTTTCCGCCATCGGCCCCGATGGCGCCATCTACAGCGTCGACAGCGCCGAGGCGAGCCTCAACGCCCACATGCTGCCGCGCTCGGCGCAGCGCTTCGTCCTCGCCGATTCCAGCAAATTCGGCAGCATGGCCACTTTCCGCGTCGCCCCGCTCGCCGCCGCGAGCCGCGTCATCACCGACAACCGTCTGCCCTCGGACTGGCGCGGCCGGCTTGCCGATGCCGGGGTCGATGTGACGCTGGTCGAGCCCGGAGCGCCGCTGTGACCGGCCCGCTCGTCCTTGGCATCGATGGCGGCGGCAGCAAGACGCTGATCGCGCTCGCCGACGAGAGTGGCCGGATCGTCGATCGCGGCCGGGCCGGCGGCATCAATCCGCTCGACAACACGGCCTGGCGCACGTTGCTCGAAGCCGAGCTCGAACGCTTCGGCCGCATCAGGAACATCGCCGCCGTGGTCGCGGCGCTTCCCGCCTATGGCGAGGTGGAGGCCATCTCAGCGGCGCAGCGCGAAACGATTGCCTCGGTGTTTCCCGGCGTGCCGCAGGACGTCGTCAACGACGTCGATGCCGCCCATCTCGGCGCATTTGCCGGCGGTGCCGGTATCCTCATCCTTTCGGGCACAGGCTCGATGGCGTGGGCCCGCGATGCCGAAGGCCGCTCGTATCGCGTCGGCGGCTGGGGCGATCTCGTCGGCGACGAGGGATCGAGCCACTGGATCGGCATGCGCATCCTGAGCGCCATCAGCCAGAGCATCGATGGCCGCACGCCGCCAACCGCCCTCGTCGACGCCGTGTTCGCAACCCTCGGCCTCGACCTGCATGACCCCATGAACGCACTCGAAGGCTGGGCCGCGCATATCCACAGCCGCCGCGCCAATATCGCCGCGCTGGCGCCACTCGCGAGCCGGCTCGCCGAGGAGGGAGACGCCGTCGCCGCCGCCATCATCGATGCCGCAGCCGACGAGCTCGCGCGGCACGTGACGGCCATCGGCCGCCTCGGCGGCCTGGCGCCCGACTGGAGCTTTGCCGGGGGCACCTTTGCCAGCCGACCGCTGCGCGAAGGGGTCGCCAAGCGGCTGGGCCGCCCGCCGCGGCGGCCCATTCTGCCGCCGATCGGCGGCGCGCTGCTGGCGGCGGCGCGTCGCGCCGGCTGGCCGGCCGACAATCACTGGATCGACGAGCTCGCCCGTGCGCTGGGTGAGCGGACCGAAACCGCGCCGGCGGCCGATCCGGCCGCCGATCGCCAACCACAAACGACAAACTAGGAGAACAGGGGAATGCGTAGATTCGTCTTATCGTCTGTTGCCTTGGCGGCCCTTTTGGTCGCCGCGCCGGCGCTTGCCGACGATGCCAAGCCGCTCGCCGGCAAGTCGATCACGGTGCTCCTGCCATCGCCGCAGGGCGCCACCATCGCCGCCGATTTCGAGAAGGAGACCGGCATCCACGTCGATCTCCAGACGCTGAGCTGGGACGATATCCGGCCAAAGCTGGTGACCGCACTCATCGCCGGCTCCGCCCCGGCGGATGTCACCGAGTTCGACTGGTCGTGGACCGGCCAGTTCGCCGCCGCCGACTGGTATGTCGACCTGAGCAGCGCCATCGATGCCGACACCAAGTCTGACATCAAGGGCAGCTCGATCTTCACCATCGGCGAAAAGCTGCTCGGTGTGCCCTACACCAACGACTTCCGCGTCATGCTGGTGAACAAGAAGCATTTCGCCGATGCCGGCATCACCAAGATGCCGACGACGCTCGATGAGCTCGTGGCCGACGCCAAGGCGATCAAGGCCAAGGGCACCGTCCAGTACCCGATCGGCCTGCCGCTCTCGCCCACCGAGGGCGCTTCGACGAGCTGGTACCTCCTCACCAAGGCGTTTGGCGGCGACCTCTTCGACAAGGACTGGAAGCCTTTGTTCCTGACGCCGGATTCGGCTGGCTACAAGGCCATGGCTTTCGAGGCGCAGCTCCTCAAGGATGGTCTCGTCGATCCGGCCTCGACCGGCCTCAAGGACAGCCAGATCAACGACACCATGTTCGCCAAGGGCCTGACCTCGATCATGATCTCGGGCGAGCCGGGCCGGCTCGGCCAGTATTCCGATCCGGCGCAATCGCCGGCCGTTGCCGGCAATGTCGCGGCGATCCTCGTGCCGACCGCCAGCGGCACGACCCGCAGCTACGGCCTGCTCGAAGCGCTTGGCATTCCGAAGGCCTCGCCGAACCAGGACGCGGCGCTCGCCTTCGTCAAGTGGTTCACCAGCAAGGATTTTCAGATCAAGAACTACGCCAACGGCGTGCTGCCTACCCGCACCTCGGCGCTCGATGAGCTCAACAAGGCCGGCAAGTTGCAGAGCGGCGATGCGCTGGTCGAGGAGTCGAAATACGTCGAGCCGCTGTTCGCGCAGGGCACCCCAACTTGGTACCCGCAGTTCTCGAGCGCGGTGAACACCGCCATCAACGGCGTCGCCAAGGGCCAGATGACCGTCGATGACGCGATGAAGAGCATTGCCGACGCCACCCAGAAGGCAATGACGCAGTGACGGCTGTCACGGCCATCACTATCGAAAAGAAGCGCGGCGCCGCCAGCAATGGCGACGCCGTCCTCGGCCTCATCCTCGTGGCGCCGATCGTTCTCACCATGGCGGCGCTGGTGTTCTTCCCGCTCGTCGACACCGTCTGGGACAGCCTCCACCGCATCAACCCGATGCAGCCCGGCACCCCCTTCGTCGGCGTCGCCAACTACACCAACATGCTCTCCGACGCCGACCTCGGCCGCTCGTGGATCAACACCTTCATCTACGTGGCGATAGCGGTCTTCGCCGAGACCGTTTTCGGCATCCTCGCCGCGGCGCTGATCAACCAGGTTCGTGTCGGCCGGCAGTGGATCCTGGCCGCCGTCGTGCTGCCCTGGGCGTTGCCCGGCGTCGTCAACGCCGTGATCTGGATGTGGATCTACCAGCCGGGCGCCGGCCTGCTGAACGGCATCCTCACGGTGCTCGGCCTGCCGTTCGACAACCATGTCTGGTTCAACGACCGCGCCAGCGCCATCGTTGCCGTGTCGGTGGTGCACATCTGGCGCATGATGCCGCTCACCATCGTCATCGTGCTCGCCGCCATGCAGTCGATCCCCGACCACCTCTACGAGGCGGCGCGGATCGATGGGGCAGGGCGCCTGAAAATGTTCACCGCGATCACCTTGCCGCTGATCAGCCCGGCCATCGCCATCGCCATGACCAACGGCACCGTCGCCGCTTTCAACTTCTTCGATGAGGCTTGGGTGCTGACCGGCGCGAGCCTCGATACGCGCCCGGTGCTGATCCAGATTTATCTCGAGACCTTCCAGAACCTCCATTTCTCCTACGGCATGGCGCTGTCGCTGGTGGTGACGGTCGTCTCGCTGCTGGTGTCGCTGATCTATGTGCTGCGCGTCTATCGAAGCACGAGGTTCGAGTGATGCCGCAAAGCCTGCCGTTCCGCATCATGATCTGGCTGGGCGTCGCCCTGCTGCTCGTCTGGTCGCTCGGCCCGATCTATTGGACGCTGGCGAGCTCGATCACCCCGACATCGGACTTTTCGGCGCGGCCCATCCATTTCTTCCCGCAGAACTTCACCCTCGATCATTTCGAGCGGCTTCTCGGCATCAACGTCGATCGCATCGGCGGCGTTGAAGTGTGGAAGCAGTTCCGCTCGGCGCTGCTCAACAGCGTCATCAGCGCGCTGGCCTCGACGGTGTTCTGCGTCGCGATCGCCGCGCTCGGCGGTTATGCCTTCACGCGGCTAAAATTCCCCGGCCGGCGGCCACTGTTCATTGCGGTTGTCGCAACGCTCGCCATTCCCGGCTACGCCGTGCTGATCCCACTCTACCGGCTGATGATCGGCCTTCACATGGTCGATACCTTCGTCGGCATCACGCTGATCTATATCTCCGCCTTCCTGCCGCTGGCCCTCTGGCTGCTGCGGAGCGTCTTCGAGTCGCTGCCGCTCGCCCTCGAGGAGGCGGCGCAGCTCGATGGGGCAGGGCGCCTCTACATCCTCTTCCGCATCGTGCTGCCGCTCGCGGCGCCTGGCCTGACGGCGGCGGCGATCCTGACCTTCCTCGGCGCCTGGGGCCAATACATGGTGCCGCTCATCTTTTCGCCGACCAACACTAAGCCGCTGACGGTGCTGATTCCCGAATTCGCGACCAAGAACTTCATCGACTACGGCCTCATCACGGCGGCCGGCTCCATCGCCATCGTCGTTCCGGCGCTGGTCGTCATTTTCCTCAACCGCTACCTGGTCAGCGGCCTTCTGGCCGGCTCGGTCAAATGACAGGCGGGACAAACGCGGAGGGCCCGATGGGCGTCACCGAGCAAACCATCGTCGAGCAGTTCCCCTATTGGCGCGCGGCCATCGCCCCGCTGGCGCCGATTGCCGACATGCACCTCACGGTCTTCATCGGCTGCGGCACGTCCTACAACCTTGCCCTGTCGCTCGCAGCGCTGGCCAATGCCTCGGGGCGGCCGGCCATCGCGGCGCCCGGCGGCGAGTGGCTGACGCGGCCGAAGAACTACTGGCCACGTTGGTCCGAGACGCAGGTTGTGGCGCTGTCGCGGAGCGGCGAGACGACCGAAACGGTAGCGGCGGCCAAAGCCAGCCGTGCCGCGGGCGCGCATGTCACGGCGATCACCGCGGAAGCCGAGAGCGCCCTTGCCAAGAACTGCGACCGGCTCGTCTTCGCCAGGACGCACCCGGCGGAAGGCATCGTCATGACATCGTCGGCGAGCCTTATGCTGCTGCTCGGCACGCAGCTCATTGGCTATGCTGTTCCGCCTTCGGTGACCGATACAGCCCAGGGCCTGCTGGAAGGGCTCGATCGCCGCCTGCCGGCGCTGATTGCGGGGCGTTCTCACTTCGTCTTCCTCGGCGGCGGCGCGCTCTACGGCGTCGCGCTCGAGGGGGCGCTAAAACTCATGGAAATGAGCCAGACGTTTACGCAGGCCTTCCATCCGCTCGAATATCGCCACGGCCCGATCAGCCTCGTCGACGAGCGCACGGTCGGGGTCGTGCTCTATGGCGCCGACCAGCGCGACGCCGAAGCAACGCTTGTCCGCGAGCTGCAGCAGAAGGGGGCCCGGGTCATCGGTTTCGGCGGTCCGGGCGATCTCAGCCTCGATGTTCCCGCCGACCCGGCAATCGGTGGCCTTGCCTGCCTGCCGGCGCTGCAGCTCCTCGGCGAACGGGTGGCGCAGGCGCGCAACATCGACACGGTTGCCCCGCGCCACCTCACCAAGGTCGTGACGCTCGCATGAGTTTTTCAGGCCCTGGCCGTGCACACGCCCTCGGGCAACTGATCGGCGCGCGCCAGCAGCCGCTGCCGCGCGGCATCACCTCGGTCTGCTCGGCCCATCCGCTGGTGATCGAGGCAGCCCTGTGGCGCGGCCTGCGCGGCGGCGTTGCGGTGCTGATCGAGGCGACCTGCAACCAGGTGAACCACGAGGGCGGCTACACCGGCATGACGCCGGCCGATTTTCGCCGCTTCGTCGAGGGCATCGCCGGGCAGGTGGGCTTTCCGCTCGATCGGCTGATCCTTGGGGGCGACCATCTTGGCCCAAATCCCTGGAAGTCGCTGCCGGCGGAGGATGCGCTCCGCCGCGCCGAGACGATGGTCGATGCCTACGTGGCGGCCGGCTTCACCAAGATCCACCTCGATACGTCGATGGGCTGTGCCGGGGAGCCTCCGGCGCTCGCTGACGACCTGACCGCCGGCCGTGCGGCGCGGCTGGCCCGCATCGCCGAAGCGACCGCTACGCGCCACGGCTTACCGGCGCCCGTCTACATCATCGGCACCGAAGTGCCACCGCCCGGCGGCGCGACACACGTCCTCGACGAGCTCGCCATCACTGATCCCGCCGCGGCCGAACGCACTTTGGCGGTGCACCGGGAGGCCTTTGCTGCGGTGGGTGTTGGCGCCGCGCTCGACCGCGTCATCGGCATCGTGGTCCAGCCGGGCGTGGAGTTCGGCAACGCCAATGTCGCGCTTTACCGGCCTGAGCGGGCCCGTCAGCTCAGCCAGGGCCTCACCCGGTTACCGGGCCTCGTCTTCGAGGCACATTCGACCGACTACCAGCCGGCAGAAGCGCTGTCGGCGCTGGTCGATCACGGCTTTGCCATCCTCAAGGTCGGACCCGGCCTGACCTTCGCGCTGCGCGAGGCGCTCTATGGCCTCGATGCCATCGCCTCGGAGCTTGGTGGCGAGACCGGCCGCCCGTTCGAGGCGGCGATGGAGCGCGTCATGCTGGAAAATCCCGTGCATTGGCAGGCGCACTACGCGGGCACGCCCGAGGAGCAGCGCCTCCAGCGCCATTTCAGCTATAGCGACCGCATCCGCTACTACTGGCCGCAACCGGCGGCGGAGGCGGCGGTGAAGCAGCTCGTCGATCGCCTCGGCGGCCGCGCGCTGCCCGAAACGCTGATCAGCCAATACCTTGCGCGGCTCTATCCGGACGTGGTCGCCGGCGGGCTGGCGCCCCGGCCGCGCGACCTCTGCCTCGCCGCAATCGACAAGGCGCTCGACCCTTACGCGGCGGCTACCAGCGGCTAGCCGCGCCCCCGCCGCCCTTGCCAAGCGCCGCCGAGAGGGAAATGCTCGGCCTCCGCACACGGAGACGGCCTGGGCTGTATCCTCGATACGTTCCATTTTCCGCCCGCGGCGTCTGCGCCCAGAACTGGTCGGTTATTGGAGTGGGATCATGTCCGATATCGCCGCTGCCCCGGATACTGCCGTCGCCCAAAATACCGACGACCGCAAGACCGCAACGCTTGCCGGCTGGACGCCGCAGCCCGGCTTCCACCGCGACGCCGACGGCCTGATCCACGTCCATGACTACGCCCTGGCGCGTACCATGCTCCGGGCGCCGGAGAGCCAGCAGGCCGGTTTCGGCGCCGACATCGTGCTCAACACCAAGTCGCTGATGCGGCCGCCGGTGATCTTCCTCGAAGGGCAGGCGCATCAGGATCTGCGGCGGGCGACGGCGCGGTTCTTTGCGCCGCGCGCGGTCGAGGAGAACTACCTCGCGCTGATGACCCGCGAGGCGGACCGGATGATCGACGACCTTCTGCGGAAGAAGCGCGGGCGGCTCGAGGTGATGGCAATGGACATGGCGACTGCCGTTGCCGCCGAAATCGCCGGCCTCACCGAGCATCTCTGGCCCGGCATGGCGCAGCGCATTGCCGGCTTCCTCAAGGACCCGCCGCTCGACCAGAAGATGACGCCGCTTGTGCTCTGGAAGATCATCGCGAGCCAGTTCCGGCTGCTGAAATTCCTCATCGTCGACGTGAAGCCGAACATCCGGCTGCGCCGCAAGGCGCCGCGCGCCGACGTCATCTCGCATCTCCTCAGCCTCGGCTATAAGGACGCGGAAATCCTCACCGAGTGCGTGATTTTCGGCGCGGCCGGCATGGTCACGACGCGCGAGTTCATCGTCGTCGCGACGCTCCATCTCCTCGGCAAGCCGGACCTCAAGGCCCGCTTCCTTGCTGCGGGCGACGAGGAGCAGCGCGCCATCCTCGAGGAAATCTTGCGGCTCGAGCCAGTCATCGGCCGGCTCACCCGCAAGACCACCGCACCCGTCGATTTGCCCGATGGACATCGCGTCGAGGCTGGCGAGCGCGTCGCCGTCGATATCCGCTCGGTCAACACCGACTCGGCCGCCGTTGGCGGCTGCCCGTTCCATCTCGATCCGGACCGCCATATCGACCAGAAGATCGGCGCGCCGGTCATGGGCTTCGGCGACGGCCGCCATCGCTGCCCGGGCGCCTACATCGCTATGCAGGAAAGCGCCATCTTCTTGAAGCGCCTCCTTGCATTGCCCAGGCTCCGCGTCGTCGGCGAGCCGGTTGTCGCCTACAATTCGTTGATCCACGGCTACGAATACCACGAGTGCGTCATCGCCCTCGATTGAGGGACGAGCCTCGTCGACCGCTTCGCGGCGCCGCAACACCCAGCCAATTCCGAGAGCCCGTTCGGTTCGATTTGCCGCAGCGGTCACGCGCCCGCTTGACGCGTCAACTTGATCATGCTGTTGTAACCAAACGGTTACAACGGAGTTGCGCTGCGTCGCTCGGAGCGGCCACCAAGAGCCGCCACAGGCAATCAACTGGCTGAAAACGCGGAAGGAAAACCTTTTCCGCGATGGTTGTCCTTGCGACCGAGGATAGCTCGAAAGCCGAGCAGGCGACAGGACAGGAAGTAACCGGATAGTTCATAGCGGCGCTTCGGGAGAGCGCGGCGGGGCAGTGCACAGGCGCCGGCAAAGCATCAGAACGGTGCGGCTGGCGAACGGCCTGCCTTTGGCAAAGTCGAAGGGAGGAGACCTTCATGCGTTTGGAGAGTTCGATCCGCCGCGCGCGCCGCCGGCAGATCCTGATGTTGTCCGTCTCGGCGTTGGTGATGGCCCTGCCGGTGGCGAGCGCTGCCCGGGCGGCCTCGCTGACCGAGATCGACTACTTCACCGAGACCACCGGCAACGACGCCATGACCAAGCTGCTCAAGGCGTGCACGGACAAGACCGGCATCACCATCGACCGGCAAGCCGTGCCCTATCCGCAGCTTGTCCAGAAGGTGCTGCTCGCCGCGAGCTCGCAGTCGCTGCCCGATCTCATCATGATGGACAATTCCGACGTCGCAACGCTGGCCGACGGCGGCATCATCGTGCCGCTTCCGGATGTCGGCGTCGACACCAGCGCCTTCACGCCCTCGCTCGTCGCCATCGGCAACTACAAGGGCAAGAACTACTCGCTGCAGACCGC
>Ga0207639_10002738_pt1 | contig 11827 bp, 9 predicted proteins | sample KBSCornC32_FD_184299 | JGI IMG/M metagenome (GOLD analysis project Ga0207639, IMG submission 184299) | Corn rhizosphere microbial communities from Kellogg Biological Station, Michigan, USA - KBS Corn C3-2 (SPAdes) (version 2) | ecosystem: Host-associated > Plants > Roots > Rhizosphere > Soil ...
AAGCATTCACATCGATCACATTGGAGATCTTGGTAAGACCATCCACGATACGGGTGATCTCTTCGCCAAATTCTCTTTTTACATCCTCCAGGGAAATATCGGTGTCTTCTACCGTGTCATGCAAAAGGGCACAAATGGTAGAACGTACACCCAGTCCTATTTCTTCCGCACAGATTTTGGCTACTGCTATAGGGTGAAGGATATAAGGCTCACCGCTTTTGCGCCGCATGGTCTTGTGTGCCTCGGCAGCCATCTCAAAAGCAGTACGGATCAGGGCCTTATCACCCGGCTTTAGTTTGGTCTTCAGCACCTTCAATAGTGAACGGTATTCCCTTAGGATGAGTTTTTTCTCCTCCTCCTCGTTCAGGTTGTATTTGGGTATCTGCGCTACAGTTTCCATTGTCTACGAATTTAGTGAAAAAGAGGCAATTTTATAGACTGAAAAGCCATACATTTGCAACCCAAAACAAAAATTGCAAGATCAAAATTTTGGAATTTTCTACTGCGGGTGTGGCGAAATTGGTAGACGTACCAGACTTAGGATCTGGCGCCGCGAGGCATGGGGGTTCGAGTCCCTCCACCCGCACTCTTCAAATTGGTTAATTGGTGGAATGGTTATCAGGACCGACCCCAATTAACCATTTTAACTAATAATTCAATTAACAACAATGGCTACAGTTACCAAAGAAAACATCGGTCTGCTGCACGAAAAGCTGACAGTGAAATTGGAAAAGACCGACTACCTGCCTTCTTTTGAAAAAGCATTAAAAGAGTATAGCAAAAAAGCGAATATCCCTGGTTTCAGAAAAGGAATGGTGCCTGCCGGATTGATCAAAAAAATGTACGGTACCTCTTTGTTTACAGACGAAATTCTGAAAACAGTAGACCGTGAATTGATCGGTTACTTGCAAAATGATAAGCTGGACATCTTTGCCCAGCCTCTTCCTTTAGAAACAGATTTTTCAAGGTTGGATGTAAACAATCCTTCAGATTATACTTTCGAATTTGAAGTAGGTATGAAACCTGAATTCGAATTGCCTGATCTTGCAAAAACAAAAACTACCCGTTATGTTGTTACCGTTACTGAAGAAATGGTGAACAATGAAATTGACCGTTTGCAGAATCGTTACGGCAATATGAAAGATGAAGAAACAGTAACTACCGAAGAGAATGTGCTGAATGTAAATTTTGTAGAAGCTGATGCAAGTGGTAACGAAACAGAAGGAGGTATCGTAAAAGACAATTCTATTTTAGTAAAATATTTCTCGGAGGGTTATCGCAAGAACTGGATGGGTAAAAAAGCAGGAGATGTTGAAGTAGCTCAATTGAAAAATGCTTTCGACGAAAAAGAACTGGAATGGATCAGCAGTGATCTTGGATTGAAAGATGATGTTACTGCCGGTGACAGGTATTTCAAAATCGTGATCACTAAAGTGGGCTTGCTGGAAAAAAGAGAATTGAATGAAGAGTTCTTCAAACAATTATATCCAACACAGGAAGTAAAAACGGAAACTGAATTCCGTGATAAAATAAAAGAAGAGATCCAGAATCATTGGAGCGATCAGGCATTGAACCAGATACACGATCAGGTGTTTCATCAGTTAGTTGACCATACTTCTATCAGCTTCCCGGAAGGATTTTTGAAGAAATGGGTGAAAACACAGAATGAAACTGAAAAAACGGACGAAGAAGTGGAGAAGGAATTCCCCAATTTCATCAGCCAGCTAAAATGGACTTTGATCTCTGACAAAATCGTTGCGGACAACGCCATACAGGTAAATCCTGATGAAATAAGAACCTTCGCAAAACAACAATTGTTCAGTTATATGGGCGGTGCAAATCTTAGCGACGACCAACCATGGGTTACTGATTATGTAGAGAAAATGATGAAGGATAAGAAATATGTTGAAGATGCTCACAACCGCATCCAGACACAAAAGATATTTGAATGGACGGCTACTCAGGTAAAACCTGCAGATAAAGACATTACTGCAGAAGAATTTACCAAAATGGTAGAGGCGCATCAGCACCATCATCATTAATAGTGTAACGTTTCAAGTTTAAAACAAAAGGTTCTGGAAATTCCGGAACCTTTTGTTTTATGCCAATTCGTCTTAATTTTTATAATTCGTCAGGCTGATTTTGTGGTTTTGGCATTTGGACGGATATTTGATAAGTTCTATCGTCTAAAGTGAAAAGAGGCCATTGGGGCCTGATGAGCTTTAAACTTTGAACATAAAACCTAAAACATTCTTCATGACGTTTAACTCTGAGTTTGAAAAATATGCGGTGAAACACCGTGGCCTCTCCAGCAATACATTAAACAGCTATGCTTCTCACCTGGTAACAGCAATGACTCCTAACATTATCGAGGAACGTTCATTGAATGTTGCTGTAATGGATGTATATAGCCGGTTGATGATGGATCGTATCATTTTTCTTGGTTATCCTATTAATGATGAAATAGCCAATATCGTAACTGCACAGTTACTGTTCCTCGATTCATCTGACAGATCAAGAGATATTAATATGTATATCAACAGCCCGGGTGGATCTGTATACTCTGGTCTTGGTGTGTATGATACGATGCAATATGTAAGTCCTGATATTGCTACCATCTGTATTGGTGTAGCAGCATCGATGGCTTGTGTATTATTAGGGGCCGGCACAAATGGAAAAAGAGCTGCATTGAAGCACTCAAGAATAATGATGCACCAGCCAAGCGGCGCCATTGGCGGACAAGCAAGTGATATTGAAATTACCGTAAATGAGATCCGTAAGCTGAAAAGAGAATTGTATGAAGTAGTGAACATTCATACCGGAAAACCGGTTGATCAGATTGAAAGGGATTTCGACAGGGATAACTGGATGACAGCTGCCGAAGCAAAAGAGTATGGATTGGTGGATGAAGTGCTGATGACCAATCCGAGGAAATTGAAGAAGGATTGATCATGAGTTGATACCCCGCAAAAAACCGTCCCTGATTATTAGTTACCAATTATTAATTCCTAATTAATCAAAACAGTTGATTAATTCATAAAAGCAATACTACAAATATGAACCGCAAACAATTTTTATACAACGATTGGAAAGCCGATGACGAAGAGGAAAAAGAGGAAGAGTCTCCTAAAAGTGATATCGGGATGTTCAGCAAAAGATTAGAGAAATATTTCTTTGAAAAAAGAGCTGTATACCTCTGGGGTGTGGTGGATGATAAAAGTGCAAAAGACATCGTAAGCAAATTGTTATTGCTGGATGCAGACAAACCCGGGGAAGAAATTAAATTCTACATCAACAGTCCGGGCGGTGTGGTAACGAGTGGAATGGTGATGTATGATACAATGCAGATGATAAAAAGCCCGGTAAGTACGATCTGTATGGGACTTGCAGCATCGATGGGTAGCATTTTATTAAGTGGTGGGGCAAAAGGTAAACGCTATATCTTTCCTCATGGTGAAGTAATGATACACCAGCCTTCATTGGGCGGACATATACAGGGTGTAAGCGCCGACCTGGAGATACAAGCCGAACAAACAAGAAGAGTTAAGATGATCGGTGCCACCATTTTGGCCAATAATTGCGGTAAGACAATAGACCAGGTAATGAAGGATTTTGACCGTGATTATTGGATGGATGCTAAAAAAGCTATCGAATATGGCATAGCTGACAAGATGGTTGAAAAACTATAATTTCCTCTGCACTAAGTAGTTAAACTAAGTTTGTATAAATAAATCCGTTCTTATCAGGGCGGATTTATAATTTTGCAGTTACGAATTCGTTTGTAATTCGTTCCAGAATAAATACCAAAGTGGAATAATTCCTAGTCTGCCTGGTTTGAGTGAACTTATTCAGGATGCTGATTTAGTAAATTGTTTGACCTTACCAATTCACTTTGGTATAAAAAAGAATATGGCAAAGAACCCTTTACATTGTTCGTTTTGTGGCCGTAGCCGTGATGAGGTGAAGATCCTTATTGCAGGCCAGGAAGGACATATCTGTGAGAATTGCGTAGAACATGCACGGGAAATTATCGACCAGGAATTGACGGTAAAAGACGAAAAAGGTAACGCTACTTTTAAGCTCACGGTTAAGAAACCGATGGAGATCAAAAAGTTCCTTGATGAATATGCGATCGGACAGGATGAAGCAAAGAAAGTGTTGGCGGTAGCGGTGTACAACCACTACAAACGTCTGCAACAAAAACCATCAGACAATACCAACGGCAACGAAATAGAAATTGAGAAGAGCAATATCGTTATGATCGGTGAAACCGGAACCGGCAAAACACTGCTGGCAAAAAGTATTGCCCGAATGCTGAACGTTCCTTTTGCTATCGTGGACGCCACCGTATTTACAGAAGCTGGTTATGTGGGAGAAGATGTAGAAAGCATTTTGACAAGATTATTACAAGTTTGTAATTATGATGTAACTGCTGCAGAGCGGGGCATTGTATATATAGATGAAATAGATAAGATCGCCCGCAAAGGTGATAATCCTTCCATTACCCGTGACGTAAGTGGTGAAGGTGTGCAACAGGGGATGTTGAAACTGCTGGAAGGAACAGATGTCCTTGTTCCACCACAAGGTGGAAGAAAACACCCGGAGCAAAAGCTTATCAAGATCAACACACAGAATATTCTCTTTATCTGCGGCGGGGCATTTGATGGCATTGATAAAATAATTGCCCGTCGTGTGCAGACCAATACGATTGGTTTTAATGTAGATAAAGAGTTGCAGGAAAATATGAAGAAGAACCTGCTTCGCTATGTGAACGCTACTGACCTGAAAAGCTTTGGATTGATACCAGAGTTACTTGGTCGTTTGCCTGTTGTTACCCATCTTGATCCGCTGGATGCAGTTACATTAAGAGCTATTCTTACTGAACCTAAAAATGCATTGGTAAAACAATACAAGAAATTGTTTGAACTGGAAGGTATCCAGTTAACGATTGAAGAGGAGGTTTTAAACTTTATGGTAGAAAAAGCCATGGAGTATAAATTGGGTGCAAGAGGTTTGCGTAGTATCTGCGAAGGTATTCTTACTGATGCGATGTATGAATTGCCTTCTTCGAAAGAAACACAATTCACGCTTGATATTGAATATGCCAAACGCAAGTTTGATAAGAGTAAGCTGAGTTTGCTGAAAGTGGCCTAAGATACCCATTCCCTAATCGGGAGTATAAATCATTAATGCCGGAATTGTTTCCGGCATTTTAGTTTCCCTTAATTTTAAATTTCAACTAATTTACCATGCAGGAATTAATAGACAAACTAAAAGCAGAAGCTGGTCTTACTGACGAGCAGGCAAAACAAGCTATCGCTACAGTCAAGAATTTTGTAGTAGAAAAATTTCCGATGCTGGAAGGTGCGGTGAGTAATGTATTTGGTGGGGAATAATTTTTGGCTAAAGTCAAAAAAAATACACGCTACCGCAACCATTTTGAGAAAAGGATTTTGTCAATGATAGCGAAGATATTATCCTGAGGATTACAGCAGGTACTCTCCAATTCCGTTTTGATATCACCGGAAGTTCTCGGACTGCTGATATTCGGAGGATAAGGCACCGCCCGCCAGCTTGCACCTGTTACCGTGACGGAATCCATATTTGTTTTTTGGAAAGTGAAATTAATGGTCAGCATATTGCTGACAAAGCGCTGTTCTTTTTCAATGGCCTCTCTTATTTCCCTCTCCGAACCAAACTCATTGGCCCTGGCCCTGAACTTTGTTTCAATACGCCTAACCTCATCGTCATTTGTCTGATTAAATTCTTTGTAAGTGATGATCTTTACTTTATGACGCTTAAAGGCCTCCATAACCATCTTGTTCAAGGCAGTATCCTCCGGTAATCCTGAATAAACAAGATATACCGGAAGCAGGTTTACTTTCTTTACATCAGATTTTTCTTTTTTCTGGCCATAACCATCGGCCTGTAATAAGATCGCAAAAATGAATAGGCCCAATTGTAACAGGAATGTTTTTTTCATATCATTAAAATAATGAAAAATTACACTCCTGGGTGATTATTTGTCCGGATTTAATTCGTGGATTAGTCTCTAATTTGAGGATGAGAATTGGCTTTAGCACAAAGCATTTACAGTATCAAATCTCGTGGGAGAAATGAGCTATTTCAAAAAAGCAAGGAATTAAGACCCAGACAGTGACTTATCTGATCAGACCACAATGCTTTCCTCTAGGGCTATTTGCTGCCTGGTAAGGAGTAAAGCTCCTGCTGCAACTTTCAAGAATAATAATAACGATTACCAGTGTAAGTAGGATCTTAGTTTTCATAAATACCGGATTATTTATACCAAAAGTAGCCTGGATAATTCTCTTTTGCAAAGGGAAATACTAGTGAAATGTTCTTATTTGGGATGAATTTTCCACCCTCTCCCCATAGCGATTTTACTAAAACAAAACATCCCGGCTTGTTTGCCGGGATGTAGAATTAATGGGTACATTTTTTATTTGGTTTTCCGTCCAAGCTTGTTCGGAGCTTAACTGCAACCACCCTGGTTACCACAGTTAAGACATTTGTAGCAGGTTCCGCTGCGCATCATAATATGTCCGCAAACGTTACAAGCTGGTGCATCACTCTGCATACTCTTTGTGGAAGCACTCAGTGCATCCATGCCATTATCAGCCTTTACAGCTTGTGCTGCACGTTGATTTTTTACCGGCTGTGGTGCTATTGAACCTGATGATGGCGTAATGCGAACACTAGATAACTCCTGTTCCTTTGCATATTCCAATCCATTAGAAGGAATTTCATCCCACTCATCTGCGCCGGTATTCAAAACTTCTGGTTTGTCAAGAACATGAACAAGATCTGTACGGCCTAAATACTCATAACCCAATACACGGAAGATAAAGTCTACAATAGATGTAGTGGATTTAATATTCGGATGCTCTACAAATCCTGATGGATCAAATCTTGTGAATGCAAATTTGTCAACGAACTCTTCTAATGGCACACCATATTGCATTCCTATTGAGATAGAAATTGCGAAGCAGTTCATCATACTACGCATGGTAGCACCTTCTTTCGCCATATCGATAAAGATCTCTCCTAATGTTCCATCTCCATATTCACCGGTACGAAGGAATATAGCTTGCCCGTTGATCTTTGCTTTTTGTGTAAAGCCACGACGCTTGGCTGGTAATGCACGACGTTCCACGATACTTGCCAGTTTACGTTTCAGTTTAGTATCAGGAGAAGCCTGTACTCTTTTTTGTACTTCTTCGAGTAATTCTTCAACGGTTAGTTTTCCGAGGTCTACAATGTTTGATTCAACTTGTTGTCCGTTGTCGGCTGCCGGCTGTCCGGCTTCAATTTCCTTAGTGTCTTCAGTTTTCTTTTTCTTATCACTCTTATTGCTGAGTGGTTGCGACAGTTTAGAACCATCACGGTACAGCGCATTTGCTTTCAAACCTAGCTGCCAGCTCAATAAATAAGAATCAGCAATTTCTTCCACCTTCGCTTCGTGTGGAAGATTAATTGTCTTTGAAATCGCACCACTGATGAATGGTTGTGTTGCACCCATCATACGGATATGTCCGTGTGCATGAATATAACGCTGGCCTTTTGCACCACATTTATTGGCACAATCGAATACAGGAAGATGTTCGTCTTTTAACAATGGGGCACCTTCGAGCATCATTGTTCCGCATACATAATCATTGGCAGCCTCTATTTGTCCGTCATCATATCCTAATGCTTCCAATAGGCTCCACTCAAAATCATTGTATTGCTCTGGTGTAAAGCCAAGACGTTGCAAACACTCTTCGCCTAATGTATACTTGTTAAATACAAATCCTATTTCAAATGCTGTTAATGCAGCTGCATCCAGCCGTTTGATCTCGTCTGCGATAAATCCTTTTTCACTTAACGATTGATGATTGATGAAAGGAGCACCGGCAAATGATGCAGAACCAGTTGCATATTTAATGATCGCTTCAGATTCTTTTGTTGAATAACCTAAGTTCTTCAATGCAGCAGGCACAGACTGGTTGATGATCTTGAAATAGCCACCCCCAGATAATTTTTTGAATTTCACCAGTGCGAAGTCAGGTTCAACGCCTGTTGTATCGCAATCCATCACCAGGCCAATTGTTCCTGTTGGTGCGATAACGGTTGCCTGTGCATTTCTGTAACCAAACTTCTCTCCCATTTCGACTGCATCATCCCATGCTTTGCAGGCAGCTTTCAATAAGTAATCCGGGCAATATTTTGCTTTGATGCCCATTGGCTTCAGGCTCAGTGTTTCATATTCATCCGCATCATAAGCAGCAAGGCGATGGTTGCGCATTACTCTCATCATGTGATGTTTGTTCTCTTCATATCTTGGAAAAGCACCTAATACTTCGGCCATCTCTGCAGATGTTTTGTAAGAGACCCCCGTCATGATAGCAGTAATAGCACCGGCAATGCCTCTTGCTTCTTCGCTGTCATAAGGAATACCGCTAACCATCAGCATGGTACCGAGGTTTGCATAACCAAGACCCAATGTCCTGTATTCATAACTCAATTGCGCCACTTCTTTTGAAGGGAACTGCGCCATCAACACAGATATTTCCAATACAACGGTCCATAAGCGACAGTTATATTCATATCCTGTTACATCAAACTGGTTTGTTGCTGTATCGAAGAACTTCATCAGGTTGGCTGATGCAAGATTGCAGGCGGTATTATCCAGGAACATATACTCTGAGCAGGGATTAGAAGCCCTGATCTCACCACCTTCCGGGCAAGTATGCCATTCGTTAATGGTAGTGTTGTATTGTGTTCCAGGATCAGCACAACGCCATGCTGCATAAGAAACCTGGTTCCATAATTCACGGGCAGGAATTTTTTTCATTACTCTGCCATCCATTCTTCCTTTCAATTCCCAATCTCCGTCTTCTGCCAATACTTTGAAGAATTCGTTAGGAATACGAATAGAGTTATTTGAGTTCTGTCCACTTACTGTTCGGTATGCTTCGTCCTCGTATCCTGAAGGATAACCAGCAGCGATCAATGCGCCTACTTTCTTTTCTTCTTCTACTTTCCAGTTGATAAATTCAACGATTTCCGGATGGTCAAGGTCCAGGCAGACCATTTTAGCAGCACGACGGGTAGTCCCGCCAGATTTAATCGCACCAGCAGCCCTGTCGCCTATCTTTAAGAAGCTCATCAATCCTGAGGAAGTTCCGCCACCACTTAATTTTTCACCCGCACCACGCAGATTAGAATAGTTTGTACCAACACCTGAACCGTATTTGAAAATTCTTGCTTCACGAACCCATAGATCCATGATGCCACCTTCGTTTACCAAATCATCATCCACACTCAGGATAAAGCAGGCATGTGGCTGGGGACGTTCGTAGGCATTCTGTGATCTTTTTAACTGCCCATCAGTCTGGTCAACATAATAGTGACCCTGTGGTTTACCGGTGATACCATACACTTCATGCAAACCAGTATTGAACCATTGCGGTGAGTTAGGCACACACATTTGATTCAATATTGAATACACAAGCTCTTCGTAGAAAACCTGCGCATCATTGGTTGTTGCAAAATACCCATAGCGTTCGCCCCACATTCTCCAGCAATGAGCCAGGCGGTGAGCTACCTGTTTGGCAGATGTTTCTCTTCCCAAACTTCCATCTGGCTGAGGTACTCCTGCTTTTCTAAAATATTTTTGAGCAAGTATATCTGTAGCGATCTGACTCCATTGCTTCGGTACTTCTACATTGTTCATTTCAAACACAACCTCACCAGTAGGATTACGAATTACAGAAGTTCTGTAATCATACTCGAACATATCATACACACTCACATCGTCGGTGGTGAAGCGACGATTAAACTGCAAACCGCTTTTAGCGGAAGCTTGTTTTTTATTTGCCATAACTAAAAAGAATTTCTCAGGTTAAGTAACTGTTAACGTCCAAGACGAAAATATTTTTAAGTATCTGTAATTCATAATCAGAGATATTAACATTCTGTGGATAAGGCCGTATAGTAACCGGGGATGCAAGCCAGTATTGAATTGCATCATTTGTACACAATCCGAATACTGTTTTTGGAGAATTTTTTTTGGAAAATCGAATTCAGATTACTAAGAAATTTATTGGCCTAAATCATTCATTTCAAACCCAAAACAGGCAAGGGTTTTTACGCTTTGTTGACCTGAAAGCATTGATTTTAGTGGGTTTTACGTAGTAGAAGTCCTGAAAAGCCTTACCACGAAGGGTTACAGTTCATCACTGTTATAAAAAAATGGAATAATAAATTTCTGTTACCATTTTTCGTTTATACCCGGCGTAAGAAAATTATTTAGTAACCTCTTTCTCCCGATTGAGTTGCATATCATCAATTTCCCATTCGTCCGCAACCATTATACTTTGTTTTATTGATCAATAATGAAACTTCGAAAGGATGTATTTTTTCACTCATCCCATCACTGCAATTTTTCTTTGTAATTGTCAATTCAATTGCTGTTGTTGAATTTGCAGAAACGTATTTGGTTGTTATAGTATCTATCGTTAAAGGAACTACGAATGGTACTTCTGCATCCGCGCCATCAGCAGGATGAAATACTATTTTATTTTTATTGACGACATACACGGACCAGAAAGGCTCCGTACCAAACCCTGTGAAGATCGTATCAGCAGTTATTGTTGCCCCGGGCATCTGTACTATTTGTTTAACCGTATCTTTTGTATCCGCTTTTGTATCAGCTGAATTGTTACAGGCGATAATGAGAAATAAAATAATGACAGCAGGAAGGATTCGCATATAATTATTTTTAGAAAGTTAAACCATTTTGCAAAATGCTGCCTGGCAAATCCAGTATAAGCCGGGACAGCCAGAACAATGAGCGGAGATTATTCATTTCCTCTACCGGAAGAAAAGAATAACAGTCCGCCGGTTGGCGGACGTAACCGCAGGAAACAAAAGCTGATATCAAAAATGAAAATAAACGATATTTCCACCTTTTTAAAGCGAAAAAAGTCAATTTACTTTTGAAGTGGGCAATGCGGAAAGTTTTTCGCATTTTTGCAATAGTCAACAGTACCGGATGAAGTCAATTATATATAACACATTGGCCGATAAGAAGAAGCAGGGGAAAAAATCCTTTGCCGTGCTTATAGACCCCGATAAGGTCAATAAGGCTGTATTGGATGAATTGATCGATCTTTCGATCACCGCTAAAGTGGATTACCTGCTGGTTGGCGGCAGCCTTGTTATTTCTAATCACCTGGATGAATGTGTACAGCATATTAAACAGAACTGCGACATTCCGGTTATCCTATTTCCCGGAAGCCCGTCGCAGGTAAGTAAGTATGCGGATGCATTGTTGTACCTGTCCCTGATCTCTGGCCGCAATCCTGAGTTATTGATCGGGCAGCATGTGGTATCTGCTCCTTTTGTAAAACAAAGTGGCTTGGAAATAATGCCTACCGGATACATTGTTATTGATGGCGGTGCACCAACTACCGTCTCTTATATCAGCAATGCAGCACCTGTACCTGCCGATAAAAATGAAATAGCCATGTGTACAGCAATGGCGGGAGAAATGCTGGGCATGAAATTAATTTATATGGATGCAGGTAGTGGTGCCAAACGCCCTATTGCTGAAAGCATGATAGAAGCTGTTGCAAAACATATAGAAGCCCCACTGATCGTTGGTGGCGGTATCATCCATCCTGAAAAAGCTTACCTCAATTGCAAAGCAGGTGCTGATGTAATTGTAGTTGGGAATGCGATTGAAAAAGATGCATCACTGATAAAAGAGATGGCGGATGCGGTGCACAGTGTGCCGGTTAAAGCTTAAGCCCTTTTGGCAATT
>Ga0207639_10002744_pt1 | contig 11815 bp, 14 predicted proteins | sample KBSCornC32_FD_184299 | JGI IMG/M metagenome (GOLD analysis project Ga0207639, IMG submission 184299) | Corn rhizosphere microbial communities from Kellogg Biological Station, Michigan, USA - KBS Corn C3-2 (SPAdes) (version 2) | ecosystem: Host-associated > Plants > Roots > Rhizosphere > Soil ...
CTCGGGTATTGCACTTTTGAAAATGGATAATGTAACAATTACCAATGGCACCATAACATTTGGAATGACAACGGCTGGTTTTGATCTTAAAGGAAATGTATCCGTTGCTTCAGGTGCCACATTAAATTTTGCACCGGCATCTGCGGGCATGCTCACATTTAATGGCACTACTCCACAAAGTATCAGCAATGCAGGTACATTAACATTTGGTGCCAATCAAAATGTAACCATGAACAATGCAGCGGGTCTTACGCTGAATACGCCTGTTACACTTGCGCGGGTGCTTACATTTACAACAGGACTTATTAATACATCAACAACCAACCTGTTAACATTAACAGCTGCGGCTTCGGTAACCGGCGCCAGCAATGCCAGTTTTGTAAACGGACCAGTTTCTAAAATTGGTAATACGCCATTTGTTTTCCCGATTGGTAAAACAAATTGTGGTCCGTCGGCTACTGTTAATGGGTATGCCGCTGCAGAGATCGGCAATTTTACCGGTGGTGCAGTTACAGATCAGTATACAGCAGAATATATCAGGGGCAACGGAGCGGCTTTAGGACCAATTTCTGCAGTAGGACTTGATCACGTGAGTGCCTGTGATTACTGGACACTAAACAGGCCTGTCGGCACATCTACAGTAGATATTACTTTGCATTGGAGCGATCCTGTGAATAATTGTACAACAGCTTCGCCTTATGTAAATAATTTGCCTTCATTAACTGTTGCGCATTTTGACGGAACAACCTGGGATGCCTTTGGTGTAATTGGCACTTTTACAGGAACCAGTGCAGCAGGAACGATCACATGGTCTATACCGCAATCAACTACCTTTGGTACTTTTACCATTGGCAGTGTTGACTTTCGTAATCCATTGCCCATTACCATCAACTATTTTACCGGTACAAAAAATAACAGTAAACATTTCCTGGATTGGAAAGTTACCTGCGTTAGCACACCAAGTGCAACGATTGAATTGCAGCGCAGCAGTGACGGCCGCAATTACAGCGGAATCTACAGCATTTTTGCAACAGCTTTAAGGTGTGCCCAGCCTTTTGATTATACCGATGATCAACCACTTGGCGGGGTAAATTATTACCGCCTTAAAATGACCGACGCAGATGGTAAAATAACTTACAGCAGTATTGTTAGTTTAATAAATGCAGTTAAAGGAATTGATGTGATGAACATTGCACCCAACCCGATCGTTAGCGGCAATTTTAATTTAAAAGTAAGTAGCGCAGAAAAAACGCAGCTTGAGGTTTTGATCACCGACATGCAGGGCAGGGTTTTGCAAAAGCGATCTGTAAATATCATCGCAGGCTTCAACGAAATACCCATGAATGTCAGCGGCCTTTCGGCAGGCACTTACCAGCTGTTTGGTAATACTGCTGATGGAAGAACGAGAGTCCTAAGGTTTGTAATACAATAATGAAACAAAACTGAATGTTTCTGAAATGTCCCCCGGTTAACATCGGGGGATTTTTTATTAACGTAATTTTTTTCAGTGCTTAGCCCGGCAGAAACGGGTCTTGTAATTATTACGCCAGGTATTTTTTGATCAGTATAAAACTGATGATCACCAGCAGGAGCAGGGTTACGATTGTAATGTAAAGCCAGGGTTGGTCCTGTAGTTTTCGTTTTTCTTTTTTAAGTTTCTTTTTTTCTGTTTGTTTTTTAAGGTCGCGGTTCAATTGTTCAACCAGCGATGTAAGGTCTTTCTTATTTTTAAATTGCTCGAGGCCTTCCACGGCATCATTCATAAAATCATCATCTGCCATCTGCTTCTCCACGTCATGTGCTTCGGCAGCCGACAGTTTTTTATTAAGATAGTCAAGCAGTTTATCCTGCTCAATGTCTTTGTTTAAGTTTGATAATATGTCTTTCAGATCGTCGCTCATTTTTTTTAGCTTTTAGCAGTAAGCTCTTAGCCTTTAGCTTTTGCTCATGGGTTATGTTTTTTTGCTAGTAGCTAACTGCTAATAGCTCATGGTTTATTCTTTGTTCATCTTTTCCATAATTATTTTTAAATTCCGTTTGCCGTTCTGTATATGACTTTTTACCTGTAATATACTAAAACCGCTTTGTTGCGATATTTCCTGGTAACTCTTTTTCTCCAGGTAAAACAAAGTTACACATAGTTGCTGCTCTTTATTCAGCTGCTGCAGGGCAACGGCCAGGTTATCCAACGTTCTGTCTTTTTCAATAAAATTATTTTTTTCTTCCGGTTCAGCCGGCGTTTTCATGGTCTGCTCGTTAAGCTCTGCATTAAACCTGCCTTTGTCGCGTAGTTTCATCAGGCAATGATTTTTTGCGATCATGTATATCCAGCTTTTAAAATACTCTACTTTGTATTTATGCAGTTCGTTGATGGCTTTTAGAAAAACCTGCTGTACCGCATCCCTCGCTTCTTCTTCATTTTTAAGATACTTCATCCCAACACCCAATAGCAACATGGTGTAGCGCTCCAGCAAAATGCCCAGCCATTCATTATCGTGGCCGGCATAAAACCTGGTTAGCAGTTCGGTATCGCTGATATGTTGGTATTTGCTGTTGCTCAAAACAGAATAACAAATTGTTTTTAGTAAGATGTAAACTTACTTTAAATTCCATAATTTAGGTGTAACGAAAATGAAGTTATGAGTTATGCAGTTTGTTGCGTGCCGTTAGCACCGGTAAGAACAGCGCCCGATCACCGTTCGGAAATGACCAGCCAGCTGCTGTTTGGCGAATGCTGTATCATTACCGTTGTTGAAAAAGACGGCTGGGTAAAGATCGTAAACCAGTTTGATGCCTATACCGGCTGGTGCAGGCGATCGCATTTTGAGGAACTGGATGAAGCACAATATTATTCGCAGGGCACCGGCCTTACCGCCGGTTGGGTAAATGAAATTGATTACAATGGACATCCCATGCACATTCCTTTTGGCAGTTCATTAACGGGAATGCAAAACGGCTATGCCGGATGGCGTAAGAATACCCTGCACTATACGGGCAAGGTATGGGACCCCGTGGCTTCAAAACATGATGCTAAAACGATCAGGCAACTCGCCTACACATTTTTAAACACAGCTTATTTGTGGGGTGGCAGGTCTGTTTTCGGTACCGACTGTAGTGGCTTCACACAATCGGTTTATAAATGTTTAAATATTCCCTTGTTGCGTGATGCACAACAGCAGGCTACGCAGGGGGAGCTAGTGGGATTTTTACAGGAAGCCCGTTGCGGCGACCTGGCTTTTTTTGATGACGAAGCGGGTAATATCATTCATACCGGAATTTTACTGAATGAAACAGAGATCATTCATGCTGCGGGTAAAGTAAAGGTTGATAAGATAGATAGTGCCGGTATCACTGATGCAGATACAGGGCAGCGGTTGCAGCGGCTGCGCATCATCAAAAGGTATCTTTGATCCTAGCTGTCGTTGCCGTTGTTGTTAAGGCCGGTATCTTTTCCTGTTGTGATGATCTTTTCCGCCATCGCTGTATCACCTGTTTTTTTAGCTTTATCAAGGAACAGCATCTTAATGGCAATGATGATCATGAGTACTGCGAATATTTTTTTCAACGTATCCTGCGGTAAGCTTAACGCGATCTTGCTTCCAAAATAACTGCCGGCTAAAAATCCCACTGCCAGTACGCAAACTACTTTCACATCTATATGTCCCTGTTTGTAATATTGCAGCACACCTAAAATACCAACGGGCAGCAGTATCAAACCCAGTGAAGTGCCCTGTGCCGTCTTTTGACTGAAGCCAACAAAATACACGAGGGCGGGAACGATGATGATGCCACCACCAACCCCCACAAGGCCGCTTAACATACCGGCTGCAATTCCCACCAGTATAATGATAAGAATGGTCTGCGTATCCATAATTTTCTTTTTAATGATCATTTTGGAAATGTTGTTTTGTACAATCCGATCGCTTCTTCAATTACTTTGTAAGCAGCATCCTTATCCTGGAATTCATCGATCTCTACTTTTTTATTTTCAAGTACTTTATACTGCTCAAAAAAATTGCGGAGTACGGCAATAAAATGTTTGGGCAATTCATCAATACTGCTGATATAGTTTACACCCGGGTCTTTGGCTGCCACTGCAATGATCTTATCATCTTTTTCGCCGTTATCGATCATTTGCATATTGCCTATCACTGCTGCTTCCACCAGGCAAAGGGGCTGAATACTTTCGCTGCACATTACCAGGATATCCAGCGGGTCTCCATCCTGCCCCAATGTTTGCGGAATAAAACCGTAGTTAACGGGGTAGTGGAAAGATGAATAAATGATGCGGTCTAATTTCAATAATCCCGTCTTTTTATCGATCTCGTATTTTGTACGGGAGCCCTGCGGAATTTCAATAAGGCCATTAACTGTTTGCGGAGACCGGTCTCCATAATCTGCGCCGTGCCAGGGATGTAATACGTACATGGTGTTGGTTTAATGGTTTAATTGTTTAATGGTTGATGACTTTTTAGTTTCCATTCGTACTTCCTAATTCTTAATTATTGCGAAATAGCCTAAAAAGCTGGCAGCAATTCCCAACACTACGCTTGTCAAAATATAAACCGCGGCCAATCCTGCTTTTCCGCTTTGCAGCAGTCCCATATTCTCTAACGAAAAAGCAGAGAAGGTTGTAAAGCCGCCACAGATACCGGTTGCCAGGAATAATTTCCAGTTGTTTAAAAAAAGTTCGTCTTTGATACTGATGGCAAAAACGAGCCCGATAACAAAACAGCCAATAATATTTACAGCGAGGGTAGCGTAAGGGAAATATTTAGAGTTGATGAGCAGGGCAACGGCATACCGCATCATGGAACCCAGCGCACCACCCAACCCAACCAATAAAAAATTTTTAAGCATCGGCAATTTATGAGTTTCCCGAAAAAGTATATTTCAGATCAACAAGCCATTTGTTATTGATGCGCACGAGTTTTAAAATGGTTTTATCGGCGCGGCTGTAACTGTTGCTGTAATTAAAGATAAACACGCTGTCGGGCACCTCGTAACTGGTTGCATTAACGATAATATCGGCCTGTTTATATTTTTCAAGAATGGCTTTGTCCTTTTCGCTGTATTGTTTTTTAAAGCGTTCAAATATCTGGATGTTGGTTTCATCTTTCAGCAGGTATTGCTCTGCTTCAGTAAAATTATTATCCAGCAGGTTGCGTACAAAAGCGGTTGCTACTTCAACATCGGTGACCGGTGCTTTTTTTTCGCCGCTGTTGCAGGAAAAAAGCGTTGCCATAACGATGAACAGGGTGAGGTATCTTTTTATCATGGCTTAAAGTTAAACATCTTTCCGGTTAACAAAAAAAAGCATCCGCCAGCCGGGGGATGCTTTTTTAAAAATATATTGGCCGGTTTATTTCTTTTCCATGACAGCTTTCAGGGAATCCATCGCCTGCATGCCTTTCTGCATGAGCATTTTAATTGAATCGGCACTCATGTTCTTGAATTTATCCATTTCCTCCTGCATTTTTGCCTGCTCTTCTGTAGTCAAACCCTTTTCTTTTATTTTTTCGGTACCCATGCTCATCAGGGTCCCCATGTCTAATGCAACTTTCCAGCTGCCTTCTTCTTTCTTCAGCACAAAGTTTATCGATTCACCGTTCTTGGTCTCTTTTACATTAACGGTGGCTTTATCGCCTTCGATCTTTGGTTCGCCAATTACCATTTTGCTTTTGTCGAATTGTTCGTGTGTCTTATCCTCCATAGTATCCTGCATCTTCAGACCCACTTCCATCAGGTCGAACATACTTTTACTGTCGGCCGTTGACAGTTTGCGTGCTGCTGCAATATCTTTTTTTGCCATGGCATCAAAGAAAGCTGATAAAACAGCCTTGGGGTCGCCGCTGCTGCCGCTGTTACAACTGCTTATGCAAATGGCAGAAAAAGCAAAGATCGCTAAAACAATTTTTTTCATAAATGATGATTTTTAAAAGTTAATGCCGCCCGGCATGATGGCTGGCTGATCCGTAAAATTAATTTTAATTTTTATTTTTCAATGCCGTTTTTAATAATTTAATACGGTTTATTGCTGCTTTTTATTTTTCATAGAGTCCATAGCCCGCAGTCCTTTACTGATAAGCATCCTGAGTGAGTCAGGGTCCATTTTCTGAAGACGTTCCAGTCCGTCTTTTATATCGCCCTTTTTGGCACCCATATTTCCTTTCATGCTGTTGAACATTTCATTGCCGGGTTTGGACAGGGCTATCTTCCAGGCATTGTCTTCCTTCACCAGTTCAAAAGTATGTTTTTTGGGAACAGCCTGCCCTGCCGAATCTTTGGTAATGATGGTTGCATCCACCGTAGCATGATCGTCTTCGATCTTTTCATTTGATAAACTGTATTGGATCTTATTCGCGTTGGCTTTAAACTCTTCTGTCATGCGGGCTTTTAATTGTTTTACGCCTGCCGAATCAACGGTGGTCATAAATTTTTCTGCAGCATCAAGCATGGCAATATCTGTCCTGGTGATGAATTTCTTCATGTCTTCGATATTACCCTTCTTCATGGCAGTGAACATACCATCCAGTACGGCAGTAGGTGGTTGGGCAGGTTCTTTACAGCCGGCCATGCACAGTGTTACACAAAGTGCCAGTATCATTGTTTTCATAAAATCATATTTAGGAACAAAAATAATTTTATTTGGCGGCATCGGGTGTTTTTTATTTGTTGCGGCCATAATATTTTGCAGCGCACAAAAAAGGGGCAGCGTAAACTGCCCCGGTATATCTAAGTTAGTAAGATCAGGATTGCGACGGTTTTTTTGTGTCGGCTGCTTTGGCATCTGTAATGCGCACGTCGTCTTTGTTGTAAGCCTTGATGATCTGCTTAACCAAACGGTGCCTTACCACATCCTCTTCATCCAGTTCAATATGTGCAATGCCTTCTATGTTCTTTAAAATGCGGGTTGCTTTAAACAGGCCGCTGGATTGGTTTTTGGGCAGATCGATCTGGGTTGGATCACCAGTGATGATGGCTTTTGCATTTGGACCTATCCTGGTCAGGAACATTTTTATCTGCAGGTCGTTTGTATTTTGTGCCTCATCCAAAATGATAAATGCATTGTCGAGCGTGCGGCCACGCATATATGCAAGTGGCGCTATTTCGATGGTGCGGGTGCTCATATAATAACCCAGTTTGTCGGCGGGTATCATATCATCCAGCGCATCATATAAGGGACGCAGGTATGGATCGATCTTTTCTTTGAGGTCGCCGGGTAAAAAACCCAGGCTTTCTCCGGCTTCAACAGCCGGTCTTGTTAAAATGATCTTTTTAACCGATTTGTTTTTGAGTGCCCTCACAGCCAACGCCACGGCAGTATAGGTTTTACCGGTACCGGCAGGGCCAATGGCAAACAGGATGTCATTTTTATCACAGGCTTCCACCATCCTTTTTTGGTTGGCAGTACGGGCCCTTACAGTTTTTCCGTTGGGACCAAATACCAACACATCATTGGGATTGCGGTCCATAAAATTGTCAACCACTTTTTCATCATCACCGCCAAGTATCTGTTCAAAGTAATTGGCACTCATATGGCCATTTCTTTCGAGGTAGCGGAGGATGAGATCAATTTTTTCCCTGGCGCCTTCAATTTGTTCAGGGGCCCCGCTCAATTTTATCTGCGTGCCTCTGCTGAGAATTTTTAAAAGGGGAAATTTCTTTTTTAAGATGTCGAGTTTACCGTTATTTACTCCAAAGAATTCAATCGGGTTTACGGTTTCGAGATTAATGATCGTTTCTGTCAATGGATTTTAGTTTTTCCACTGTTTCTGTCATGCTGATTACAGGGCATACATAGCAGCGGTTAGTGATCAATAAAAATACAATTGCAATACTAACTTGTCTCTTAACCAAATGTAACGAAATGCTTTTAATAGATTGTGCATTTACTTATCAACAGAATGTTAATATATACAAACAGCCAGGCAAACTATTTTATTGTGGTTGTATACAATTATTAACTGTGGTAAATTTTACCCGCCATTAACAAAGGCTTAAAAAAAATGATGCTGACACAAAAAAATATTTAACTTGTAAGAAAAGAGTTCGTCTTGCGGTACGTTATTTATTCATTCATATTGTTCCTTGCTGTTGGTATCTTTTTGATGCTCAGAAAATGTAACGACAGGCGTATAGAAAAAACTAAGGATATAGAAATAGTGCGTGAAAATGAAGAGTACATGGGAACCTGGGCTTCCAGGTCGGATAGTGCGCTGCTGATATTTCGCCTGCATCGCGATGGTAAACTTACTTTCACGACCGTAAACTATCCGGCAAATGATACCACAACCATCCAGGGAAAATATGATTATGTGGGTATGGCAGGTGGTAACGACCCGAGGTACTTCCCACGTTTATATACATTCAACGAAAAAGGCGATACCATTTTTAATTATTATGTACGCTACATCAGCCCTTATGATGGAACCATTGATAAGGTCGATAAAATGATATTAAGTCCCAACAACGTTTTAGATACACTGGAGTTTACTTTTTACCGCATCAAACAATAACCATCAATCAATGTATGTATGAAACATTTTTTTTGTGGTACCGGTTTAACCTTTGCCTGCCTGTTTTTTTTCGCCTGCGGCAGCAATTCCAATGACCGCTCGGTAAAACTGGAGGATCTTGATAAAACAATAAAAAACGAAAAACAGGAAGCTCCGCCCGGTGCGGCCCGCAGCACCTTAACTGCAAACGAACTGATAGAATTATATGGTTGTAAAGACCTGCCCTGCGTTCAGTTGTTCATGAAAGATCGCAGCCGCGATTTTGTGCATGCAGAAAAAGGTGAGTTTGCAAGCCTGTACCGGTCTGCAGTTACCGATACATCGGGGCAGCAGCTGGTCATTCCCATGTCTACTTTGTATGTTAGTGTTGATCCCGGGGCCGACTGGCGCATGGCCCATACCCTGCATACAAAAGCGCTGAGTGATCAGCTGCTGCATGAATTTGCCGCCGCTAAATTCATGCTCGCTGATTCTGTTTACAAGCCGGCTCACCGGGCCTTTGCTTATTACTACCGTTCATCGCAATATCCCGGGCTTGTTTTGTATCATATCAAAACCTTCTCACCCTGGAGAGCGAGAGGCCTTTACTATAACGTTACATGGCCCTGTTTTGTTTTTGAGCTGTTTGCGGGTTAATGGTATATGGTATAAAAATAATTCCGCCCGTATTTACGTTTTACTTCTACATTTGTACCTGCATTTAAATTTTTAGTGTGTCTAAACAAGTTAACAAGGTTACAGCAGCCGGCTTATTGGTTGCTTTGGGAATTATTTACGGCGATATAGGTACCTCACCTTTGTACGTTTTTGACGAGATCATTCACGGAAAGATCATCACCGAACTTTTGGTAGTAGGGTCGCTCAGCTGCATCATCTGGACCCTTACACTGCAAACAACCATTAAATATGTTATCCTTACTTTAAAGGCCGATAACCGTGGAGAGGGTGGTATCTTTTCTTTATATACCCTCGTAAGGCGCAGGCGTAAATGGCTGGTGTTGCCTGCCATGATCGGCGGTGCAGCATTACTGGCAGATGGTATGATAACACCACCCATTTCTGTTACATCGGCTATTGAAGGATTACGCATCACACCGGCGTTCAGTAATATTCCGCAAATCACCATCATCTATATTGTAATAGGCATACTGGCATTGTTGTTCTTTATGCAGCAGTTTGGTACGTTAAGTATTGGGAAAATGTTTGGCCCCATTATGCTCGCCTGGTTTTCTATGCTTGCGGTACTGGGTTTATCGCATATCACAGACAACCCGAGTGTTTTCAAAGCGTTGAATCCCTACGAAGCCTTTAAATTTTTAAAAGAATATCCGGGCGGCTTCTGGTTACTGGGTGCAGTATTTCTTTGTACCACGGGTGCCGAAGCATTGTACAGCGACCTGGGTCATTGTGGCCGTGGCAATATCCGCCGGTCGTGGATATTTGTAAAATCCTGTTTGCTGCTTACGTATATCGGACAGGCGGCCTGGTTGCTCCAAAACCAAACAGGTAAAGTCTTTGAAGGCAAAACTTTTTACGCGGTAATGCCCGATTGGTTTTTAATACCGGGTATCATCATCGCAACAGCTGCGGCCATCATTGCCAGCCAGGCATTGATCAGCGGTTCATTTACTTTGATCAGTGAGGCCATACGCCTGAACCTGTGGCCAAAGATGAAGATCAATTATCCTACAGAAGCGAAGGGACAGTTATTTGTGCCCGGTATTAATATGTTGTTGTTTGTGGGTTGTGTGGGTATCGTACTTTATTTTCAAACCTCCAGTGCGATGGGAGCCGCTTACGGATTGGCCATTACACTTTGTATGCTGGCCACAACCATATTGGTAGCTAATTTTATGGTGCTGCACCGGGTAAGGCCGTTTTTGATATACATATTCCTGGGTGTTTTTTTAACCATCGAGTTAAGTTTCTTAATTGCAAATCTTGATAAATTTCACCATGGTGGTTATGTTACGTTAATTATTGGAGGCGCTTTGTTTGCCGTGATGTATATCTGGTACCGTGCACGCAAAATTAAGAACCGCTATGTTGAATTTGTGCGCCTGGAAGAATATATTCCAAAACTGGAAGAATTAAGCAATGACACTTCGGTGCCCAAGTATGCTACACACCTGGTGTATTTAACCAGCGCCAATAATCCCAAAGAGATCGAACATAAGATCATTTATTCTATACTGAGTGGTAAACCAAAGCGTGCAGATATTTTTTGGTTTGTGCATGTTGATACCATGGATGATCCGTACACCTGCGAATATTCGGTGGAGCATATCATTCCAAATGATATCATCCGGGTTGAGTTCAGGCTGGGTTTCCGTATGGCGCCACGCATTAACCTGATGTTTAAGAAAGTGGTGGAAGACCTGGTGGCCAACCGCGAAGTGAATGTTACCAGCCGCTACGAAAGTCAGCAGCGTAATAATATGGTAGGCGATTTCAAATTTATCGTGATGGAGAAATTCCTGAGCCAGGATAATGAACTGCCATTCTTTGAAAGGGTTATTATGAAATTGTATTTCTGGCTGAAAGAAATATCTCTCAGCGAAGAAAAAGGATTTGGACTGGAGCAGAATACCGTGGTGGTTGAAAAATTCCCGCTGATCATTGCACCGGTAAGTAAATTAAAACTAACGAGGATCTATACTGATGAGGAAGAGTAAAGCCCCCTCCGCCCCCTGAAGGGGGAACTTTGGAGTATTTAATTGCAAGCTTTCACTTAAAATGCAAATAAACTAAGGAGTAGATGGAAATCTGGGTCATATTGATTGCGCTTACTATACTGGGATATTTTTATTATAAAAGAAGCGGCGGAATTACTTCAGGATTTAGTTATGGCGATGGTTCAATTACTCTAAATTCAAAGGATCTCAGAATAGATTATTCGGATATTATCCGTGTTGAAAGAGATATGGCACATGCTACTATCGGAGGTATAATGCATTTTGGATACTTGATCACTTATAGAGACAAGGACAAAAAAATAAAACAGTTTATATTTTATAAATCATTAGCCGACAATGAAAAATGGGGCTATTTTAAAGAAAAGCTACTTTTCAAAAATCCAAAAGCTACTGTGAGCGAAAGTGTGCTTTAGGGGAATAACGGGTATGAATTCAATAACTGCTATAGCACTTAAAGAAAAAATCGACAACGCTGAAGATTTTCAATTGATCGATGTTCGTGAATCTTACGAGCACGAAGATTTTAATATCGGCGGCGAACTGATCCCGCTGAATGAAATTGTGCAACAGGCAGAAAAGATCGCAACAAACAAACCTGTT
>Ga0207639_10002754_pt1 | contig 11802 bp, 10 predicted proteins | sample KBSCornC32_FD_184299 | JGI IMG/M metagenome (GOLD analysis project Ga0207639, IMG submission 184299) | Corn rhizosphere microbial communities from Kellogg Biological Station, Michigan, USA - KBS Corn C3-2 (SPAdes) (version 2) | ecosystem: Host-associated > Plants > Roots > Rhizosphere > Soil ...
GTGATCGGTACCGGAGCGGGCGCGGCCTCGCTCGGCAATCCGGTCAACGCGGTCACGTGGCTCGCGAACAAGCTCGGCGGCTTCGGCATCTCACTCAAAGCCGGCGAGGTGATTCTGTCGGGCTCGCTGTCGATCATGTTCCCGATCCAGCCCGGCGACAGTCTGCGCATGCGGCTGGGCGGCATCGGCTCGGTGTCGTGCCGCTTCGCGTGAGGATGACATGGCTCTGACTCCGGATGTCATTGCGAAGCTCGCCGAGCATCTCGAGAACGCCGAGCTCGGCGCCCGCGATGTCACCAAGATTACCGACGACTATCCGCAGATGGATTGGCAGGATGCGTACGCCATTCAGTATGCGATTCGCGGACGCAAGCTCGCGCGTGGACAACGCCTCGTCGGGCTCAAGATGGGCCTGACGGCGCGCGCCAAGATGAAGCAGATGGGTGTCGACGTCCCGATCTTCGGCTTCTTGATGGATTACATGGCGCGGTCCGATGGCGGCGAGATCGACATGAGCCAGTTGATCCATCCGAAGATCGAAGCCGAGATTGCCTTCGTCACCAAAGCGTCGTTACGCGGTCCGGGATGTCACATCGGCGACGTCCTGGCTGCGACGGATTTCGTGCTGCCCGCGGTCGAGGTGATCGACTCGCGCTATCGCGACTTCAAGTTCGATCTCAAATCCGTAGTGGCCGACAACACGTCGGCATCCCGCTTCGTCATTGGTGGATGTGCACGCCTGGCGGCCGAGCTCGATCTCGCCACGCTCGGCGTCGTGCTCGAGAAGAACGGCGAGATCGTCGCGTGTGCCGCGGCCGCGGCCGTGCTCGGCCATCCCGCCAACAGCGTCGCGATGCTGGCGAACATGCTGGCCGAGCGTGGCGAGCATCTGCCGGCCGGAACGTTCGTCATGACCGGCGGCGTGACCGAGGCCGTCACGGTGAACTGCGGTGACAGCATTCACGTGCGCTTCCAGGAGCTCGGGAGCGTGTCCATGCGATTCGTATGAGGAGCGTTCCGTGACCGGCGGCGTGATTGCTACTGCGGTGGTCGCTCATGTTCCGACGTTGAGCCGGAAAGAGATCACACCCGATTTCCAGGACACGCTCGTACAAGGCGAGCAGCGTCTCGGCCGCGACTTGCGCTCGCTGGCGCCGGACCTCTGGGTGATCGCCTCGACGCACTGGGTGTCGACTTTCAACTGGTTCGCCACGTGCCAGGCGCAGCACGAGGGCATCTGCGTTGCCGACGAGGCGCCCGATCTGATACCGGGACTGCCGTATCACTATCGCGGTGACGCGGAGTTCGGTGCCGCGTTGGTCGAGGAATGGAAGCGCGTCGAGGTACCGGCTGCGCGCAACGAATCGCCGCACTACGAATGGGACTACGGGACGTTCGTGCCGCTCTCGCATCTCGATCCGCAGGCGCAAGTCGCGGTCGTGGGGGTGCCCGTGGTGCTCATGGCGGAGCCGGCCGAGTGTTTGCGTGCCGGCGCGGCGATCCATGCGACGGCGAAGCGGCTCGGCCGGCGCGTCGTGTTCATAGCGAGCACCGCGCTCACGCACGCACTCGTGCGTGGCCGCCATCTGATGCCCACGCCCGAGCGCATGCAAGCGGACTTGATCTTCATCGACCAGCTCAAGCGCGGCGAGATCGAGACCGTACTCGCGGGCTTCGACGATTACCGGCGACTGACCGTTGCCGAGATGGGCGGGCGTGCACTCGCGACCATGCTCGGCGTCGCGCAGGCACTCAAGCAAGACGGTGTGCTGCTCGAAGGACGGCAATACGGCGACTACGCGCAGTCCTCCGGCAGCGGCAATGCGAACGTCGTGCTGGCATCGGGCGAGACGCTGGCTACGTGCTGCGCTTCCGGGTAACGAGTGCGATAGCCCGAGCGCATCACCCTCACCCCCGCCCTCTCCCATCAAGGGAGAGGGGGTCTCTGCCCTTCGCAAAGCACGCCACCATTCCGCACGGCAAGCTCCGCGCTCCCCTCTCCCCCTGTGGGAGAGGGTTAGGGTGAGGATGAGGGGTGAACGACCGATGCTGGCCGCCTCGCTTTGAGAATCTCAAACATATTTCTTCTCCGGTGGACGCTCACACCTCTCCAGATGCGGGGCATCAGCCGCGATGCTCACCATGCCAGCGCAGCAGCTTCTCATCGGCAACATGCTGCTGATCGGGATTGAGCGCGGCATACAGACCCTTCGCTGCCTGGCCGATCGCTTCGAAGCTCGCGGTCCGCTGCTTCATCATCGCGATCTGCCGGTCGATGCGCTCAGGCGCGGTCGTCGGGACATCCTTCCCCTGCTGATGCGCCGCCTTCATCTGATTCACCTGCTGCATCACGCTATCCGCGAATGTGGACCACTGCGGCTCCTGTTCCGGCGTGATGCTGAGCGCGGCCTTGAGCTTGTCCAGGCGCTTCTGGGCGTAAGCAGCGAGGTCGTGATGCTTACGTTGGGTCGACTGCGACTGGTCTTCCGCCGCGACAGTACGATCGCCCGCATCGGTGCTCTGCGCGCGCGCGACTCCTGCGCCGATGCTGACGGCCGCACTCAGCATCAGAGGAAGCGCTAGGGAAAGAAGTTTCTTGCTGTGTTGCATGACTGGCTCCTATTGGACATTGGGTAATGCCGCTCGATGCTGACGCGCGGCTTCCTACCTACATGCCCATTACATCAGGCGCATGTAAGTGCGATATGTCACGTAGAAGGAGTTTGGTAACGCTTTGTTGCCGGGCTTACACGGCAGCAAAGCGCGTGAGCAACAAAGGCGCGCTTGCAGGACGGCAGCCGGGTAAGGAACGCTTGCTTACGCGTTCCTTACCCGTTGCAAATCAAATGAAGTGCGGCGCGTTTCAATCCATCAGGCCCGCGAACAGCGGGGTCGTGAGGTAGCGCTCGCCGAACGACGGAATGATCACGATCATGAGCTTGCCGGCATTCTCGGGACGCCGTGCGACTTGCAAGCCGGCCCACACAGCAGCGCCGGACGAGATGCCGACCAGCAGTCCTTCTTCCTTCGCCATGCGGCGCGCGGTATCGAGGGCATCGTCATTCTTGACGCGCACGATCTCGTCATAGATCTTGGTGTTCAGAATTTCGGGGATGAAGCCAGCACCGATGCCCTGCATCGGATGCGGCCCGGGCTGTCCACCGGACAGCACGGCGGACGCTTCGGGCTCGACGGCCACGCAGCGGAACGAGGGCTTGCGCGCCTTGAGCACTTCACCGACGCCTGTGATCGTGCCCCCGGTGCCGATACCCGAGATCAGGATATCGGCCTTGCCGTCCGTGTCGTTCCAGATCTCCTCGGCGGTCGTGCGGCGATGGACTTCCGGATTCGCCGGATTCTGGAACTGCTGCGGAATGAAATAGCGTGAATCCGCAGCCGCCATCTCCTGCGCCTTCTTGATCGCACCCGGCATGCGTTCCGAGCCCGGCGTCAGGATGAGCTCGGCGCCGAACGCACGCAACAACGCGCGCCGCTCCTTGCTCATCGTATCGGGCATCACGAATGCGCATTTGTAGCCGCGCGCCGCACAGACCATCGCGAGGCCGATACCGGTGTTGCCGCTGGTGGGCTCGAGAAGGATGGTGTCGGGTTTGATCCGACCTGCCTTCTCGGCGGCTTCGATCATCGACAAGCCGATCCGGTCCTTCACGCTGTGCGCCGGGTTGTAGAACTCGAGCTTCGCGACGACTTCGGCAACGCAACCCGCGGAGAGACGATTGATACGGACGAGCGGCGTGTTGCCGATGAGGGCGGTGACGCTTTTGGCGATCTTCATGAGGTCCTCGTTGTGGGTTGATCGACGGAAGTCAGTTGTCGGCGTAGCGGGCTTCGGGCAGGCCGCGGACGCCGGGACGGCAAGCGAAGATGTTGCCGGCGAGCGGCTCGCGCGCCAACTGCTCGGGTGTCATCCTTTGCCGCGCGGTCGAGATGTACAGCGTATCGAAATCCTTGCCGCCGAAGCAGCAGCACGTGATGTTGGACACCGGCAGCTCCACGACGCGATCGACACGGCCGTCGGGCGTATGACGCACGACCCGCGCGCCGCCATATTCGGTGTTCCACAGACAGCCGTCGGCGTCTACGCACGAGCCATCGGGCTTGCCGGGTTGATTGCCGTATTCGGCAAACACACGCTCGTTTCGCATCGTTCCTGGCCCGACATCGAAGTCGTATGCCCACAGCAGACCGCGATACGTATCGGCGAAGTACATCACGCGATCGTCGGGACTCCACGCAATGCTGTTCGGGATCCAGATGTCGCTGCGCATCCTCGTGCAACTGCCGTCCGGATCGAGCTTGTAGAGCGAGCCGACGGCTGCGCGCTCTCCGTCGCTCATCGTGCCGGCCCAGAAGCGACCGGCGCGATCGACGCGGCCGTCGTTCAGGCGATTGGTCGGAATGTCGCGCTCGGGCGTTGCAACCGCCTTGAGCGCGCCCGAGTAAGGATCGAGAAAGTAGAAACCCGATTTCATGCCCGCGATCATTCCTTTGCCGGAGCGAGTCAGGCCGAAGCTGCCGATGACTTCCGACAGGGCGAGCGCGCGCACTTCCCCGTTGGCCGGGTTGTAGCGTTTCAAGGCGGGGCTGCGAATGTCGACCCACCAGAGCACTTGCTCACGCTCGCACCAGATCGTGCATTCGCCGAGGACATCCTGGCTCGCGACGACGGATTCGGCTGCAATCTTCATCGACTCTCCTTGCCATTGCTGCGCCGGTGACCAATCCGCGCAATACAGCTGGCGATTATAGTCTTCGCTCCGCACGCGTCCGCCGGCCGAATCGATGGATTTAGATGTCCGAAAACGGCGAGCACAGGCGCGCTGCGGCGCTTACAATGCTGACTATGTTGCTCGACCCACAAAGCTGTTACCAAGCGCTGCAGGCGCACGACGCCCGCTTCGACGGGCGTTTTTTCGTTGGCGTGTCGTCCACGCGCATCTACTGTCGTCCCGTCTGTACGGTGAAGGTGCCGAAGCGTGAGAATTGCCGATTTTTTCCTAGCGCGGCCGCCGCCGAGTCTTCCGGCTATCGTCCGTGTCTGCGTTGCCGCCCCGAGCTCGCGCCCGGGAACGCGAGTATCGATGCCGGCGCGCGTCTCGCACAGGCGGCGGCGAGCTTGATCGAGGACGGGATGCTGAACGAGACCGGCATCGATGCGCTCGCGGCGCGGCTCGACGTCACGGATCGACACTTGCGACGCGTGTTCCAGACGGAGTTCGGCGTCTCGCCCGTCGAGTTCGCGCAGACGCATCGCTTGCTGCTCGCCAAGCGGCTGCTGACGGACACGAGCCTGCCGATCACTGAAGTCGCGCTGGCGAGCGGCTTCGGCAGTCTGCGCCGTTTCAACACACTGTTCCGCGAACGCTACCGGCTCAGCCCGACCGATTTGCGCAAGGCTGCCGACGGAGGGCGGTCCACCGATGTCCTCGTGTTCACGCTGGGGTATCGTCCGCCGCTCGACTGGAACGCGCTGCTCGCTTTCCTCGGCACGCGCGCGATCGAAGGCGTCGAGCATGTCGAGGGTAGTTTATACGCGCGCACGGTCCGTCTTGTTCAAGCCGGGACGATGTACACGGGCTGGGTCGCCGTCACGCCGGCGAAGCGCAAGCCCGCGCTCGAAGTCACCGTCTCTGCCTCTCTCGCGAAAGCGATTCCACCGGTGCTTGCGCGCATGAAGCGACTGTTCGACTTGTCGTGTGACCCCGCCGAGATCACGACCGCGCTGGGGTCACTTGCGGAAGACCGGCCGGGCCTGCGGTTGCCCGGCGCGGTCGATGGCTTCGAGCTCGCAGTACGCGCGATTCTCGGTCAGCAGATCACGGTGCGCGCAGCCCGCACACTCGCGGGCCGTTTTGCTTCCAGGTTCGGCGACGCCATCGACGCGCCGATGCCAGTGCTGCGCACTTTGTTTCCGTCTGCCGACCGCATCGCGGCCCTCGAAGTTTCCGATATCGCGGAGCTCGGGGTGATCGCCGCGCGCGCGCGTGCGATCCTGGCCTTGGCGCGAGCGATAGCGTCAGGCGAGCTGCGGCTCGAAGCCGGTGCCGACGTCGAAGCGACTCTCGAGCGGCTGCGTGGCGTTCCGGGTATCGGCGAATGGACCGCGCAATACGTTGCGATGCGCGCTCTGTCCTGGCCGGACGCTTTTCCGCACACGGACTACGGCGTGCTGAAGGCGATCGGCGAGCAGAATCCGCGCAAAGTGTTGGCGCATGCGGCGCCGTGGCAGCCCTGGCGGGCTTACGCCGTCATGCATCTATGGAAGTCTTTGGAGGCTGGCAAACCGTGAAGCGCTATGCGTATACCGAAAGCCCACTGGGCCGCATGCTGATGACTGCAGACGAGCGCGCATTGACCGGGCTCTACTTCGTCGGGCAGAAATACGAAGCGATCCCGGCGCTCGATTGGATCGAAGACCCGGATCACCCCGTGCTGGAGCAAGCGCGCACGCAATTGGCCGAGTACTTCGCGGGCCATCGTACACGCTTCGACTTACGGCTCGCGCCGTCGGGCACGCCGTTCCAACGCGGAGTGTGGCGGGCGCTCGAGCTGATTCCAAGCGGGACGACGACAAGCTATGGCGAACTGGCACGATCGCTCGGAGCGCCCGAGAGCGTCCGGGCGGTCGGAGCCGCAGTCGGGCGCAACCCGATCTCGATCGTCGTTCCGTGCCACCGTGTCGTCGGCAGCACGGGTTCGCTTACGGGCTATGCGGGCGGATTGGAGCGCAAGCGCGCATTGCTGGCGCTCGAAGGTTCGGGCTCACACGCGCGGCAGGCAGTGCTCCTGTAGGTTCGCCTTCTGGCGAACCAGAAGCGCGGCGCTTAGGGACGCCACTCCCGATAGCCATCGACGCGCCCTTCCGCATCGACAGCCTCGAGTCGCACGGGGAAGCCCCAGAGACGGCCGAGGTGGCGCAACACTTCGTTGGCCTCGTCCTCGGCGAGAGGGCGTCCGCGGAAAATCTGGTTGCGCAACGTCAGCGACCGATCGCCATCGCGATCGTAGCGCGCCACCTGAATGTCGGGCAGCATGTTTTCGCGCTTGTATTGATCGGCCAGCATGCGGCGTACGCGCCGATAGCCCTGGTCGTCGTGAATGCTGTCGACCTCGAGCTCGGCCTTGCCGACATGGTCGGCGACCACGAACAGCCGGAACTCCCGGATCAGGCGCGGCGACAGGTACTGCGCGATGAACGATTCATCCTTGAAGTTGCGCATCGCGAAATCGAGCGACTTGCGCCAATCCGTGTGCGCGATCTCGGGGAACCACGCCGTGTCTTCCTCGGTCGGGTTCTCGCAGATGCGGCGGATGTCCTGCATCATCGCGAAGCCGAGCGCGTACGGATTCATGCCGTGGTAGCCCTGCTGGTCGAAGCCGCGCTGCGTCACCACGTTCGTGTGGTTGTGCAGGAACTCGATCATGAAGGCGTCGTCTACGATCCGCTTCTCGTACAGGCGATTGAGCAGCGTGTAGTGCCAGAACGTCGCCCAGCCCTCGTTCATCACCTTGGTCTGGATCTGCGGATAGAAGTACTGCGAGAGCTTGCGCACGATACGCACGAGCTCGCGCTGCCACGGCGCCAGCCGGGGCGAGTGCTTCTCGACGAAGTAGAGGATGTTCTCTTCGGGCTCGGGCGGAAAGTTCGCCGCCGCGGTCGCGGCGGCTGATGGCGCAGCCGGCGGCAACGTCCGCCAGATATCGTTGAACTGACGGCGCTCGTGCTCCTCCATTTCGCTCTTGCGCGCCTCGCGCTCCTTCGCCGACTGCGGCTGCGGCCGCCGGTAGCGGTCGACGCCGAAGTCCATCAGCGCGTGGCACGAATCGATCACCTCTTCGACTTCGGCTGTACCGAAGCGCTGCTCGCACTCCATGACATAGCGGCGCGAGAACACCAGGTAGTCGAGAATCGCGTCGGCCTGCGTGAACTGCTTGAACAGGTAGTTGCCCTTGAAGAACGAATTGTGGCCGTAGCTCGCGTGCGCGATCACGAGCGCCTGCATCATCAGGGAGTTTTCCTCCATGAGATACGCGATGCAGGGGCTGGAGTTGATGACGATCTCGTAAGCCAGGCCTTGGTAGCCCTTTCGATAGGCCTGATCATGGCGGATGAACGCCTTGCCGTACGACCAGTGCGGATAACCGAGAGGCAGGCCGCTGGAGGCATACGCGTCCAGCATCTGCTCCGAGTTGATGATCTCGATCTGGTTCGGGTACGTGTCCAGCGCGTATTCGGCTGCCGTCTCGGCGATCACATGGTCGTACTGCTCGAGCAGCTCGAAATCCCATTCGGGACCATGCGGGAGCGGACCCTGCACGCGGGCGTTCATACCTTCTCCTTGCGGAAAAGGTCGCGAAAGACGGGATAGATCTCGGTGGGGCTGTACACGCGGCGCATCGCGAAGTTCCGTCCAGGCTTCTCCAGCTCCTCGTACTCGACCCACAGGCTGCTGTTGCCCGAGTGGTTCTCGTCCGGGCATTCGATGTACGCGAAGTAGCGCGCGAGCGGCAGCAACTGCTCACGCAGGAAGCGAGCGCTCTTGGCCGGGTCGGCGCCGAACGCATCGCCATCGGACGCCTGCGCCGCATAGATGTTCCAATCCGAGCGTGGATAGCGCGCCGCGCAGATCTCGTGCATCAGCTCGAGAGCTGAGTACACGACCGTGCCGCCGCTCTGCGTGTCGTAGAAGAACGTGTCCTCGTCGACTTCCTGGGCTTCGTCGGTATGGCGGATGAAGACCAGCTCGACGCGCTCGTACTTGCGCGTCAGGAACAGGTACAACAGCGTGAAGAAGCGCTTCGCGAGATCCTTCTTGCGCTCGTCCATGGACGCCGAAACGTCCATGAGACAGAACATAACTGCGCGGGCAGACGGTCTCGGCACCGCAACGCGGTGGCGGTAGCGCAGATCCACGTCGTCGAGAAACGGCAAGCGGGCAAGGCGACCTTCCAAGTCCAGGATCCGCGCCTGGATGACTTCGATCTCGCCCATCGGCCGGCCGGACCGCATCGCGATTTCGAGCTCCTCGCGTGCGGCCTCGAGCTCTTCCTTGAGCGGACCACCCAGTGCAATGCGTCGCGCCAAGGCGGTTTTCATGGTGCGCGCGACGCTCAGATTCGACGGCGTGCCTTCCTTGACATAACCGGCGCGGATGAGCTTCCTGTCTTCCGCCTCGGCGATCGCTGTGCGCATCAGGTTGGGCAGCTCGAGATCTTCGAAGAAGATGTTCAGGAACTCGTCGCGAGAGAGCGTAAAGACGAAGTCGTCGACGCTGTCGCCCGAGCCGGTTCCGCTGCCGCCGCGGCCCCGACCGCCGCCTTCCGGGCGCGGAATCTTGTCGCCGCGCACGAATTCCTTGTTGCCGGGATGGACCGTCTCCCAGTCACCGCCCGAGCCGTAGTGGAAGCTCGGCTCCGAGATGTCCTTGGCCGGCACCTTGACCTCTCCGCCTTTGGCCATGTCGGTGATCGACCGCTCGGCGATCATGCCTTTGACCGAGCGGCGGATGTGATCCTTGTAGCGGCGGATGAAACGCTCGCGGTTGACGGCGCTCTTGTTGCGTCCGTTCAGGCGGCGATCGATGAGGTAGTTCATGCGGGTTTACCCTTCACCCTTCCCCCTTCACCCTTCCCCGGCTACGAGGACTTCTGCACGCGCAGGTACCACTCGGACAGCAACCGCACCTGCTTCTCGGTATAGCCCTTGGCCACCATGCGGTCCACGAAGTTCTGATGCTTCTTCTGATCTTCCGCTGACGCTTTCGCGTTGAAGGAGATCACCGGCAGCAGATCTTCGGTGCTCGAGAACATCTTCTTCTCGATGACTTCACGCAACTTCTCGTAGCTGCTCCACGCCGGATTCTTACCGGCGTTGTTGGCGCGGGCACGCAGCACGAAGTTCACGATCTCGTTGCGGAAATCCTTCGGATTGGCGATGCCGGCCGGCTTCTCGATCTTCTCGAGCTCGGTATTGAGCGCCGCGCGGTCGAAGAACTCGCCGGTGTCCGGGTCGCGGAAGTCCTCGTCCTGGATCCAGCAATCCGAGTACGTCACATACCGGTCGAAGATGTTCTGTCCGTATTCCGAGTAAGACTCGAGATAAGCGGTCTGGATCTCCTTGCCGATGAACTCCGCGTAACGCGGCGACAGATAGCCCTTGATGAACTCGAGGTACTTGCGCTTGACTTCGTCCGCAAAGTCTTCACGCCCGATACGCTGCTCGAGCACGTACATGAGATGTACAGGGTTGGCGGCCACCTCGGTCTGGTCGTAGTTGAACACCGTCGACAGAATCTTGTACGCAAAGCGCGTCGAGATGCCGGTCATGCCCTCGTCGGGGCCGGCATAGTCGCGATATTCCTGGTACGACTTCGCCTTCGGATCGGTGTCCTTGAGGCTCTCACCATCGTAAACGCGCATCTTCGAGAACATGCTCGAGTTCTCGGGCTCCTTCAGCCGCGACAGAACCGAGAACTGCGCCATCATGTCGAGCGTGCCCGGTGCGCACGGCGAGTTCGCCAGGGCGCTGTTGCGCAGCAGCTTCTCGTAGATCTTGACCTCTTCGGACACCTGCAGGCAATACGGCACCTTCACGATGTAGATGCGGTCGAGGAACGCCTCGTTGTGGCGGTTATTGCGGAACGACTGCCACTCCGATTCGTTGCTGTGCGCCAGGATCACGCCATTGAACGGAATCGCGGAGAATCCTTCAGTTCCTTTGAAGTTGCCTTCCTGCGTCGCGGTAAGCAACGGGTGCAGCATCTTGATCGGCGCCTTGAACATTTCTACAAACTCGAGCATGCCCTGGTTGGCCAGGCACAAGCCGCCCGAATAGCTGTAGGCGTCCGGATCGTCCTGCGCGAACTTGTCGAGCTTGCGAATGTCGACTTTGCCGACCAGCGAGGAGATGTCCTGGTTGTTCTCGTCGCCTGGTTCGGTCTTGGCGATCGCGCTCTGCCGCAGCACCGAAGGCTGGATGCGCGCCACGCGGAATTTCGAGATATCGCCGTCGAACTCCTGCAACCGCTTGATCGCCCAGGGCGACATGATCCCGTTCACGTAGCGGCGCGGAATTCCGTATTCGGACTCGAGGGCGTCACTGTATTCTTCGGGGGCAAACAATCCCAACGGGGATTCGTTGACCGGCGAACCCTTCAGCGCATAGATGGGCTTCTTCTCCATCAGCTGCTTGAGGCGCTCCGCGATCGAGGACTTGCCGCCGCCGACCGGCCCGAGCAGATACAGAATCTGCTTCTTTTCTTCGAGGCCTTGTGCAGCGTGTTTGAAGAACGCGACGATCTGCGAAATCGCATCTTCCATGCCGTAGAACTCGGCGAAGGCGGGATAGCGCTTGATCAGTCGGTTGGAGAAGATACGCGACAACCTCTGGTCGAGGCGCGTATCGATGAGTTCGGGTTCGCCGATTGCGGCGAGCATGCGCTCGGCAGCGGTAGCGTAGACGCCGGGGTCTTTCCGGCACAGCTCCAGATACTCTTCCAGGGACATCTCATCTGCCTGGCTGGCCGAGTACTTGGCCTTGTATCCCTCAGCAATCTTGATCATGAAACCTCTCTCCTAATGTCTCAGTGCATCGCTCCCGCGCTCCCTTCTTATTTTCTTTGTACGTTTGTTCTCGACCCGTCGATTCAATTTCAACGGTAACCAGGTTTCGTTCTTTAGCTCATCAGTGCTCGCGTTCTCTGTGCGCCGTCGTGCTCCTTAACGCGCGAGATGCATTTACGTATACGCATCGCATCGTCTCTGTGCTCACATGGCGCCACG
>Ga0207639_10002756_pt1 | contig 11799 bp, 10 predicted proteins | sample KBSCornC32_FD_184299 | JGI IMG/M metagenome (GOLD analysis project Ga0207639, IMG submission 184299) | Corn rhizosphere microbial communities from Kellogg Biological Station, Michigan, USA - KBS Corn C3-2 (SPAdes) (version 2) | ecosystem: Host-associated > Plants > Roots > Rhizosphere > Soil ...
CGGCGAAGCCCAAGGAAGCGGACAAGCCCAAAGAAGCGGAGAAGCCCAAAGAAGCGGATCCACACGCAGCGCATCATCCGACCGCGCCGCGGCCGCCGGCGAATTTTCCGCGTCCAACCGGGAAAGCACGCACTCCGTTCATTCCGCGCGTACGCCCGATGCCACGCTCACGCGGCCGCGGTTGAGGAGACCGCGTCGGGCTGCGCCCAGTCGCGCGGCCGTAGCTGGTGCGCCAGGGAAGCTCTGATCAAGTCTCGCGAGGCGCGTTGCGCCGGCTGCGGATGGATGCGAGGCGTCGCTAGCTCTTGCTGATCACCTTCTGGTAGGCGATCTCGACGTTTAGCCCGATGCGGTCGCGATACTGGCCGAGCGGGTACTTCGACATGCCGCGCTCGTACTTCGGCGCGAGCTGGTCCGCGATTCCCTTCTTCATCTCCTCGAGGCCGGCGCCATCCGCGGCCGCCTGCTTGATGGCCGCGACGAGATCGGTCAGATAGCCGCGAAAGAACGCGAGCTGCTCGCGCGGCGCCACGTCACCATGCCCCGGGATGACGCGCGTGAAATCGTATTTCTCCAGTGTATCGAGCGTGCGCGCCCAGTCCTCGGGATAGCCGTCGTTCATGAACGGCATCCAATCGATCAGTGCGTCGCCGGTTGCGACCACTTTTTCCTTCGGCAGATAGATGAATACGTCGCCGTCGGTGTGGGCGCGGCCCAACTGCAGGATCTCGATCTCGCGACCGCCTTCGTTGAGCTTGACCGAGCTCGCGAGCGTGCGCGTCGGCAACGCGGGCTTGAGCTGCTTCAGCTCTTCGAGATAGCCTTCAGTTTGCTGCAGATTCGATTCGAGGCGCGCCTTCTGCTCGGCGTTCGCGGACTTTGCAATGTCTGTCTTGAGCTTTTCGATCTCCTTCGGAACGGCAGCCAGTTGCTTTTCGATATAGCCAATACCGCCGTTGTTCGCCTCCGGATTCGTGAGATTCGCGCGCGTACGCTCAGAGGTGATGATCTCCAGATCGGGAAACGCTTCCGCATAAACCTGATTACCTTGCCAGTGGTCCCAGTGGTAATGCGTATTGATGATCTTGCGGATCGGCTGCTTGGTGATCGATTGAATTTCGCGGTACAGCGCGTAGGCTGCCGACGGCTTGGAGTGAGAGTCGACCACAACGACGCCGTCGTTGGTGAGAATAACAGCAGCATTGCAGTTGACCTTGTAGCGCGGCGCGGCGATCGCCGCATAAACGCCGTCGGCCACGGGCTTCAGCTCGAACAGCTCCTGACTCGAAGTCTTCGCGTCGGCTGCGAAAGCACAGCACGGATCCAAGTGGTCCAAGGTCTGGATGGCCGCAACTGCCATTCCGGCGCGGGTCAGAAATTCGCGGCGTGTCACTGACGAGCTCATGGCGCGGGTCTCCTCTCGTTATGATGCGCGGTCCGCAACTTCTATACTGCAGCCGGCTCTACCGCGTCAAGCCAATCACTGGTGCTTGCGCGCAAGGCAGTGTCCGTCGATCGCGGGTATGCTGCCAATGGTGCTCACTCTGCGCAAAGTCGCGTGTCGTCCAGCCTCGCGGATCTATTCTTGATGACAAGGCCTTCAGAACAGCGCGTGGCAATCGCAGGGCTCGGTGCCATAGGTCGGGTGGTCGCGCGCAAGCTCGATGCCGGTGTGCCCGGAATCCGGCTCACGGCCGTTGCAGCGCGCAATCCGGCTAGCGCCGCTGCATTTCTCGCGACGCTGTCACATCCTGTGCCGATCGTGAGCCTCGATGCGCTCTCGGCGCACGCGGACATCGTGATCGAATGCGCGCCCGCAGCGGTGCTTGCCCAGATCGTCGAGCCGGCGCTCAAGGCGGGTAAGCAGGTCATCGTTCTCTCCGTGGGAGCGCTGCTGGCCAATCCGCAACTGCAGGAAACTGCCGCACGCTATGGAGGACAGATACTGGTGCCTACGGGCGCGTTGCTCGGGCTGGACGCTGTGCTCGCGGCGGCAGAAGGCACTATTCACTCGGTGCGCATGACAACGCGCAAGCCGCCGCGCGGGCTCGCGGGAGCGCCCTATCTGATCGAGAACAACATCGACATGAGCGACGTGACAGTGCCGGTCCGGGTCTTCTCAGGGACGGCACGCGATGCAGCGCGAGGATTCCCTGCCAACGTAAATGTGGCTGCGGCGTTGTCCCTGGCTGGCATCGGCCCGGATCGCACCACAATCGAGATCTGGGCCGATCCCACGGTGACCCGCAACACGCATCGCATCGAAGTCGACTCCGATGCGGCGAGCTTCAACATGACGATCGAAAACATTCCATCCGAGAATCCGAAGACCGGCCGGATTACGGCGCAGAGCGTGATAGCGCTGTTGCGCAAGCTGTCGGCGCCCCTGCGGGTGGGAACGTGATGACCAATCTGACTCAAGCTAAACGCGACGAGCTGCGTTTGCGCTATGCGCTCGTCGACACCTCAAACGTCGCGGATGTACTCGACAAGATGGGGCATCCTGACTGCGGGCTCGCGCCCGAGCTCTTGCCGTACCCGGCCGATGCCGGCCGCATCGCTGGGTGGGCCTACACGATCGAAGGTGAGATGATGACCTACACGAACGCGGGCGATCCCGAGAAGATGCGCGCGTGTCAGGGTTTGTCGCCCGGCGAGATCAGCGTGTGGAGCGGCGACGGCGAGGGCGTGTGTTACTTCGGCGAGCTGATCGCGCTCGGCATGAAGGAGCGCGGCTGTGTCGGCGCTGTCGTTGACGGCGGCGTACGCGACATCCGTTGGCTCGGCGAGCACAAGTTTCCGGTCTATGCGCGCTATCGGACGCCGGTGCAATCGATCGGCCGCTGGAAAGTGACGGCCTGGCAAAAGCCTGTGGATATGCACGGCGCGACGGTCGCCTTCGTGACGGTGCGGCCCGGTGACTTCATTCTCGGTGACGAGGACGGTGTGATCGCGATTCCGCAAACGCTCGCGGAGCCCGTGCTGATCGAAGCCGAGAAGCTCACGCAAAAAGAAATCCAGATTCGCGCGGAGCTGAAGAACGGCCTGACCCTGGCGCAGGCACTGGAGAAATTCGGCGCCGTCTGATGACCGACGATCTCGCGTATCTATCCGCTGCGACACTCGCTGCGCTGATCCGCAAGCGCGAAGTTTCGCCGGTCGATCTCGTCCGCTCGACGCTGGCACGCATCGAGCGCGCGCAGCCTTCGCTCAATGCGTTCATCACGGTCTGCGCGGAGCAAGCCTTGTCCGCAGCGCGCGACGCGGAAAATACTCTGATGCGTGGCGAGCCGACTTCACCCCTGCATGGCATTCCGTTTTCGGTCAAAGATCTCATCAACACCAAGGGCGTGCGGACGACATTCGGCTCGTTGATCTTCGAGAACAACGTGCCGAGCACGGATACTGTAGCAATAGCGCGACTAAAAGCCGCCGGTGCCATCCTGATCGGCAAGACCACGACGCCCGAGTTCGGACAGAAAGGTCTCACGCAAGCTCCACTGTTCGGCTACACGCGCAATGCGTGGCGCGCGGACCGTACACCGGGCGGCTCGAGCGGAGGCGCCGCGGTCGCGGTCGCTGCCGGCCTCGGTCCGATCGGAGTCGCGACAGATGGCGGAGGCTCGACGCGTATTCCTGCCGCATGCAATGGTGTGGTCGGGTTCAAGCAGAGCCTCGGGGTTGTTCCGGTAGACACCGCGCAAGACGCATTTGGCAATATCTCCTACGTCACGCCGATCACGCGCACGGTCATGGACACGGCGGTGATGCTGGACGCCATGGCCGGAGCGCACGCGAGCGATCCGCATTCGCTGAACCGCATCAAGCCGGATTATGTCGCGGCCGCGCGCGGCGAGGGCAATCTGGTCGGATTGAGGATCGCGTGGCGGTCGTTTCTCGGCAACAAGGTCGTCGCTGCGGAAGTTCTGGCTCGCTGTGCCGCTGCAGTCGACACCTTGGCAGAGCTCGGTGCCGCCGTGTTCGAGATGCAGGACGACTTCGAGAATCCGGAGCCTCTCTGGCTGACCGTCAACGGTTCCTATCGGCTCGCGCAGTTCGGCCATCACCTGAAAGCGCATCACGAACGCATGGACCCGGTGCTGGTCGCTCAGCTCGAGCGCGCTGGCACGTACTCGGCGGAGGAGTTGTATCGGGCGATCTTTCTGCGTACGCGCCTGTACCGGCAAGTGCAAAGCTGGTTCGAGAAGGCCGACGTGGTCGTGACGCCGACTCTGTCGCGCACCGCGCTGCCGATCGAGCAGGATTTCTTCGCTCCGATCGAGATCGACGGGCAGCCGGTCGACACGATGCGCCGCGCCTGGTATCCGTACACCCTGCCATTCAACATGACCGGTAACCCGGCTGTCAGCATTCCGTGCGGCTGGGACAGCGATGGACTTCCAGTCGGGCTGCAGCTCATCGGCCGGCATGGTGAGGACGCGCTGCTGCTGCGCGTAGCAGCGCTGTTCGAGCAGGCGCGGCCATGGAGCGACCGGCGGCCGCCAGAGCCTGACTAGGGACCACGCGAGAAAAACTGTCACCGCCGAACTCAGTCGGCTTCGATTTCAAATAACCCGTTCGCGTTGAGCGTCGCGCAGCAGAGTCGAAACGCGCCGATCGCGCACCGCTTCGACGCTTCGACTCTGCAGCTACGCTGCGACGCTCAGCGCGAACGGCCGCTGGATTGTTCGCGATGTGTTGGCGGTAGTCAGCTAAGCCTTGCGCGACGTTAGCCCGAATATTTCATCAGCGAGGAGGCGAAACCTCCGAAGCGAGAAGCTTTCCAAAGAGTTGCGAGCAATTTGGAGGGAGGCTTCGCCATGCCAAAGTGTACCGGAGACAGGATCGAATTTGGGCGATTGGGGCGTCGGGTGATCGAGGCCGATTTCAGCGGCGGGGATCTGTCCAGTGACGGGGGCATGATGCTGCTCAAGCAAGCCGATGAGCGCATCGGTTTGACGCGAGCGGCAGCAGCAGTACTGAGCGATGCGCGCGATCCAGGGCGGGTCGTACACTCGATGCGCGATCTGCTGGCCCAGCGCATCTACGGGTTGTGCTGCGGTCATGAGGATCTGAACGATCATGATCGACTGCGCGAGGATGTGCTGATGCAAACGGCGCTGGGCCGAGTCGATGCGCTGGCGAGCGCGCCCACGCTGTGCCGGATGGAAACGCGCGCCACACGCGGGCAAATCTGGGCGCTACACGAGGTGCTGGTCGAGCAGTTCATCGCCTCGCATGAGGGTGCGCCGAGCGGGTTGGTGCTCGATATCGACGCCTCGGACATCGAGCTGCACGGCAACCAGGAACGGCGCGAGTTCCACGGCTACTACGATCATCACTGCTATCTGCCGCTGTACGTGTTCTGCGGTGAAGCGCTGCTCGCCTGCTACCTTCGCCGCAGCCGCATCGATGGGGCCAAGAACGCCACCGCGTTGATCAGGTTGCTCATCGCGCGGCTGCGTCGGGCCTGGCCCGATGTGGCGATCATCGTGCGTGGGGATTCGGGCTTTTGTCGCCAGCGCCTGATGCGCTGGTGTGAGCGCAATCGTGTGGGCTACGCCCTGGGCCTGGCGCGCAACGCGCGCCTTGAGGCGATCGTGTCGATGAGCGAGCTGGCCTTGGGCGAACAGTATGCCGCCAGCGGGGTCAAGCAACGTGAGATCGGCGAATTCAGCTATGCGGCGGAGAGCTGGGATCGCGAGCGGCGTGTGATCACCCGACTCGAATACGGGCCTCAGGGCAGCAACCCGCGCTTTATCGTGACCAACGTGCAGGGCCAAGCCGCGGCGCTCTACGATCAACTGTACTGCCGGCGCGGCGAGGCCGAGAACCGCATCAAGGAGACGCAACTGGATTTGTTCGGCACGCGCGCGAGCTGCCACAAGTTCCTCGCCAACCAGTTTCGCCTGCTGCTCGCCGCCCTGGCCTACACGCTGATGCAACGGCTGCGCGCCCTAGCCTTGAGCGGCAGCGAGCTAGCCCGCGCCTGTGCGGCCACCATCCGAACACGGCTTCTGAAGATCGGTGTGGGCGTGCTACGCAATACCCGTCGGGTTCGCTTGATGTTCGCCAGCCATCATCCACTGCGCGAGCTGTTCGCACAGGCCGCCGCACGACTCGCCGCAGCCACACCTTGACCGCTGCACAGTGCTGTCCCCGGCACGCCATAAACAACGGGGGTAGGGGGCAGTGTCCCCAAAAATGCGTTCAGCGCACACTTCCTGAGCACCATCCCATCGAACCAAGTACCAGCGTGGCCTTGCTCTCAACAAAATACCAAAATCGCAATCCTGATGAAATATTCGGGTTAGCGCGCTCGCAGCTATGCGTGACAGGGCGCTCGACCGCAGCGCCGGTCGCCGGGCGCTCTGGTGCGCCCTTGGTCATATTCCCTGCGTCAGCATCCGCGTCAGGCCGGCGCGATCGAGCTGCGCGAGTCCCAGCGCTTCGAGCGTCCGTGGACTCTCGCGCTGCAGGTCTCTTCCAAGGATCGCCGAGCTCACCGCGAGCAGCCCCACCGTCAAAGGTGCTCGCACGCCGGCCCAGTGCGCCACCGAGGCGAGGAACGCGAGACCGTACTCGACGTCCTCGCGCATATACCGGTGCGTCTGCAAGTCGATGTGCTCGCGCCAGTCTCCGGAGTCGGTGAGCTTGTCGTGCACGTTGCCATACATCCAGCGATCGCTCGTGTAGTGATCGCGCAAAGGAAAATGGTAGGGCTTGTAGCCGAGCGCTTCGCGCAGCGCGATGCGCTCGTCGTCCAGCGCATCGGTAACGCGCCGTATCGACGGCTGTGTCCCTTCGTTGTGGATGTCCCAGCGCTCGAAGTGCTCCAGCGGACCGGCATTCATCAGGATCAGCGGCGTATGGATGATGGGACCGGCGTTCATCAGCGCGGCCGATAGCGCATCTTCGATCGGCTCGATCGAGGGGTATGCGCTGCGTATCACATCGAAAGCGCGCGTGCTGTCCTTCGCGGGAAACACGCCGGTCGGCAGCCGTTTCGCGCGGATCGTGATTGCGATCTCGGCCGGACCGTGCTTGCGCGCGAGATACGGGAGCGTGCCTGTTTCCGCGATCGCGATCCGGGCATTGCTGCCGGCTTCACGCAGGCGGCGCATGATCGCGTAACTGCCGAACGTCCCCGGCGGCAGAAAGACGACTTGCCCATCGGCCACGTGCGGCATCATCGCTGTGGCGATGTCGATCTGCGCGAATGCGGGCACCGGCATCAGGATCAGATCTGCGCCACGTACTGCCGCGCCAATATCAGTGGAGGCTTGCGCTATGCGGACTTCGCGCCTGCCGTGGAAGTCCTTCAGCGTGATCGTCGGATTGTCGAGTAGCGGCGCCAGCGCGCTGGCGTCACGGCGCCATAGCCGGATCTCGTGGCCCTGCTCGGCGAGATCCGCCGCCGCGGCATAGGCGCCGTGCCCTCCACCCAGAACCGCAATGCGCATCGTCCTGATCGTCGTTTGCGTTGTGCCCGTACCGCATTCTAGCGGCGCGATGCTAGCGCGCTTTCGCTCCGCTCGGCTCGATCGTCGTATGCGGATCGTTGGTCGCGCGCGTCGCAAGGAACGCGATGATCGCGGACAACAAGGCACACGCCCCCAGGAAGTACAACGCCATCTCGAAGCTCTTGGTGCTGTCCTTGATCCAGCCGACGATGAAGGGTCCGACGTAGCCGCCGACATTGCCGACCGAGTTGATGAACGCCATGCCGGAGGCCGCCGCCGCGCCAGTCAGAAAATGCGAAGGCATCGGCCAGAACGAAGGCCGCGATCCATAGATGCCTACCGTAGCGATCGACATTGCCGCGACGGCCCAGAAGGATCCGGTGAGCCACCCTGCGGAGATGATTCCAATCGCAGCGAGCGTCGTCGAGACGATCAAATGCCAGCGGCGCTCGTTACGCCGATCGGACGAATGGCCCCAGAGTATCAAACCGATCGTGCCGATCGTGTAAGGGATGGCGGTCACCAGCCCTGTCATCATGTTGGAGAGCCCGAGCGCCTTCACGATCTGCGGGAGGAAGAACACGATGCCGTAGCTCGCGGTAACGCCGGTGAAATAAATCGCTGCCAGCGCGACGACGCGCGGATCGGTCATCGACTGCAGGATGCTCAGGCGCCCGCCCGCCTCGACTTTCTTGCGCTCCGTATCGAGCTCGGTTTCGAGCCAGTCGCGTTGCGCCGGTGCGAGCCACTGCGCTTCCCTGGGACGCTCGGTCATCAGTCTCAGCACGACGAACGCCAGGACCACCGCGGGAATCGCCTCGATGATGAAGATCCACTGCCAGCCCTTGACGCCGAGCACGCCATCCATCTCGAGGATGGCGCCCGAGACGACCGAGGCAACCGCATTCGCGACCGGGACGGCGACGTACAAAATCGCGATCGCACGCGCGCGATAGGCAGTCGGAAACCAGTGCGTCAGATAGAAGATGATGCCCGGAAAAAAGCCGGCCTCGGCGACGCCGAGCAGAAAGCGCAGAACCAGAAAGCTGGTCGGCCCGGTAACCGTGGCCATCAGTCCCGAAATGACACCCCACGTGATCATGATGCGCGCAATCCACAGCCGCGCGCTGGTCTTCTGCAGAACGATGTTGCTCGGCACCTCGAACAACGCGTAGCCGAAGAAGAAGATGCCCGCGCCCCAGCCATACAGATAGGCGGACAGACCGATATCCTTGTTCATCGTCAGGGCCGCGAACGAGACGTTCGTGCGGTCGATGTACGCCACCAGATACGCGGTGACGATGAGCGGCAGCAGCCGCCACGACACCTGCAACATGGTCTTGCGCTGATCTTCGAGCGTGAGTGGCTGCTGCATGAGGGTCTCCATTGTCGTAGCTTTAGCTTTCAGCCCATGCGCTCGGGCAGGAAGGTGGCGAGAGCCGGGAAGGCAATCAGAATGACCAGACGCACGAGGTCGGTGATGACGAACGGAATGACGCCGATGAAGATGGTCGAGATCTTCACGTCGCGCACCACGCTCTTGATGACGAACACGTTCATGCCCACGGGCGGATGGATGAGGCCGAGCTCGACGGTCATCACAATGATGACACCGAACCAGATCGGGTCGAAGCCGAGCGCGGTGACGACCGGAAAGACGACCGGGATCGTCAGGATGATCATCGCCATCGCGTCCATTACGCAGCCCAGCGCCAGGTACATCAACATGATGATGGCGAGCACGCCGTAGCGGCCGAGGCCGAGCCCGGTGAGCAGTTGCGTGACTTTCTGCGGCGTCTGCGTAACCGTCAGAAAATAGCCGAACAGCAGCGCGCCGATCAGGATCGTGAAGATCGCGGCCGTGGTACGCAGCGCCTTGACCAGGCATTCGACAAATTGCGGGCGCGTGAGCTTGCGGCGTGCCACCGAGATCACGAACGCCCCGCCGGCGCCCATGCTGGCGGCCTCGGTGGCTGTGAACATGCCGCCATACAGCCCGCCGATCACGAAGATGAACAGCAGCGTGATGGCCCAGACGTGACGCAAAGCGATCAGGCGATCGCGCCACGAGCTGCGCGTGCCGAGCGGAAGATACTTCGGCCGCGCCAATGCGATGGCCGTGATGGTCAGGATGTACATGGTTGCGGCGAGGATGCCGGGCACGATGCCCGCGACGTACAGGCGGCCGATGTCCTGCTGCGTGATGATGCCGTAGACCGCGAGCACCAGCGAAGGCGGAATCATCGCGCCGAGCGTGCCGCCGGCCGCGATCACACCGGTCGCGAAGCTTTGCGGATAGTTGTGCCGGCGCATCTCGGGATAGGCCACGGCCGAGAACGTCGCGGCAGTCGCGACCGACGAGCCCGAGATCGCCGCGAACCCTGCGCATGCGGCGACGGTCGCCATGCCGAGTCCGCCGCGCAGATGGCCGAGAAACGAGTTGGCCGCCTGAAACAGCTCGCGGCTCATGCCCGACGCCGATGCGATCGCACCCATCAGCAGAAACATCGGGATCACGCCGAAGCCCGCCTCGGTCGCGGTGCGGATCGGCGACTGCGACAGGAGCTTGAGCGCCGGTCCCAAATCGCCCAGGAGCCCGAAGCCCGCGACGCCGATCAGGCCCATTGCGATGCCGATCGGGACACGCAGCAGCATCAGCGCGAACAGCAGCACGAAGCCGCCGATGGCGACCAGATCCGGATTCATGGTGCGCTCACTCGACGGCAGTCGTCGGCGCGGACGGCTGCGCGCGTGTCAACTGCTGCCAGAGCCGCAGCAGCAGGAGCGGAATGCACAGCGCGAGACCGATCCAGGCGACCGCGTAGAAGATCCGGACCGGCAGATGCAAGTCGAACGTGAGCACATTGTCGCGATAGGTGCTCAGGACTTTATCGGCCATCGCCCACATGAAAACGGCCAGGCACAGCAGCGCGAGCGTTCCCGCGAACGCATCCATCACGCGCCGCGCACGCGGACCGAGCGCGCTCCAGAGCAGGTCGACCGTGATGTGCTCGCCGCGATACGCTGCCAGCGCGATGCCCCAGAAGATGGCCACGCCGAGCAAGTTGCGCCCGATGTCGAATGCGTCGGGGATCGACCAGTTGAACGCGTAGCGCAGGACCACCGAGATGAACGTGAGCGCAGTGATCGCGGCCAGCAGCCAGGCCGCGAACAGCTCCATGGCGCCGATCCACCGGTCGATCAAGCCGCGCGTCTGGCTCATTGCGGCACCGCTTAGTATGCGGCTTTGTACTTCGCGAGACTGGCTTTGAGGCTGGACAGCGCCTTGTCGGCATCGACGCCGGCCTTGCGCGCATTCGCCGCCCACTGGTCCTGCAGCGGCTGCGTCGCCTTGCGCCACGCGGCGAGCTGCTCGGGCGTCAGCGGATCGACTTCATGCCCCGGCATCTTGCGGATCTTCTCGCGTCCCGCCGCTTCGAAGTCGGCCCACGGCGTTGCAATTTTCTCCGCCCACTCGCTAGTGCAGTGATCGTCGATCACCTTCTTCTGCGCGGGCGACAGCCCGTCGTACTTGCTCTGGTTCATCACCCAAACGAAGGTGGTCACATAGAGCGGTGCATCCATGTGGTACTTCACGACCTTGTCGATGCCGAACAGCATCGTCGAGCCCCATGGAAACGTGATCGCATCGGCGACCCCGCGCTCGAGCATGTCGCGCGCGCCGGGCGCGGACGCCTGGATGTTGGTTCCGCCGAGCGAGGTCACGAGATTGCCTATGGTGGCGTTCGCGGGCCGCACCTTGAGGCCCTTCACGTCCTCGGGCCTCAGCATCTTGCGGCGCGCATGAAAGGTGCCGGGGTCATGTACGAAGCCCAGGCAGAAGTGCACGTCCTTCATCTCCTTGACCGCGTACTGCCGGTACCACGCGTCGAGCGCGGCGGTGCCGCCTTTGCCGTTGGCGACGAGAAACGGCAGCTCGCCGGCCGCGATCACCGGGAAGCGACCCGGCGTGTACCCTGGATTCACATACGCGAAATCGGCGATGCCGTCGCGCGCCATGTCATAGTGGTCGAATGCCTTGCCGAGCTGCTCGGTCGGAAAGATGACCATCGCGATGGTGCCGTTCGACTCCTTCTTGATGTCGTCGGCCCAGGCTTGAAAGGCGGGATGCAACGGATGCTGCGGCGGCACCCAGTGGGACAGCTTCAGCTCGACGTGCTTGTCCTCACAGAGCGCGTTCCCTGCGCACAACAGCAGCGCAGCCGCGCACACACCCACCCAGCGTGCAGCCATACTCCTCCTCCGGCGAGAAAACAGGCCGCGAGGCATTCTGGACGGCCTCGCTGGCCGCTGGATTATGCATGACTTCCGGCTG
>Ga0207639_10002758_pt1 | contig 11799 bp, 3 predicted proteins | sample KBSCornC32_FD_184299 | JGI IMG/M metagenome (GOLD analysis project Ga0207639, IMG submission 184299) | Corn rhizosphere microbial communities from Kellogg Biological Station, Michigan, USA - KBS Corn C3-2 (SPAdes) (version 2) | ecosystem: Host-associated > Plants > Roots > Rhizosphere > Soil ...
GCCTTGACCGCCGTCCGCGTGGCGCAGTCCGGGTCCGTCGACGCGCCCGAGCAGTTGCTGGGCACGCCCGGAGGCGTGCTCACCGCGTTGTCGAGCAACCGGTCACCGGCCCCCGTCGACTTCGCCGTCACTGAGTAGGTGATGGTGATGGATGCCCCGATGGCGAGCGGGCCGGACCAGCTGAGCGTCGTGCCCGACACGGTCGCGCCGTGCGTGGCGTCGCCGTTGTAGCTCGCGTCGTCCAGCACGCCACTCAGGTCATCGGTGATCATGGCCGGCGCAGCCGCCGTGAAGTCGACGGTGCCGTTGTTGGTGATCTGAACCGAGTACCTCAGCACGCCGCCCGCCGGCACGGTCGACGCAGACGCCGACTTCTGCACCTCGAGCGACGGCCCGGGGATCGTCACGCCGCACTGCGGGTCCGTGGATCCCGCGGGGCAGTTGGCACCCGAGCCCGGCGGCGTGACGACAACGTTCGTCAGCACCTTGTCGCCGGCATCCGGGTTCTGGATCTGAACCGAGTAGGTGATGGTCGCCGTGGCGCCGACCGGGAGCGCGCCCGACCACGACAGAACCCCGGCCGTTACCGCGACGGTGCCGCTGGTGGCGGCGGCATCCGACTGATAGTCGGCGTCGTCGAGCACCTGGGCCAGGTCATCGGTGAAGGATGCCGGGGCTCCCGCCGGGTAGTCGACCTGCCCGGTGTTGGTCACCGTGATCGTGTAGGTCACGACGTCGCCCGGCACGAAGTCGGTCACGTTCGACTTCTTGACCACGTGGAACGACTGGACAGGGACGACAACGGTGCAATAGGGATCGGTCGAGCCCGGGTCGCAGTTCGCGCCCGTTCCCGGCGGGGTCACCACCGTGTTGGTGAGGCTGTGGTTGCCGCGATCCGGCGCGCCCACCTTCACCTGATAAGTGATCAGCTCGGTGGCGCCCACCGCGAGCGGCCCGTGCCACGAGATGACCCCCGAGCTCAGGGTCGCTCCGTTGGTCAGGCTGCCGGCCACGAAGGTGGAGTCATCGGTCACCTGCGCGAGATTGTCGGTGAAGGAGGCATCCGCGTAGGCGACCTGCCCGATGTTCTGCACCTGGATCGTGTAGGTGATCGTGTCACCCTCGAGCGCGGTGGTCTGCGACGCCGACTTGGTCACCTGCATGGCTTTGACCAGGGTCGTGGTCGTGCACTGTGCGGCCGTGACGCAGCTGCCCGAGGGGTCGGTGGGCAGCACGGCGTTCGTCAACGTGCCGTCACCGGTGAGCGGGTTGCCGACGGTGAACGAGTACGTGATCGTCACGGTCGCACCGACCGCCAGCGGCCCGGCCCAGGTCAGGGTACTCCCCGTGACCGTGGCCCCGTTGGTGGCATCGCCGTTGTAGACCGCGTCATCGGTGACCGCCGACAGGTCGTCGCTGAGCGACGCCGGAGCAGCGGCGGTGTAACCGACATTGCCGGTGTTGCGCACGGTGATCGTGTAGCTCACGACTCCGCCGGGCAGCACGGTTGCGGTACTCGCGGCCTTGCTGACCGAGTAGGCGCGCACCTGGGTGACCGTCGTGCAGTCCGGATCGGTGCTGCCCGTTGCGCAGTTGCCGCCCAGCCCCGTAGGCGTGACGACCGTATTGGTCAGGGTTCCGTCGCCCGAAATCGGGACGAACACCGTCGCCGAGTAGGTGATGGTCACGGTGCCGCCGACCGGCAGGCTCCCGCTCCATGCCAGGTTCGGCGCCGTGTAGCCGACGGTTCCGGATGTCGCGGCCGCGTCGTTCTGATACGTCGCGTCGTCGATGACCCCGCTGAGGTCGTCCGTGAACGACGCCGGAGTCCCCGCGGTATAGGCGACTGCGCCCGTGTTCGTGACAACGATCGTGTAGCTCACGGTGTCACCGGGCGAGGCGGCCGCAGCCGACGCGGTCTTCACCACGTGCATGCTGCGCACCGGCGTCTCGGTCGAGCAGGCGGGATCGTTCGAGCCGGCGTCGCAGTTCGCACCCAGCCCGGGGGGCGTGGTCACCACGTTGTCGAGCAGGTGGTCTCCGGCATCAGGGGTGTTGACCTTGACCTGGTAGGTGAACGACTTGGAGCCGCCCACGGCCAGTTGAATGCCCGTCCACGACAGGGTCGGCGCGGTGAACACGCCGCCTCCGGTCGCGCTGCCGGCCACATAGGAGGCATCGTCGAGCACCGCCGAGAGGTCGTCGCTGAACGATGCCGGAGCAGCGGCGGTGTAGGCGACGGCACCGGTGTTGGTGAGGGTCACCGTGTAGGTGACCACGCCGCCCTCGACGGTCGAGCCGGGCGATGCGGTCTTCGAGACCTGCAGCATCCGCACCGGGACCTCGGTGTCACACGCTCCGGGCGCGGCGCACGCGCCGCCCGGCGCGGTCGCGGCCACCGCGTTGTCGAGCTTGTGGTTGCCCGTGGCCGACCCGGTGACCGTCACCGAATAGGTGATCGTCGCCGTGCCGCCGACCGGGAGCGCCCCCGACCAGCTCAGGGCGTTGCCGGCAACCGCCGCCGTGCCCGAGGTCGCGGCGACATCCGTGTTGTAGCTCGCGTCATCGAGCACCGCGCTGAGATCATCGGCGAGCGTGGCCGGCGCACCGGCCGTGTAGTCCACCTGCCCGGTGTTCGTCACCGTGATGGTGTACGACACCCGGTCGCCCGGCTGTGCCTGCGCGGGCGTCACGGTCTTCGACACGGTGTACGACTGCACCGGCACGACGACCTCGCACCCGGGGTCCGTCGAATCGGTCGTGCACGAGCCACCGATCCCTGGAGGCGTCACCACGCGGTTGTCGAGAGAGTGATCGGCCGTGTCTGGGGCGTGCACCTTCACCTGATACGTGATGACCTGCGTCCCGCCCACCGGCAGAGCACCGGACCAGCGGATGACGTTGTCCGCTCCGAGCACAGCTCCGTTGGTCAGGGTGCCGGCCACGTAGTCGGCGTCGTCGAGCACGTTCGCCAGATCGTCACTGAACGACGCCTCATCGCCCGGAGCGGTGGTGTACGCGATGCTCCCGGTGTTGGTCAGGGTGATCGTGTAGGTGATGGTGTCGCCGGGAATCGCAGTTGTCTCGGATGCCGACTTCACCACGTCGAACGACTTGGTCGGCACGATCACTTCACACACCGGGTCGTTCGACCCGACCGAGCAGTTGCCGCCTGTTCCGGTTGTGATCGTGTTGTCGAGGCGCGGGTTCGGGGCGGCCAGCACCACGACCTGATAGCTGAACGACGTCGTCTCACCCACTGCGAGCGGCGCCGACCAGGTGATCGTCGATCCGCTCAGCGTGGCCGTCCCCGTGCCGGCAACCAGGCTGCCGGGCACGAACGTCGCGCCGTTCAGCACATTGGTCAGATCGTCCGACACCGTCGCCGGGCTCCCGGCCGTGTACGCCACGGAGCCGGTGTTGGTGACCGTCACCGTGTAGGTGATGGTGCTGCCCGGGATCGCGACCGTCGTGTTTGCGGACTTCGCCGCTCGGTAGGACTGCACCAGGGTGGTGGTCGAACAGGCCGGATCGGCGGAACCGGTGCCGCAATTGCTGACGTTCGGCGGCGTGAACACCACGTTCGTCAGGGTGTGATCGCCGGCGTCAGGGTTGTCGACGATGACCGTGTAGCTGATCGTCTGAGTTCCGCCGACCGGCAGCGGTCCCGACCAGGAGAGGGTCGGCGCGGCGTAGGAGACCGTGCCTGCGGTGGCGGTTGCGCCACCCGGATAGCTGGCGTCGTCCAGGTCGCCGGCGAGCGAATCGGTGAAGCTCGCCGGGTTGGCCGCGGCGAAGGCCACGGGACTCGTGTTCGTGACCACGACCGTGTACGTGATGGTCGAGCCGGGCGTCGTCGTCGCCGACGAAGCCGACTTCTGCACCGTGTAGGTGCCGACCAGGGTCACCGTCTGGCAGTCCGCCGCCGTGACGCACGACCCGCCGGAGCCGGTCGGGGTCACCTGGTTAGTGAGGGTCTTGTTGCCCGCGGGAACGCTCACTGTGATCGAGTAGGTGATCGTGGCCGAGGCGCCGACCGGGAGCGCGCCGCTCCAACTCAGGGTCGTGCCGGTGACGCTTGCCCCACCCGACGCGTCGTTGTTGTACGTCGCGCCATTGAGCACCTGCGACAGGTCATCAGTGAACGAGGCCGGCGCGGCAGCGGTGTACGGCACCGCGCCGGTGTTCGTCACGGTCACCGTGTAGCTGACCACACCGCCCGGCGAAACCGTCTGGGCGCTCGAGGTCTTCGCCACCGTGTACGACTGCACCTTCACGACTGCGGTGCAGAGCGGATCGGCCGATCCGGCCGCGCAGTTGTTGCCGGGGGTGCTCGACACGATGGTGTTGCTCAGGGTGTTGTTGCCGGTGTTCGGACTCTTGATCGTGACCGTGTAGGTGAACGAGGTGGTCGCCCCGATCGCCAGTGCACCCGACCAGTTCAGCGTGGATCCGGTGACGGTCGCCCCGCCTGTCGCACTGCCGGCGTTGTATGTCGCGTCGTCGAGAACGGCGGTCAAGTCATCCGTCAGAGACGCGGGCGATCCCGCGGTGTAGGCAACCTGGCCGGTGTTGGTGGCGGTGACCGTGTAGGTGACCACATCGCCCGGGTGGGCCACCGCGACGTTCGCGGTCTTGGTGAACTGGATGCCCGGAACCGGGTTGTTCGTCGAGCACGCGCTGCCGCAGCTGATGCCGCTGGGCGGGGTCACCGTGTTGAGCAGCGTGTGATCGCCGGTGTCCGGCGACTTCACCGTCACCGAGTAGGTGATGGTGATGGTCTGGCCGGGCATGATCTGCGCGGCCGACCAGGTCAGCGTGCTGCCGCTGACCGATGCCGTGCCCGCGGTCGCCGCGACGTCGTTGTTGTATGAGGCGTCATCCAGGATGCCGGCGAGCGAGTCCGTGAACGACGGCGACGGCGAGGGCGCCGCGCTCCCGGCGGGCTCGGTCACCGTCATCGAGTAGTGGACCACGCTGCCCGGGTTCACGGCCGTGCCGCTCGCCGGGCTCGAGGTCTTCGCGATCGTGTACGGCTGCGGCACCACGACCCCGGCTGGGTCGGACGGCGTCAGCACAGGTCCCTTCGGCGGCGTCACCGATGCGCTCGCCGTGTTCACGGTGGTGCCCACTCCGACGGTCATCGAGCAGTTGATCGTCGTGCTCGCGCCCGGCGCCAGGCTCGGGATGGTCGTGTTGCACGAGGGCATGAGCGAGTCGACAACGGGGATGTTCGTGAGCGCACCCGTGCCTTTGTTGGTCACGACGATGCGGTACGGCACGGTGTCGCCGGCGGCGTACTGCTGGTAGTCGGCGGCCGTGTTGGCGTCGTGGAAGTCCGCGGGATTGTTCGGGTCGCCGCCCTTGGCCAGCACGTACTTCTTCAGGTCGAGCGCGTAGCAGTCGCCGATCGTGGTCGTCGCTGACGACAGCATGGGCAGGCGGGTGTGCCCGGCGAAGGAGTCCGCCGAGTTCACGAGTACCTGGCCGGGCTTGTTGTCGGTGGATGCCGGCGTGGCGCAACTGGAGCCCGCCGGGTTCGTGAACGCGATCCGGATCGTCTGAGTCGCTCCCGGCGCGAGTGCCGGGGCGATCACGCGGATGGCCGTCGGATGCGCGTTGAACATCGTCGACCAGCCCACCGTGTTGCCCGCGATCGACCCCGGAGTCCCGCCGTTGGATGCGGCGCGCGGGTCGTTGCTGACCGAGGCGAACGGCGCCGTCGAGTAGTAGACGGTCGACCCTGCGGGGGCCGTGACGCCCGAGATCGTGTACGTGCCGTCGATGTTCGTGCCGCGGCCGTCACCGTTCTTCGGCAGCACGTCGATGGTGTCGGTAAAGGAGTTCGACACCGCGTCCTGCGAGTTGATGGTCAGATCCCACGCCGAGCTGTCGCCGTAGAACGAGAGCACGTTCGCCTCGACCGACTTGCCGAGGGTGGTGGCGCCGCTGCTCGGCACGGTCACGCTGGCGGTCGCCTGCCGAGCCGCAGCGGGACGGGTGTCTCCGGGAACGTTGATGACGGCGGTGTTGGTGAGAACGGTCCCCGGCGCAATGGAGCTGTTGGCGGCGGTCTGCGCCTGGTAGGTGATGGGCTGGGAAACATTCGCCGGCACATTGGTGAAGGTGTACGTGAGCACTTGCTGGCCGGACCCGTTCACGGTGACCACCGGTGCTGGCGTTCCGGAACCAGCGACGTAGGTCATTCCCGTCGGCAGCGTGTCGACAACGGTGAAGGTCTGGTTCGGCGGGGTCGCCACAGCCAAGTCGGCCTCCGCCGTCAGGTTGTAGGTGACCGGCACGCCGGGCTTGGCCGTCGTGCTCGGCGTGCTCTTGGTGATCACACCGTTCGGGCCGATGATCCGCATCGCGTCGCGACCGCCGTTGGTGTTCGGTCCGTATGTGCTGCCGGGGATCACCGCGATGACACCGGCACTGGTGCTGAAGTTCACGTAGTTGTTCAGGGTCGGGAATCCCGGGAACACCGTCGACGGGTCGTTCGGCATGTTGAAGGCGCCGACCGTCCAGGACTCCGCGCCGATCGGTGCGGTGGTCGGAACATATCCCCACACCCGCAGGAAGTGGTGCTGCTGCTTGTCGACGGCGGGGTTCCAGGTCGCCTTCACCGCCGTCACGCCGGCGGGGAGGGTGATGAGGCACTGGTCGTCGGAGTAAGCAGGCGAGATGTTCGCGGTTTGGCTGGCGCACCCGGCGGGGAACGAAATGGCGGTCCACGGGCTCCCGGCGACCCCGACCGGCTCACCACAGGTCTCGGTCTTCGTGTTGAGCGCGTCCGTGCGGTACCAGATGTGCACCGTGGTCATCTTGGAATAGTTGTTGCCGTCTGACGCGAGGGCGTCGACATATCTGGCCGTGAACGCCGCAGGATTCTGGGCCATGGTGCACTCGCCGGCGAGATCGGCGCCACCAGGGCCGGTGTAGCCCGCCCAGAACCAGGCAACGCTGTCGGCCTGCATGACCAGAGGTTGATCGTAGATGGAGTACGGGCCGGGGTTGGTGGATGTTCCCGCAGCCGGCCAGGGGAAGACCTTGTTCTGTGCGGTGCCCGGAGCCGCGTACAGGTTCGCGTCCCAGGGCGACCGACCGACCGTGGGTCCGCCCTGCCAGCTGTTCGAGAAGACACCCGGAGCGATGAGGGTGGTGCCCGAGACGTCGTTGCCCGTATTCGTTTCGGGCTGCGTGACGCCATCGATGAACGTGAACGCCGTCGGAGTCGCCCCGAAGGTCACGCCCGTGTTGGCCGTGATCGGGGAGGTGTAACTGAAGCTGAGCCTGCCAGACGCGATGAAATCGGTGGCGGCCGGGATCGCGTTGCCCAGGCTGTCTTGCGTCGGCACGTGCTGCATCGAGTAGTCGAGGCCGCTCAGGTTGACGGTGTAGTGGGTCCCGCTGCCACTGATCGTGCAGGTGGGCGCGTTCGTGCGGTTGGCTATCGTGGGGTCTGAATAGGGGATCCCGAGCCCTTCGCCAGCATTGCCGACCGGAGTACACCCCTCCCACTGCAGCCCGGGAAGCTGGCCGGCGGGCGTCACCGCGATATCGAGCGTGAAGCTGTAGGTCGATGGTCCCGGAACGCTTCCAGCCGTCATCGACACGCCATAGTCGACGGCGATGGTCTGACGGTTGCCGCCGAAACGACTGGCCACGAGAAGCTGCTGGTCGTTCGCCGCGCTGATCACCAGGTCCATGCCGTGGGTACCCGTGATGGGCAGGGGTGGGGTGGCGACCGGGCCGGCCGGCGCGACGGCGGAGTCGGAGGTGGCGGTACCCGACACGGACAGGTTCGACCCGACCGCGCCGTTTGACTTGACTGGCGCCTGGACGACGCTGGCGGTGCCCTCCGTGATCGTGCCGAGGTTGCACAGGAGCTGGGTGCCGTTGGCGCTGATCGCCGACACCGGTGACACGCCCTTCGTCTTGCAGACCGCAGGGATGCTGCTGAAAGCCCCATTGGTCGCCGTCAGGGTCACGCGGACGTTTGCGACCGGGTCGGTCGCGTAGGGGTCGCTGGCGTCGTTGGTGTTCAGGTGGAACTCCGCGGTGCGGGTCACGCCGTAGGGCGCGTTCGTGGGAGCCGGCAGGTCTGCCCAGTTCGCGGTGAGCTCGTGCGTCGCGGTGACCGCGGCGTTGGCCGGCGCGCTCACCCCGGCGAGGACGAGCACCGCACTGGCGACACCGGCCGCCACCAGTCGGAGCCCCGCGAATGAGCCGATCGAGTGCTCGCGTCGACCTGTCGGCTGCATTCTGATCCCCCCGAAAACTGGGTCAGATTCAGAGCAACTTCTGCGCCGATCCCCCCGACCCTTTCTCAGTATCGCCTGCTTTTCACCCCCTAACTATCACCCCCCTATTGGGGGTCATCCGTCGCGTCATGGTGCAGCGAATTGGCTGTCTCTGGGCCCTACACTGCGCCATCTGTGGGCGTCGCGGCGCGGCCCCGATCGCTCAGGCCGGCATCCGTCTGGCGCGCACCCACCGCGCCATCCGCAGATCGTTCCAGCCAAACCGCCCCGCGCTCGGCAACGCCTTCTGAATGCTCTCTTCCGTGAACCCATGCGACGGCCGGATGCCGACCGGCGCCTCCGGCGCGGGCGGCGCCACCTCGCTGACCCCCTCGGCCAGCATCTGCGCCTGAGCCTTCGCCACGAGCGGGACGATCATCGTCCACTCGGTCACCTGCGCGAGCACCCGGATCGCCCACACGGGCAGCGGCACGAACAGCGGCCGCTTGCCGGCGACCTTCGCCACTCGGCGGACCGCCGCGCCGAGCGCGAGCTCTTCGGCGCCCACGACGGCGACCGTCGGATCGGGGATGCGGCCCTCGGCCGCCGCGACCATGACGTCGACGAAGTCGGCGATCGGGATCGGGCGGACCGTGCGCTCGCCGAATCCCACCGTGCCGAACACCGCCCAGCTGCGCACTGCGCGCGTGACGTGATCCACCATGTGGTCGCCGTGCCCATAGATCATCGACGCCTTGAGGATGGTGTGGTCGATCCCCGAGTGCCGGATCAGCTCCTCGGCAGCCCACTTGGTCTCGTGATACCCCGAGCCGCAGTCCGGTCGCGCCCGCAGGAAGCTGACCATCACGATCCGCTTCACTCCCGCGCGCTGCGCCGCCGCGATCATCGTGCGGGTTCCCTCCACGTGCACCCGCTGAAAGGTCTGCGTGCCGATCTCGCGGTTGATGCCGGCGGCGTGGACCACGACCTCGCACCCTGCGAAGGCCGCGGCCAGCGCATCCACGTCATCGATGTCGACGCCGGTGCGTCGCGAGACGACCACCGTCTCGGCCGGATCGAGCCGCTCCGCCAGGTGACGGCCCACGAATCCCGTGCCCCCGGTGATGGCGATGCGCATGACCACTTCTTTCGCTATTTCGCGATGGAGCTAAATGCTCGTCTCCACTGTATCTAGCAATGGTGCTATATTGCAAATATGACAGATGCGACCAGCGATATCTTCACCGCCCTGGCGCACCCGACCCGTCGGCAGATCCTGCAAGACCTCAAGGATGGCGAGTTGGCGGCCGGCGAGATCGCGGCGCGCTTCTCGGCATCCGGCCCCACGATCTCGCGCCACCTGAGCGTGCTCCGCCAGGCCGGACTGATCACCGAGCGCCGCGACGCCAACCGCATCCTGTATTCGCTCGTCAGCGACCGGCTCGCGCTCTCGGTCGGCGACTTCCTGTCGACCGTGTGCCCGGAGCAGATCGTGCTGCGCGAGGTGCGCAAGCGGGGCACCGCAAAGGGGCCGGCGCAGGCCGCTCCAGTAACGGCCTGACCGGTCAGGGCTGAGTCAGCAGGGCAGGTGCGGGGCTCAGCCGGCCGAGCTCGTGCACGATCTGCTCCACGCGATCCTTGGCGTCGCCGAACAGCATCCGCGTGTTGTCGCGATAGAACAGCGGGTTCTGCACGCCCGCATAGCCGGACGCCATCGAGCGCTTGAAGACGATGACCTCGTCGGCTTCCCAGACCTTGAGCACCGGCATCCCGGCGATCGGGCTGCCCGGATCCTCGGCCGCAGCCGGGTTCACCGTGTCGTTGGCGCCGATCACGAGCACGACGCTGGTGTGCGGGAAGTCGTCGTTGATCTCATCCATCTCGAGCACGATGTCGTAGGGCACCTTCGCCTCGGCGAGCAGCACGTTCATGTGGCCGGGCAGGCGACCGGCCACCGGATGGATGCCGAAGCGCACCTCGATCCCGCGCGCGCGGAGGATCCGGGCCAGCTCTGCGACCGGGTACTGAGCCTGGGCTACGGCCATGCCGAAGCCGGGCGTGATGATGACCGAGCGGGCATCCGCGAGCAGCTGTGCCGTCTCGGGGACGCCGATCTCGTGGTACTCGCCGAGATCCTCGTCGCCCTCGGTCGGCGCCTCGATGCCGAACCCGCCCGCGATCACCGAGAGGAACGAGCGGTTCATCGCCTGGCACATGATGTAGCTCAGGAACGCACCCGACGAGCCGACGAGCGCGCCCGTCACGATCAGCAGGTCGTTGTCGAGCAGGAAGCCGCTCGCGGCTGCAGCCCACCCCGAGTAGCTGTTCAGCATCGACACCACGACCGGCATGTCGCCACCTCCGATGGAGGCGACCAGGTGCAGACCGAGCAGCAGCGCCAGGGCAGTGACCGCGATCAGCAGCCAGAGCACCGGGGTGATCACGAACCAGACCGTCAGGCCGACGAAGACTACGAGCGCTCCGAGGTTGAGCGCGTTGCGGCCCGGCAGCACGAGCGGGGCGGAAGGCATCCTGGCCGACAGTTTCAGGAACGCGATGATCGATCCGGTGAAGGTGACGGCCCCGATGAAGACGCCGATGAAGACCTCGGCGTGATGGATGCCGATCAGGTTCGCCGCGATCCCCCCGTCTTGCAGGTAGCCGTTCCAGCCGATCAGCACGGCCGCGAGACCGACGAAGGAGTGCAGCAGCGCGATGAACTGCGGCATCCCGGTCATCTGCACGCGCGCGGCACGCCACAGACCGATGCCGCCGCCGATCGCCACGGCGACGAGCAGCAGCACGATTCCGAGCCAGTCGGTACGCCGCACGACGAGCACGCCCGTCGCGACCAGCGCGATGGCCATGCCGATGATGCCGTAGACGATCCCGGTGCGCGCGGTCTCGTGCTTCGACAGCCCGCCGAGGCTCAGGATGAACAGCAGAGCCGCGACGATGTAGGCGGCGCCGGCGATGGCGACCGTGGCGGTCGTGAGGGAATCGAACACGGGATCAGCCCTTCGAGAACATGCGCAGCATGCGGCGGGTGACGGCGAAACCGCCGAAGATGTTGATGCTGGTCAGCAGCACGGCGACGACCGAGATCGCCCGCGTCAGGGGATCGCCGGCCGCGATCTGCACGAGAGCGCCGACCACGACGATGCCGCTGATGGCGTTGGTCACCGACATCAGCGGCGTGTGCAGCGCGTGATTCACCTTGCCGATCACGTAGAAGCCGACCACGATCGCCAGCACGAACACCGTGATGTGCTGCGGCAACGGCGCCGGCGCGATGGCGACGATCGCGAACAGAGCCAGGATGCCGACCGCCGTCAGAGCGAGGCGCGCGGCCCGCGGAATGCCGCGTCGCTTGGCCGGGGCGGCCGCGGCCCCAGCACCGGATGCAGCGGCGGACGCGGCGGCCGGCGCTGCCGACACCTGGACCGGCGGTGGCGGCCACAGCTTCTCGCCGTTGCGCGCCACCGTGATGGCACGCTGCACCACGTCGTCGAGATCGAGCACGAGCGCACCGTCTTTGCCCGGCGTGAGCAGCTTC
>Ga0207639_10002761_pt1 | contig 11797 bp, 9 predicted proteins | sample KBSCornC32_FD_184299 | JGI IMG/M metagenome (GOLD analysis project Ga0207639, IMG submission 184299) | Corn rhizosphere microbial communities from Kellogg Biological Station, Michigan, USA - KBS Corn C3-2 (SPAdes) (version 2) | ecosystem: Host-associated > Plants > Roots > Rhizosphere > Soil ...
CTCGTTCTAGCGAAACGCTCGCGTCGATTCAAGCGAGGCGAGGCGTCTTGGCCGCCTCGCCGACCCGCCTTCAGCCGGCGTCGGTGACCAGGATCGAGGAGCCGCTGGTTCGCCGCCCCTCGAGGTCGGCGTGGGCCCGCGCCGCGTCGGCCAGCGGATAGCGGCGCTGTACGTCGATCTTCACCGCTCCGTCGGCCACCACCTGGAACAGATCCTTCGCCATCGCGACGAACCGGTCGCGGTCAGCCAGGAACGTGGCGAGCGTCGGCCGCGTTACGTACAGGGAACCTCTCGTGCTGAGATTGATGATGTCGAACGGCGGCACGGCCCCCGAAGACTGTCCGTACGCCACGAGCGTGCCGAGGGGCCGCAGGCAGTCGAGCGAGCGCATGAACGTATCCCGGCCCACCCCATCGATGACCGCCTTCACGCCTCGGCCGTTCGTGATCTCCTTGACGCGGGCGACGAAGTCTTCCTTTTGGTAGTCGATGACGTGGGTCGCGCCGGCCGCGAGAGCGCGGGCACACTTTTCAGCGCCGCCGGCCGTCCCGATGAGCTCGAGGCCGAGGTGGCGCGCCCACTGGCAGGCGATGTGCCCGACCCCGCCGCTCGCCGCGTGGAGCAGCACCGTGTCGCCGCCATCGAGCGGCACCATTTGCCGCAGGAGGTAGTGGGCCGTCAGGCCCTTCAGCATCATCCCCGCTGCCGTTTCGAACGAGATCCCGTCGGGCAGGACCGCGGCCTTCGCGGCCGGCAACGTCCGCACCTCGCTGTACGCGCCGATCGTGAACGGATAGGCCACGCGCTGCCCGACCTTCAGATCGGTGACGTTCGGACCGACCGCCTCGACGATCCCCGCCCCTTCCATACCCGGAACGAACGGCAGCCCGCCGGGCGCCTTGTACACGCCCGTTCGATAGTAGACGTCGACGAAGTTGACGCCCGCGGCGTGCTGGCGGACGCGGATCTCGCCGGGCCCCGGCTCGGCCGCCGGCACGTCGGTCCAGCGCATCACCTCGGGGCCCCCCGTCTGCTCGATCACAATGGCCTTGGGCATGCCCCCCCTTTACCAGATCACCGACCCACGGCCAGCCAGGCCAAGTCCGGTCCTCGTCCGGCCCCCGCCGTCAAAGCCCGAACAGACGCCTCAACCGCCGCGCCGCCGCCTCGACCGCCCCCGCTCCCCCGCGGGCCGGCGCCACGAAGATCGTGTCGTCGCCGGCGATGGTCCCCATCACCTCGGCGAGGCGGGCGTCGTCGATCGCGCGCGCCACCGTGGAGGCCGCCCCCGCCTTCGTGCGCACGACGACCAGCGTGCCGTTGCTGGCGATCGACTCCGCCAACCCACGGACCGGGTCGATGGGCAGCGCCGCGTCGCCGCCCGGAATGGCGTAACGCGGGCCACCCGCCGCCGGGAGCCGCGTCGCGCCCAGCGCCACGAGGTCGCGCGAGATGGTGGGCTGCGCGGCGTGGATCCCGCGCTCGGCCAGCGCCCGCTGCAGCTCCTCCTGCGAGGCGGCCGAGCCGCGCGACAGGATCTCGCGCACGGCGTTCCGGCGCGCGAGGGCGCCGCCGCGGGCCCCTGTCGCGCGAGGCCCCCTGTTCGAGCGCGCGTTCACGTTCAGGGGGTCACCAGGGTCCCGACGCCCTTGTCGGTGAACAGCTCGGCCACGATGCTGTGCGCGGCGCGGCCGTCGACGATGTGGACCGCCTCGACCCCGCCGCGCAGCGCGCGCAGCACCCCCTGGGTCTTGACCATCATGCCGCCTTTGATCCCGCTGCCCTCGGCCGCCATGCGCGCCTCGAGGTCGGCGGCCTTCAGCTCGCTGATGAGCTTGCCGTCGGCGTCCAGCACGCCGGCCACGTCGGTCAGGAAGATCAGCTTGAAGGCGCGCGCGGCCACCGCGATCTCGGCGGCCGCCACGTCGGCGTTGATGTTGTAGCTTTCGCCAGCGGCGCCCGAGCCGACCGGCGAGACGACCGGGATGAACCCCTTGTCGAGGAGCAGCTCGAGCACCTCGGGGTTCACCGACTCGATCTCGCCGACGAAGCCCAGGTCGGGCTTCCCCGGACGGGGCGGCATCTTGTGCGCCCCCAGCAGGCGCCCGTCCTTTCCGGAGAGCCCGACGGCCTTGCCCCCGAGCGACGTGAGCAGCCCCACGATCTCGGTGTTGACCTTGCCCGTGAGGACCATCTCCACCACGTGCATGTCGTCGGCGCTGGTGACGCGCTGGCCGTCCGCGAAGGTCGTCTTGTGGCCCAGGCGATCCAGCGTCTTCGTGATCTCGGGGCCGCCGCCGTGAACGACGATGGGGCGCAGCCCGGCAGCCTGCAGCAGCACGACCTCCTCGGCGAAGCTCTTCTTCAGCGCCGGATCGACCATGGCCGCCCCACCGTACTTGATGACGGCGCGCCGCCCGGCGAACTTGCGGATGTACGAGAGCGCGCCCACCACCAGGCCCCGGTTGATGGCGCTGACGCCGGCGACGCCGTCCGCGGTGGCGCCGGCGGGGCCGGCCGACGGGGCGCCCGGGCCCGCCGCGATGGCCCCCGCGTAGTCCGCGTTGATCCGCACGTAGTCGTAGCTGAGGTCGCAGCCCAGCGCGCGCGCCGCCTCCCCTCCCGCCGCCAGATCGAGGACGGCGGTGATCTCCTTCTCTCGCATGCGCGCGTTCAGCGCCTGGCGGGCGGCTCCCTCCAGCGCGACGGGACCGTGCTCGTCGTACAGACGCGTCCCTTGCAGCACGAGCGACACCCGCGAGAGGTCCACCTGGTAGCCGCGCGCCCCGGCGCGCGCGCCCAGCGCGGCCAGGATGCGACCCATCGACGGATCGCCACCGAAGACGCCCGACTTGACCAGGCTCCCGCCCGCCACGGCGCGGGCCAGATCGCGCGCCATGTCCCGATCGGGCGCGCCCTTCACGTCCACCACCAGCAGCTTGGTGGCGCCCTCGCCGTCCGCCGCGATCGCGCGCGCCAGGTCGGTGCACAGGCTCAGAAGCTCGGCCGCGAAGGCCGCGTGGTCGGCGGTGCCCGCCTCGATGACCGGCGCGCCCGAGCGCCCGTTCGCCATGGCGATCACGGTGTCGTTGGTCGACATGTCGCCGTCGACCGTGATGGTGTTGAAGGACTCGTCCACCGCGCTCTGCAAGACGGCCTGCAGCGTCGTCGGCGAGATCGCGGCGTCGGTGGCGACGAAGCACAGCATCGTGGCCATCTGCGGGTGGATCATCCCCGACCCCTTGCAGATGGCGGCGATCGTGACCGGCCGCCCCCCCACCTTCAGCTCGCGCGTACCGACCTTGGTCGTGAGATCCGTCGTGCGGATGGCGGTCGCCGCCGCTCGAAAGGCGTCCTCGCCGTCGCCCAGCGCTGCGACCAGCGCCGGCGCCGCGGCCTTGACCTTCTCGACCGGCATGCGGATGCCGATCCCTCCCGTCGAGGCGGTCAGCACGTCGACGGTCGAGACCCCGAGGGCCGTCGCGACCGCGGCCGCCATCGCGCGCTCGTCCTCGATGCCCGCCGCGCCCGTCATGGCGTTGGCGTTGCCGCTGTTCGCGACGATGGCGCGCGTCGAATCGGAGGGCAGCGCGCTCATGCCGTGGCGGACGGGGGCCGCGCACAGGCGGTTGACGGTGAAGACGCCGGCCGTCACCGCCGGCACCTCGGAGACCAGCAGCGCCAGATCCGGACGTCCCGGCTTGATGCCCGCCGCCACGCCCGCGTACTTGAACCCGATCGGTAGTTTCATGTGGTCTCTCTGCTCGCCTTTCTGCCGGTCATCCGTCGATTTTCTCGCTCGTCCTTCTGGCGATCTTCCCTCGCGTCAAGGCATGCAGCCGCCGAGGCCGTCCAGCCCGGCGCCCTCGTCGAGGCCGAACATCAGGTTGGCGTTCTGCACCGCCTGTCCGGCCGCGCCCTTCACCAGGTTGTCGATGGCGCAGAAGCCGATCGCCACGCCACGCTCTGGATCGGCGTCGGCGCCGATCAGCGCGCGGTTGGTCCCCACCACCGGGTGCAGGCGCACGGCCTCGGGGGCGGCCGCGCGCAGGAACGCGCTTTCCGCCACGAACGCGCGGACCGCCGCCGCCGCGTCGGCGCCGGTCTTTCCCGGGCGCAGGCGCCCGTAGCCCGTGGCCAGGATCCCGCGGCGCGTGGGCAGCAGGTGCGCCGTGAACGTCACGGGGCCGCTCCCCGGGCCGATGCCGGCCATCCCCAGGACGCGCTCGATCTCGGGCGTGTGCTGGTGCTTGAGGATCCGGTAGGCGCGGAAATCGCCCTCGACCTCGGAGAACGACATCTCCTCGCTGGCCTTTCGCCCCGCGCCCGTCGTTCCGCTCTTGGCGTCGATGATGAGGCCGTTCTCCTCGATCACCCCGGCTCGCAGCAGCGGCAGCAGCGACAGCACGCTGGCCGTCGGATAGCACCCGGGGTTCGAGACCAGGGCGGCGCCCGCCAGCCGCGCGCGGTTGCCGGTCGCCTCGGGCATCGAGTAGACGGCTCGCTCCAGCAGGTCCGGGCGCGGGTGCGTGAACCCGTACCAGCGCGGATACTGCCCGGCCGCCAGCCGGAACCCGCCCGACAGGTCGACCACCCGTCGCCCCGCCTCGAGGGCCGGCGCTGCCAGCGCGATGGACACCTCGGCCGGCGTGCAGAGGAAGACCAGATCGACGGAGGCGAAGGTGGCCGCCGCCTCGGCCTGCGGCGTGCACCGGACCGCGGCCGCCGCCCCGCCGAGCGGCAAGGTGTCGCCGAGGGCCCGACCTGCCCACTTGTCGCTGACCGCGGCCGCCAGCCGAAGATTCGGGTGGCGCCCCACGATGCGCGCCAGCTCCATGCCGGAGTACCCGGAGACGCCGACGATCGCGACCGCGACTTCTTTATTCATCGCGTGAATACTTATTCAGACGACCTGCCGCGGTCAAGTGCCGTCTCGGTGTCGGGGCCCGAGGCGCGTCTCCGCGCGCGCCGCGATGCGAGGGCTCTGGGGTCGTCGCCGCGCCGGCCGGCGCGGCGTCAGGCGGGCGTCACCCGCCTTTGCCCTTGCGCCCCGAGGCGGGCTCCTCTGCCAGCTCGGGCCGCTCTCCTTGCCATCGCCACCACAGCGAGCCGAGCACACCCGTCCAGCCCGGCGGCGGCTCGGCGTCCGTGCCCACGGGCGCCTCGTCCAGAGGCGGGCGTCCCGCCCACGCCGCCCGCGCCAGCGGCACCAGGACGAGGAGGTAGGCCACCAGCATGATCACACTCTGGGCCGTGGCGGAGACGTCGGACTCGCCGGCCCACGGGTCGAGCGTGAAGTACTGGAAGACCCCCATGGCCATGATGATCGACGAGACCAGCGCGAACCAGGTGCGACCCTCCGGCTCGAACCAGCGCTTGGTGGTCGCTCCCGCCGCCAGCAGGGGCAGCAGGAAGACGTGGTGGCAGTAGTAGTTCGCCGGATAGAAGAAGACCGGGATCATCATCAGTCCCAGGATCGCGGCCTGCTCCAGCCGCAGCCGGCGGCACGCCACCACCGCCAGGCCCAGGTACAGCAGCACCGCCAGGTAGAAGAGAGGCTTGCGCCGCGCGAACGTCTCGCGCTGCAGGTCCTGCCACGCGCTCCACGGCTCGACGCGGCGGTCGTCCGCGACCTTGTGACCCTCGAGCGAGGGCGTGTACGACACCACGTTCCGGATGCCGACGTGGTTGGAGTTCGGCTGCTCGGCGTGGATGGCGATCTTCTTCGACCACGTCCCCCACGAGCCCTCGAAGCCGAACAGCGCCGACGAGGCCGCGACCAGCACGGCGACCGTGGCGACCACGCCCCCGATCGCCAGCAAGGCCGGCTTGTTGGTCTGGCGGAACTCCTTCCACGAGGGCAACTTCTTCGACGCCCGCGCGCGATCGATCAGCCACCACAGCGGCGGGAACGCAAGGAAGATGGACGCGAACGCAGGGAACGCGCGGATGAGCCCCCCGTAGGCCATCAGGCCACCGCCCAGCACGAAGCGTCGCTTGCGCAGCGCACACGCGCCCAGCCCCAGCGCCACCATCCAGTCGGCGCGCAGGGTCGCGCCCATCAGGTTGGTGCCGAACCGCGAGAAGTCGGTGGTCCCCCAGACCGCCAGGCAGATCAGCATGACCCGGACCCCGAAGGTCCGCGCCAGCACCACGAACAGCAGGATCCACAGCAGCGGATCGATGAGGCCCGTCAGCGTCAACGTCAGCTCGTTGGCGGGCGCGTTGTGCCACAGCAAGTAGGCGCCGAGGAGCCAGACCGGCGTCGCGTTGCCTCCGTGGTCCTGCATGCTGCCCAGGTAAGCGCCGGGCCCCATCACGTCCTCGAAGTACTTCATGTCCTTCTTGAAGGACTCCCACCGCTCGGGGGTGAAGCGCTTGCGGACGTCCTGGATCTGGTCCATCACCTGACCGGCCAGGCGCATCTCGTTGTCGGTCAGATCGCGCATGTGCGCGTTCGCCACCGAGTCGGGCGACATCCCCGGGTGGTTGTCCAGGTGGGCGGCCACGCTGGCCAGGTACAGGCCGTCGAAGCGCAGCTCGCGGAAGTACTTCGCGACCGGGAAGTACACGCGCATGTCCCACGGGTGAACGAAGGTCTGCCGCCCCTTGGACTCGTCGCGAAACTGCGGCCACCCGAAGTGGTAGTAGCTGGCCGCCCCCACCACGGCCAGTAAAGCCAGGCCCGCCATGCTGGCCTTGGCCGACACCGGATAGAGGCGCGGCCAGACGTACTCGCGGAAGATGAGGATGGTCGTCAGCGCGGCCACCACCGCGCGGATGGTCGCCTGCACGGGCTCCTCGAAGGGCCACATGGCGCGCAGGTCGAGGAACACCGACAGGCCGATGCCCACCGGCGCCACGATGGTCAGCCGCACCCAGTCCTTGCCCCCCTTGCGGTTGATGAGCAGGAAGACGGCCGTGACGATCCCGAAGATCATCAGCTTGAACTTCACGTTGTCGTCGTCGGACGTGCCCTCGCGCGGGACGAAGCGCGGCGGCCAGTCGGCCGCGGCGCAGCTGCTGAACACCGCGACCTCGCCGACGCTGTAGAAGTTGTCGCCGCCGCGGGCCGTCAGCCGCAAGTAGCGGGCGCGCTTGTCGACGTGCTGCTCGTGGCGCGGCTGCATGCCCGGCTTCGACACGGGGCCCGCCGACCACAGCGGCGTGAAGGAAGCGCCGTCCTCCGAGCCCTGCAGCTCGTACGTGTCGTTGTTGTCCCCCTGCAGATAGGCACAGGCGATGGTCTCGACCTGGCCCAGGTCCCACACGACATAGGCGCCCGACGGCATCATCGCCGTCATGTCGCTGCGCCAGAAGCCGCCGTCGTTGGCCACGAACCCGTCGGTCATGCGCGAGACGTGCCGGGCCCTGCTGCTCGAGGATGGCGAGCGGCCCGCCAGGAGGTCGCCCTTGGCGCCGGGGAGATCCTCGACGCTGCCTCCGCAGGCAGCGGCGACCAGGGACAGCAACAGCAGGCTTCGGACAGTGCCGTGGCAACGGGCGGCGGGGGCGTACGACCGGCTCATGAGGGCAAACCTTCGCATCGCGGAGGGCCGCCCGCAACGGTCAGCGCGAACCCGTATGCCCGAAGCCGCCTGACCCCCTCGCCGTCTCCGACAGCTCCTCGGTCACCTCCACGAGCGCGGCCCGAGTGACCGGCGCGATCACGAGCTGGGCGATCCGGTCGCCGGGCCGCACCACGTGCGCCTCTCGACCCAGGTTCACCAGCAGGACCAGAACCTCCCCTCGGTAGTCACTGTCGATGGTGCCCGGACTGTTGGTCAGCGTGACCCCGTGCTTGCGCGCCAGCCCCGACCGAGGCCGCACCTGCCCCTCGTACCCCTCCGGAATCTCCAGCACCAACCCCGTCGGCACCGCCACCCGGTCCCCAGGCCCCATGGCGATCGGCTCCTCCGCCCCCGAAGCCAGGTCCATCCCGGCGGCCCCGGCCGTCATGTACACAGGCGCGACCGCCCCGGCGCGAACCTTCCGAAACCGAACCGTCACATCATCCATCGCCGCGCATGATGCCACAGCTCACACGGGTCCTCTGTCCCGGTCCGCGCGTTCCTCTCGCCTCCCCGTGGTAGCCACGCAAAATTTCGTGCGGGATGGGCTGTGCCGGCCCAGAGGCCATCTTTGGGCTGATGAGCCAGAGCGGCGTCAGCCGCGGGTCCAAGCACCCGGGAGGCGCGGCTTCGCCGCGCCGGCCCACCTCAGCAGGCTCTTGGGGGTCTCGTAGGGGGGCTTGCCCCCCTACGACGCAACAGCGCGGAAGTTGTGGATGACGTCCGGGGTCTTGCCGATCGTCTCGCGGCGCGAGAGGCGGATCTTGCCGGTGGCGCGGTCGATGCCGATGACCTTCACCAGCATCTCGTCGCCCTCCTTGCAGATGTCCTGCACGGCGCGGACGCGCTTCTCGTCGAGCTCGCTGATGTGCACCAGACCGTCGGTGCCCGGGAGGATCTCGACGAAGGCGCCGAACTCCGCCAGGCGCTTCACGACGCCCAGGTAGAACTCGCCGACCTCGGGCTCGGTCGTCAGGCCCTTGATGATGTCGATGGCCTTCTTGACCGCGATCCCGTCGGGCGAGGCGATGTGCACGGTGCCGTCGTCCTCGACCTCGATGGCGACGCCGGTCTGCGCCGTGATGCCGCGGATGGTCTTGCCCCCTGGGCCGATGATCTCGCGGATCTGGTCGGGCTTCACCTGCAGCGTCGTGATGCGCGGCGCGTGCAGCGACAGCTCCGGCCGCGGGGCCGCCAGCGCCTCGGCCATCTTGCCGAGGATGTGTAGCCGCGCGTCGCGCGCCTGCGACAGCGCCGTCTCGAGGATCTCCCGCGTCAGCCCCTGGATCTTGATGTCCATCTGCACGGCCGTCACACCGGCGCGCGACCCGCAGATCTTGAAGTCCATGTCGCCGAGGTGGTCCTCGTCGCCGAGGATGTCGGACAGGACCGCCACCCGATCGCCCTCCTTGATGAGGCCCATCGCGATGCCGGCCACCGGCGTCTTGATCGGTACGCCCGCGTCCATCAGCGACAGCGTGCCGCCGCACACCGACGCCATCGACGAGCTGCCGTTCGACTCGAGGATCTCGGAGACGATGCGGATGACGTAGGGGAACTCCTTCTCGGTGGGAAGGATGCGCGCCAGGGCCCGCTCGGCCAGGTGCCCGTGGCCGGTCTCGCGGCGGCTGGCGCCGCGCAGCGGCTTGGTCTCGCCCGTCGAGAACGGCGGGAAGTTGTAGTGGAGCATGAAGCGCTTGTCGATGTCGCCCGTCAGCGCCTCGATGTGCTGCACGTCCTGCTTGGTGCCGAGCGTGGTCGTCACCAGCGCCTGGGTCTCGCCGCGCGTGAACAAGGCGGAGCCGTGGGTGCGGGGGAGCACGCCGGCCTCCGAGGTGATCTGGCGGATGTCGGTCGTGCCGCGGCCGTCGATGCGGCGGCCGGTCGACAGCACCAGCTCGCGCAGGTGCTTCTTCTTCATCGACTCGAACACCTCGCCCACCTCGCCCCCGCGATCGGGGAACTCGCCGCTGAGCGCCGTCTTCACCTCGCCGCCGCAGGCATCCAGCGCCGCGTAGCGCTCCTGCTTCTCGCGGATGGCCATGGCGGTCTGGATCTTCTCGGTGGCCAGCGCCGACACCCGGTCGACGATGGCCGGATCCTTCGCCGGCGGGATGAACTCGCGCTTGGGCTTGCCGACCGCCGCGCGCAGCTTCTCCTGCAGGTCGAGCAGCGGCTGGGCCTCCTTGTGCGCGAACATGAGCGCGTCGACGATCACGCTCTCGGCCACCTCGGCCAGACCGCCCTCGACCATGACGATCGCGTCGCGGCTGCAGGCCACGACCAGATCGACGTCCGAGGACTGGCGCTCGGTGAAGGTCGGGTTCACCACGAACTGCCCGTTGATGCGCCCCACGCGGACACCCGCGTACGGCCCGGCCCAGGGGATGTCGCTGATCATCAGCGCGCAGGAGGCGCCCGTCATCGCCAGCACGTCAGAGGCGTACTCGCGGTCGGTCGAGACGACCATGGCGATGATCTGGGTGTCGAAGCGCCACCCCTTCGGGAACAGCGGGCGGGACGGCCGATCGATGAGCCGCGAGGTCAGGACCTCGACCTCGGTCATGCGCCCTTCCCGCTTGAAATAGCCGCCCGGGATCTTTCCCGCCGCCGACGTCTTCTCGAGATAGTCGACGGTGAGCGGCATGAAGTCGATGCCGGGGCGAATCCCGGCCGAGGCGACCGCGGTCACGAGGACCATGGTGTCGCCCTGCCGGATCACGACCGAGCCGTCGGCCTGCTTGGCCATGCGGCCGGTTTCGATGGTCAGCTCCCGACCTGCGAGACTCACTCCTTCACGAACGAACATGGGGCACTCCTAGCAGCAATGGAGGCGGCGCCATTCGTCCCTCGTCTCGCCGGCCCAGCCAGGTCCATCAACGTTCGGCTCGGTCTGCGGGAGAAAGGATGAATGCCAGCACCGCCGCCGGGGTTGTGAGCGGCCCGCCGCGGTCAAAAACCGGCCGGCGACCGCGTCACGGGACGGGGTTCCGTGGGCTATCGGACTATCGGGCTGGCGCCGATCGCCATGGGCGGATCGGCGGCAGCTCGCGACGTCTACTTGCGGATGCCGAGCGTCTCGATGACGCTGCGATAACGACCGAGGTTCTTGGCCTTGAGGTAGTCCAGCAGGCGTCGCCGCTGGCCGACCATCATGAGCAAACCACGGCGCGAGTGGTGATCCTTCAAGTGAACCTTGAAGTGCTCGGTCAGGTACGTGATCCGCTCGGAGAGGAGCGCGATCTGCACCTCCGGAGAACCCGTGTCGCCGGGCTGGCGCGAAAACTTTTTGACGACCTCTGCTTTGCGTTCCGCTGCGAGAGCCATGATTCAGATTCTTCCTGTTCGTTTCCTGATGTTTGCCTGGAATTTTTGAGGTGCGTGAATTTCCCAGAAAATGCCGCGGGAGTCAAACTTCCCGGGCCGAAACAGGCGCGATACCTTCAGCGCCGGCCGACCCCGATCGATCCAGGTGCTCCGGCTCCCCCTTGGCTCGGGGCACGGCCTCACGATGGAAGACGCGCAGCGTCCGCACCCGGTCCCCGGCCGGCGCCCGGGGGGCCACAGCGACCAGCTCGCCCCTGGCGTCCAGCAGGCGCACCGGACCCTCGCCCGGTGCCGGCATTCCGATGTCGCTCCAGGTCACCAATTTTCCTTGCGCGATCGCCAGAGCCAGCGGCGGCGACAGCGTCACCGCCGGAAGCGCCTCGAGGGCTCGGGCGGGCGAGATCACGTGCGCGGCCGCCGACCCGAGGGCCGAGGGCGGAATGGCCTGAGCCAACCGGAAGGGCCCCGATCGGGTGCGGCGCAGGGCCTCGAGGTGGGCCCCGGTCCCCAGCGCCGCCCCGAGATCGTGCGCGAGCGACCGGATATAGGTCCCCTTCGAGCAGGCGATTCGCGCGGTCACGGCCGGATGCGCCGCCAAGGTCGCGTCCGCGGCGCGATCCCCCGCCGTCGCAGGAGCCTCCTCGAGGGCTACAGGCGCCATGAAGCTCGTGATCTCGAAGGAAAGTATCGAATTTGGAATCCGCCGGCTGTCTGGTGAGTTCGTCACGGTCGAGCTTGCCGGCCTGAGGCGGTTCAACGTGCGTGAGCTATGGAGCTTCCCAATCGTATCCGAATTTTGGGTATGGAAAGTAGGTTCTGTTCCTGACACGAGCTGGGATTCTCCCGATGGTCCATGGAATGTTCTTTTTTCAACCGAATGGTCCAAGGATCGTTCGGTT
>Ga0207639_10002764_pt1 | contig 11792 bp, 10 predicted proteins | sample KBSCornC32_FD_184299 | JGI IMG/M metagenome (GOLD analysis project Ga0207639, IMG submission 184299) | Corn rhizosphere microbial communities from Kellogg Biological Station, Michigan, USA - KBS Corn C3-2 (SPAdes) (version 2) | ecosystem: Host-associated > Plants > Roots > Rhizosphere > Soil ...
AACCGTCGTCAGCGTCGGTCTGACAACCCCCCGCTCGGGCAGGTAGCTCACGTTTTGCACGTCGTGGCATAACTGCCATGATTTGCACGCATCGACGTTCATGATGCTGCAAAAGTTGACTTGTCCGGAGAACGGGCGAACCTATTTATTGGTGCAGAATCGATGGGATGGCTCATTGCGAGGATCGCCGTCGGTTGCTACGGGCGCGTGATTTCTCCTCCCCACTTGCACGCGTCCCTGGAAAGGAAATGAAATGACCACATCAGGCGGCGCCGATTTCGACCGCGAGCGGGTTTACCCCGTTCTGCCGCTCCGTGACATCGTCGTCTTCCCCGGCATGATCGTGCCGCTCTTTGTTGGGCGCGAAAAGTCGGTGAAGGCGCTTGAAGAGGTGATGCGCGACGACAAGCATATTCTTGTCGTGACGCAGAAGAACGCGCAGGACGACGATCCGGCGCCCGACCAGATTTATGCGACCGGCACGATCGCCTCGGTTCTGCAGCTCCTGAAGCTGCCCGATGGCACCGTAAAGGTGCTGGTCGAGGGCCTGCACCGCGCCACGGTCGACCAGTACCTCCAGACCGAGGAATATTTCGAGGCGGAAGCCACAGTGCTCGAGGAGCCCGAGGGCGATGCCGTCGAGATCGAGGCTTTGGCCCGCTCGGCGCAGAGCGAGTTCGAGAACTACGTCAAGCTGAACAAGAAGATTTCGGCTGAGGTGGTGGCTGCCGTCGGGCAGATCGAGAACCACTCCAAGCTTGCCGACACCATCGCCAGCCACCTCGTGATCAAGATCAACGAGAAGGAAGACCTCCTGGGCACCGTTTCGGTGGCTGAGCGGCTGCAGAAGATCCTCGGCCTCATGGAGGGCGAGATCGGTGTGCTGCAGGTGGAAAAGCGCATCCGTGGCCGCGTCAAGCGCCAGATGGAGAAGACGCAGCGCGAGTACTACCTCAACGAGCAGATGAAGGCGATCCAGCGCGAGCTGGGTGACGGCGAGGATGGCCAGAACGAGGTCGCCGAGCTCGAAGAGCGCATCAAGAAGACCAAGTTCTCCAAGGAAGCCCGAGACCGCGCCAATGCCGAGCTGAAGAAGCTCAAGCAGATGTCGCCGATGTCCGCCGAGGCGACGGTCGTCCGCAACTATCTCGATTGGCTGCTCTCGCTGCCTTGGGGCAAGAAGAGCAAGGTCAAGCGCGACCTGGTCTATGCCCAGGAAGTGCTGGACGCCGATCACTATGGCCTCGAGAAGGTCAAGGAGCGGATCGTCGAGTACCTGGCGGTGCAGAGCCGCACCGGCAAGCTCAAGGGCCCGATCCTCTGCCTCGTCGGCCCTCCGGGTGTCGGCAAGACCTCGCTCGGCAAGTCGATCGCCAAGGCGACCGGCCGCGAGTTCGTGCGCATGTCGCTTGGCGGCGTGCGGGACGAGGCCGAGATCCGCGGTCACCGGCGGACCTATATCGGCTCGATGCCCGGCAAGGTGATCCAGTCGATCCGCAAGGCCGGCAAGTCCAACCCGCTCTTCCTGCTCGATGAAATCGACAAGATGGGCCAGGACTTCCGTGGCGATCCGAGCTCGGCGCTCCTCGAAGTGCTGGATCCGGAGCAGAACAACACGTTCAACGATCATTACCTCGAGGTCGACTACGACCTTTCGGACGTGATGTTCGTGACGACCTCGAACACGCTTAACATCCCTGCGCCCCTGATGGACCGCATGGAGATCATCCGCCTCAGTGGCTACACCGAGGAGGAGAAGTTCGAGATCGCGCGGCGGCACCTGATCCCCGAGACGCTCAAGGAGAACGGGCTCGAGGCCAAGGAATTCGTGCTCTCCGACGAGATGCTGACGGCTGTCATTCGCGGCTATACCCGCGAGGCCGGCGTCCGCAACCTCAAGCGCGAAATCAGCAAGCTGATGCGCAAGTCGGTTCGCGAGATCATGGTCAAGAAGACCAAGAAGGTCACGATCACGACGACCTTGCTCGAAGAGTTCCTCGGCCCGGTGATCTTCACCAAGACCGAGATCGATTCCGAGCCGTCCGTTGGCGTGGTGACTGGCCTCGCGTGGACACCCGTTGGTGGTGAGCTCCTCACCATCGAAGGCGTCATGACGCACGGCAAGGGCCGCATGACCGTCACGGGCAACCTCAAGGACGTGATGCGGGAATCGATCCAGGCGGCGAATGGCTATGTCCGCTCGCGGGCTGTCGACTTCGGCATCAAGCCGCCGCTCTTCGACACGCGCGACATCCACGTCCACGTGCCGGAAGGCGCAACGCCCAAGGACGGTCCATCCGCGGGCATTGCGATGGCGACGGCGATCGTTTCGGTGATGACCGGCATTCCGGTCCGGCACGACATCGCCATGACCGGCGAAGTGACGCTGCGGGGCAGGGTGCTGCCGATCGGCGGCCTCAAGGAGAAGCTGCTGGCGGCGCTCCGTTCGGGCGTTAAGACGGTGCTCATCCCCGAGGAGAACGTCCGCGATCTCAAGGAGATTCCGGAGATCGTGACCAAGGGCATGGAGATCGTGCCGGTGTCGCGCATGGAGCAGGTGCTTGAACGCGCGCTGATCCGCAAGCCCGAGCCGATCGAGTGGACCTACGAGGAAAAGGTCGAGACGCCGGCCGCGGCAGTGGTCGATCCGACCGCGCCCGACGGCGACGAGGCGGGGCTGCTTCCGCACTAGGCCATTGGCCGATCACAAATCGAAACGGCGCCTTCGGGCGCCGTTTTGTTCTCTGCCGCCCGTGCCGCTGAACAACGAAAGGCAAGCCGATGAACCGGCCGCTCGTCGTCATCTACGGCACGATCCTCCTCGATTCGATCGGCATCGGGCTGATCTTTCCGATCCTGCCGCGGCTGATCTCCGACATGATGGGGCAGGGCGCAGGGGTGGCGCTGACCTATGGCGTGATGCTGGCCATCTACGCCGCCATGCAGTTTGTCTTCTCGCCGATCATGGGCTTGCTCAGCGACCGCTTCGGCCGCCGGCCGGTGCTGCTGGTGTCGCTCGCCGGCGCGGCCATCGACTACCTGCTGATGGCCTTCGCGCCGGCGCTGTGGCTGCTGTTCATCGGCCGGGCCATCGCCGGCCTGACCAGCGCCAACATGGCCACCGCGACCGCCTACATCACCGACATAACGCCCGAGGAAAAGCGCCCGCAGCGGTTCGGCTGGTTCCATGCGGCCTTCGGCATCGGCTTCATCATCGGCCCGGTGCTCGGCGGCTTCCTCGGCGACATCTGGATCCGGGCGCCCTTTGCCGTGGCCGCCGTGCTCAACGCGCTCAACTTCTCGCTGGCGCTGTTCGTGCTGCCCGAATCCAAGCCCGGCCGGGCGATTCCCTTCGATCTGGCAGCGCTGAACCCTTTGCGTCCGCTCGCCTGGGTGAAGTCGATCGGGCCGCTGCTGCCGCTGATCGGCATCTGGTTCGTCTTCAATACCACGGGACAGGTCTACGGCACCTGCTGGGCGCTCTGGGGCGAGGATGCGTTCAACTGGAATGCGCTCTGGGTAGGCCTGTCGCTGGGCGCCTTCGGGCTCTTTCACGCCATCGCGCAGGTGACCTTGCCGGGGCCGGTCTCGCGGCGCTTCGGCGAGCGGAACGCCATGCTCATCGGCATCGCCTGCGAGGGATCGTCGCTGATTGCCATCGCGGTCGCGACGGCGCCTTGGGTGGTGTTCGCCGTGATGCCGATCTTTTCGCTCGGCGGCGTGGGGGTTCCGGCGCTGCAGTCGCTGATGACGCGACAGGTCGCCGAAGATCGCCAGGGCGAGCTGCAGGGTGTCCTCGCCAGCATCGTCAGCCTGGCCTCGATCGTCGGCCCGCTGTTCTTTGCCGCCGTCTATTTTGCCGTGGCGCCGGTCTGGCCGGGCCTGATCTGGCTTGCCGGCCTGGCTGTATATCTCTGCGCCATCCCGGTCATTCTTCGTCTCAGGGCTGCGCCCCAACCGGCCGCCGCGCAATAGTCGTTCTCAAAAGCGATCGTTCTTGTCGGCCGCCTGGGACTCACCGAGCGCCGGAGGATTGTCCGGCCAAGCGTCCAACTTACCAATGAGCCTACGCCCCGCCGGTTGAACTCTGCCTGATTTGCCCGTTCAGGCTTTTGTGGCCTGGCGGCGCCGCTTGCCGGTCCCGGCCAGACGTCCGCGCAGACCTTCGACGATGAGTTCGAGGCCCGTCTCGAAAGCCTGCTCGGCGGTCTTGTCCGCCCCCTGCGCGAGAAGATCGTTCACCAGTTGGAATAAACGTGGCGCGGCGGCTGTCTTCTCTCTTGGGATTTGCGTCGGGAGCGGCCGCTCGATGGCGGCCTGCTGCTCGAGCACGCTGCCGACCACGTAGTTGCCCACCGAGATCATTCCGTAGACGATGGTCGTTTCGTCAAAGCCCGCGGCGAGCATGATTTCGAGCAGCGCCTCGGAGGAGGCAAGGGTTTCGTCTGAGGGCTCGTTGCCGGCGTGCACGCGGGCGCCGTCGCGATAGGCGAGGAGCGCACGCCGGAAGCTGCGGGCGTTCTCGAGCACGAAGGCATCCCAGGGCTCGCCAGCAGCCGGCGCCGTGTGGCTGTGCCCGCGCCTGAGGATTTCCTCGTTCATGGCATCGAGCAGGGCATTCTTGCTCTTGAAGTGCCAGTAGAGCGCCGGCTGCTGCACGCCGAGCCGCTCCGCCAGCCGGCGCGTCGAGAGCTGGTCGAGGCCCTGCTCGTTGAGCAGGTTCAGGGCCTCGTCGACGATTTTTCCGCGCTCGAGTTTCACGCCGTTTCCATAGTTGACTTTATCGCCGATAAGCATATTTATCGACGATAAAGTTTATCACTGATCGACGCACGGGCCAAGCCATGCTGAAGCTGCTACATATCATCCTCGCTGCCGTCGCGCTCGATGCCGTGGGGTTGGGACTGATGTTCCCAATTCTTCCGGATTTGCTGCGCGAGCTGACCGGCAGCCGCGACATCACCGGAATTTACGGCCTGACGCTCGCGCTCTTTGCGCTCATGCAGTTCGGCTTTTCGCCCACGCTCGGCACGCTGAGCGACCGCTTCGGGCGCCGGCCGGTGTTGCTCATCTCGATTGCCGGCGCCACCATCGACTACCTCGTCATGGCATTCGTGCCCTCGCTCTGGGTCGTGCTGGTCGGGCGCGCCATCGCTGGACTGAAAAGCGCCAACATGGCCGTCGCTACCGCCTACATCTCCGACATCTCGACCGGCGAGGAACGCGCCAAACGCTTTGGCCAGATGGGGGCGTTCTTCGGCATCGGCTTCATCGTCGGACCCGCGCTTGGTGGTGTGCTGGGACAGTGGTGGCTTCACGCGCCATTCTTGGCCGCGGCCTTGCTCAACGGGCTCAACTTCTGCGTCGCGATGTTCGTGCTGCCGGAATCGCGCAAGCCAAACGGTGGGCGCATCGAGCTGGCCAGCCTCAACCCGCTGGCCCCGCTGCGCTGGGTGCTGGGATTCCGCGCGCTGCTGCCCCTGATCGCGATCTTCTTTGTGCTTGGCCTCGTCGGCAGCGTGCCGGGCACCGTGTGGGTGCTCTACGGGCAGGACCGGTTCCACTGGGACGGCATCACGGTTGGCTTGTCGCTCACGACCTTCGGCCTCTTCATGGTCGGCGCCCAGGCGCTCGTCACGGGGCCGGCAACCAAATGGCTCGGCGAGCTTCGTGCGCTTGTCGTTTCGATGTTCATCGACGGCGCAGGAATGGCGCTGATGGCCTTCGCGACGAGGGGATGGATGCCCTTCGCCCTGGCGCCGTTCTTTGCCCTCGGCGGCATCGCACAACCGGCCGTCCAGTCGCTGATGTCTCAGCAGGCAAGCGAGGATCGCCAAGGCGAGCTTCAGGGCGTGTTGGCCAGCGTCAACAGTCTCACGGCGATTGTCGGGCCGGTCGTCGGCACGGCGATCTACGCCACGACGTGGGACAGCTTCAGCGGGGCGGTATGGCTGGTCGGCGCGGCACTCTACCTTCTGGCCTTGCCCGCCCTCGCGATGCATCGCCGGGCGTCCTTGACGCTACAGCCCGCCGAGTAGCTTCTGGGGAGCGCCGGGAGGCGCGCAAAGCCCCGGAAAACGGCCCGAAAACATCGTTGGTTGACGATCCAGTGGGCTTTCGACGCTGTTTTCCCGCCTTCGTGCACAGGAATGAGCCTGCCGGCGGCCCAAAAAGCCCGGAATTCCTTGCCTTTCCGCTAGAATCGTAAAAGGTAGGCCCCGTTTTGGTTCGCCAGCGACGGCGGGCGTTTTTTCACCGTGAGGAAACCGAATGAACAAGAACGATCTAGTGGGCGTTGTCGCCGACAAAGCAAACGTGACCAAGGCGCAGGCGGGTGAGGCGGTGGACGCCGTGTTCGACGCGATCACCTCGGCGCTGAAGAAGGGCGACGACGTGCGGCTCGTGGGCTTCGGCACGTTCAACGTGTCCAAGCGTAAGGCTTCGACTGGCCGCAACCCGGCCACCGGCGCCGAGATCAAGATTCCGGCCTCCAACCAGGCCAAGTTCAAGCCCGGCAAGGGCCTCAAGGACGCGATTAACTAAGATTGCGTCGATAGAGGGCGCCAACGCGGCGCCGTCATGCATTGCGGCTCCGTGCGGTTAGCGCACCGGAGCCCTTTGTATTTTTGGGGGAATGGCAGCCATCTCCGGCCCGTGGTCGGGTGGTTGACGGGGCAGGGGGCACGCCCTAATCAGGGGCGCTTCGCTTGGCGGCCTTTCCCGACACGCGACGGACCCTTTCGGGGGCGATTAGCTCAGTTGGTAGAGCGCCTCGTTTACACCGAGGATGTCGGCGGTTCGAGTCCGTCATCGCCCACCAGAATCCCACTCCACAGCGTCGCGTTTCGAGCCATTCGGGATTGTCTGTCAGTCGGCTGACAATCGCGTCCTGCGCGGCTTGACTTGCTCGGACTCGACCGGTACAGGGACGCCAGCATGCGCGGCCCCAAAGGTCGCCGGATGCGGGTGTAGCTCAGTTGGTTAGAGCGTCGGCCTGTCACGCCGAAGGTCGCGGGTTCGAGCCCCGTCACTCGCGCCACCCAGCGCGTTGAACGCGCGGCGTGCCGTCCCCTCTCGATCGATCCGAATAAGTGGTCGCTAGCTTTCGAGCGCGCTGCTGCCGGGATTCATCGAAAAGTGCGAATGGATGCAGACGAGGTCGCCATTCTTCCGGCGAAACGCCAGCGTTGCACGCCCGCGTCGGGGATAGGCCCGGCCAGCCTCGCCTTCGCCCTCTGACGACCAGGTCGCGGCGACCACCGCCTCTCGCCCGTTGTCGAAAACGACGGTGTGGTCCTCGAAGCGAAATCCGCGGGTGCGATTCCAGATGGGCTCCCACTGGTTGCGCTCGAGCTCGTCGCGCCCGATCATCGCCTCCGACAGCGAACCGAACGCGATGACGTCCTCGGCGAAAAGCCGGCGCGCAGCATCGATATCGCGAGCGCGGATCATCGCGCCCCATGCGTCGAGCCATTCGGCAATACTATTCATGTCGTAAGGTCGGACTCTGCAGAGGATTCGTAGGTCGGGATATGGGTGGTGTCGACGGATTGCCAAAGCTTGCCCAGTTCGAAGTCAAGCTCGGGCGGCGTGAAGCGGCACTGCGCCCCCCACGAATAGGGCGTGAGCTCGCCGATCATGAGGCCGCCCGATGCCATGTAGAAGTCGACACGCAAATGGCTGAACCCCGCTGATACGGCCTGCGCAACATCGATCGCCTCGCGGCGAATGGCCTCCGGCAAGGCGAATACTCCGCTCTGCACGTGGTTCGCGCGGATCGCGAGCTGTCGGCCATCCACATCGAACCAGCCGTCGCGGCGCTCGGCCGTCAGCTTGCGCCCCTTGTACACGCGGACCAGGGCAGCCTTGCCGCCGAAGGTGAAGACGTTGAGCTCCTGGACGACTCCTCCATCGGGAGCCTTGAGCAACGGCTCGGCCATGATGAAGGGCTCAATGCCCTGGTAGCCCCACTCCGTCCGGATGTGGGGCAGGAACTTGAAGCGCGCCTTCGGCCAGCCATTGATCAACTGCACCACCGACGAGCGGTCGACGCTCGTTTGGTCGCCGATGACGACGAAGGGACCCGACAGCTGGTTTGGCTTGAGAACGAAGGCCCGCGGCAGCCTAGACCAGTCGATGTCTTCTGGTCGCAGCCACTTTCCGAGCAACGGCACAACATATTTTTCCCCGACGACCCGGGCGATGAAGTCTTTCACCGCAATCTTGTCGGAAATGACCGTCAGACGCGGGTCGCGATCGAAGAGGATGCGATGAACGATGTGCTCGTTATAAGTCCGGGGCGGATTGATCTGGGGCAGGTGTCCCACCGCGCGTTGATGCAGCCGGCGGACCTGCCACCACGAGCGCGCTCGACTCAACAACGAAGTGACTATGGAGCTCATACTTCAGCGTCGTTAGTGGGAGAGGCATCGGGTACCAGCGAATAAACATGCTTGGCAACACGATAGGTCGAATCCGTGACCTCATTGAGGTACTCGCGCTGCCACATGGTGCGCGGATATTTTTGCGCCGCAATTACGATCGGTTTGGCGGCCCGATGCAGAAGATTGCGGGCGCCTACCGGCGATTGCTGCTCCGGCGGCCCCGCCTGGTCGTCGTCATCGGATCGCTGGGCAAGACCACGACCAAGGCGGCGATCACCACCGCTCTCGATTGTCCGGATCGCGGCTTTTCCTACAGCAACTATGGTTCGAGCCTCGCCGAGAACCTTCTGCGTGTCAGGCCTTGGGATCGCCGCGCCGTGCTCGAAGTCGGCATCGCGGGGCCCGGCCACATGGCAGGCTACGCACGCATGATCCGGCCGGACATCGTTGTCGTCACCTCGATCAAGAGCGACCACAACCGATCCTTCCCCACGTTGCTCGATACCCGGGCCGAGAAGGTCAAGATGGTGAGTTCTCTGCCGGAGAGCGCCATCGTCCTCCTCAATGGCGACGATCCGCACGTCCGCTGGATGGCCACGCAGACGCGCGCCCGCGTGCTGACCTTCGGCTTCGACGATGGCAACGACTTCCGGGCGATGGAATATCGGACGGACGCCGCTGGACGGACGCAGTTCGAAATCGATCTTGGCGGCGTTCCCGCCCGCATCACCAGCGCGCTGCACGGCCGCCACATGGTCTATCCGATGCTCGCCGCTGCGGTGGTGGCGCATCTCGAGGGCATCGACATTGCGGCGGCAAGCGACCGCCTGGCCCGCTTTCAGCCGCAAAAAGGACGGATGGAGATCGTGACGACGGAGCGAGGCATCACCATCGTCAATGACAGCCAGAAGGCATCCATCGAATCCATCTACGCCGCCCTCGACGCCTTCGCCGAGTTGCCGGCCCGACGGAAGATCGTGGTGCTCGGCAAGATCGAAGAGCCGCAGGGCAGCATCCGCCACGCTTACCGCGATCTTGGAACCCGGCTGGCCACCTTCGCCGACCTGGTAGTGGCCGTCAGCGGCGACCAGCGGCAAGCCTTGAGAGCCGCCGCCGTGCGCGCCGGGATGCCGTTTGAGGCCATCCGGCTGAGCGGCGGAGGCATCGATGGTGTGGCCGATTTCCTGAAAGATCGCCTCGAAGGCGGCGATGCCGTCCTGATCAAGGGTGCCAGCGCCCAAAAGTTCGCCCGCATCGCCCTGCAACTGCAGGGCCACAAGGTCAGCTGCGGTGCGAAACTCTGCGACGTAAAAGTAGCCCACTGCGGCCTATGCCCCCTCCGAGACGCCCCAGCCGCTCTGTTCAGCAACCGCTACATAGCTCGGTATTTCAAGGGCTGAGCAGTTGCGGTGTGGCGCCGCCATCGTCTACCTCATCGCCCCGTCCAAGGCAGCCTTGTGGACTTCCTGGCGTCCGATGTTCTAGTTCGGAACGGCTGACGGGCGTCCGGGGAAAGCATGCTGCGAGTCGCAACGGTACATTGGAAAACCGAGGAGTGGATCGACGTCCAGCTTCGCTACTTTGAGCGATATCTCCCAAAGCCCTACCAGGTCTACGCGTGCATCGGCGGCGGCATCGACCCGGCCCGCCATCGGCACAAATTCCACCGGGTCGTAGACTCCGACCTTGTGCGGCACTTCGACAAGCTCGATCTGCTTGGCGCAACGATAGTCGAGGAGGCGGATGCCGCGGACCAGCTGATCTTTATCGACAGCGATGCTTTTCCGATCCGGCCGCTCGGCGCGTTTCTTTCAGAGACCTTGAAAGAGTATCCGCTGGTGGCCGTACGCCGAGACGAGAACCTCGGCGACAAGCAACCCCATCCGTGCTTCTGCGCTACAACGGTCGGCTTCTGGCAGGCCATCGAGGGTACCTGGACAAACACCCATCCGTGGATCAACGACCAGGGCCAGCCGGTAAGGGACGTAGGCGGTGACCTGCTGAAGCTGCTTAACGATCGCGGGCTTGCTTGGAAGCCGTTGCTCCGCTCCAACCGCATTGATCTTCATCCGGTCCTTTTCGCCGTGTACGCAGACCTGATCTATCACCACACGGCCGGCTCGCGGCGGGCCGGAACCCGGCTCGACAAGGCCGAGAGTGGTGGCGAATTTGGGGCCGCATTTGATCGGCTGGTAGATCGCAACGATGAGATCAGCGGGCATCTGTTCGACAGAATCCTGGCTGGGAAGCCCTTCCTCCACTACCTCGGGTGTGGCCCGCTGGGCCTCCCGGCAGCCGCCGCGTATCGCTTGGGCTTCCGGCCAAGTCTGTGAGCAGCCGGCCCTGCCGCCGGCAATGTCTTGCCCGTAACGGCCCCACGCCTTGTCCCGGAACGTCCGAGACACTACCTCTGTCCCAGGCGCCCTTCAGCCTGCGTTCAGCTTGGCTGTGCGAGGACGCCTGCAACCGCCGGCAGCGGTAGATCGTTGGCACGGCGGATGGGAGAGCGAGACATGCGTCAGTCCCTTCGTCTGTTCATCGCGGCCGCGGCGATATGTGGTGCGGCGGGTGCCGCGCACGCGGCGGATCTCATCACGTATCCGACCAGCACCGACAAAGCGCTGCCAGTGACCTCGACGGCGCCCGGCTTCGACTGGAGCGGCTTTTACGCCGGCATTTATGGCGTCGGACAGCGCAGCCCGGTTGGCGGCGACCAGTATGGCATTGGCATCGACGCCGGCGTCAGCACGACCTTCAACTTCGCGCTTGTCGGCGCCGAAGTTGCGGTCGAGGGGCTGACGGGCGGCAATGTCGGCACCACGGCTTATGTCGAGGGCCTGGGCCGCGCCGGTATCCTGCTCACCGACAACACGCTGCTCTACGGCGCGGCCGGCTATGGCGGCGACGTCAATACCGGCGAACAGGATGTGCTCGCCGGCGGCGGCCTCGAGTTCGCGGTCAACGACGCCCTGTCACTGCGGGCGCAGTGCCTGCATGGCTTCCCGGTGACCGGCAGCAACCCGAAAGACCAGATCACGCTCGGCGCGCAGTATCATTTCTGAGCGCCGCGAGCTCTGGACGCGGCCTAAGGCAGGATGAGCTGCGGTCGGATCAGCGTCACCTCGGGCGAGGGCAGGGTATCGCCTTCCATCAGAGCAAACGCCCGGGCGATGATGCCCTCGGCATCCTGCCGCACCATCGTCACCGGGAAGTGCAGGTAGGAAAGGTACGGGTCCCAGTCGTAGCAGCCGACGATGAAGCCACGCAGCGCCTCGAGCGGCAGCGATTTCAGGAAACGCACCACCCCTTCGAATGAGATCGTCGAATTGACGAAGAGGGCGGGGGGAAGACGACCCAGACGGTCGTGAAGCTCCCGGATCGCGACCTCTGCTTTCGCCGCTGCATAGC
>Ga0207639_10002774_pt1 | contig 11769 bp, 8 predicted proteins | sample KBSCornC32_FD_184299 | JGI IMG/M metagenome (GOLD analysis project Ga0207639, IMG submission 184299) | Corn rhizosphere microbial communities from Kellogg Biological Station, Michigan, USA - KBS Corn C3-2 (SPAdes) (version 2) | ecosystem: Host-associated > Plants > Roots > Rhizosphere > Soil ...
TCAGACGTCCCAGCACGGATCACTCGGGCCGCAGTCGCCCTGTTTTCTCGACAGGGCTATCACGGAACAAGCACCCGCGATATTGCCCGGCTCGCCGATGTGAGCGAAGTAACGGTCTATCGATACTTTGAGCACAAGGAAGACATCTTCTGGTCAGCGCTCGCTTCCTGTTTCAGCACCATCAAGCCGCGCCTGAGCGTACTCAATCCAAGTCCCGGGTTGGATTCTCCAGAGATCATTCTTCCGCGGATTATGAGTCTGCTGATCGATGCGGCGACCTTCTCGCCCGACATGGTGCGGATGATTGCCGTAGCTTTCGTTGAAGTTCGCGGGAGAGCTGAGGAATCGTGTCGCGAGCACCTGAGCCCGCTGTTCACGGCTATTACCCGCTACCTCGAGACGAGCATTGGGAGGGGCAAGATCCGCAATCTGAATCCAGCCATTATGACAGCGGGAATAGCGTTGACGGTATTTGCCCAGCCAGAGCTCTCGACATTTATAGACGGATGCCGCCTCTCAAAGCTTGATAGCCGCCAGGCGGTTGAAGCCTACACGGCTTTCTGGCTCGGTGCGCTGGTACCCGGGGTTCAGGATCGACCTCCAGCGAGTCCTTCGGAAGAAGTGTTATCCGCATAGTACTGATAGTTTTTACGAGCCGATCTTTTAGAGACCTAGACCCCAATTTTATGAGCAAGAAATTCTTCATCTTCTTTGTGGTATGCAGCGCGCTGTGCGCTGGACAAACCACGCTTACCACACCGACTCTGGAGACGGGCGTTCCCCAAGAACGGGTGCCGAATACCGGACCCATTCGAAACTCGGCTCTCACCGGTCCGCCAACGGATACTCCGGCCGTAACAGAGATGCCGGCCTCCGCGAAAATTGCGGGACCGCTCACTTCGAAGTCGGATTTTCAGCTGCTCGCGGAGGAAGCTGCGGGCCGCTCGCTGCAGGTGTACGGACGTCGTCTATTCGAAGAGGTTCCCACAACCTTTGCCCCCATTGATCACATTGCAGTGCCTTCCGATTATGTCATCGGCCCGGGCGACGAGTTGCAGATTCGCGCTTGGGGAAAGATCGATCTGGACTCACGCCTGATCGTCGACCGGAACGGCCAGATATCTCTGCCTAAGGTCGGAATTGTGATGGTTGCCGGCCTACGCTCCGACCAGTTAGAGAGTCGCCTTCGTTCGTCCATTGGCAATCTCTACAAAGACTTCGAACTAAACGTAACGCTAGGTCGTTTGCGCTCGATTCAGATATATGTTTTGGGAAGCGCACGCCGGCCGGGAGCCTACACAGTTTCTTCGATGAGCACGTTGGTAAACGCGCTTTTTGCCTCCGGCGGACCTTCCGCCACCGGATCGATGCGGCATATCCAGCTACGCCGCAACGATCAGCTCATTAGCGATTTTGACATCTACAACCTGCTGCGCCACGGCGACAAATCGCACGATGTCCATCTGCTTCCCGGAGATGTGATCTATATTCCGCCGGTGGGTCCGCAGTTAGCTCTGCTGGGAAGCGTGAATGAGCCCGGAATCTACGAAACTCGGGGGGACACGACCGTCGCCGCTGCACTCGAAGATGCAGGCGGCCTTACCAACTTGGCCGGCACTGATCGCGTTCTTCTCGAACGGATTGAAGACCACCGCAGTCGCCGCGTCGACGAATTTGGGTTAGATGCAAATGGGTTGCAAAGGGTAGTCAAAGACGGGGATGTGCTCAGGTTTTTTGCTCTCTCGCCAAGATTTGAAAATGCAGTCATGCTGCGGGGCAGCGTTGCTGAGCCTGGTCGCTATGCATGGCGCGAGGGCATGCGTATCTCCGACCTGATTCCCAGCCGTGACGCACTCATCACGCGAAAGCATTGGAACCATCAGAACCGTGTTCAGCAGTTGGAACCGATTGAGCAGTTCGGGCAGCCCGCGTTAAACCGGGCTGAAAAACAACCCAACGATCAATTCGGAAATTCGCTGGCAGGACAAACCACTGGCCCTCAAAAGAATTTCACGGACAACGATCGTGGAGCGCAGCGTGGCGATCAATTCGGACGACCGCGCATTGCCACTGACCAGGAAAACGATAACCGACAAACTCCAGTCGCGGAGGAAGATTCAAAATCAACAATTGAAGGCGTCGGAAAGAACAGCGCGGAGATTAACTGGGAATACGCGGTCATCGAACGTCTCGATGATCAGGATCTCAGCACTCACCTCATTCCATTTCGGCTTGCCTCTGCGCTAGACGACCGCGCCTCGAAAGATAACCAGATTCTTAAATCGGGCGATATTATTACGATCTTTTCTCGTCTGGATCTAGAACTGCCAATGGAGAAGCACGCTGCGTTTGTGCGCGTCGGTGGCGAAGTGAACGCGCCCGGCATATACCGAGTCAATCCCGGCCAGACACTTAGAGACGTCGTAGTGCAAGCAGGCGGGCTCACTTCGCACGCTTACCTTTACGCCTCCTTGTTTACCCGTGTTTCGACGCGCAAGGCCCAAGAGGAGCAACTCAAGCGATCCTCTGAAGAGCTGCAAAGAGATTTGATGTCTAAATATGCCAATGCTACTCCCCAGGCCGGCCAGACGGGCGCCGATCAACAAGCACAGATGGCCATGCAGCAGGCGGTGTTGACGAAGCTCACTTCGATCAAGCCGACGGGGCGCGTTGTTCTTACCCTGAAACCAGACGCGACAGGCCTGGCGGAAATTCCGGACTTCGGTCTTGAGGACGGCGACACCTTTTACGTTCCGCCCAAGCTCAGCACCGTGCAGGTAGCCGGAGCGGTCTACAACGCCAACGCATTTCGCTATGACACGGAAAAGCGGTTGATCGGCTATTTGAATGATTCGGGCGGTGCCACCCGCGATGCCGATCAAAAACGCATCTTTGTTATCCGCGCGGATGGATCGGTAGTCAGCCGCCAATCCCACGGAAGCCACGCGCACGGCAATTTTGAAAATCTAAAGCTGCTTCCAGGAGACGCCATCGTCGTCCCCGAAAAGCTGCGAGTTTCATCCAAGATGACAAATGTTCTGCAGTACACGCAGCTTTTTTCCCAGCTTGCCTTATCGGCAGCTGCTCTAAGCGTTGTCCACTAAAGGATCTTCCCATGACGTTAGAGGTCACCCATGCAGTTTGAATGAAATTCACGTCGCAGAATCCACCATCATGGCGTCGTTTCACGACACACCTCTGGTGGAAGATGTACTTTACAGCCAAGCCATGAACAGATCTCTAAGACAGTCGTGACACCTCAACTGGATCATCCGACAGAATCAAAGTTCTCCCTGAAAAGGGAGGAGTAGGCAATGAGAAAAAGACTGACGAACTTGATCAGAACGAATGCAATGCGGTTAGTTGCTGTATGGGCGGCACAGATACTGCTATTCGCATTTTCGGGAGCAGCTGCATATCTGTCGCGATTTGACCTAAGCATACCATCGATCTACTTTCGCGATCTTGCTTATGCCATACCCATCTGGGTCGTAGTCAAGAGTCTTGCATTTCATTTTGCGAATCTAGACAAGCGGGGCTTCCGCTATGTTTCGATCTCCGACGCGTTCCGGATACTGTGCGCAAACATAGCCGGCTCAGCTACCAGTTATCTTGTTTTTCTCCTCGTTATGCCGGGGAGAATTCCGCGATCCATTTACCTGATTGATCTGGTGTTCTGCACACTTGGTACAACTGGCTTGCGCGTCACAGTCCGCTTGATTAGGGAGACAATGCAAGGCGGACAGGGAGACGAGGTGGAGAAGAGAACCTTCATCTACGGCGCTGGTGACGCGGGTATAACACTTTTGAGAGAAATACGCAACAATCCGAGATTGGCATACCGCATTTGCGGGTTCCTTGACGACCGCTCAGATAAGCGAGGCGTTCTCATCAACGGTGTGCCCGTGTTGGGTGGCGGGGAACAAGCAAAAGAACTGGTAGCAAACAACAACATCGAAGTTATCCTCATTGCCATCCCGTCGGCTTCCGGATTCGAGATGACGCGAATTCTTCAACTGTGCCACGAGGCCGGAGCGGAGTGCAAAACAGTACCTGGCCTGGGCGAGATAATCGAGGGCCATGGTCTCGCAGGTCAGATACGTGAGGTAGCTGTTGAGGACCTGCTTGGCCGTACGCCTGTGCGCCTTGATGAAAAGCAGATTAGCCCCACCATAGAAGGGAAGGTTGTCCTCGTTACCGGCGTGGCAGGATCCATCGGCTCGGAACTTTGCAAGCAAATCGCTCGCTTTCATCCTGCTGCCATAGTTGGATTCGAAATTGCAGAATCTCCGCTCTTCGAAATCGATCGCGATATGCAGCGTGAGTTTCCGGCAATACCGTTCTACCCTGAAATTGGAAGCGTCCAAAACCGCGTTCGCCTTGACGAGGTGCTCAGTCAGTACAGGCCGCAAGTGGTCTACCACGCGGCGGCCTACAAGCATGTTCCTCTGATGGAAACCCACGTTTTTGAGGCTATCGAGAATAACGTCTTCGGTACATTCAACGTTGCTGTAGCCGCAATGGATCATGGCGTCGACAACTTTGTCATGATTTCCTCCGACAAGGCCGTACGCCCTACAAATGTTATGGGCGCCACCAAGCGTCTCGCCGAACTTATTCTTCTCGGGCTCCAGAACGGGGGCACTCAATTTGTTGCCGTTCGATTTGGAAACGTTCTGGGCTCGAACGGCAGCGTCATTCCGATCTTTAAAAAGCAGATCGCCGCCGGAGGACCGGTCACCGTGACGCATCCAGAAATGCGGCGATTTTTTATGACAATTCCTGAAGCCTGTCAGCTCGTGCTCCAGGCGTCGGCGATCGGCGAGGGTGGGCAGATTTGCGTCTTGGACATGGGACAACCCGTCAAGATCGTCGATTTAGCCAGAAATCTGATTCTGCTCTCCGGGCTCAAGCCGGATCACGACATCGCCATTGAATTCACTGGCATGAGGCCTGGGGAAAAGCTCTACGAGGAATTGAGCTCTTTACTCGAGGACACGGTTCCAACGGACCATGAAAAAATCAGAATTTTTATTGGCAACGGCGTGCCCGAAGAAGATATTCAGACATGGCTAAGCTCTTTGCGCCACATTTGCGAAACTCGTGATACAGGCCGTCTGGTGGTAGCACTCAAAGAATTAGTGCTCGATTACAACCCAAGCACCCACCTGCTGCGCCGCATCCTTGAGCATGAAATCATAACACCTACTAGATTGAGCAACGTATCCGACCAATCCGAAATCAGTGTCTAGGCCTTGTAGTTATGTGCTGGTCGCCAAGCACAATTAGCAGATACGAACGCTCGCAGCAAAACGAAGAAGAATACAGCGCTCCAGAACAACCGCATTCTACGTACGGAAACGACTCAATGATCCAGCAATCGACATACACCGATCCGTCAATAGACCGGTTAGAAATTCCCCGCTCCTTAACCCCCCGCAACGAAATATACCAGTACACGATGCTCGAATTTCTCATTCAATTTGCACGAAGGAAGTGGCTGATCGCGAAAATAACCGCGCTTACTCTGGCGATTGGACTCGTTCTATGTTTTGCCTTGCCTAATCGATATACTGCAGTGACCAGGATCATGCCTCCCAAGCAGAGCCAATCGATGGCTGGGTTATTACTCAACCAAACTGGCCTGGGTGCGCTAGCTCAAGCAAATGGAGCCAGTCTGCTTTCCGATCCGAATAGCATGTATGTTGGTCTTCTAAAATCGCGCCCCGTCGCAGACGAGATTATCCGTATATACAATCTGCAGGGCGTGTACGGCGCGAAGGACATGACCGAGGCTCGAAGCAAGCTTAAGGAGTATACGAGTATAGTCTCAGAGCCGAGCACGCTCATCTCTATCTCGGTAACTGATCGGGATAAGAAGCGCGCGGCAGACATGGCAAACAGCTATACCGAACAGCTGCGCGCCTTATCGAAAACTATCTCGTTGACCGAAGCTTCAAAGCGACGCGCATTTTTCGAACAACAGTTGCAAACACAGAAGGAAACGCTCGTCGAGGCGGAAGCGACCCTCCAACAAGTCCAGCAAAGCAAAGGCTTGGTTCGCCCAGATGTTCAGGCTGGCATGTTAATAACGGGGGTCGCCGCGCTACGCGGACAGATCGCTGCCAAGGAAGTCGAGTTGAATGCGCTCCGTTCGTTCTCAACAGAACATAATTCGGACGTGCAATTGGCCGAACACGAACTTGCCGGGATGCGCACCCAAGCGCAGCAGATGGAAGATCACGATCGACCCGCTGGCTCATCGGATATCGCGCTAAAAGACGTACCTAAAGCGAGCCTCGACTACGTTCGAGCCCAGCGCGAAGTACAGTACCACCAGGCCTTCTTCGATGTGCTTCTGCGGCAGTTCGAAGCGGCCAAACTCGATGAGGCCAAGGAAGCCGCGGTTATTCAGGTTGTCGAAAACGCCGTTGAGCCGGACCGCAGGTCATCTCCCAAACGATTGGCTATTCTTTCGATCTCGCTGTTTGTTGGATTGTTCGTCGGATGTCTTTCTGGGCTCGTACTGCACAGGCTGGAGATAGAGAAAACTGATCCGGAAGGATCTTTAGCGTTACGCCGATTGAGAGCCGCTGTCACTGGGCAAACTGAAGAGCTCCTGACGCAGAGCGATTGACGCTGCCTCATTTTTACTCGAACCTAAGCCTAAATTCGGGACTCGCTGACTCATGTGCAAAGCTGACAAGGAGAAATCACGATCTGACCTTGACGTGGTCATGATCATAGTCAACTATAAATCGGCATCCGCGACTAGCCAGCTGATCGCCGACGCACTCCAACAGGATCAAACAACCTGCAAAGTTTCAATTATCGTCGCTGATAATGATCCAATCAACGTAGGATTGGATGGTGTGCAGACGAAGTACCGTGAGAATAGCTCCGTGCACTTCGAAACAATGCCTGAAAACTTAGGCTATTTTGGCGCCGCGAATCATGTGCTGAATCATCTCGGCGAGAATCATTTGCCGAAATGGGTTATCGTTTCGAACGCTGATATCCGTCTTCCTCGGAAGGATACGTTCCTTCGAATTGCGAAATCGGTCTCGCGATGCGCTGTGATTGCGCCGCGGATTTTATCCAAGCAAGTGGGCTTGGATCAAAACCCATTTCAACGTAAACGCCCGTCAGTTTTCAGGATGTATTTGAATTGTATGATTTCGCGGTCTGGGATCCTATACCGGCTGAGGGAGATCCAATACGAGGCGACACGAAAGATCCGGGGATTATGGGCTCAGAGATTTCAACCCGCAGCCCGCTCTGAAGTAGTCTATGCGCCCCACGGTGCATTCATGATCTTCGCCAGAGAATACTTCGAGCGCGGAGGAACTCTTGACGTCGGCGCATTTCTCTTCGCTGAAGAGGGGTTTGTAGCCGAGACTTGTCGAAAGCTTGGACTCGACGTGCTCTATGATCCGACGATCGAGGTTCTTCACGATGAGCATGTTTCCACGCGACACAATGCTGCTATTCGCGGTTTCCATACATCCGCCGCAGATTACATCTACCGTGAATTCTTCGCTCCTGAGAAAAAGCCAATTGGCTCAGGACCAACTTAGATGACGAGTTCAATCTTGGCTTCTCTGGGTATCTTTGCTTTGGCATTTATCGCCAAGTTCCTGACTGGGGACTGGTTTCATCCCGCAGCTGTGTTCTGTCTCTTGTGGTCTTACTCTTGCGGTATCGCGATTCTTGTGGCGCCTGAAGACATTACATCCGGTTCGGGGCCGCTTTGGATACTGCTTAACGCAGCTCTTGTAGTCACTGGCGGAGTGGCGGGCAGCGCGTCTGCTTGCAGTAGTTTCAGCCGGAGGCACTCCCAAGGACGTGCGGTAATTAAAGTTTCAAGAATGTTGCGCGATAGCAAATTAAGGCAAATCACAGCCGTTTGTTCTGTTCTTGGAATCGCATACGTCATCTTACTGTTGAATTCGCAGGGTATTAGGCTTACGCAAGTGACGACTCTCGAAGGGTTGGGACAGATTGCGTCGAAGATCACGCTCCAACGATATTCTGGAACAGCCCCGAATATGGGAATCCTTGTCCGAGTGGCTACGTCCGCACTCTATCTTGCGCCTCTGTTCGGCGGAACTCTCTTTGTGTACCGACAGCGACGATCTGATATCGCCCTTTCGCTTTTCACGATGCTGCCGTCCCTATTGTCCTTCGTCGCACAGTCAACGCGGGCAGCCGTGTTGTATGGCGTGACGATGTGGGTGGCTGGGTACATCACCGGTCGCATCTCTTCCGGCCTGCGGGTTCAAAGAATTCGCGTAAGGAGTATGTTCCATAAACTCGGGGTCGGCATCATCGTTTTCTTTGCTCTAATTGCGCTGATCTCGAGCGGTCAGGCGTTGAGGGGAGAATTGCAGACGAGTAGCGGGGATCTTCGCCAATCCATTTTGAGCAACCTCACTAAGACCTATTTGGGCGGTCATCTGGGCGCCCTATCGGAGTGGATGGACAATACGGATCTACCTGAAGTCCAATCTTCTTATGGGCTTTACACATTTGCAGGAGTTTACGAAATGATAGTGCCGGGCAGTCGCGTCATCGGGATATTCAACGACTACGCTATGCTTCCAACCGGTGCAACCAACGTCTACACGTATTTCCGCGGGTTGATAGAAGATGCGACGTTACCCGGTTCGCTCCTCGTCACCCTTGTTTTGGGGTTCCTCGGAGGGTTCACCTATCGCAAGGTTCTGGAAGGGAAACAGACCTGGAGAGGCATCCTTGCTGGCCAATACGCTTGGATACTGTTTGGCATCACCTCTCTGTTTAATTATAATTCGACACTCTTAGCGATAGTGGCGTACGCTGCGTGGTGCTTTTGCACCCCCTTCGCAACGGAGCGCAGACATGAAAGCATCGGCAATGGCCGTGCCGCCGCTGCGAGCACGATGAGCAACTAACAGCGATCGACGACTGTTGGGCTCGCTTTCAGTTACTGACGACCATCATGCGAGAGCGCGCGGAGTTCACTCGTTTACATAAAGCGAAACTATAGCCCCATTTTAAAGGAAGCGCTCATGTCCGGTGATTTGATTCCCGTGCAAAAAAGATTGATGCCAATCAGCGCAATCTTCAGGAGATATTCACGAGGTATCGCGTATTTGTTTCACTGGCTAGTACTTGAGAAGCCGCGTGGTTTGGATTTCTCGATGAGGGTCAAATCGATAGAATCCTCCGGTTATCACGGATATGCGCTCACTTCGCAAAAGGCTTTTAAGAATATGCTTCAGGGCCTACCGATAAGTAGCGGTGACAGCTTCATTGATATAGGATGCGGCAAGGGTGCGGTGTTGAATTACGCGAGCCGGTTAGGATTTGGAAAGGTAAGTGGAATCGAAATTGACCCAGGGTTAGTGGAAATTGCAAGAAGAAATATCGATAGATTGCACCTAGGTGACCGAGTGGAAATTATCCAATCGGATGCTACTAAATATGATGGGTATGGCAAATATAGTTTCTTTTTTTTGTTCAATCCTTTTGATTCGGAAATCTATGAAACAGTGATCGCCAGGATACTTCAGTGTGTCTGTAGGACGTCATCAGAGCGTACAGTATGGCTGTTATGCTATGGAGCTTCGAGTGATATATCCATCAGACGCAGCGATCTCTTTGATCTGTACCGAGATGAGACTTGCCCGCACAGAGGCAATAGCGTACGTATATGGAAGTCCAGAAAGCGCCTAAGCGGGAGCAATTATGACTGCGCGATATGAAGAGTTCATCGATTGATATGGAAGTACCTCTACTCCGGAATCGCGACTCGAGAATCTGGACCAGCCTGGGGACTCCCTCTTTCGGAGCCCAGCTGGTTTTGACATCGATCTTCAACTATAACTCCATGATTGTCGCGGTGATGCTTTATGGCACATGGTGGTGGTCGCCTTGGCGGGCTCGAAAGGGGCTTGCATGGGCACAGCAGGCATTCTGAGCGCATTTGCTGCACGTTCCGCGCGCCTGGCACACTCAGCACCTGATGGCGCCCGACGGCTGGCTGGCTCCCTCTCGATCACGCTGATTGGACAAGGGCTAACCCTAGTCGGACTCGTTCTGATTACGCGACTCAGCGTACACGCCTTTGGCGCAACCGGATTTGGTGAATACCAAGTGGCGAGGCGGACCCTCGCCGTAATTGCCTTTCCCCTGATGTGCGGGTTGGGCGTGAGCGTTCCCCGCTTTATCGCGCGTGACATAGTCGACCGGAAGCGGGTTGCCGCATGGCTGCTCGCTGCCATGTGTCTCGCAGTAATCCTGATTGCAGGTTTTCTCGGATTCGGAACGATATTCTCGTCATCAATCAGTCGTTCCACCTTTGGCTTGAATAGCAAACCTCTTGTCCTTTCGCTCTTACTGGCGGCCGCCGGCATGTTTCTGAGCACCATGGCAATTGCGGCATTGAGAGGCCTGTCGCGCTTTCACGGCGCGGCGACTCTGCAGGTTCTAAACTCGGTAATCGTTCCAATGATCGCAATCTTTTTCGCCTACGGCCGCGTAGAACGCGCCCTAATCGCAACTGGAGCAGGGTGGGCTGGGATCTCGTGTGTGGTCATGGGTCGGCTCTACCGAGAATGGGTGAACATTCACATTCCAGTTTCCAAAATCCGTGCGGCAATGGGAGCTCTGTGCGTATTTGGCCTTCCGCGTGTGCCAGGAGAAGTCGCGCTGTTTGGCCTTTTCGCGCTGCCGGGTTACGCCGCCGTGCATCGAGGAAATATTGTAGGCGCCGGCTATTTATCGGTTGGCTTGTCGCTCATTCAGGCCATCGCTACCGCATTCGCATCTACCGGATTCGTATTGCTGCCATACTGGAGCCGAGCAGCAAGCACATCGGCCGGAATGCTTACTGCTCGAAAGCGCATGGGCTGGCTGGTTATCGCATCGGCTGCTTTGGCCGCCGCTGGGACGATTGCCCTCGAAGCTATCTTGCCGGCAGTCGCTCACCTCTTGCTGGGTCCCCTGGCGCAAAATGGACTTCACGATATTCGCTATGTATTGCTGGGCACGATTCCATACGTCGTCTATCTCGTCTTGCGTGACTATTTCGATGCCATATCGGTATTCCCTTTGAACACTCTTGCTCTTTGCGCCGCAATTCTACTGCAAGCTGCGTTCCTAAAAATGACATGGTTCGGAGTGCCTCTGGCAACTGCGATGAGCTTTCTGGCGCTTGGGGCGATCATGGTTACGTTCTGGATCGTGTCTCACCGGTTCCAGCACCGGGCTGCTTATCCAAACGTAGGCCAAGCCGCAGAACAAACATAACTTCACATTCTCCTGTTAACACATGATCATCTCTGTCGTTATACCCTTTTACAAGGAAATCGGGCTCATCAACCGCGCCGTAGACTCGGTGTTCAACCAATCTCTCGGAGATAGGGCGAAAGTCACATTTGAGGTCATAATTGGAAACGATGGTCCCTATGAGAACGACAACGTACTGGATAACATAGATGCGCGTTACCGCGAATCCACGAGGGTCGTTAAGAATACTGAATGCCACGGACCGGGGGGAGCCCGGAACGCATGCCTCAGGGAAGCCAAGGGCGAACTTGTCGCATTCCTCGATGCAGATGACTATTGGATCCCCAATAAGATTCTTCTTCAATTACAGCGGATCGAAAAAGGAGATACCTTCGTTTCTACCGGATACCGATTTGAGGATTCACCGGTGTGCATTACTCCGCCTTCCACTATTAAGGAAAGAACGGATATTTTCAGACACCTTGGCATTGGCACTTC
>Ga0207639_10002778_pt1 | contig 11754 bp, 9 predicted proteins | sample KBSCornC32_FD_184299 | JGI IMG/M metagenome (GOLD analysis project Ga0207639, IMG submission 184299) | Corn rhizosphere microbial communities from Kellogg Biological Station, Michigan, USA - KBS Corn C3-2 (SPAdes) (version 2) | ecosystem: Host-associated > Plants > Roots > Rhizosphere > Soil ...
TGCATCACTTCGGGAATCGAGCGCATGCCTTGCGCGACGATCTCGCGCCGGACGTCGTCGTGACCGAAGCTGGTGCATTTGCACATCGTCTTCGGCCCCGCTTCGACATCCTCGCCGAGCGTCAGTGCGAGCAGCGTTTCGACCAGCCCGGTACACGATCCGCAACTCGCGCTCGCCTTGCAGCCCGAGCGTACCGCATCCAGGCTGTGCGCGCCTTTGGCGATGCAGGAGACGATTTGACCCTTGTTGACGCCGTTGCAGCCGCAAATCTCCGCCCCATCGGAGAGTGCCGCAACGGCCGCCTTAGGGTCCGCTTGCCCCCCTCCCGAGGCGAAGGCCTGGCCGAAGATCAGCAGGTCGCGCGTGGTGGAGATATCCTCCCCCCGCTTCATCAGGTCGAAATACCAGCCGCCATCGGCGGTATCGCCATAGAGCACCGCGCCGACCACGCGGTCGTCCTTGAGCACGACGCGCTTGTAAACGCCGCGGCTGGCATCGCGCAGCACGATGTCCTCGCAGCCCTCGCCGCCGGCGAAGTCGCCCGCCGAGAAGACGTCGAGTCCGGCCACTTTGAGCTTGGTCGAGGTGACGCTCGCGCGATAGCCGCTCGGCCGCTCGACCAGTCCGTCGGCGAGCGCGCGGCACATGTCCCAGAGCGGCGCGACCAGGCCGTAGACCTGGCCGTCATGCTCGACGCATTCGCCGACCGCGAGCACGTCGGGGTCGCTCGTGACCATATGATCGTCGACCTGGATGCCGCGCCCGACCACCAAGCCCGCCTCGCGCGCCAAAGCGGTCGAGGGACGGATGCCGACCGCCATCACCACCAGGTCGGCGGGAATCTCGCGCCCGTCCTTGAGTCGCACCGCCTCGACCTTGCCGTCGCCCAGGATCTCGGCAGTGTCGGCGCCGGTCAGCACGGTCTGGCCACGCGCCTCCAGCGCCGACTTGAGCAGCCAGGCCGCCGCTTCGTCGAGCTGGCGCTCCATCAGGGTCGGCATGAGGTGGAGCACGGTGACCTTCATCCCGCGCAGCGACAAACCGTGCGCCGCCTCCAGGCCGAGCAGGCCGCCGCCGATCACCACCGCGCTGCCGCCGCGATCCGCCGCCGCGAGCATATGATCGACGTCATCCATGTCGCGGAAGGTAATCACACCGGGCAGATCCTTGCCCGGCACCGGAATGATGAACGGGTCGGATCCGGTCGCGATCAGCAATTTATCGTAGCGCACCGACCGGCCCGATCGCGCGGTCACGGTCTTCGTCGCGCGATCGATCGCCGCGACCGGATCGCCGGCGATCAGGTCGATCCGGTTATCGGCGTACCAGGCGGCATCGTTGATCACGATGTCGTCGAACGTTTTCTCGCCCGCGAGCACCGGCGACAGCATGATGCGGTTGTAGTTCACCCGCGGCTCGGCGCCGAAGATCGTCACCCGGTAGCGCCCGGCATCGCGCGCGATCAGTTCCTCGACCGCACGGCACCCCGCCATGCCGTTGCCGATCACGACCAGATGGGGAAGCCCGGGCTCCCCGCCGGACGGCGCGTCCGGCATGGAGTCGGGGTCGGACGCGGAAACGAGGAAGTCCATCACAAGCTCCAATCGAGCTGCAGCCAGAATTTGCGGGTATCGGTGGCGAAGCCGTCCGCCTGGTAATCGGCGTAGCGCGCGGAAAGGCTGGTCTTGCCGAGCTTGGCGCTGGCGAGGAGGTCGATCTCGTCGCCATAAAGGCGGCTGTGCCGATCGCTGGCGAAGCGGTGATAGACGGCCTGCAAGGTCAGCGCCTTGAACGGGCCCGCCTGCTTCCAGCCATAGCCCAGGCTGCCATAGAGGTCGCGGACGCCGTCGGGCGGCGTGGTCAGGAATTTGTCGGCCCAGCCCTGGAACTTGAAGCCGGTGGCGACCGGCGTCTCGAACGCGGCGAGCGCCACACCCTTGTCGGCACCGAGCACTTCATAGCCCCCGCCGAGCTTGATCGCGTGGAGATCGAGCCCGGCATCGACGAGATAATAATCGGCACGATAGCGGTTGGGATTGCGATCATAGTCCGACTGCGTAGCGTAGCTCAGCTGATAGGAGAGCTTGATCCCCTTGCCGAGCGGACGCGCGCCCGCCAGCCGCGCGCCATAGGTCTGGTTCGACAGGCGGAACCCCTGCACCGCGGCTTCGTCCTGATCGACCAGATAGGCGAAACCGGTTAGCGTCCCGATCGGGCTGGCATAGGACAGATTGGCGAGCACGTTGCTGCCGCCGATCGAGCGCGCCCGTGCGCCGGTGCCGTCGATCCCCCAGATCGTGTTGACTCGCCAGGCATAGGTGACGTCGGCCTTGAGCCCCTTGACCCCGGTCCATTCGACCCGCGCGGCATCGAAGGTCTGGCCGTTGTCGCGGAACGCCACCGCGCCGACGAAGCGTTCGTCGTCGAGCGTGATCCGCTGGCGGCCGACCGTCACCGCGATCGCCTTGGTGCGGTATTGCAACTGCGCGCGGTTGAGCGCGATGTTCTGCGGGTCGGCGACCAGCGGACGGGTCGCTGCGCCATGCAGGCCATCATAATAGTCGCCGACCACCGCCAGCGTCCCTTGCGCTTCGACGATCGCCGTGAGCGGCCCGCTCGACGCCTGGATGCCGCTCCTGACCCGGATCGTCAGGGCGTCGGCGTCGGTGGGCAAGCCGGCTTGATCGACCGTTTCATAGCGCACCCGCGCTTCGGCGAGCGGCTTCAGCGTGATGTCCTGGGCCAGCGCCGGCGTTGCTGCGATCGCGCTCCCCAGGACGAGCCAGGCATATTTCATCGTCTTGTTCCCCCTCACCTGGCTCAAATCCGCACGCCCGCAGCCGCACCCCAGTGCTGGCGCCACGAATATTTGACGATCGTGATGCCGAGGCAGGCGAGGCCGGCGAGGCCGGCGAAGATCAGGAAGCCGGGCGAGAAGCTGCCGGTCAGCTGCTTGGCGATGCCGAGCGAAGAGGCGAGGTAGAAACCGCCGACGCCGCCGGCCATGCCGACCAGCCCGGTCATCACCCCGATCTCGTCGGCGAAACGCTGCGGCACGAGCTGGAAGACCGACCCGTTGCCGACGCCGAGCGCCAGCATGGCAAGGACGAACAGTCCCATCGCCACGCCGACGGTCGGCGCCACGCTGACCCCGACCAGCGCCAGCGCGGCCGCCACGAACACCACGGTCAACGCCTTCACGCCGCCGATTCGGTCGGCCAGCGCGCCACCCAGCGGACGAACCAGCGATCCCGCGAAGACGCAAGCCGCGGTGCAATAGCCAGCAACGACCGGCGTCAGCCCGAAACGATCGGTAAAATAGATCGGCAGCGATGCGGCGAGCCCGACGAACCCGCCGAAGGTCACCGAATAGAATCCCATCAGCCACCAGGCGTCAGCCGACTTCAGTGGGTGGAGATATTCAGTGAGCGACTTGGGCGCCGGCCGATTGGGGGCATCGCGCGCCATCAACTGATAGGCGATCAGCACGACCGTCAGCGGAATACAGGAGAGCCCGAGCACGGCGTTCCAGCCGAACGCCTTGGCCAGCAGCGGCGCGAATAGTGCGGCGAGCACGGTGCCCGAATTGCCCATGCCGGCAATCCCCATCGCCTTGCCCTGATGCTGCGGCGGGTACCAGCGGCTCGCCAGCGGCAGCGCGATCGCGAAACTAGCTCCGGCAAAACCGAGGATCACCCCGAGCGCCAAGGTGCCGGCAAAGCTGGTTACGCCCGCCAACCATGCAGTCAGCAGTCCGGCGATGACGATGACCTGGCTGATCGTGCCCGAGCGCTTGGGACCGATTCGGTCGACGAGCAGACCGTTGACCACGCGCAGCACCGCGCCGGCAAGCGTCGGCGTCGCGACCATCAGCCCCTTTTCGGCCGGCGTCAGCGCCAATGTCTTGGCGATTTCCGGGGCGAGCGGCCCCAGCAATACCCAGACCATGAAGGCGAGGTCGAAATAAAGGAAGGCGGCGATCAGCGTCGGGACATGCCCGCTCGACCAGAAGCCGTCCTGCTGCCTGCTTTGTTCCCTGTTCCAGAATGCGGTCGCCATGCGGATCCCCTTCGCGTGCGATGGACAAGAAAAAAGCCGCCCCGACGGCAGCCATATTGGCGCGTCGGGGCGGCTTCGTTGCCTTGGCGGATCGTCGGACCCGCCCCGCAATTACCCCCGTCGGTGGAGGTCGTCGCGGTTATTTCGTGCCGAGCGTCATTGCCCTGCGAAAGGGATGATGCGTGATTCGCTCGCCGGACGCAAGCTTATTTCGCACTTGCAGCAAAAATCAGGGCAGCGACGCCAGATACGCCTGCGCATCGTCGGGATCGAACGCGCGACCATCGAAGAAGCGATCGGCGCCGAGGACCAGCCGCCCCTGGACCGATCCGGCCCCGAGCGGATCGCCGATCGCGCCTTCCAGTTTCGAGCTCGCGCCCGGCAGGATCGCCGCCGATCCAGCCAGCGCGGCGCGATACAGGTCTGGCCTGAACACGCCTTCGGCGCGGGCGGCTTCTTCGGCGGAGAAAGGCGTGCCGTCCCAGCGCGTCATCTGCGAATAGAGCCACGCGGCCTGGCTGCGCCACGGAAAGTTCGCCGCCTCGCGAAACTGGAACATGAAATCGGGAATGTGGAGCGGGGTCGCGCCTTGCGACAAGCGGACCCGGTCGGTGATCGCGCGCAGGATCGTCTCCTCCGGCGCCGCCAGATAAGCAGGCCGCGCCAGAATCCGCGCATTCTCCTCCGCTGCGTCCGGCTCGACGAAATGCGCCGCGGCATCGTGCAGCGCACGAATCAGCCGTTCGACCAATTCGGGCGATCCGCGCACCGTCTCGCGCCGCATCGCGAGCACTTTCTCGACTCCGCGCCGCCCGATTTGTGCCGCGCCGCATCGCGAGCACTTTCTCGACTCCGCGCCGCCAGATTTGTGCCGTGACCAGCGCGATCCGACCAACCCCGCGATCGACCGCCACGCTGTTCCACGGCTCGCCGACGCAGATGCCGTCGACCTCTCCCGCGGCAAGCGCGTCCGCGGCGAAAGGCGGACTGATCGTGACGATCTCGACATCCATGTCGGGCCGGATGCCGACCGCCGCCAGCCAGTAGCGCAGCATGTAATTGTGGCTCGAATAACGGTGGACAACACCAAAGCGGAGCGGGCGCCCCGCTTGCGCTCGCGCCAGCGCGACCTGGCGAAGGCGCTCGCCCACGGTGCGCGGGTCGCCGAGCTGGCCGCTCTCCAGCGTTTCCGCCGCGAGCGGGATCGAAAAGGTGATCGCATTGCCGTTGAGGCCAAGCGCGAACGGCACGTCGATCTCGACCGCGGGGCGGCCGCGGCCGAGCGCGGTGGCGATAGCGAGCGGCGCGATCATATGCGCGGCGTCGGTATGGCCGTAAAGCAAGCGGTCGCGCACCGTCGCCCAGCTGAGATCGCGAACCAATTCGATCTCGAGTCCGTGCGCCGCGGCGAATCCTCGCTCGCGCGCCAGAATCGGCAAGGCGGCGTCGACCAGCGGCAGGAAACCGATCCGGATGCGGTCGAGCGTCACTTATCGTCCCCCATCAATGCCGCGCTGGTGATGATCGCTTCCGCCACCTCGGCGATGCGGCGGTTGGATTGCATCGCATGACTGCGTAGCAAGGCGTACGCGGCAGGCTCGTCGATCGCACGGCGGCGCATCAGGATCGCCTTCGCCTTGTCGATCGCGGCGCGGTCGGCCAGCGCATTGCGCGCTTCGTGCAGCTCGGTCTGGAGCCGCGAAAAGGCGTTGAAGCGCCGCACCGCGAGATCGACGATCGGCATGATCCGCTGCTTCGACAGGCCGTCGATGATATAGGCCGAGACGCCGGCATCGATCGCCGCGGCAGTCGTCTCGGGATTGCTCTGGTCGACGAACATCGCGATCGGTTTCGCCAGCGCACGCGACACCGCGAAATATTCCTCCAGCACGTCGCGGCTGGGGTTTTCGAGGTTGATCAGCACGACTTCGGGATTGGCTGCCTCGATTTGCGCGACGAGCGCATGCGAATTGTCGATCAGGACGAGGTCGTCGAGTCCGGCCTCGCGCAGACCTTCGGAAATGATCGCGGCACGGGTCGTGCTGGTGTCGATGATCGCGATCCGCATCGGGCAAGCATATGCTGCGCTGCAGCGGCGCGCCAGAGCTAGCTATGGCTGGGGATAAAACCGGACAATGAAAGGTCCGCGGACAGATTAATCCCCCAGTGACCTGAGCTTGCGATCGAGCACCAGCTCTTCGAACAGCCTGACATAGCGTTCGATCGAATCGCTTCCGCGTTCGGGCACCGGGTCGGGGCGCGGCCGGCCAGGGGCGAGCCAATGGTCGAAGGCGGAGACCAAGGCGAGCGGATCGTCGGTCGGCACGACGCTGCCGAGACGCGGATGCGCGACGATTTCGCGGATCGCGACGCTCGAGTCGGTCGCCACCACCGGCGTGCCGAGCGCCAGCGCTTCCTGCAGCACGCCAGGCACGCCCTCGAAGTCCGAGGTCAGCACCAATGCGCGCGCCTGGGCCAAAGCGGGGCGCGGATTGGTCGAATAGCCCGGCAGATGGACGCGCGTGCGCAGGCCCAACGCGTCGATCTGGTTCTCCAGCTCGCCGCGCACTTCTCCTTCGCCGACGATCATCAGCTTGACGTCGCGCCGCTCGACTCGTGCCAGCGCGTCGATCGCACGGTCCCAGCGCTTTTGCGGCGTCAGCCGGCCGATCCCGATCAGATAGTCGGCGCCCGGCAGCGGCGGAGTCGGTGCGCCGATCGGCTCGGGGCTCGGCGGATTGGCGATAACGCTGACGCGATCGGCACCGATTCCCGTCATGCGCACCGTTTCCTCGGCCATCGCCGGGCTCATCGCCACCAGATGATCGATGAAGCTGGGATAGGACCGCAGGAACGCGCGATAGCCCTGCGCCACCGGAAAATGCTGATCCCCACGGTCGAGCCGGTTGGACACCTTGCCCACCACCGGCGGGCAATCGCGACCGAGCCGCAGCTTCAGCCAGGCAACCGCGCTGGAATAATGGTTGCCGGGACAGAACACGATATCGGGCGCCGTGGCCTTCACCGCCTGGGGAAGCGCGCGGATCATGCCGAGATGAGTCGTACCAAGCTCGATCAGCTGCACGCCGTCGGGGATTTCGGCCGCCAGCGGACCCCGCGCCGAACTCAGCACCAAGGTAACGTGCTGCCCTATTTCGACCCAGCCGCGGATCATCCGCAACATCGCGCGTTCGACCCCGCCGCCCTGAAGGCTATGAGCGAAAGTCAGGATTCTTACGGGGGCGTAAGGACTGAGCATGGATTGGCGCGCTAACGTCGATTTGTGTCAAAAGTTTCTCGAAGGCGAAATAATTAGGGCAAAACCGACTTATTTGCCGCCGAAACGATGCTGCACCGCAACATAGTGCTTGTCATTCGCCCTTTCCACCCCCAAATCGCGCGGCGCTCTCGGCAACCGGCTTGTCGCGGGCCAATTGTCGTGCTCGTGCGTTGCCGCTAAGCGGCCATTATTTCCGGGCAGGTCCGATTGGAGACTAAACTGCCGCATTTGGATGAACAGATTTTGGAGCGTCGATGAACAGCGGCTTTGTCGGGGCATCCAACAATCCTGCCACCGGTCTGGCGCCCAAGATTGTCGATGCGGCCGAGGACCTCGCCGGGCTCGAACCCGTCAGGAGCCTGAAGAGCCGCTGGCCGATGATCATCGCCGGCGTGCTGAGCCTCGCGATGATCGCGGGGCTGGCGAAGCAGCTGCTCGGTTCCGGCCTGGCCGGGTTCAGCCATGCGGCGCCGGACAATTGGCTCTATTACGTCGCTTTTGCTCTCCTCTACATCTCGCCCCCGACCGGCGACTACGTCATCTTCCGCCGGCTTTGGAAGATCCCGTTCGAGGGGTTCGGCGCGCTTATCAAGAAGCGCATCGCGAACGAGGCGGTGGTCGGTTATTCGGGCGATGCCTATTTCTACGCCTGGGCGCGGCAACGCGCGGCGATGGTCGCGGCCCCGTTCGGCGCGGTCAAGGACGTCTCGATCCTGTCGGCAATCTCGGGCAACATCATGACATTGGTCATGACTGCGCTGGCGCTGCCGTTCGCGCTCGAGGTGCTGCCGCCACGTTATTATACCGGCTTGGCTGTCGGCATTCCCGTCGTGATCGCGATGTGCCTGCCGTTCCTGATCTTCTCGCGCAAAGTGTTCTCGCTCGACCGCAAGACCCTTTGGTGGATTTTCTGGATCCATGCCGCGCGCCTGACGGTGGGCTGCGTCCTGATCGCCTTTGCCTGGCATTTCGGGCTGCCCAATGTCGGCATCGGCGCCTGGCTGATCCTATCCGCCGTGCGCATGCTGGTGTCGCGCCTGCCGTTCGTGAACAAGGATTTGGTCTTCGCGACGATGACCAGCGCGATCCTGGTCCATAGCAACAGCAATGCCACCAATCTCGACCTCGCCAATCTGATCGCCTTCACCACCGCGCTGACGCTCGTAGTCCATGTCGCCTTCGCCGGATTCTTCGCGGTCCAGGCGCTGATCAAGCGCCAGATCTAGGCCGCGCGCGATGCTGGTCGTCGACGTCAACGAATTCTACTCGCCGACCGGTGGCGGCGTACGGACCTATATCGACCGCAAGATGTCGATCATGGCCGATATGGGCCACGAGTTGATCTGCATCGCCTGCGGCAAGGAAGACCGGGTCGAGGAACGCGCCGGCGGCGGCAAGATCATCTACATCAAGTCGCCCGGCCTGCCGTTCGACAAGAATTACGGGCTGTTCTCGCGCTACGAGCCGATCTGGCGCTGGCTCGACAAATTGCAGCCCGATGTGGTCGAAACCTCATCGCCGTGGCGCCCGGCCTGGATCGTCGGCAAGTGGCAGGGCAGCGCACTCAAGTCGTTCTTCATGCACAACGACAATATCGCGGCCTATCCGATGCGTTGGCTCGAGGGACTGGCCCCGCCCGAGCAGATCGAGGAGGCGTGCGGTATCTACGCGCGCTACATGAACCGCTTTCTCGCGCTCTACGATACCGTTGTCACCAACGGTCCCGCGCTCCAGAAGCGGCTGACGCGGCGCGGCGTCCGGATCGATGCCGCGATGACCCTGGGCATCGAGCGCAGCCATTTCTCGCCCAGCCTGCGCGACGAGCGATTGCGCGCCGCGATGCTGCGCCAGGTCGGCCTGCCGCCCGAAGGGCATCTGCTGATTGGGATCGGCCGCCATCACGGCGAGAAACGCTGGCCGCTGGTGATCGATGCGGTGCGCATGGCAGGCGATAAACTGCCGGTCGGTCTGATGCTGCTCGGCACCGGCCCCGAGAGCAAACGGCTCGAGACGCGGATCGACGGCAACCCACACATCCGACTGTTCCGGCCGGTCTATGAACGCAACGAACTGGCACGGATCATGGCCAGTGCCGACGCCTTGATCCATGGTTCCGAGGCCGAGCCGTTCGGGCTGGTCCCGTCCGAAGCGATGGCGTCGGGCTTGCCGTTGATCGTTCCCGATACCGGCGGCTGTGCCGAGGTCGCCGATCCACTAACCAGCGAGACCTATCGCGCGCGCGATACCGCCGGGGCCGCGGCGGCGATCCATCGCCTGTTCGCGCGCGAGCCCGCGATCCTGCGCAAGGCGGCGATCGTCGCCGCCAGGCGCGTGCGCACCGACCGCGAGCATGCGGTCGATCTGATGGCCTATTACCAGTCGCTGATCGACGCGCGCGACGGTACCGGCGTCAGCGCAATACGTAGAGCGTGAACTTCCCGTTCAACCGCGCGATGCCGATCGCGTGCGGTGCCGCCCAGGCCGCCAGCTTCGCCTCGAGCGCCGGATCCCCACCTTCGGCATCGGCATCGCCGCCGATCAGTACCGCATTGGGCAGCGCCGCGCCGGCCAAAGTCTTCGCCGACACCAGGTTGAGCGTCCGCTCGCTGGCCGGATCGAGCAGGTCATGGCTGCGGAAATAGAACGGCCCTGCGGCGAAGCGCGGATCGATCGCGCGTCCGGTCGCGGCGACATATTGCGGTGACAGCGTCGCGACCGTGCCGATCACCCCTTGCTGGTCCATCGCCGCGGCCAGCCGCGCGCCGTCGGTCACGGCGTTAGCCATTGGCGCGCCATGCTCTGCGGTCAGCACCACAGCCTCGACCGATGGCGCCAGCCCGGCAAAGAAGAAGACCGCGAATGCGACCCGCTCCCATCGCGCGGGCGGTATCCTCTCCCACAAACATGCCAGCCGCACGAACAAGGGCGGCAGGATGGGAAGCAGATATTGCCGCCAGGTGGGCTCGGGCAGCAGTGCCGCGACCAGCCCGGCCAGGACCAGCATGTCGAGCAATCGCGCCAGCCCCTGCTCGTCGCGCCGCCAGCGCGCCGCGACCGCGACGATCGCGGGCAAGGCGGTGCCCAGCGCGAGGAATTTGAGCGTATCGATCGCCTTGAACCCGAGCGACAATTTGAACGCGCGCCCGGCATCGCGGTACATCTGGTCGGGAGCGAGCGCCGGAAAGGTCAGCATCTCGAACCGCGCCGCTTCAGGCGCCTGTGCGACCGTCCAGCCGATCAGCGCGATCACCGGTAGCGTACCGAGCGCGATCATCACCGGGCGATGCCGCCGGTCGAGCAACGCCCAGACGAAATAGGCGGCTGCCGGGATCGCATAGCTGATCTTGGCGCCCGCCGCGAGCGCGAGCAGGAACCCGGTCAGCAATGCGTGGCGCGTCGATCCCTGCCCTTGCGCGGCGCGAACGATCAAGACCAGCGCGCCCGCCAAAGCGGCGGCAGGAAGCGCGTCGTTGCGCGCGGTCCCCGCACTGAACAGCAGGATATCTGTCCCGGCGAACAGCCCCGCGACGATGATCGCCATCCGCGATGTCGCGCCCGCCGCCCGCGCCGCACGGCCGACCATCAGCACCGCGATCGCGCCGAGCACCGCGTTGAGCATCCGCAGTCCCGGCCAGGCGAGCGTCCCCAGGCCGACCGCGAAGGGCGCGAACAGCACCGGCTGCAACGGCGTCTGGAAATAAGCGAAGTCGCGCCACGGCAATGCGTTGCGCGCCAGGATCGCCGCGGCGACATATTGGCTCTCGTCGTGATTGACCGGCCGCAGCACCGACAGCACCGCGAACAGGAAGATCAGACCCAGGACCAGCGGCGCGCCCGCTTGCCCCCCACGCATCATCCGTAGCAACATGGCCGCGTCCGTACCGGACCTGTCACGAACGCGCCATATGAAGCGCGCAAGGGGATCGGTGAAAGGGAGAGCCTATGCTTCGGATCGATCGCCGTTCGCTTCTCGTCACCGGCACACTGGGCCTGGGTGCCTGGAGCATCCCCGGGTTCGCGCAGACGACCAACGTCACCAGCGCGACCGGCTTCACGCATTCGGTCGCGAGCGGCGAACCGGCCGGCGACTCGATGTTGTTATGGACCCGCTACGTTCCGGCCGACGGCAAGCCCGTGCATCTGACCGTCGAGCTGTCCGAACAGGCCGATTTCGCCAAAATCGCGGGCAACGGCATGGCGATCACCGGGCCGTGGCGCGACTGGACGACCAAGATCACGGTCGATGGGCTCGAGCCGGGCACCAGCTATTTCTATCGTTTCGTCGGCCCCGACGGATCGAAATCGCCGACCGGCCGGACGCGCACCCTGCCGACGGGATCGCAGGCCAAAGCGTTCAAGGCGGCAATCTTCTCCTGCTCGAACATGCCGTTCGGCTATTTCAACGCTTATGGTCA
>Ga0207639_10002780_pt1 | contig 11748 bp, 6 predicted proteins | sample KBSCornC32_FD_184299 | JGI IMG/M metagenome (GOLD analysis project Ga0207639, IMG submission 184299) | Corn rhizosphere microbial communities from Kellogg Biological Station, Michigan, USA - KBS Corn C3-2 (SPAdes) (version 2) | ecosystem: Host-associated > Plants > Roots > Rhizosphere > Soil ...
ATCGATGCGCGCCGTGATGCAGCATAATCTCGCCTGGTTCAATCATTACATCTGGGGCGATCCGATGCCGGCGTTCACCGCGCCCGACATGCCGAAGAAAGAGGCGACTGACGGCAATCAGTAAAAGTGCCACAAAAAGGCACAAAAGGCACAAAATGAAAGCAGAAAAAACTTTGCCTTATGTGCCTTTTGTGGCTGCTATTCGTAGCGCAGTGCGATCAGTGGATCGACTTTCGTGGCGCGGCGCGCGGGGATGTAGCAGGCGAGTAGCGCGACGACGAGCAGGACCATTGACACGATTACAAACGTGAGCCAGTCAGTCGCAGTCACTTCAAACAACAAGCTCCGCATCAGGCGCGTTAGTCCGATTGAAGCAACCAACCCGATTGCCGTGCCAACTATCGCCAGGGCCATACCCTTTCCGACTACGAGCTTGAGCACATCGTGTTTCTGTGCGCCGAGCGCCATGCGAATGCCAATCTCCTGTGTCCGTTGCTGAACGGAATAAGCCATGAGTCCATATACGCCGATGACAGCGAGGAGCAGAGCCGCTCCGGCAAACACCGACATCAGCAGCATGTTGAATCGCTGGCGCGAAGTTGAGCGCGAAATTACCTCGGCCATGGTCCGGACATCGGTGACCGGCAGCCCACTCACCTGCCGAAGCTGTTCACTAATCTTCGGCAGCAACGCCGTCGGCTCGCCACGCGTCCGAACCACCCACGCAAGCGGAGTCAGACGAACATTAAGCGCGTTAATCGCATCGGTAGTCTGAGAGTACGGAACGTACATAGCAGGACGTGGGTCGCGGTTCAGTGCACCATCGCGGATATCGCTCGCGATGCCGATGATCTGCCGCGGCATTTCAGCTTCGAGCTCGCTCATGATGCCCTTGCCGATCAGGATCCGGTCCGTCAGAGGATCGCCCTTCGGCCAGTATTGTTTGGCCATAGCCTGGTTGATGATCACCACGGGAGCGCCAGAGGCATTGTCGCGTTCGGTAAACGGCCGGCCACGCAGGATGGGAATCTTGAACACTTCAAAGAATCCGGGCGCGAGCGTCTGCCATCCGCCGCCGCCGTGGAACGGGCCTTTGTCAAGCGGGCGGCCGATCACGCGGAATGGCAAACCATAACCACCTTCTAGCGGAATGCAGCAGGTGGCGCTCGCACTAACTACGCCTGGAATTGCACGGAGCCGCTCCAAACCATCGCGAGTCAGCTGTTCTACCGCCGCGGTGCGGGCATACTTCGTGCTATTGAGCGACATCCGCATCGTCAACACGTTTTCTGAGTCAAAACCCGGTTTGACGGCTCCCAGAGCCAGCGCGGTGCGGATGAGCAATGCTGCCCCGATGAGCAGCATCGCCGCCAAGGCAATCTCGCCAACCGCCAATGCCGCACGGCCTCGATTCTGCTTGCGACCGCTGCCGGACCGGCTCGCACTCTCTTTGAGAGTGGCGCCCAGATCGGCGTGGGACGATTGAAAAGCCGGTATCAAGCCGAAGAGAACGGTTGTAATTAAAGTGACGACGGCGGCGAAGACCAAGACTCGCCAATCGGTCAATACCAATGATCCATCGACGCCGATACGGGGCAGATTGGCGGTGTTGACGAGGAGCAGCGAGCGAATTCCCGCGATTCCCAGCACGGAGCCGAGCACCGCGCCGGCGGCCGCCAGCATCAGGCTCTCGGTAAGGAGCTGACGTATCATGCGGCCGCGTCCGGCCCCGAGCGCGGCACGAATAGCGATCTCACGCCGCCGGCCGATCGCGCGAGCGAGCAGCAGATTCGCCACATTGGCACAGGCAATCAACAGCACGACTCCGACGGCACATGCAAGAACGATCAGCGTGGAACGAGCGTTCCCGACCAGGGCTTCCCGCAAGCTCTCCACGCTGAAACCGTCCTTGGGCTGAAGAGCTGTGGGGAACTTATGACGAAATTCACCGGCCGAAAGCGCCAGCCGCGCCTTCGCCTGATCCAACGTGACTCCCCGCTTCAGCCGTGCGCCGACTGTGAAATAGTGCCCCTGATCATGCGTGTTGGGGTCGAGTTGAAACGCTGTCCAAACGTCGGGATCGGGGCCAAATTCGCGAAAATCGAAAGTTTTGCCAATGACGCCGATGATGGTATGGGGCTGTCCGCCGAGTTCGATTGCTTTCCCTACAATGTTCGAATCGTGGCTAAAGCGGCGCGTCCACAAGCCTTCACTGATCACGGCAACGTGATCGCCGTTCGGACTGTCTTCGGCGGTTGAGAACGTACGACCTAGAACAACAGGCGCTCCGAACAGCCGGAAGAAAGCGGCGCTGACCTGCCCCGAACGTAATTGCAGCGGCAACTCACCGCCGGTCCAGTTGACCACCCCGCCACGGAATGCCGCAACATCTTCAAGGACGGTCGATTGCTGGCGCCAATGCGCGAACTTGGCCGGTGAGGCGGCGGGCCCCGATCCCTGAGGGGACGTGCTCATGAGCAGCACAATCCGATCGGCCTCGGGAAAAGGCGGCGGCTTGAGAAGAACGGCGCTGACGATCGAGAAAATGGCGGTATTCAGCCCAATTCCTATAGCCAGCGCCGCGATGGCCGTGGCGGCAAAGCCTCGATTCTGCCAGAACAGGCGAAGCGAATGGCGAACATCCCGGAGGAACGAATCCATTCCGGTTTAGACGTGATCTCAGGCCCGAAGTTCCCGGAGACTAACGGCTTACTGCCAGCCGCCGCCCAGAGCACGATAAAGTTCCACTACGCTAGCCAATTCATCGCGCCGCAAGCGTGCCAACGTGAGCTCGCCCTGAAACAAGTTGCGTTGAACGTCGAGGACTTGCAGGTAACTGTCGAGGCCGCCTTTGTAGCGAACCTGCGAGAGCCTGTCAGCATCTTGCAACGCATTGACAAACAATTCCTGCTGTTGGCGTTGCTCAAGATTTTTCTGATGATCGATGAGCGAGTCCGATACCTCGCGAAAACCATTTTGAATGGCCTTCCTGTAGGCGATCACCATTTCACGCTGGGTGGCTTCCGCGTAGTGGACGTTGTTGCGAAGCCGCCCGGCATTGAAGATTGCGAGATCGGCCGCGGGCACAATAGTCCATTGCCGCGCCGGTCCGGTGAACAGTGACGACAACGATCTGCTTTGTCCGCCGAGGAAAGAGGTGAGTGAAATTTGCGGGAAATAAAGGGCCTTTGCAGCACCGATTTGCGCGTTGGCTGCGATCAATGTATCTTCCGCCTGTCGAATATCGGGGCGACGCTCGATCAGGCGAGAAGGCAGGCCCGCAGGAATTTGCGCTGCATCCGTTAGCTCGATCAGCTTCTTTCCCCGTGGCACAGCGCCAGGGTTGCGGCCGAGCAGCAAACTCAAAGCATTCTCGGTTTCTCCACGGAGGCGCTCAGTCGCCGCGATCTGTGCAGTCGCGGTGTACAACAACTCTTCCGCCTGTCGGACATCAAGGCCCGTCGCAGCGCCGCGCTGATGCCGCACTTCGGTAAGCTTTAGCCCCTGCTCGCCAATCTCACGCGTATGCTGCGCAATCTCGAGCTCTTGATCCAGTTCGAGCAGATTCAGATAGTTCGTGGTCACATCGGCAATCACGGTTGCCATGATCCCGTGCCTGGCTTCTTCGCTCGCCAGGTATTGGGCGCGTGCTGATTCCGTCAGGCGTCGCACCCGGCCCCAGAGGTCTATCTCCCACGACAAGACGAATCCAGCCTGAGTAAAGCTGGAAGAAAGATCCGTCCCCGGCGGGATGAACGTGTAAGAACCGATCGAAGAAGTCCGCGAAGCATTGAATTGGCCAGTCGCGTCGACCGACGGAAACTGATTCGAGCGGGCAATTCCGAACTGTGCGCGCGCTTCAAGCACACGCTCAGCGGCGATCGACAGATCGTTATTTTGCGCGAGCGCCGTCTTGAGCAAGTCGGTCAACGATGGATCATGAAACAGATCGAACGGCGACAGATCGGCTACGGATGAATTAACGGGGGCCGGAGGTCCGTTATATGTCGCAGGCACCTGCACCACGGGCCGTTTGTAATTGGGCCCCATGGCGCATGAAGTCAACAACAGAGTCAAAAAAATAGCAATGGCCGCCAGACGATTCATCGCGAAGCTCCCACCAGGTCCAGTTCGTCCTCTTCTTTCGCCTGCGGCCTGCGGCGCTCGGCAAAATGAGATACCACGACAAAGCAAACCGGGACCGCGAAGATTGCAAGCAATGTGGCAGCGTTCATGCCGCCGAACACCGCCGTGCCGAGCGCACGACGCGAATTGGCGCCTGCTCCGGTTGCGATCACCAACGGCACAACGCCCAGGATGAACGCGAACGACGTCATCAAAATGGGGCGCAGCCGCAGATGGGCCGCGTCGAGCGCCGAATCTATCACGGACATGCCATGTTCGCGGCGCTCCTTGGCATACTCGACGATCAGAATGGCGTTCTTTGCTGCCAGACCAATCAACGTCACGATGCCGATTTGGGTGTAAATATCGTAGTCGTAGTGCCGCAGAAAGACCGCCAGCAACGCTCCGAAAAGGCCCAGCGGAACGACCAACAGGACCGCAAACGGAATGGACCAGCTTTCATACAGCGCTGCAAGAAACAGGAAGACCAGTATGGCCGCCAAGCCAAATATAAAGCCTTCTTTCCCTTCGGCGAGCTTTTGCTGATACACAGTCCCAGTCCATTCGTACCCATAACCCCGCGGCAAGGCTTGCTTGGCAACTTGCTCCATGGCCGCGGCCGCTTCTCCCGAACTATGGCCGGGCGCCGCCTGGCCGAGAATCTCGATAGCACGGTAGCGGTTGTAGCGATAGATCACTTCCGGCCCGGCCACGCGCTTGATGTTGACCAGAGTTCCGAGAGGCACCATGTCGCCTTGTGAAGAGCGTACATAAAACCTCTGAATATCGGTCGCGCGCTCGCGGTAAGTCGAGTCGGCCTGCATCAACACCTTCCACGTCCTACCGAAGCGATTGAAGTCGTTCACATAGAGACCGCCGAGAAATGTCTGCAAAGAGTCGTAGACATCGCTCACCGGAATGCCGAGAGTTTGGGCCTTGTCGGTATCGACGGCGACCTCATATTCCGGAACGCTGTCGCGGAACGTACTAACCACGGTTCCAAGCTCAGGCCGCTGGCGCGCGGCGGCAAGCAATTTGTCCGCAGCCGCGGAAAGATCCGCAATGCTACCGTTAGCGCGGTCTTCGAGCATGAACTCAAAGCCGCCAGAAGTCCCAAGGCCGAGGATAGGCGGCAATCCGAATCCGAAAGCAAAACCATCGTGCAACTGCATAAAGAAGCTCTGCTGTGCATGGCCGAGCATTGCTTCAAATTGGGTCTCTTTGGATTTCCGATCTTCCCACGGTTTCAAGGTCGCAAAGATAGTGGCGACGTTCGAATTGTTGGTCGAAGTCACAAAATCCAAGCCACCAAAGGTGGTTACATGCTCGACACCGGGCATTGAGCCAAGGATTTTTTCGATTTGGCCCGCCGCGCGCTCGTTGCGATGAATAGACGCTCCATCCGGCAAACGAAGCGCAGCAAAGAAGACACCTTGATCTTCGTTCGGAAGGAAGCCGGCGGGCAGAACTTTGAAAAGCCAACCAGCCGCAAGATAGATGGCGGCGAGGGAAATCAAGGCCAGGGCCGAGCGGCGGATGAGAATCCGCACGCCTGCCAAATAGCGGTTCGTCGCAAAATCAAAAGCCTGATTGAACTTGTCGAAGAAACGGCCAAGCAATCCACGAGTCCGCGGCCTGGGCCGCAGAATCATGGCGCTCAGGGCCGGGCTGAGAGAAAGTGCGTTAAAGGCGGACAGAATGACGGAACAGGCGATTGTCAGCGCGAACTGCCGATAGATCTGGCCGCTGATGCCGCCCAGGAACGCCACCGGTATGAAGACGGCCGCAAGGATGCATGCTATGGCGATAACCGGACCCGACACCATTTCCATGGCTCGCAAAGTGGCTTCTCGCGAACTCATGCCCTCATCGAGATTATGTTGAATGGCTTCCACCACCACGATGGCATCATCCACCACCATGCCGATAGCGAGCACCAGACCAAACATGCTGGTCATATTGATGGTGAAGCCGAGTAATGGAAACAGCGCAAAGGTGCCGACGATAGCAACAGGAACCGTGAGCAATGGAATCAGCGTCGCGCGCCAGTTTTGCAGAAACGCGAAAACGACAATGACAACGAGGCCAATGGCCGCCAGCAGCGTATAGATCACGTCGCGGATCGAAGTGCGAACGAATTTAGTCGCGTCGTAGTTCACGTCGTAGCGAATGCCCGCAGGGAAAGATTTCTGTGCCTCTTTCATGAAGGCGAGGACCCGGTCGCCGGTTTCGACGGCATTCGCGCCTGGCGACAAGAAGACGATAATCACCGCGGATGGGCGTCCGTTGAGGTGGCTGAAGTTGGCGTAGTCCTGCGCGCCGAGTGATGCGTGCCCGAGGTCTCGCAAGTGAAGCAGCGAGCCGTCCGGCTGGGCACGCACGACGATATTTTCAAACTGCGCCGGCGTTTCGAGACGCCCTTTCGCGTTTACCGGATATTGAAACTGGCTGTTTCGATCGACCGGCGGCTGGCCGAGCGAGCCCGCCGGGTTTTGACGATTTTGGGCCTGTACAGCGTTGCTCACGTCCGTTGCCGTGACGCCCAGTTCCGCCATCTTGTCGGGATTTACCCAAAGCCGCATGCCGTAGTTCTGGGGCGCGGCCAGCCGGCAATCGCCCACGCCCGGCAAACTGCCGATCTTATCGACGAGATTGATGGTCGCGAAATTGTTCAGGAATAGAGCGTCATAGCGCCCCTGTTCGGCCGAAACACCAATAGCAAACAAGAAGGCCGACGAAACTTTCTTCACCGTAACGCCTTCACGCTGCACTTCCTGGGGCAACTGAGGCATCGCTACGCTGACTTTGTTCTGCACCTTGACGGTAGCCAGATCAACATCGGTACCGAGTTCGAAGGTCACATCGATCGTCAGCGCACCGTTGTTGGAGCTGCGCGAAAAGAAATAGAGCATTCCATCTAGCGCGGTCAATTGCTGTTCAATAGGTTGCGCGACGGTCTTTTCGAGGTCCAGAGAGTTACCGCCGCGATAATTGGCGGTAATCTGCACCACCGGGGGAACCACTTCGGGATAGGTCGCAACCGGCAGAGTAGGGATGGCGACCGCCCCCAGCAGGACGATAACGATCGCAATGACAATAGCGAATACAGGACGATCTATAAAAAATTTGGCCATGAAAAACCCGCTTAGTTCTGCTCGGTTTCCGAAGCCGGCGGACGGAAAGGCTGCGGACTGACGGGCGCACCCGGTCGCAGCGTCATAAGTCCGTCGACAATCACGCGATCGCCGGGCTTCAATCCCTGTTCAACGATCCAGTTGCTTCCAGCGCGATCGCCTAACACGACGCTGCGCGCCTGAGCCTTATTGCCTTCTCCGACCGTCAAAACGGATTGCGCTCCCTGCAACTCCTCTACAGCCCGTTGCGGAATAAGCAGCGCGTTTTGCTGCTCGCGGACCTGTAGACGAATCCGCCCGAATTGTCCGGGCAGCAGGACATGCTTGGGATTGGGGAAGGTTGCCTGTAGCTCGAGCGTTCCGGTCTTCGGGTCCACTTCGTTGGTCGAGTTTTCGATTCGGCCGTTGTACGGGAAAACGGAGTTGTCCGCTAACAACAACTCGAGCGGCGTGTGCCGCAGGCCTTCCGAGCCGCCCCGTTTCAAATAGTCGGCTTCGCTCACTTTGAAGCGCACCCAAACCGGATCAAGCGGCACGATGGTGGCAAGAGGTTGTGCAGAATTCTTGGTGACGAGCCCACCTGGCTGAATCAGGCTATCGCCAATGCGGCCGCTAATCGGCGCAACGATAGTCGCGTATTCGAGATTCAGCTGGGCGCTACTCAGCAATGCTTGGTTCGCCTGGAGCTGCGCCGACGAAGTAGCGACCTGGATGCGGGTGGAAAGCCGCGTTTGATCGACGTTCGCCTTACGGGCGGCCACGCTCGCCTGATTCGCTTTAAGTGACGCGAGCGCGTTGTCCAAATCCTGTTGTGCAGCTGCGTCCTGTTTCACAAGCGGCGTCAGGCGGTCCACATCCTGCTGAGCTTTGAGTTGGTTGGCCTCCGCCTGGGCAAGATCGGCCTGCGCTTGCAGAAGCGCGACCTGGCGCGTGGCGAATTCGACGTTAGCCTCACTCTGTGCTACATCGCCGCGCGCTTTGGCCACGTCAGCTTCATAGGGTCGCAGATCGAGGATATAGAGGGGTTCTCCTGCTTTCACATCGGCGCCCGTTTTGAACAGGCGCTTGCGAATATAACCGTCTACCTGGCCGCGAATCTCCGCGGCGTCGCGGGCAAACGTCTGCGCCGCGTACTCGGCAAAAATCGGAACCGCCTGTGGGTGCAGCTCGACCACCGCAACCGGCTGGGGAGGCGGGGTGGCCGCCACATGTTCCGCATTTCCGTTGCTGCAGCTGGTCGCGGAAAGTATTGCAAACGAAACGGAAAGAAAGATAAACCAGTAGGACCTCATTCGTAATCCTGCTCTCAGAGATGAGGCAAGGGCAGCTCGGGTCGCAATTATCTTTACTAACCATTTAGTCAATTAACCATGTATAATCGACGGCATGAGATCGCGCGGTTAAGCGCAAAACACCATGTCTTCCCTTACTGCACGGCGTCACGTTGCGTCGTTGCCCCATACGCGCGATCGCGAGTTAACCCGCTCGGCGATTCTGACAGCAGCCGAAGAAGAATTTGCACGGTACGGATTGGAGGGCGCGCGCACCGAAGAAATCGCCCTGCGTTCCGGTGTAACGAAGGGGATGATATATCACTATTTCGAAAGCAAGGAAAAATTGTACGAGGCTGCTCTCGAACAGCTCTTTGCTCCGCTCCTGATTTCCCTACAGCAATTCGCCGCTCCGGAGGCCGACCCGCTCGAGGCATTCAAAGGATTGCTTCGACGCATTCTGGAATTGACGGCAGCGAGGCCAGGCGTCCCCGCCATGTTATTTCTTGAAGTCATTCAAAATCGTGGCGCTTACTACCAGAAGATCGGATTTCCTTCTCTCTACCACGTGTTGGCGACGATTCTCGACAATGGCCAAAAACGCGGGGTCTTCCGACCCTTAGATTCGCGGCATACGGCGATCAACATCGTAGGTACGTGCGGATTTTACTACTGCGTAGCAACCCGTCTGCAACCCATCTGGCCCGGAACGGCAAAGCCCCTCAGCCCGAAGATGAAAAAGCGGCACGCCGATGAGGCGTTCAACCTCATCATGCGCGGCGTTTGTGCCAAATGAACTTAGCCGCACGAGGAAAATGCGGAGTTCCTCAACGGGCGCGACACCAATAGCTTTCGAACAGTCCGGCCATCGCTTCGGCAAAGCCTTCATGCTCGAAGACGACCGCGGTCCAGGAAGGACGAGTCCGCACGGGATCAAGCAGCGCCACCAACCCGCGCTTATCGTCGAAGAGCGCGACTTTGAGAGGCAACCTGTCCAGGAAGCGGATCTCGATGCCTAATTCGCGATACTCATCCAGGCGTTCCCGGTGTTCGTCGTCGATCGGTCCCGCTTCAATGAGCAGCCGGCAATGCACGTTGCGACCGGCCGCGTCCTTCACCATCTGTTCATCCAGGGGATCGACAGCGAACGGCGGCCGCGAAAATTCCGCATAATCGCCGCTGACAGTGGTCAGCATACGGCGGTAGTGAACTGCGATCTGGGTTGGATCGCTCACCAGGCTCAGGAAGTCCAGCGTGCCGCGCCCGTCCTGACCTTCCACAAACGCATTCTTCAGATCGTCGATCAGTCCGCTCGCCAAACGTGCCTGCTCGGTCAACTCGTTTTGCAGCATCTTGCCGCGCCGCGCCAGATAACCCGGAATCGCGAGGCTGGGATCGATCGCGGAGAACAGCTTGGTCCTTTCCTGTACCACTTGTGCGAAGCCCTTCTCTACCAGGCTGTCTAACACCTCATAGATCTTCTGCCGCGGAACATGCGCGCGCGCCGCTAATTCTAGAGCCTTGAATTGCGGATGCCCCATCAGGACGAGATAGGAGCGGGCCTCATAGGCGTTCAGGCCTACCTGCTGCAGCTTGCGCCAGTTGAGCTGATAATCGACCGCTGTGACTTCCCGGCTTCTCACGCTTCGAGAACATATCACAATTCAATTACTAATGCTGACTGCTAGACTTGGAGGCAGAAAGCTACCGCTGAGTCTTACATGCCTCACTCCGACTTGCCTGCAACGCTGGGCGAGCTTCGCGCCAGCCGGTTTTTCGATCAGCACCCGCCCGATCGCACGCTTAAGGATGAGTTGCGGTCGAATTTAATCTGTAAGCTGGAACGTGGCGAACCCCTGTTTCCTGGTGTCATGGGCTACGATGATACGGTTGTTCCCCAGATCGTCAACGCAATTCTCTCGCGTCACAATTTCATCCTGCTCGGTTTGCGCGGGCAAGCCAAAACACGTCTAGCGCGTTTACTGACCAGGCTTCTCGACACTCGGATGCCCTACGTGGCCGGCTGCGAAATCCGCGATCATCCGCTCCGTCCGATCTGCAGAGCATGCCGGGACAAAATCGCGGCTCTCGGAGATGAGACGCCCATCGACTGGCTCTGGGCCGAAGAGCGCTATGTTGAAAAACTCGCTACTCCGGACGTCACCATCGCCGATATGATCGGCGACATAGACCCGATTAAAGCGGCGCGCACCGGACAAAATATCTCAAGCGAATTGACCATGCACTATGGCCTGCTGCCACGTGCCAATCGGGGCCTGTTTGTCATCAATGAACTGCCCGACCTCGCCGGCAAAGTTCAAGTGAGTTTGTTCAACATCATGCAGGAAGGCGACGTTCAGATCAAAGGCTATCCGGTTCGGCTGCCGCTCGATGTTTCCATGGTCTTTACCGCCAATCCGGAAGATTACACAGCGCGCGGGAAAATCATCACGCCGCTCAAGGACCGTATCGGAAGCGAGATCCGCACGCACTATCCGATGGCCGTCTCGCAAGGCATCGCTATCACTCGGCAGGAAGCGTGGACTACGCGCCCCTCGCCGGTCGAACTCGAAGTTCCACCGTATATTCACGAAGTGGTCGAGCAAATCGCTTTTCTGGCGCGCGAAGATAAACGCGTGGATAAGCGTTCCGGCGTTTCGCAACGGCTACCGATTACGGTACTGGAAAATGTTGTATCGAACGCCGAACGGCGCGCTTTGAAATCCAGAGATGCCCAGGCTGTTCCTCGTATTCTCGATCTATATGGAGCGCTGCCTTCGATAACCGGTAAGCTGGAACTCGAATACGAAGGCGAACTCAAGGGAGGCGATGCGGTTGCCCGCGAGCTAATTCGCAACGCCGTCGGCAAGGTCTATAGTTCCTATTTCGACTCGGTCAATCTGCGGCAGGTGGTCCAATGGTTCGAACTCGGCGGCTCGCTGCGGCTCGAAGAGGATCAGCCGGCTCATCAGATGATCGAGCAACTCTCCCGCATTCAGGACCTGCTGTCATTCACCAGGAAACTGGGGCTGGGCGAGAGCGAAAGCGATGCCCTCCGAGCCTCGGCCGGCGAGTTTATTCTGGAGGGCCTCTATGCTCACCGGCGGATCAGCCGCACTGAAGAGCAGGGCTTCGTCGCAGGTGAGCGGGAGCGCAAACGCGAGCGCGAGCGGGAGGTCCCCGATCCCGACGACATCCGCCGGCCGAGTTCCCGTAAG
>Ga0207639_10002785_pt1 | contig 11739 bp, 16 predicted proteins | sample KBSCornC32_FD_184299 | JGI IMG/M metagenome (GOLD analysis project Ga0207639, IMG submission 184299) | Corn rhizosphere microbial communities from Kellogg Biological Station, Michigan, USA - KBS Corn C3-2 (SPAdes) (version 2) | ecosystem: Host-associated > Plants > Roots > Rhizosphere > Soil ...
GAATGCATCCTTCGCCGCCGCTACAGCATTCTCGACATCGCGTTCACCAGAATCCGCGATCAGCGAATACACCTCGCCCGTAGCCGGCTCGTAGTTATTGAGATATTCACCGCTCGCCGGGCCGACGATCTCGCCGCCAATGTAGTTGTCGATACTTTGCGTCACGCCGGAAATGTAACCTTGTGAACTGTCATTCCTGCATCAAGTTTATATCAATCTCCATAGGTCACGAGGAATGCCCGCCAAGGAAAAGCAAAAGGCCGAGAAGCTCAAACGCGAGGATCCCGAGGTCGCTCGCGAAATAGCGCGCACCGCTCCGGTTGTAGATGCAAACGCCGCAGAGCCTGTTTCTCAAGCCAAGCGCCCGCTCGCGTCATTAGGCGTATACGGCCTCATTTTCATCGCGATAATCGTCCTCTACTACCTCGTCCGCTGGAATACCCTCGGGATCGTCGGCACTTACCAGCCGCTTATCGAACGTGCTCTGGTTGGGGCGTTAGCGATCCTTCTCGTCCTCGCTCTGCTGACCGTCATTCGTGCCTACCTGATCTCACGGATCGAGGATGCGGCGGCTCGTTACAACCTGAACCGCGTCGCAAACCTGCTCGGCGGGATCGCGATCTTTCTCATCACCTTGTCGGTGCTGTTCGCGAACTGGTACACCGCAGTTGTCTCTCTCGGGCTCATCTCACTAGTGCTCGGACTCGCGCTCCAAACGCCGATAACGAGCTTTATTGGATGGATCTACATTCTCGTCAAAACGCCCTATCGCGTTGGCGACCGCATCAAGATCGACGACGCCACGGGCGATGTTCTCGACGTCGCGTATCTCGATACGACTCTTTGGGAATTTGGCGGTCCGCTGCTCTCGACGCAGCATCATCCGAGCGGACGGATAATAAAATTTCCAAATTCAAAGGTGCTGACCACGACCGTCTACAACTCCTCATGGACGCTGTTCCCATATATCTGGAACGACATAAAATTCCAGATCGCCTACCAGAGCGATCTCGAATTCGTTTCAAAAGTAATGAGCGAATGTGCCGCCGAGGAGGTTGGAGAGGCGATGATGGAGCGAGTGCGCGTCTATCGCGAGCTGCTCTCGCAAACCGCTATTGACGAGCTAGAGGTCAAAGAGAAACCGACCGTTATATTTCGCGTCGACGACAACACCTGGATCGACGCGATCGTCCGCTACCTCGTCGAGCCCCGCCGCGCCGGAGCCGTGAAAACCAGACTCACAAAAAAGATCTTGGAGAAGCTCAATGAGGAACCCGAACGCGTAATGTTCCCAAAGGCTGATAACAGATAAGAACTGCTCACGAAACACCCGAAAATAAGAACATACAAAAAGGTCGCTTCAGCAGATCTCGCCCTTAAATCATTACAGTCCGGATCCTTAGTAGAGGATCTTATTTCGTGTTATTTTCATATGTTTCGTGGGCAATATCTTCGGCAGATCTTCTTACAGTTTTGCAAACGTCAGCCCCGTCTGTCCCTGATACTTCCCGCCGCGATCTTCATAACTCACGGCGCAGTCCTCATCGGACTCGAAGAAAAGTATCTGGCCAATGCCCTCGTTGACGTACACACGTAAAGGCAAGTTCGCAAGATTTGCGATCTCGACGACGAGTCGGCCCGTCCAGCCGGCTTCGAGAGGGGTGGTGTTAACGAGCAGACCTGCGCGGGCGTAAGTGGATTTTCCCAGCGCCACGCCAGTCACTTTCCTCGGCATCTTGAATGTCTCGACCGTCACGCCGAGTCCATAATGATGCGGCGGCAGCAGATAGTACTTCGAACCGTCGTCCGACGCGTGCAGCTCAGGCTCTATCAGCGAATACTGCTCGTCAAACTTCTTCGGGTCGATCTCCCTCGCGTGCACCGACGAGAATATCCTGAAGCCGTCATCCGCGAGCCGCATATCGTACCCATAACTCGAGCACCCCGCCGAGATGATCCGCTTCCCATCCACCTCACGCACAAGCTCGGCAAGAAACGGCTTTATCATCCCGTGCTCCTCCGCCATCCTCCGGAGCCAAATATCAGATTTGATCGTCATATCAATCCACGATGTGTCCAAGTTGGATATTACCGTCACCGGTCGTCAACTTGATACTCGGACCGCCCGTAGCCAGTCGCGCAATGACAAGTTTATCGACAAAAGGTGTTTTGCGGTCTCGCGGCGTTAGCTTGAGAGTTTCAAAGGATATGCGCCCGGTCCGCAGCACCGAGGCATCAATGTCAGCACCGAGATTCCACGGGATCCTAAGATCTATATCGCCCGTGACAACCGACGCGTCGATACCGCCTCCAAGCCTTCCTGACGGCGGTACCTCTATGCGCAGAGAGCCCTTTCCGACCGTCACGCTGAGAGCACCGCCCGGTACTCTGATCCATGCATTTCCGTTGATCACGGTCACCCTGTGATTCCCTTCGGGGCCGGTGATGGAGATGTCGCCCGTACCCGCGTCTGCTTGGACGTCGCAGTACATGGGCACCCCGACCGTGTAATCGATTCGGTACGGCATTCCGGCGAGCCGTTTGATCAGCTTTTTTTCGGCATCCGTGAATTTTCGCCGTGAGTCTCGGCCGATGCTAATTATGGAAACCTTGGCTAGCGACTCGTCGGTCATAAATGTCGTCATGGCCGCCGCACCCGCGAGGTCCGCTTCGTTCGCCGCCTGCACCTCGATCTCGGCCGTGATCTGAATGTCGTTGCCCGGAATGACATTCACCTTGATCGAACCTACCGGTGCGCCCGTGATTGACACGGTCGAGCCAGCACCCAGCGGGATCGTGTCGGTCTTGGTCGTCGTGCGCTTCAGCACCTGAGCGCTGCAAACGGCAGCAAGTACGCAGACGCACACACCGACCAACGCGGATCTAAATATTTTCATGAACAATTAGGAGAGTACCCGAGGAGATTGTAACGCGAGTCGGAGGCGTGTCAGTAGCCCGCACGTGAGTAAGGGCAACTTCACCGCAACTCAACGTTTAAAGAACTTGATCGACCCACGCTGATTCGTCACTGACAGCGAAGCGCTGCCCGCGCCGCATTTGCCGATCATTCGACGGCCGTCACCGAGGAGCGTGAGGTCAGGCGACTGGCATTGATAAAACACGATGTCACGCGTCGACGGTGCCGTCGCGACGACCCTAAAGGACGAGTTGGTGGGTATCCGCAGACCGATGTCGCCCTTCACCGACGAGAAGCGATACGTCCCGCCGTCCTGCAGCTCGCCGTCAAAAAAGATATTGCCCATCACGTTCTCGGCCGCGACGTTCGACGCTCCGATATTGAGCAGTACAATGTCGCCCTCACTAGAGATGTGCGCACGGACAAGCCCACTCGAAATATTCGACACCGACAAGTTGCCGATCACCGTCTCGATATCGACCATCGTGTAAAACGGTACGCGGATCGCAAAATTGACGTTCCCGACCTCGCCGCGGCCCTCGTTGTCACGCACGAGATTCACCACGATCTCGCCTGACAAACTCTGCGGCGTGATGTTCGCCGCCGGTGCCTCGAGCGTCGCCTCGATGCGGACCTCCTGCCGATCCCAACCCTCGACAGTGACGGTGCCGGTGCGGTTAAGAAGTTTAAGCCTGACGGTCTGCCCAGCCGGATATGTGCGCGAGAATTTCTTCTGCGCGGCAACGCCGCTCGCACCGAGGCACAAGAAAAAAACTACGCTCACGCAAGCGACCGTAGTTCTTAAAAAACGGCTTTGCTGCACCAAGGTCATTAATTACAGATCGGAAAAGTCTCGCAGCAGGTCGGTCTTTTCATTCAGCACCGAATCCATCATCTCGACCGTGAGCTGGTCCTCGGGATCACGCTGAAGAATGGTTTGGTACTCGTTCAGCGAGTCGTCGATCTCGCGAAGGTTGCGATCAAACGCCGCTCTCGTCTGCGGGTCCCACTGATTGCGGCGGACCTGCACGCGTGCGTTCCAATAATCGATCGTCGCCTGCCGCTCGCGCAGCTTCCGCTCCAACTGCTCCTGCGGCGTCTCGGCCAATCCCACCTTCATTAGCACACGATCAAAAACTCCGTTGGACGTCGTGCGTGCAAGGCTGTCGGTTGCCGCCGGCTCGTAATAGTTGCGAATGGCGACCACCGTCAGCAGTGAACTCACCAGCGCGATGCACGCGAGCCCGCTCGCAAGCTGCCAAAACGAAAAATGCCACAGACCCTTTCTCTCAGGCTGCGGATCGACATTCGCCAGCGGCTTTTGCTCGCTCTCGATGACGTTGTTGATGCGACACCAGATCTGCTTAGAATGATGCTCCGGCAGCAAGTCCTCACCCTCGACCGTCGCCACGTCCACAATGGCCGCGACTTCCTCGCAGACCGTCGCACATGTGACGCAATCGGCCAGGTGCAACCGCATGGACTCTGCCCTCGTTTCATCGAGGTCTTCTTCCATTAATGCGGTGATGAGAGCTTTGCAATCCTCGCAGTTCATTTTCCTGCTTTACTAGATTGTTTCATACCCCGAATAGTTGCCCCATTCAGGCCTGATTTTTGCCCACCAAAAACACGAAAGACACGAAAAAAAATTGTTTCGTGTCTTTCGTGTGTTTCGTGGGCAAAGTTATTCGTTTTCCTGCAGCAACAGTCCACGCAGCTTCAACCTTGCCTTATGCAATTGCGATTTCGAGGTCCCAACAGATATCCCCATGATCCGTGCAACTTCCTCATGCTCAAACCCTTCCACGTCGTGCAGCACGAATACGCGTCGATACCCGTTCGGTAACTGCGAGATCGCGTTCTTGAGAGCGATGCGGTCGACGACGGCCATTCGGTTGGGATTCGCCGTGCCGGTCACGGCCTGCTCGGGCATGTCGCCCTCCTCGGTCGTCTTCTCGTTCTTTACGCTCCGCCTGCGAAAGTGCATCAGCACCTGATTGACGGTCAGCCTGTGCAGCCACGTCGAAAACGCCGAATCGCCTCTAAACGAACCGATCTTTCTAAAGAGCTGAATAAAAACTTCCTGCGTCAGGTCCTCGGCCTCGGTCTGCGACGCCGTCATCCTCAGGCACAAGCTGTACGTTCTGCGATGGTACTTTTCATACACCATCTCAAACGCTGCCAGATCACCCGCCGCCGCCCGCTGACACAACACAAAGTCCGGCGTATCAGCCGTCAGCTCCGCAAGCGCAGCCGTGCCCACCGGTGCGATCACGCTTACCGGTGCCGCCAACTCGACCCCAAAAACGGCTTCCTGCTCTATCGCCGCCGAGCCTGGTTCCATACTTACCCCAAAGTCGGTCCCTGATTGTACAACTTCTACGCCGCCTATGATGTTCAACCCTCCAGATCCAGTTGCACGAGGAGATAAGGAATTTTAGTGCAAAAACTCTATGATTGAAAGGAGAATATCTAAAACTTCACTACAACAGTCCTGGTTTTCGTCTTACCGCACACGCCGCACCCATCATCAACCGCAGCGGTAATTGTATAACTCCCGGAAGGCACACCAGCCAAGTCCCAGACCACTTTCGCACCCGTTCCGAGTATCTTCCCAGCCGCAACGGTGTAATTGTACGTCAACACATCATTTTCGGGATCCATTGCGACAGTCGTTACAGAGACCTTAGTTCCCGTCGAGCCGCTTACTTCAGTCCTGTCGAGATCAAGATCAGTTACATTAGCGGGTTCATTGATGTCTACCTCAGCGTTGTCATAAGGCGAGAGCATGTACTTGCCCTTCGCACTATAAAACTGTTTCTCCCGAGTTCGATAGCTACAGAGCTTCTTTGACTGGTCCTGACTTGGAAAGAAAACGATACGACCCACGCCACTGTCATTAACATTGATAGCCACACCCACCTTCTTGCTGACGAGCGTGAAGCTGTCCTGGTCCTCCTTAGACCTGAATTCCTTATCAAAATTAGATCGGTCAGTTCCGATTTCATTCAGAGGCACGTCGTCATCAAACGAAATTGCGATCTTCGTTACCTTCCATTCGGGTACGTCCCATACCTGAGCGCTATCCGCGTCGTCCTCTGTCGCGCCACATCCTCCGAAGGCATACGAGACCGTTACCGACACACCGTCATTATCAAAATCTTGAATGTGGCCTTCGTCGTCAGAGGCTTCGTATTCGGCAAACGCCCTCTTCACGTCATCCCTATCGGACGTCAGCAACTTGATTTGCTTCACACGCGCCAGCGTCGTCTGCGGCCATTGAGCTGCGACCATCGTGCCGCCGGCGATCAAGATCGCGAAAGCTACCAAACATAATTTAATACGGGAGATGCTCACTGCGCCTAAAAATATCACAATTTGACAGACCTGCTGATCAGGCTCCCGTCAAATTCGTTGTCACGCGTTGATTTCCATAGTAAACTCTGCCAAAGATGAGCGTCCTTGAGACCATCCGTGAAAAAGTATTCCACCTGCCGCCTCCGGCGCAGGAGGAAGTGCTGCGCGAGGTCGAGGAGATCGAGCAGCGATATCGCGCTCGCGACAGCGACTCGCGGCATCGACATGCTCTGGACGAGATCGCCGACATAGTAGTTGAGGGCCTGCCAAATGATTTTTCCGCGCGACATGATGTTTATGCACATGCCAAAGTGGAGGATTAGCGAGATTGCCCTCCAGCCTCACCTTTATCGATACCTCGTACGTTTACGCGCTTATCAACCCGAGTGATCAATGGCATTCCCAGGCCGCCGAATGGCAAATTCGGATCGCCTCGGAAGCTCGCCCGCTGTTAACTACAGAGTTTGTGCTGGGTGAAATCGCCGATGGACTGTCCTCGTTGAAATTTCGTGGGGCAGCGACGAGGATCATCCACACGCTCAGAGAAAATCCGGGCGTTGAGATCGTCCCCGCAACGTCCGCGCTCTTCTCCGCCGGACTAGAGCTATTCGGATCACGATCCGACAAGGACTGGGGTTTAACCGACTGCACCTCATTTGTCGCTATGACCGACCATGGACTGACTCAAGCTCTCACTACGGACGAACATTTTCGCCAAGCCGGCTTTCACGCGTTACTCCTCGCTGATCATCACTAACATCACACCACGTGTGGGAAATCTGGACAGGTGAGCGAACTTTCGTGGACTAAAAGGCGTACGTCACGATAACTCTATGTACTGTCCATCCTGCGCTGCTGAGGTAAATCCGGGTCTGAGCTACTGTAACCAATGCGGAGCGAGGCTTGGGCCGGAGGTGGACGTGCGTGCGTTGCCGGCGTCGACGTACAACCTGCTCGTTGGCGGTGCGATCGGGATACCGCTGTTTGGTCTTGGACTGATCATTGGATTGATCGCTGCGTTGAAGAATGGCATGGGCTTTCACGACGATTTTATCTTTGCGATGACATTCCTCATGTTCGTTTTGCTGGCGATCGCGGAGACAGGCTGCTTTGCGATGCTGTTGATCAGATCGCGTGGCCCAAAAACGTCAAAGCGAAGCAAAGATCAACCCGGACAACTCGGCGACGCACCGCTCCGCGGCCTCGGCTCCCCGACGTTCGAGCCACGACCCGTCGGTTCCGTCACCGACCACACGACGCGTACTCTAAGCGAGGTTCGACGGCGGAACGACGAATAGTGACGCTCTCAATCAGCGATCTTTAACGCCTTTTTTATCGCTCTCAGATCCGCCTTCATCTGCTCCTGCTCTTCATCGGTAAAAGCGTTCTTGTCGTCCATGACGCTGGTCAATAGTTTGGCGATGATCAGCGGAATGATCACCAGCGGCACGATGTGCATCAGCACGAGGGCGACGACCTTGCCGCCCGCCGTGACCGGCACCATGTCCCCGTAGCCGATCGTCAGACCCGTGACGCAGGCCCACCACATCGAGTCGAACCACGGTTTGTCCTCAAGGAAAGAGTAAAATGTCCCGCAGATCGCAAGCACCGAAACGTAATAAAAGATCACCTCCGGAAAGGTGTTCGTAGCATGCGCGAGTGTTTTCTTTACGTCGATCATGCCGGAATATTAGCGCCAAAAGCTGTGGCCGAAAAGAGCGGCACATAAGCCATCGCTATAACGTTTATTGATGTAAAATACCCTCCTGATAACCCAATGGACCTGAATCAACTGGAGGTTTTCGTCACCGTCGCCCGTGAGCGAAGCTTCTCCCGCGCGGCCGAGGCATTGCATCGCACGCAGCCGGCCGTGAGTCAGGCGATACAGCGTCTTGAGGAGACACTCGGCGAAAAGCTCTTTGACCGTTCGTCAAAAGACGGCACGCTGACGCCAGCCGGCGAGGTCCTGCTCGACCATGCGCGTCACATTCTCAACCTCAAACGTGCCGCTGTTGACGCCGTTCAAGAGCTGCGTGATCTAAAGGCCGGCAAGGTCACGATCAGTGCCAACGAGCACACGGTCTTTTATCTGCTGCCCGTGATCGCCAAGTTCCGCGAGGCTCATCCGCAGATCAAAGTGGAGGTCCACCGAGGCGTCGCGAGCCGCATTCCGGAGCAGATCACCGCTCGCGATGTCGAGCTTGGCGTCATCTCGTTCGAGCCGGACGACGCATCTCTGGTGTCCATCGGCGTGATGACCGACGAACTCGTCCTGATCGTCCCGCCAGCGCATCGCCTGTCGGCAAAAACGGAGGTCTCGATCACGGATCTCGGCACCGAGAGTTTCGTCGCCCACAACGCGCCTTCGCCATATCGCCAGCAGGTGCTTGAGGCATTTGCTCTGCACAAAACGACGCTGAATATCGTTGTCGAACTTCCGTCCCTCGAGGCGATAAAGCTCCTCGTCGAGCGCGGCACCGGCGTCGCCTTGGTTCCACGGCTTGCGGCCGCATCCGAGATCGCCGCCGGCACGTTCCAGGCCCTGAGCGTCAGCGAGCTACGCCTCGAGCGCAGCCTAAACATCATCTACCGCCGAAACTCCGAGCTTTCCCACGCGGCAAAGGCATTCCTTGATGTCGCGACCCACGTCGACCACTAAAATAACTATTGAAACTAAACCCTTTAGGTTAGAATTGTGGAGAAATAAAGGCTCGGCAGTCTTGATCCCGCGAAGCAGGAAAATTATGACTGATACAGACCTAAAGGACGCCCGTTCCACCTCCGAACGCCGCGGCTCCGACCGCAAAAAACTGATCGTCGACGTTCGTTTTGACGGCGGCGACGGTACAGGCATCGCCAATACTCGCGACATCGGCATCGGCGGTCTTTATATGACCACGACGGCGCAGCTTGCGATGGGCACGCCGATACTGATGACGGTGAACCTTGCCGACCGGACGCTGCACTTGAATGGCACGGTCGTCTACTCGGACCCGGGCCACGGCGTCGGCGTCAGGTTTCGCGATCTCAGGGACGATGACCGCTCATTTCTTACTGAGGAACTCCAGCTCGCATGACTTTGGACCTTAGACTTGGACTTTGGACTAACACATGTTTGAACAGTTTACCCTCGGAATCGAAGAAGAATTCCAGATCGTCGATCCCGCGACCCGCGAGCTAAAATCGCACGTTTCCGAGATCCTCGAGGAGGGCAAACTTCTGCTCGGCGAAAAGATCAAGCCCGAGATGATCCAGTCGATGATCGAGGTCGGCACCGGCGTCTGCGCCAATATTCAAGAGGCCCGCGAGGACATCACAAAGCTCCGGTGCATTATCTCCTGGCTTGCCAAAAAGAAGGGTATGGCGATCGTTGCCGCATCGACACACCCGTTTTCTAAATGGTCAGAGCAGGAGATCTACGACGGCGATCGGTACAAACTTCTCGTCGACGAGCTCCAAATGGTCGCGCGAAGTTTGTTGATCTTTGGCCTGCACGTACACGTCGCCGTCGCGGACCTCGAGCGCCGCATTCATATAATGAATGCTGCCCGATACTTTTTGCCGCACGTACTCGCGCTATCCACATCGTCGCCGTTTTGGCTGGGATTCAACACAGGACTCAAATCGTATCGTTCTGAGGTATTCAAAAAATTCCCGCGCACCGAGGTGCCGGATCATTTTGAGTCGTATGCACAGTACCAGGCATACGTCGACCTGCTCATAAAAATGAACTGCATCCCCGACGGCTCAAAGATCTGGTGGGACGTGCGGCCGCACTACAAGTTTCCGACACTCGAGTTTCGCGTCTGCGATATCCCGACTCGCGTCGACGATACTATCGCCATCGCGGCATTATTCCAGGCGATCGTCGCAAAGCTCCACACGCTCATCGATAAGAATCTGGGCTTTCGCATCTATCACCGCCGTCTGATCCTCGAGAACAAATGGCGTGCGATCCGCTACGGCCTCGACGGCAAGCTGCTCGATCTCGGCAAGCAAAAAGAGGTCCCCGTCAAGGACCTCATCCGCGAGCTTCTCGAATTCGTCGATGATGTCATCGATCCTCTCGGCTCGCGAAAAGAGATCGAGCACATTCACACGATCCTCGACCGCGGCACCTCCGCCGACGAACAGCTCCGCGTCTATCACGAGACCGGCGACTATAACGCGGTCGTCGATATGCTCATGCGCAATACTCTCGAGAGCGTACCCGAGAATTGTTTTGACCCTGTCCCGGCTTAAGATCTGTATCGAATGCGTGTCCTCATAGTTCGCCTGTCCGCGATGGGCGATCTCGTACAAACCCTGCCCGCGATCACCGACGCCAAACGAGCGCGGCCCGAGATCACGTTCGATTGGGTCGTCGACGAATCTTTTGCCGACGTCCCGCGGATGCATCCGGGCGTCGATCGCGTTATTCCGAGCTCATTCAAACGCTATGGCCGCGGATGGCGCCGAGCCTTTGCCTCAGGCGAAGTGCAGACGTTTTTAAAGCAACTCCGCAAACATCGATACGACCTCATCATCGACGTCCAGGGTGAATTCAAAAGTGCTCTCGCCGCACTCCTCGCCCGGGGCAGCCGCGCAGGCTACGTCGGCACCGACGTTCACGAATGGGGTGCGCACCTCACATACGCGACCCGTCACCGCGCCGCAAAGGGTCAACACTCCCTGGTGAGAATGCGGCAATTGCTCGCATCGGTACTGAACTACGAATTTGATCCCGACGTCCTCGATTACGGCGTCGACCGCTCGCGTCTGCCACAGATCGACATCGATCTCCCGCGTCCATACCTCGTCTTCATCCACAGCACCAGTTGGACCTCAAAGAACTGGCCGATCGACCACTGGCGACGCGTCATCGCTCTAGCCCGCGAGGCTGGCTATACGATCGTTCTACCTTGGGGCAGCGACGCCGAACGTCTCAAGTCCGAAGATCTGAAGGGCGATGATAATAACGTGATCGTCCTGCCTTCGATGTCCATCGCACAAAAGGCGGCGATCATCGCTGACGCCATCGGTACAATCGGTCTCGACACCGGTCTCAGTCACATTTCGGCTGCTCTCGGTGTTCCTTCAGTGACAGTTTACGGAGCTACCCATCCAGCGCTAGTCGGAGCGCTGGGCGAGAACCAAGTTCACGTGGTGCCCGAATTTCGGTGTCTTTATTGTCACCAAAAAACCTGCCGGCTTGATGGAATCGAGAGAGCCGAGCCGGTATGTCTCGACACCGTGCCGGGAGCAGAAGTCTGGCGACAGCTTGAGCGTCTGCTCGCTACCCGTGATGTTTAAAGTACTGGACCTCGCGCTCGTGCTTCTCAGCCGCCTCTCGCGTATCAAACGTGCCGAGATTACGTCGTTTGCCGGTTTTTGGGTCTTTTTTGCGGGAATAAAGGCGGTATTGCCCGGACTTTAGTTTTCGGATCATGCTTTCACCTCCAAAGCTTCAAATTAAAAACATTTCA
>Ga0207639_10002787_pt1 | contig 11738 bp, 10 predicted proteins | sample KBSCornC32_FD_184299 | JGI IMG/M metagenome (GOLD analysis project Ga0207639, IMG submission 184299) | Corn rhizosphere microbial communities from Kellogg Biological Station, Michigan, USA - KBS Corn C3-2 (SPAdes) (version 2) | ecosystem: Host-associated > Plants > Roots > Rhizosphere > Soil ...
TATTTCTTCAGCATTGCATTGCCAGCTTTCTTTATTTCAAAAGCTGCAGCACAAAACCCAGCTAAGATTGGTAAAGTAATGAGGCCTTCTGAAAAAGATACAATACGGGTACCAATAACAAGTGAGATAAGAACATTGGGCATGGTATTGCCAACAACTATAAAAGCAGAGGTAAAAGATACCATACCACAATTAACAGGCACTGTTGCTGTAGCAAATCAACTGGGCGAAAAAGGAACAGTAATTGATGGACAAACCGGTAAACCATTGGTTGGCGCAAGTATTCTGATGGTTTCTACGATTGGCAAAGAAAATTATGTATCTGATAGAAACGGTTCGTTTGTATTGGAGATATACCGGAAAATAACAGTACATCATATTGAAATTTCTGCTCCGGGTTATGAGAAAAAAGAATTGACACTTTCAGCATTTTTAAAAACCAGTAAACATAATGTCGTATTACAGCCTATACAGTTTCTGAAAGGAGAGATCGAAGCGAAGCCGGTACAATCTCCTGTTATGGGAGGATTAAGCATACAGGTAGTAAAAAATGATACAGTTATAAAACAACCTGATTGTGTTCGCCCGGTAATGGGGAAAATAGCAATGCCCGTTCAGGCTACAAAAGCTGAAATACAGGGAATAGTAGTAGATGAAAATGGAGAGCCTGTAGCATTTGCAAGTGTTGTAACAGGGAAACCTGGTGAAGGGATAATGGCAGATGAAAATGGATTGTTTACAATTAAAAAAGAATGGCTTGCAAGCGGAAAAGCAATAACTGTTTCGTCAGTTAATCATGATAACAAAAAAATAGCAGCAGGAGAGGAGAAGTATGAGAATGGCAAATTGGTTGTTCAATTGCAAGCAAGAAAGATGTTGGATGAAGTAGTTGTAGCTTCTTTTTACGTTGTTACAAAATGTACTCTGGTAGTTGGCCAAATTTCAATTGAACAAGGCGAAACAATAAAGAGTGTTGAGAAAAAGGATAGTATTAAGAATGAAAAAATAATTCAACATTTGGATGAAAGCAAACTAGCAGTTTATCCAAACCCCGTTTCATCCGGATCACAGATCAATCTAAGTTTTCAAAAACTTTCTGAAGGATATTATTTATTACAAATATTGAATCAATCCGGCCAGTCAGTACAACAAAACGAAGTGTGGATCGATGAAGAAGCAAGGTTATTAAGTGTGGATGTTCCAAATGTAGCGGCCGGAAGTTATTTTCTAATTCTCACCAATAAAAAAACTGGAAAGAAATATACAGAGAAGATCATTATTCAGTAACCATTTAAAATACGGTTATGGCAAAACAACTGCAATTATCAATTCCTACTCCCTGTCATAAGAACTGGGATGATATGACCACAGCCGATAAGGGAAGGTTCTGCGACTCCTGTCAGAAACAGGTTGTTGATTTTAGTAGCATGAGTGACAGACAAGTTTCTGAGTTTTTTAAAAAGCCATCCGAGGGTTCTGTTTGTGGTCGTTTTATGTCTGACCAGTTAGAAAGGGATATTGAGATTCCAACAAAGAGAATTCCCTGGGTAAAATATTTCTTTCAGTTTGCATTGCCTGCATTTTTAGTTTCGATAAAAGCATCTACAGCAAAAGCACAGGGAGAAGTTAGAGTTAAAACGCTTAAAACAAAAGTTCTTCCAAGCATCAACAGGACAATTGAAGTTGGTGATGTAGATATCTTGCCCGTAAAGAAAGATACAGTTGCAAATCCACCACCACCAGCTATTATCCGGCTTGGTTCTGTAAGCAAAGGTGTTTGTGTTAAGCCATTAATAGGAGATACAGTTGTTTCTGTAATTAATGAACCGATAAAAGTTATTGATACGGCAGGAACCATATCCGGAATTGTGATAGATGAGAAAGGCGATCCATTGCCAGGGGCTTCAGTAAGAATAAAAGGTACGAGAATTGGCGTGGCAGCAGATGCGGATGGCAGATTTAGAATTAGGGCAAAGTCGATGGATGTGCTGGTTGTTTCAGGTGCTGGACTAGAATCAGCAGAAGCTACCGTTAGTTCCAGCAAAACTATTTCGATAGTTGCTAAAAGGATTGTTTCAGGTATGGTGTCTTATTCAAGAACACCTAAAAAAACGAGAAAGGAAATTAAGAATGTCCCATTGTTAAAGCAGGAATTCAAAGACACCGCTTTCTCATCCTTCAAAGTATATCCAAATCCTGTATCAGCAGGCTCCGGCATTACCATAGAAGCAAAAAAGCAAGAAGAAGGTTATTACAACTTTGAATTGTTAAATCAGTCGGGTCAAAAAGTACATCAACAAAGGCTATGGATCGATGCCGAGGCGAGATTATTAAGCATTGACGTTCCCAATATTTCTACGGGCAGTTATTTCCTTGTAATGACAAATAGTAAAACTGGAAAGAGGTTTACAGAGAAAATTATAGTTCAATAAAAAGGGAAATAGCTCCCCTTCTTTGCGACGCTGCTGTTAGCTCTTTATTTAAACCCCGGATGAAACTGTTCCAATGTCCTTCTCAAAAACTCCCTGTCAAGATGTGTATATATCTCTGTTGTGGTTATACTTTCATGTCCCAGCATTTCCTGCACAGCCCGAAGATCAGCACCACCTTCAACCAGATGCGTTGCAAACGAATGCCGGAATGTATGTGGTGAAACTGTTTTCTTAATTCCTGCTTTTAATGCAAGGTCTTTAATAATATAAAATATCATCACTCTTGATAGCTTACTGCCCCGATTATTCAGGAAAAGAATATCCTCATTTCCTTTTTTAATATCAAGGTGTACACGGATTTCTTTCTTATAAACATTGATGTATTTGATAGCACTGCTTCCAACTGGCACTAATCTTTCCTTGTCGCCTTTTCCCAGTACACGGATAAAACCTACATCTAAATACAGTTGAGAAATTCTCAGATTCACCACTTCACTTACACGAAGACCGCAACTATACATTGTTTCCAAAATGGCTTTATTGCGACCACCTTCTGGTTTACTCAGGTCAATCTGATGGATCATATTTTCGATCTCATCAAAACTCAATGTATCAGGCAAGGCTCTTTTTAGTTTCGGAGCTTCCAATAAAGTACTCGGGTCCGTAGCCGAGATATTTTCCAGCAAACAGTATTTGTAAAATGCCCGGATGCCTGAAATGATACGGGCCTGGGAATTAGCCGCCATTCCTAATTCAGCGATATGCTTTACAAATTGCTGAAGATCCTTTAAAACGATATCTGAAGGATTGACCAGTTTTTGTTGTTCCTGCAAATGTTGTGTCAGCAATTCGATATCCCGCAGGTATGCCTGCACAGAATTATCGGAAAGAGATTTCTCTAATTGTAAATACGATTTGAATCCTTTTTTATAAGGTTCCCACATTATTCAAATGTGATTTTCTTCTCCAATTCTTTCCATCCAGCTGCTAATTTTACTTTTGCCCAGATCCTTGAATTTGTAACATTTACCGAGTCAATATATTCATGAATGGCATCATAATCTATATCCAGTTTCTCACCAAAAGTCATCATAGCTGTTTTACCGGTAGTCATATCCTCCAAATACAAATTACCACGATCTGTATAGGCCGTAATGTTATCAGAAATAGAGAATTTCTTATCCAAATTATTGATCGCATTGCTCTTACGGCCGATAGAAGCATTCTTATTGAAAGGAAGTTTTAATGTATAGCCTCTGCCGTTGCTGCAATTATTGAACAGCAACCAGGCGTAAGCGGTGTCATTGAAGAAACAACGGACATAGTCTTTATTAATAAGCACATTTGCACTTAAAAAATCCTTTATCTCCACTTTGCGGTTCACACCCATTCCGTTGTACGTCCATCCCAAAGTATCAGGATGGCAGGTACTGGCAGTTATAAACACAGTTGGCTTTAGTTTATGGTCGCCAACAAATTTTATACTATCCTTCTGGCAGGCCGTATCACAAAAGCTTTGAGGTGCTTCTGCTGAAGAAGATTTACATCCAATAAAAGAAAGTGAAATAGCGACAATAGCTGCTGAAGCGATGACAAGTCTCATATCTGTTGATTTGTTGTGGAACAAAAATAACTATTGGAAAACTCTGATACGAAAATTCTTTTATCTTCGGCGCATGTCAATAATGCAACCCGTAAATCTCCGTTCGTTCAAACAAAAAGTCCGTCATGCCAAAAGAAGTATGCGGAGTTTCCTTACCAAACTCGAAAATGATGCACCCCGCGGCCTGGACAAAAAAATAGCTGTGCTGGAAAAAGAAGTATGGGCCGAAACAGATTGTCTTACCTGCGCCAATTGCTGCAAGACCATGACGCCGACCTTTACTGACAAAGATCAGAAAAGAATATCGGCACATTTTAATATGACCGTAGAAGAGTTTCGAAAGAAATGGCTACGCAAAGAAAAAGGCGGCGAAAGAGACTGGTTGAATAAAGTAGAACCCTGTCAATTCTTAAATCTCAAGGATAATAAATGCAGCATCTACGAAGTTCGTCCTGCCGATTGTGCCGGCTTCCCGCATTTATCAAAGAAGTTCAAAGACTTTGTACATATACATAAACAAAATGTAGAATATTGCCCTGCTACCTATAAATTGGTGGAGAAAATGATGAGTTCGGTGAATGGAAAATAGTTCTAAGTTCCTGGCTTATAGTTCGATTTTTCCTGTGATGAATCAGAGTATTATTAAATGCTCATCCCTGTTACTGTGTTGAATTGTTATTACTCTTTCTTTCCACCCGAAGAAGAGAGAAGCAGAACAAGTTCGCAAGTAACAATGATAGAAGTCAGGCAGCTCGTAAAGAAAACATATTCCATAAAAAAATACTCCACCTCTCCACCCGGCCCATTTTCACGCAAGCACTCAGCTAATTCATTTCCTTCTTTTCCCAACTCATTATGCGAAGCCATGTAGTATCTTTACTTCTGGATAGTAAACAATATAATATGCCGGCAATTTATCGGTTAACAGGAGCAGTTAAAAATTACGATTGGGGTGGTGTTTCTTTTATTCCATCGCTGCTGCAGCAGGAGAATAAAGGCAATAAACCATTTGCAGAATACTGGATGGGAACACATGACGGTGGCAAAGCTGAAGTAGAAACTGGTGAAGATATTGTTTCGCTGATCGGGCATCTTCCTTTTTTATTTAAAGTACTGGATGTAAAGAATATGCTCTCCATACAGGTCCATCCATCAAAAGAGGCTGCTAAGAAAGAATTTGCAAGAGAAAATGAAGCCGGCATTCCATTAAGTTCTCCCAAACGGAATTATAAAGACGATAATCACAAACCAGAGTTGATGGTGGCATTAAGCGACTTCTGGTTGTTGCATGGCTTTAAACCCGCAGAGGAATTAGTATACACTTTATTGAATGTAGTTGAGCTAAGAGAACTCTTACAGGTATTCAATGCAACTGGTTATGGCGGCTTGTATAAGCATGTAATGGAAATGCCGCAGGAAGAAGTGAACAGGATATTACAACCACTGATCAATAACATTGCAGAAACATTTAAGAACGGCAAAGCGGATAAATATGATGAAGATTTTTGGGTGGTACGGGCAGCACAAACATTTACAATCAATGGAAATGTAGACAGAGGTATTTTCTCTATCTACTTATTCAATCTTGTTCATTTGAAAAAAGGGGAGGGGATATTCCAGGATGCAGGTGTGCCACATGCTTACCTTGAAGGACAGAACGTGGAGATAATGGCGAACTCTGATAATGTATTGAGAGGGGGACTCACCAGCAAACATATTGATGTAAAAGAATTGATGAAGCATGTTCGCTTTGAAGCAACTCAACCTGCTATTATTTCACCTGTGGTAATCAATAGCGATGAAAAAATATTCCCGGTGCCGGTACCAGATTTTCAATTAAGTGTAATAGAGTTGAACGCGGACCAGGTGACCAGTTTTTCAACAGTAGTTCCCGAAATATTACTGCTTACAGCAGGTGCAGCAGAGCTAAGCAGCAATGAATCGACCATCGAACTAAAACCCGGCTTTCCATCTGCCTTGTTATTGCCAGGGAATGCTATAACGGTCAAAGGCCTGAGTAAGGCCACTGTTTTCAGGGCTTCACTGCCTGTTAACAGCCGTTGATAATAAGGGCGGCGCATTTGCGGTAATTCAGTTATTTTTGCTTATCATTTATTGTTTCAATTAAATAATTATGAAGATCAACGGAAGATTAATCGTTTTTACAATTGTGCTGGTGGCATTGCAGACAATCTGCAAGTTTCTATTTGCTGCCAACCTGAATATGTCTGGTTTTTCACCATTCATCGCAATAGCCCTGTTTTCTGGTTTTATCATTAAAGACAGAAAAGCATCTTTTATACTGCCTTTACTGGCGTTGTTTATAAGCGATGCCATTATACATGTGTTGTACCTGAATGGACAATTTGATTTTGCCGGATTTTACCCTGGTCAGTGGAAGAACTATCTTATCCTGCTTTCTGCAACTGTATTAGGCTGGTTGTTGAGAGGCAATACTTATACTACTGTAATTATTGGAGCGGTTGCCGCACCTTCTGTTTATTTTCTGATCTCTAACTTCAATGTTTGGATGGCGACAACAGAAGTTGTTTATCCAAAAACATTTAGCGGATTGATGACCTGTTACACGGCAGGACTTCCTTTTTATAAAAATGAATTGATCGCTACAATGCTGTTCTTACCTGCTATCCTGTTCCTGTATAATTACATGACAAGAAGCAAAACACAACTTACATTAGCATAGATCATTGCTGAAGAATATTGAGAAGCTCATTCGTAAAGGATGAGCTTTTTTTATGGGGTACAAAAAAAATGCTTAATAATCAACGTTCAATTTTCATTGATCAGGAATAATGCAATAGTCGCCGGGCATATTATAGTTCATCCTATTCTATAGTGAGTTCAAATTGAACATTTGTATTTGTTCTTACAATAAATCCAACTCCGAAAACCAATACTTCTCATGTAGTATTTTATTCTTTACGGCAACATTTATCTTCCTTGTAAACAATGGGCAATCCAATACCAGCGTATGGTACTCACCATTTTCGCCACAGGCATCAATACCCATTGCTTCTAATTCGTCAACCAGTTCTTCGGTGATCGTTTGTCCGATAAATCGTTCTCCCATTATTTCATTACAACTAACAATAATGGTTTCAATACCTGCTTCCAGCATTTGCAATACCAGTGCTTTTCTATTTTGTTGCCACAGGGGGAGCACTGCTGTAAGACCTGCATTGGTACAAACTTTTTCTTCCCAATCACGGTGGGGTTGCAGATCTATATCGCCAAAGACTGCATGGGAGAGATCGTATTGCTCTTTTAATTTGCTGAGTGCTGCGGTAAAATGCTGTTCATATTCCTGCCAGGAACTGCTGATGAGATAAGCCGGTAAACCGGCTGATGAAGCCTGTTTTTGTAATATTGCAGCAGGTATTCCATGCGAGCGGGAAATTTTCCCCTCTTCATTTAATACATTCAATAATACTTTGGGAGTATAGCCCATGTGTATAGCCCGCATCAGTGCAAAGCAACTATCCTTGCCACCGCTCCAGGAACATAGAGAGTTTTTATTCATTTGTGTTTTACTTATTAAATAGGCTCTTCAATTTTAAGACTCCTTCTTCGTTGGAGTGACAAGAGCCTGAGAGGCTTTTTTTATACTTACTTAACTCGCAGTTCCTTCATATCCTTCATCATGCAACAAAGTATGATGACTGCCATCCGCCGCCTCAGTTGCTAGTTCATCACATCGATTATTAAATGGATTATCCGCATGACCTTTTACCCACTTGAACTTTATAGTATGCTTTTGAGCCAGCTCATGATACTCCCACCAAAGATCAGGATTCTTCTTACCACCTTTGAAGTTGGTCTTGATCCAGTTCTTTAACCAGCCTTCTTCCACCGCTTTTACTACATATTGGCTATCTGAATAAACAGTGACATTCATTCCTGGTTTCTTTAATGCTTTTAACCCCGCTATCACCGCCATTAATTCCATGCGGTTGTTGGTAGTATGATGGTAGCCTTGTGATAGTTCTTTGCGGTGGTGCCCACTCATTAATATGGTGCCATAACCGCCGGGGCCAGGGTTGCCTCTTGATGAACCGTCGGTGTAGATTGTAACTGTTGTATTCAATGGTTGGTTTAAAGTTTACTGTTTAACGTAAAACGTTTCTTAGATGTAAGATTCTTTATGATCAAGACAGCGGCTACAAATTTAAGAACCTTAAACCTTAAACTTTAAACCTGGAACACTCCTGTTTTTAGTTCCCCAATCTCCGCATTCCCGTTCGCCGCATTGATCCCTTCAGAAATTACCTGCCTTGTCTCAGCCGGATCAATGATCGCATCTACCCACAATCTCGCAGCAGCATAATATGGGGATGTTTGTTTTTCGTAACGGCCTTTTATCTCACTCAATAATTTGTTCTCTGCCTCTGGAGTTATTACCTGTCCTTTTGATTTTAATGATGCTACTTCTATTTGCAACAATGTTTTTGCAGCGGCATCTCCACCCATCACAGCGATCTTTGCGGAAGGCCATGCATAAATGAATCGAGGATCGTATGCTTTACCACACATAGCATAGTTGCCGGCACCATAACTATTTCCAACAATGATCGTAATTTTTGGTACAACAGAATTAGCTACTGCATTGACCATCTTGGCGCCGTCTTTAATGATACCAGCATGTTCACTACGGCTGCCCACCATAAAACCGGTAACATCCTGCAGGAAAACCAGGGGTATTTTCTTCTGGTTACAATTCAATATGAATCTTGCTGCCTTATCAGCACTATCGTTATAAATAACACCGCCCATCTGCATTTCGCCTTTCTTACTCTTTACTATTTTACGTTGATTGGCTACTATACCAACTGCCCATCCATCTATACGGCCATAACCACAGACAATCGTTTTACCATAATCCTCTTTGAATTGTTCAAACGATGAATCATCAACAATATGTTCGATCAGTTCCACCATATCATAAGGCTTTCCATCATGGGGAAACAAACCATATAAATCTTCTGCTTTCTTCGCAGACGCTTTAGCTTCTATTCTGTCAAAACCAGCTTTTGGTGTTGAACCCAGCATGGAAAACATTTTCTTGATATGATCCATGCATTCTTGTTCGGTCTTGAATTTATAGTCTGCAATACCGCTGATCTCCGTATGTGTAACAGCTCCGCCCAATGTTTCATTATCAATGTCTTCACCGATAGCAGCTTTTACAAGGTAGGGTCCTGCGAGGTAAATAGAACCATTTCCTTCTACCATCAATGTTTCGTCACTCATGATAGGAAGGTATGCACCACCAGCAACGCATGGTCCCATTACTGCCGCTATTTGCGTAATGCCCATACCGCTCATGCGGGCATTATTGCGAAAGATGCGGCCAAAATGTTCCTTGTCAGGAAATATCTCATCCTGCATTGGAAGAAATACACCGGCACTATCCACTAAATAAATAACAGGAAGATGATTTTCCATCGCTATCTCCTGTAAACGCAGATTCTTTTTACCTGTTATCGGAAACCATGCACCGGCTTTTACTGTTTGATCATTTGCCAGTATCACACATTGCCTTCCGCTTACATAACCGATACCTGCAACGGTACCACCCGCAGGACAACCACCTTGTTCCGCATACATTTCATAACCGGCAAATGCGCCGATCTCGATAAAAGTTTTGTCTTTGTCAATCAAATAGGCAATACGTTCACGGGGAGTTAGTTTATTCTTCTCTTTCTGTTTCTCCATTGCCTTCTTTCCACCGCCTTCCATTATCTTATCCATCCTGCGGCGCATTTCGCCGAGGCTTTGTTTCATTACATCTTCGTTCTTGTTAAATTCTATGCTCATACTATCACTTGTTAGTATTGCAAATATAAGGAAGGAAGTGAGGACGGGGAAGATTGCCGCGCAAAGGGGTTTAGCCATGAATGGTCGTTAGACCATTTTCTATATCCGCGTTATTCGTCCCATTCGTGACCACTCCTTCAATAATCGTTTACACCTATCCCAGGCCGCTATGAATTCATAATCAATTTCCTTATTTTTGAAACCTTACTCAGGGACGATACCTCATTGAGGTATCATTGTGGCGGTTCGCATTTTTATCCTATCCATTGATACTGCCTTTTTATTTTTCTCAGCGATATGAAACAGATACACCTGCTCCTGCTGGCCTTCTTATTATTTACTATTTCTACCGTGCATGCACAGTCGTGGAATGGATTTGCAGATAGTGCACATTATTATCAGCAACAAAAAGACAATGCAACTGCACTTGATCTTTTTATCAAAGCGGAGGCGGCATTAAAAAAAGATTCTGCGGCAAGCATCACCCGTTATAATATCAGCAACGAAACAGGTGATCTGCTGATGGCCGTTGGTAGATACCCTGATGCTGAACCCTATTTTGTAAGCAGCAAAGACATCATCGAAAAATTAAAGGGTAAGAATAATACCCAGTATGCAATGAGTTGCTACACACTCGGTCGTATGTATAGATTGATAACACAATACACTAAAGCCGAACCACTCATCATTGAAGCAAAGAACCTGCGGGAAAAATTACAGGGAAAAGAGAACGCAGATTATGCCAACTGTACCAACAATCTCGGAATTATCTATGTAGAAACAGGCCGCTATGATTCTGCTCAACTGATCTACACCGAAACGATGGATATACGCAAAAGGGTGCTGGGCAAAGATCATATTGACTATGGGGCCAGTTGTAATAACCTGGCGATACTCTATGTACTTACAGGTCGCCCATACGAAGCTGAGCCATTATACATCGAAGCAAAACGCATCCGGGAAAAAGCGTTAGGCAAAGACCATCCATTCTATGCAGCCAGTTGTAATAATCTTGCAGTGCTGTATTTCGATCTCGGCCAGTATCGCAAAGCAGAAGCGCTATACATAGAAGCATGGCAGATACGGGAAAGAACATTGGGAAAAGAACATCCTGAATATGCAGCGAGTTGCGAGAACCTGGGTATACTATATATGGATCTTGGCAATTATGAATTAGCTGAATCATTATATAAAGAAGCAAGGGCCATAAGAGAAAAAGTATTAGGCACCAAACATCTTGAATATGCAAAAGGCTGCAACAATCTTGCACTGCTGTATAAATTATTAGGGCAATATGATAAAGCCCTTGCATTATTTACCGAAGCAAAAAACATTTTTGCAGAAGTAGTAGGCACCGAGCATTTTGAATATGGTAAATGCTGTAATAATCTCGGTGCGGTATATATGGACATGGGTGATTATGCAAAAGCCGCACCCTTATACCAGGAAGCAAGGACTGTTTGGGCAAAAGCATTGGGTAAGGACCACCCGGAGTATGCAAAGGCTTGTCACAACCTTGCACTCGTAAGTTTGAACAAAGGCGAATATGATGCAGCCGAAACATTATTTACCGAAGCAAACCTGATACGGGAAAAAGCATTTGGCAAAGAACATACAGATTATGCCGAAGGACTCGACAATCTTGCGACTGTTTATTTAAGAAGAGGCCAATGCGATAAAGCCATTGCTACATACCTTGAAGCAAAACATATCTGGGAAAAAATATTCGGCACTGCACATCCTTTTTATTTGCAAAGCAGTATCAATGTTGCCAATGCATATCGCAGTTGTGGTAACAAAGAAATGGCATTGAACTTTTTTACTGAATCGTTTTCATCGCAGCAGCAGTTAATGCAAAAGATATTTCG
>Ga0207639_10002788_pt1 | contig 11729 bp, 12 predicted proteins | sample KBSCornC32_FD_184299 | JGI IMG/M metagenome (GOLD analysis project Ga0207639, IMG submission 184299) | Corn rhizosphere microbial communities from Kellogg Biological Station, Michigan, USA - KBS Corn C3-2 (SPAdes) (version 2) | ecosystem: Host-associated > Plants > Roots > Rhizosphere > Soil ...
CCGCGACCACCAAGATGATCGCGGAAATTTTGTCCAAGTAGTGCTGCCAATTACCCCCAAACCGATGGAGTGAAGAATGTCCAAAAACGATATGACCGACGCCTCCCGCCGCGCGTTGCTCGCAGGCAGTGTGGGCATTGCCGCCGCCGCTGCGGCCGTGACGTCCGCGCCGGCTGCTGCGCCGAAACACGCAGCCAAGACAGCGGCGGCAATGCCGCGCATGGCCGATGGTTACGTGACCACGACCGACGGCGTGAAGATTTTCTACAAGGACTGGGGCTCGGGGCAGCCGATCGTGTTCAGCCATGGTTGGCCGCTGTCGGGCGACGATTGGGACGCCCAGATGATGTTCTTCGTGCAGCAAGGCTATCGCGTCATTGCGCATGATCGCCGCGGTCATGGCCGTTCGACGCAGACGGATAGCGGCAACGACATGGACCACTACGCCGCCGATCTCGCAGCGCTGACGGCGCATCTGGGTCTAAAGAATGCGATCCATGTTGGCCACTCCACCGGCGGCGGTGAAGTCGTGCACTATGTCGCGCGTTATCAGGAGCGTGTTGCGAAGGCGGTTCTGATCTCCGCGGTGCCGCCGTTGTTGGCGAAGACCGATACCAATCCCGACGGCATCCCGGTTCAGGGCTTCGATCCGTATCGCCAGCAGACGGCATTCAACCGCGCCCAGTTCTTCCTCGATGTGCCAACAGGCCCGTTCTACAATTTCGACAAACCGGGCGTGAAAGCCATTCCGGGTCTCATCCAGAACTGGTGGCGTCAGGGCATGATGGGCGGCGTGAAGGCGCAAGTCGATTGCGTGAAGGCATTCTCGGAAACCGATTTCCGCGACGACCTTCGCAAGATCACCGTCCCGGTGCTGGTAATGCACAGCAAGGACGATCAGGTCGTGCCCTATGCGCTGTCGGGGCCGAAATCTGTGGCGCTGCTGAAGAACGGCACGCTGAAAACCTACGCCGACAACATGCCCCACGGCATGATGACGACGCATGCGGACATCATCAACGCGGATCTGCTGGCGTTCTTCAAGGCGTAAACGGATCGCGAGCGGTAGGACCGGCCTGCCGCTCGCTAAGCCCTATTTCATCGCGCGCGTGACCGTGCCGCCACCGTCAATGGCGGACATGACCTGCGGATCGCCGTGATAGGTGATCAGGCCGCCGCCGTCGATGGCTGCGTGCAGTCTCTGTTTCGCGGTGATGTCGATGTGTCCGCCGCCGTCGATGGCTGCATTGACAACATCGGCGCTGAGCGCGGTCAGGTTTAGAGAACCGCCGCCGTCGATGGCCGCCGCGAGGTCGTGTTGCGCGGGAAAGCCGCCCGCGATCACGATGTGTCCGCCGCCGTCAATGGAAGCAGCATTGATGAACGGTGTGACGATCTCGACATCCACGGTGTAGTCCGCGGGGCAATGCCAAGGACAGGATTTGATCTCGAGCTGGTTGCCCTGGCGGATCGTGAACTTCGTGTACTCGGTGCTGCCCTTGAGCAGCGTGACCTTCTGCGTCGGTCCGTATTTCACCGTGACGTGCCCGCCGCCATCCAGTTCGACCTGGTCGAAATGGCCGACGGCAACGTCTTCAGCAATGGCGGGCGCGGACACCAGTCCGAGCAGGGCGAAGGCAGCGAGGCTGTGTGCGATGCGCATGGATATCTCCAGATTATTTCGCAGAATTGACCGAACCGCCGCCACGGATGGCTTCGTTGATCTGCGGATTGCCGTGATAGGTGATGTCGCCACCGCCGGACACAGCTGCGTTGAGTTCTTGCGTGGCCGTCACTTCGATGTCGCCGCCGCCGCGCACAGCCGCATCGACGTTCGATGCGCTGATGGCGTGCACATCCATATCGCCGCCGCCATTGATCGCGGCCGCCAGCCTGTCCTGATGCGGGAAGGCACCTTCCGCGACCACTTCACCGCCGCCGTTGAGTGCCACGCCTTTCAACTCCGGCGTCACGATCTCGATTTCGAGATCGTACCTCATTGGGCAATTGTCGTTGCAGGCGTCGATCTGCAGCTTATGGCCGTCACGGATCTTGAACGTCGTGTATTGCGTGCTGCCTTTGAGGAGGTTCACGCTCTGGTGCGCGCCGTGACGGATGGTGAGGTGACCACCGCCGCTGAGACCAACCTGATCGAAAGCGCCGACCTGGACGCCGGCGGCGAGCGCTGGTGCGGTGAAGATCAAACCTGCTGTAAGCAGGAAATAGCGGGCAAGTTTCATCGAATCCTCCAGAAGAATGGCGCTTCTGAAAGATAGGATAGGGATGCTAGTTTTTTAGCACTTTAGACTTCTAACGCAGCTATGCGGTTTTGGGATGGCTGAAAACGGGCCGGTCAGGCGGTTTTGCGGTCCGGCGTGGGCTCGGGTTCCGAAATCCGCCGCGGCAGGTGGCAGCGCACGAGCGTGCCGCCGTCATCGACCGAGCCGCTTTCGATCTCGACCCAGCCATTGTGCAGTTCGACGAAGCGGTTCACCAGCGCGAGGCCGAGGCCCGCACCCGCGCGCTGGCCGGAGCGGTTCTTGGATTCGAAACGCTCGAACACCGTCGCCTTCACCTCCGGCGCGATGCCGGGGCCGTTGTCGGCGACAGCGATCTGCACGTCCTCGCCTTCGATGCGGCCCGCGAGCGTGATCGTGCTGCCGTCCGGCGCATAGCGGAACGCGTTGTTGAGCAGGTTGAACACGACCTGCCGGATGCGCCGGTCGTCGCCGAGGAACGCGCCGGCGTTCTCCGGGCAATCGACGGCGAGCGTGATATTCACCTTCGCCGCCCATTGCCGCGCGTGGTTCGCGACATCGTTCAGCAGCGCATAAAGATCGAGCCGCGTCAGTTCGAGCCGCAGCGCACCGGACTCGATCAGCGCGAGATCGAGAATGTCGTCGATCAGTGTGGTCAGTGTGCTCGCGCCGGAGACGATGTTCTTCACATAGTCGGCCTGCCGCGCGTTCAACACGCCGGGCACGTTGCTGTCGAGCAATTCCGCAAAGCCGCTGATCGTATTCAGCGGGGTGCGCAGTTCGTACGACACGTGCTTGATGAAATCGGATTTGAGCCGGTCGGCAGCCTCCAGCGCCGCATTGCGCTCATGCAGCGCGAATTCGATGCGTGAGCGGTCGGTGACATCGGAGAATGTCGTTAGTATCGCGCCATCCGGAAGCGGCGACAGCGACAGCGCCAGGATCGTGCGGTCGTTGCGCTCGAGTTCGCCCAGATCGCGCGCGGCACTGCTGCCAGAGACGATCGCCTGGATCAGGCTCTCCCACGCGCGGGCCTCGCCGAACTTCTCGACACAGGCGGCCGCGATGATACGCACATGCGGCTCACCGGCGAGATCCTTCGGCGTCAATTCCCAGATTGTCGCGAAGGCCGCGTTGTAGAGCTTCAGCTTTCCGTCTGGCCCGAACACGGCGACGCCTTCGCGCAGCGTGTTCAATGTCGCGGACTGAACCTTGATCAGCGTGTTGTAGGAGCTTTCGAGTGCGATCCGCTCAGTCACGTCTTCATAGAGGAACGTCAGCCCGCCGAAGGGATGCGGTTGCGGAACAACGCGCAAGGTCTTGCCGCTGGGCAGATGCCAGAGTTCTTCGGAGAGGAAGTCGGAAGATTTTCCATAGAGCGCCAAACGTTCGCGCTTCCACGCCTGATAGTCGCGCTGTTCCGGAAGCTTGCGGCCTTCGCGCAGGCGGTCGAGCAGCTCGCTGTCGCTCGGATGCGTGTCGAGCCATTTTTCCTGCAGGCCCCACAGCGCCGCAAAGGCGCGGTTGTAGAAGGCGAGCTTCATATCCTTGCCGAAGATCGCGACCGCCGTGGCCAGCCGGTCGAGGGTGTCGGAATGGGCGTCGAGATGCTGCTGCAGTTTGGCGTCGGCCTGCACGCTTTCGGTGACATCGACGGCGCTGCCGATCACCGCGCCGCTGTCGAGCGGCGTGTGCGTGAACGCGAGTGCGCGGCGCTGCCCGCCCACGACGGCGAAGCGGCGAGTCTCCTGAACCTGCCCAGCGTTGCGCGCAGTCGCGGCAAGATCGGCTTCGGATTTGTCGAGTGTCGCCTGCTTGGCGATGGCCTGCGCCTCGTCCGTGGCGCCTGCGGCTTCTGCAAAGGCGCGATTGCTCCACACCAGCGACAGCGATCTGTCGCGCAGCCACACGGGCACCGGCAAGGCTTCGAGCACGGTGCGGAAATCGATGTTCTGTGATGACTTCTTCGCCTGATCTGGCTCCAGCCACACCGCCGCCATGCCGCCGACGGCACGTCCGCGCAGGTGGATCAGCAATCCGTTGCGGTCATGCGCGGCGATGGAGAACGGCGTCGCCGCGTCGCTCAACCCATCGAGCGCGCGCGACAACTCGAGCGCTTCCGGTCCATGCAGACAGGAATCGATCACTGCATCGGCGCCGCCATAGGAATAGGGGCCCGATCCGTCGCGTCCCCACACGACCAACGCTTCCTTGCCGGCGGAGAGCAGGGCATCGCGCTCACCCACTGCCGCGCGCGTGCGCGATCCGGCGACGCGCAGCGCGCGCTTCAGGCGTCCACTGATCTTCTGTTCTGCGATGGCCCAGAGTGCTGCTGCGATGGCGAGTGCAACCGCGCCGCCCGTGACTGCGGCCAGCGCCACGTCAGGTCCGGCTAGCAGCGGAATCCCGTCTGCCAACGCAGGCGTTGGGAGGAGGGCGAATCCGGCAACGGTGGCCATCGCCACACGTCGCACCCTGCCACTTCCCACGCCTGGGCTTTTGTTATGTCCCTTACTGGGACCCATCCCGGCAAACCCCCGATTCCAGCCAAATGGCGCGAATCACCTTGGAATCTCGAAGGTACTCAGATCGACTGAGTCCGCATAGGGATTGTGGTTAAGAAATCGTAAAAATCCTAAATCTGCTCACGGGGCCAACATTTTGTGTGGGACCGACTCAGAACGTCGGCGTGCCCATGCTCGCGCCGTCGAACTGAATGACGGTTGCGGCGGCGAGCACTTCAACGGCGAGCAGGCGCGCGTTTACGCCCATGCGGTCATAGGTGGGATCGGTGGCGCGCCAGTGGGTCATGCAGCCGCAATCGGAACAGCGATGCATCGTCAGATCGCGATCACCCCAGATGTAGGTGTCGGTCGGCACCGCCTCGATGATGCGAATACGCGTCGGGGAATCGTAGGCCCAGATCGCACCGGTGCGGCGGCAGATAGAGCAGTTGCAGCTCTTCACCTCGGTCGGCGCGGTGTCGAGTTCGATCCGAACCTTGCCGCAGTGACAGCGTCCTTCAACCATGTGGTCCTCCAGAAAACCGGGCAGCGCTTATAACGGAGCGGGCGCCCGTGGATGTCAGCAGTGATCCGCGAAAGCGCGGCCCGCTTCTGTTACGCGCACCATAGCCACGCCGCCCGTACCAAGCTCACGCGTGACAAGGCCGCGCGCGTTCGCTTCTTCCCAAACAGGAAGGCGTGGGCACGATGTGCGCCACGCCTCCATCACCTCTGAATATTCCCGAGGTTCCTTCGCAATCCATGAGACAAGATCGGCAATGAGGGGATCGAGTGTGTCGCTCATGTGATGCCTCACACTTGAACGTGGAACAGCGTGCCTATACCTGCGGAAACCGCCATCGCCACTATACCCCAGAACACGACGCGCAAGGTCGCGGTAGGGAGCGGAGCGCCGCCAGCCCAGGCACCGAGCGCGCCAAGTACCGCCAATGCGATCAGCGAGATTGCGTAGACGGCCGCGACGACGAATGCGATCGGAGAAAGCAATGAGGCGACGATCGGAACGGCAGCACCGACGGCGAAAGACGCGGCCGACGCGAACGCTGCTTGAAGGGGACGCGCAGCTGTTTCTTCCGTGATGCCGAGTTCGTCGCGCGCATGGGCGGCGAGTGCGTCCTTGGCGGTGAGCTGTTTGGCAACTTCCGTTGCCAGTTCGCGCGTCAGTCCGCGCTGCACATAGATGCCCGCGAGCTCTTTCAGTTCCGATTCTTTATCGGTCGCGAGTTCACGGCGTTCTCGCGCCAGATCGGCTTTCTCGACATCTGCCTGCGAACTTACGGAAACGTATTCACCAGCCGCCATCGAAAGCGCGCCGGCGACAAGGCCGGACACACCTGCGATCAGGATGCTGCTGTGGGAATGCGTGGCTGTCGCCACGCCGAGGATAAGGCTGGCCGTCGATAGCACGCCGTCATTTGCGCCAAGAACGGCTGCCCGCAACCAACCGGTATTCCCGATCTTGTGTCGCTCGCGGTGCAGCCGTCTCGCCATATGCGCCTTAGTAGCGGTAGTGATCCGGCTTGAACGGGCCGGCTTCGGGCACCGAGATATAGTCGGACTGCTTCTTCGACAGCTTGGTCAGCTTCACGCCGATCTTGTCGAGGTGCAGGCGCGCGACCTTTTCATCGAGGTGCTTGGGCAGGGTGTAGACCTTCTTCGCGTACTTGCCCTCGTTCTTGAACAGCTCGATCTGCGCGAGCGTCTGGTTGGTGAACGACGACGACATCACGAAGCTCGGATGGCCCATGGCGTTGCCGAGGTTCACGAGGCGGCCTTCGGAGAGAAGGATCATGCGCTTGCCGTCCGGGAACGCGATCTCGTCGACCTGCGGCTTGATGTTGTTCCACTTGAAGTTCTTGAGCGAGGCGACCTGGATCTCGCTGTCGAAGTGGCCAATGTTGCAGACGATGGCGCGGTCCTTCATCGCGCGCATGTGCTCCAGCGTGATCACGTCGACGTTGCCGGTGGCGGTGACGAATATGTCGGCGCGGGGCGCGGCGTCTTCCATCGTCACGACTTCATAGCCTTCCATCGCGGCCTGCAGCGCGCAGATCGGATCGATCTCGCTCACCAGCACGCGGCAACCAGCCTGGCGCAGCGACGCGGCCGAGCCTTTGCCGACATCGCCGAAGCCCGCGACCATGGCGACCTTGCCGGCCATCATCACATCGGTGCCGCGGCGGATGCCGTCCACCAGCGACTCGCGGCAGCCATAAAGGTTGTCGAACTTCGACTTGGTGACGCTGTCGTTCACGTTGATGGCGGGGAACAGAAGCTTGCCTTCCTTCTCCATCAGATAGAGGCGATGCACGCCGGTTGTCGTTTCTTCGGAGACGCCCTTGATGTGCGTCGCGACCTGCGCGAACCAGCCCGCGGGCTTTTCCTTCAGCAGGCGCTTGATCAGCGCGTAGAAGACTTCTTCTTCCTCGTTCTCCGGCTTGTCGAGGAACGCTGTGTCGCCGTTCTCGGCGCGCAGGCCGTGATGGACGAGCATCGTGGCGTCGCCGCCGTCGTCGAGGATCATGTTCGGGAAGCCGCCACCGTGCCAGTCGAACAGGCGCGCGGTGTAGTCCCAGTAGTCCTTCAGGCTCTCGCCCTTCACCGCGAACACCGGTGTGCCGGCCGCGGCGATCGCGGCGGCGGCATGGTCCTGCGTCGAGTAGATGTTGCACGACACCCAGCGCACATCGGCACCGAGTTCTTTCAATGTCTCGATCAGCACCGCGGTCTGAATCGTCATGTGCAGCGAACCGGCGATGCGCGCGCCTTTCAGCGGCTTCGACGTGCCGTATTCCTCGCGCGTGGCCATCAGGCCGGGCATCTCGGTTTCGGCGATGGAGATTTCCTTGCGGCCGAAATCGGCAAGCTTGATGTCGGCGACGACGTATTCGGAGGCGACGGTCATGAATCGGGTCCTGCTTTTGGCGCGCGGGATATAGCAGCGGGGCAGGGACCGGGCAAGGATGATATAAAGAAATCTTTATGTCTTTATACCCGCGAATCTTGGAATTCCCCGGCCTGAAAAAGCAGCTGGCCGAACCGGGGATGAACGACTTCCAGTGTGAACACAAAGCGGTCCGGGCCTGTCTCTGCATGCGTGACGGTCAGCACGCCGGGGGAAAGCCAGCCGGGCAGAGGGATCGCGAAACGGCCAAGGCCGATGAAATAGCCGGTGCTGCGGAAGGTAAGGGTGCGGTCCTCGACACTCGCTTTGAGGCGCATGGAGACGCCGCAGCCGACATGCTCTTCGAGTCCGGTCGGCCCGGCGAACATCTTGGTCGAATGGATGACCTGCGGAAGGCCGTGCTTGCACGCATAGAGACGTGTCCAAACTTGACCACCGCTTCTGGCATCTTCGGTGACGGTGACCACGCTTGCCGCGCCCGCATAGGTCGCCCAAGGAAACGGTCCGCCGATGAGACGCGCGAGGTGAACCAGCACGCGCCCCAGAACGCTCAACCGCATCGCCGTGACGTGGCCGACATAGACGGCGGTGTCGCCCGATGCGACGCGCTTGGAGAAACGCGCGCGCACTTTCGGCGGCAGTGCATTCCATTCCGTGTCGCTAAGGAGTTTGCGAAATCGCAGATCGCCGATAGGGGCCGCGTCGTGGGAGAGGTCTTCGAGAATATTCAGCGCCTGTCCCATCTTCGCCTCTTAATGGGTGCGTTTGCCGGGAAGAAGTTTGAGGATCCTGTTGCCGAGCCTGAACAACGTCGCGAGCTTGGACTTCGGAATGGCTTCCATCTGGTCGTACCAGCCTGCCATGCCGGCGGTGAATTCGAGCATGTCGGCGAGACGCTTGCGCGCGATGGCGCTGGTTTTGGGATCGCTTTCAGCAGCAGCGACACACGCTTTCAATGCCGCCACTGCAGGATCGATCTCGCGTTCCTTGCGGCCGGAGGCGATGCGCCGCGCGATCTCCCACAAATCCGTCTCGGCTTCGAACTGATCGCGGCGGTCGCCGATCATGGGCACGCGGCGGATCAGATTCCATGCGAGCAGTTCGCGGATCGAAGTCGAGACGTTCGACCGCGCCATGCCGAGCGCTTCGGCGATCTCCTCTGCCGTCAACGGACGCTCGGAGAGATAAAGCAGGGCGTGAATCTGTCCGATCGAGCGGTTGACGCCCCATTGGCCGCCCATGTCACCCCATTGGGCGACAAAGCGCTCCACGGCGCGCGGTAAGTCTGTGTCAGATATTTCTGTCACGACAGAAATATCTGACACGGTTGAACAGAAATCAAGCTGCGGCTTGTCGCACCACTGGCCGCTGAAGCCTTACGGCTTCTTCGGCTCGGCTGCGGCGGGTGCTGGCGCGGCGGCGTCCGGCTTGGCCGGTGCGGCGGCAGGCGCCATCGAATCCGCGTGCATGCCGAGATGTTCGTGCATCCAGCCCGGGCCCGCGCCGCCCATGCCCGGACAGACGAAGACGCAGACGAGGGACAGCACAGCGATGATCCAGAGCCACCAGCCCAAAATCGTGCCGACGAGCTTTACGATGCCGTCGGCTCTGCTTGCCGCGAACAGAACGAAAAAGCCGATAACCGCGGCCACGGTCGCATGCAGCGCCGCATGCGCGAGCATTTCCATATGCATATTGAGCCCCCTCAAAATGATGCCTGAGCCCCAGCCAGGCGCGGGAACTCTACCACAATTGGAGGCAATGGCGGAGAGGGGAGGCTTTCAGGGGCCTTCGACCTTGAAACCCTTGGCGCGGAGTAGGGCGGGGACGCCACGCGGACCGGCGAGGTGCCCGGCGCCGACGGTGATGAAATAGATCTTCGGTTCGTCGAGCAGCGACGAGATCTTTGTCACCCACGCGGCGTTGCGATCGTCGAACAACGCTTTTTGCGCGTCAGGGTATTTCTCGAAATCTTTCTTCGTCAGTGCGGCGAGCCTGTCCACGCGGCCGTGCATCCACGCGTCAAGCAGCGGGCCGATCTGATCGTCGGCCGATCCGGCGGAGGCGGAGGTTTTCAGATTGGCCTCGAACGCCTGAAGTTCCGCCTTCGGGTCGGACGGTGCGAGCAACGCCATCTGCTGCTCGATGGTCTCAAGGCCGATGACCGGTTTGCCGCCGGTGTTGGACGAGATCTGAATATCCGGACCCGACGTGGCGTGGTTCTCCTTCGTCATGCCCATTACTTCGATCGTCAGCTCCGCGAGCCACGGGCGCATGCGGTCTACAGCGTCGGGCGCGAGCGCGAGCCGGGTAACGTCGGCGTCGAGCTCTTTCTTCGCTTCGGGCGAGAGCATGTCGTGCAGGTGCTGTCCTTCGGGCAGCATGCCGCGCGCCAGGATGTATTGCCCCATGCGCTCCTGAAATTTGTCGTCCATCGCGAGTTCGAACACGAGCGTGTCCGACTTCGCCATCGCCGCGTCGATCTCCTTGGTGTGCCAGTCGACGTTGGACGGAAGCAGGTGCATCGAACCGAACAGATACGCGGTGCCTTTCGGCCCATGCACCGTCCACATCGCCGGATGCGCGGGCATCTTCGCATAGACGGTTTCCGCCCGCGCGGCACAGGTCAGCGCGAGGAATGCGAAGAACGCCGCGAACGCTTTACCCATCTGGACCTAACGGTATCCGAACGGCGGGTTCTTCTTGGACAGGTCGCGATAACGGTCGCGCAGTTCGGTCTGGCGCGAGGTCATCGGCATCCGCTGGCCCTTGATGAACACCGCGGTCGGCGCGCTGGTGACGTCGAGCGGATCGCCGTCCCAGATCACGACGTCGGCGTCCTTGCCGGTCTCGAGCGTGCCGTACGAGGCATCAATGCCCCACACCTGCGCCGGGTTCTTGGTGATCGCGGCGAGCGCGTGATCCCACTTCATGCCGTTGGCGACGGCGTTGCCCGCGATCTGCGTGATCGTGCGCGCGTAATGCGCTGTGCCCCCTTGCGGCTGGAACACGACCATCACACCGGCGGCATCGAGACGCGCCGCGTTCTTCAGCGTGCCGCCGAGGCCAGTGAAGCTTGCGGGAAGGTTCTGCTCGCTGTCGACAATCACCGGCACATGCGCAGCGGCGAGTTCACCCGCTACTTCCCACGCTTCCTGGCCGCCAAGCACGATCAGCTTCAACTTGTTCGTCTGGCAATAGTGCAGCACTGCGCGGATATCCGCGGCGCCGTTGACGTTCACGATCAGCGGTTCGCGTCCGTGGATCACGGGCTCGAGTGCGTCGAGGTCGATACGGTTGGTGCGCTGATCGCGCGCGCCGCCGGGGCGGTGATACCCCGCGCGGTCCACCCAATATTCGCGGGCGTCGTCGAGCGTCTCGCGCAGCTGCGCCCACAGCATCGGGCGGCTGTCGCCATTGCCGGTAGAGATGTCTACCAGCATTCCGGCTTTGGACTTGTCGAGAAGATTTCCGGTGCCGAGATTGATCACAGCTGACTGGCCGCGGAACAGGCCGTTGCCCGTCGACGGCGTCGTCAGCGAACGCGTCACGCCCGCGATACGCGCGACGGGAATGAGCGTCGAACTCGGATTGATCGCATCCGACACGTCGAACGCGGCGGAAGCGGTCTTCTCATACGCTTTCGGACCCGCCGTGTATCCGTCGGCATCGAGCTTGCTGTAGTCGAGACCGGGACCGGAGTCGTTCGTCTCGGCAACGAGATCGATTTCGTTGATGCCAAGCTGCGTCGCCGACACCATCAAACCGGGCGTGACTGGTTTGCCATGCGCGTCGATGACCTTGGCGCCGGGTGGTGCCGGGAGGTTTGCGCCAACCATCGTGACTTTGCCGTTCTGAATTAGCACGTCTCCGTCGGCGAGCGTGCCGGCGTTGCCCACAGTGTAGATGTGGCCGTGTTTGATCAGGGTGACCGAGTCGTTCTGGTGAACGAGAACGGCGGCACCCTTGAGGTCAAGATTCAACGGCTTGGTCGTGGGTTGCGCGAACGCTGTCGAGCAGGCGAGGGCGGCGAGGAGCACG
>Ga0207639_10002789_pt1 | contig 11724 bp, 9 predicted proteins | sample KBSCornC32_FD_184299 | JGI IMG/M metagenome (GOLD analysis project Ga0207639, IMG submission 184299) | Corn rhizosphere microbial communities from Kellogg Biological Station, Michigan, USA - KBS Corn C3-2 (SPAdes) (version 2) | ecosystem: Host-associated > Plants > Roots > Rhizosphere > Soil ...
GGCTATCGTCCGTCGTGCTGGCAAGGACACCCCGTCCAGAAGCCCCGGCGCCCGGGACGCGTGAGCGTCTCTTATTATTCCTGAGACGCCCATGCGTCCCGGGCCCGCCACCGTGTTCGTGGCAAGGGACAAGGCCAAAGCCGAGGATGATCCGGGTCGCGTCGGAGGCAGGCATTCGCCTGCACTGACCTCGAGACGTGGAGACGTAGGTGCTCAATCAGCAGCGCATAGTTTGCGGCGTACCCCCACCCCATCCCTCCCCGCAAGGGGGAGGGAGGATGTGTGGCACGGCCTTGCCCCATCGTCTCCTTCCCCCTTGTGCGGGCTTCGAGGCGGCGGCGCAGCCGACAAATCGGTCCGGTGGACCGATTTAAGCCGAGAAGGCCATGAGAGCTATGCTCGAATGGCTCGGGGTCAGGGGTGGGGGCGCCACAGACACAAATGTCGGGTCAGACGCCGGGATGTGCAGTGCAGTTGCGTTACCTGACGGCCACAGAGCCTGTGGCTCACCCCCCACCCATCCTCCCCCGCAAGGGGGGAGGTGCTGGGTAGTGCTCGGTGCGAAAGCCGTGCGCCAAACTCAGAGGAGGCACCCTCCCCCCTGCGGGGAGGGTTGGGGAGGGGGTGGGCGCGGGGAAGGTTAGGGAGGGGGTGGGCCACCGGCGCGGCCGCCCTATCGCCCTCATGGTGAGCCTGTCGAACCACGAGGGCGCCTCACGGTGCTCGCAGCCCATGGTTCGACAAGCTCACCATGAGGCAGAGGATGGGAGGTTGCCGCAAATACGGATTCCGCCGGTTCGCCCCACCTCCCCCGCCGTCCACAGCCCTTGTTCACCGCGCCTTTGCCATAGCCCGCGCCGCTGACTATATTTGCCACAATCGCCCCATAAGCCGCCGCGCGTGAGTGGCGGGCAGTCGCGGGAGAGGCAGATGAACTGGATCAACAACGTCGTCCGGCCACGCATCCGGTCGATCCTGGGCAACAAGCGCGAGACGCCCGAAAACCTCTGGGTCAAGGACCCCGAGTCCGGCGAGATGGTGTTCTATCGCGACCTCGAGGCGAACCAGTGGGTGGTGCCCAATTCCGGCTACCACATGAAAATCAAGGGCACCGACCGGCTGCAGACGTTTTTCGACGGCGGCAAGTACGAGACGGTGCCCCTCCCCTCCGTCGGCACCGATCCGCTCAAATTCCGCGACCAGAAGCGCTATGTCGACCGGCTGCGCGACGCCCGCGCCAAGACTGGCATGGACGACGCGGTGATCGTCGCCGTCGGCAAGCTTTTCGGCCTCGACGTGACGGCGGCGGTGCAGGATTTCGACTTCATCGGCGGCTCGCTCGGCATGGCGGTAGGCTCGGCCATCGTCACCGGGCTCGATACGGCGGCGCGCCGCAAGACGCCGTTCGTGCTGTTTTCCGCTTCGGGCGGCGCCCGCATGCAGGAAGGCATTTTGTCGCTCATGCAGATGCCGCGCACGACGGTTGCCGTGGCGCGGCTCCGTGAGGCCGGGCTGCCGTTCATCGTGGTCTTCACCAACCCGACGACCGGCGGCGTCACCGCCTCCTACGCCATGCTGGGCGACGTCCATCTCGCTGAGCCGGGCGCGCTCATCTGCTTTGCGGGTCCCCGGGTCATCGAGCAGACGATCCGCGAAAAGCTGCCAAAGGGTTTTCAGCGCTCCGAGTATCTTTACGCGCACGGCATGGTCGACATGGTGGTGCATCGGCACAACCTCCGCTCGACCATCGGTTCGCTGGTCTCAATCCTGACCCGGGCCCCTGCGCCGGCCGACCTCACGGCGCTCATCCCTGCCTCGACTCTCCCGGTGCGCGACATCGCGATCGCCGCCGAGGGCGACGACGACCTCGTCACCGCGCCCCCGGCCGCCGCGCACGCCGAATAGCCCTTCCCAACCGGCGCGCCTTGTGTGACAAGGCGGCCGCGAAGGTCTGCCGAGGGGCGTTGAGTCCACCCCTCGCCGGTCCATCGATGCCTCCCGCCCGGGGAGGGCGGAAGGCGGTTTCTACGTGTCGCGCACCGACCAGATTCTGCAGCGCCTCCTGGCGCTGCACCCAAAACTCATCGACCTCAGCCTCGATCGCATCAACCGCCTGCTCGACGAGATGGGCCGGCCGCAGGATCGCCTGCCCCCGGTGATCCACGTCGCCGGCACCAACGGCAAGGGCTCGACGGTTGCCTACCTCCGCGCCTTCCTCGAGGCGGCGGGCAAACGCGTCCACGTCTACACCTCGCCACAGCTCGTGCATTTCCGCGAACGTATACGGCTCGACGGCAAGCTGGTGACGGCCCGTGAGCTCAATGCTGCGCTCGAATATTGCGAGGCGGTCAATGCCGGCATCCCCATCACCTATTTCGAGATCACTACGGCTGCGGCACTGAAACTCTTCGCCGATGTGCCGGCGGATTTCCTGCTGCTCGAAGTAGGGCTCGGCGGACGGTACGACGCGACCAACGTCGTCGACCATCCGCTCGGGGCGGTGATCACGCCGGTTTCGATCGACCACGTCGAGTACCTCGGCGACACGGTGCGGCAGATAGCCTGGGAGAAGGCCGGCATCATCAAGAAGGGCTCGCCCCTGGTGGTGGGCCGGCAGAGCGATGAGGGGCTCGCCTCCATCGTGGCGGAAGCCCGAAAGCTCAAAGTTATCCCCGTGGTGGCCGGGCAGGACTACGATGCCCACATGCAGAACGGACGTATGGCCTACCAGGACGAGAACGGTCTCCTTGATCTGCCCCCACCGGCGCTGAGAGGACCGCACCAGATCGACAATGCGGGCCTCGCCATCGCGGCCGCGCGGCATTTCGGCCTGCCCGTCACCGACAGGGACATCGCCGAGGGGCTGCGCAAGGTCGTCTGGCCGGCGCGCCTCCAGCCGCTCAAGGGGAAGCTCTCGGACCTCCTGCCCAAGACCCACGAGCTCTGGCTCGATGGCGGGCACAACGAGGCGGGCGGCGGGGTGCTGGCGGCAGCGCTGCGCGAGATGAACGCCGCCCGCCCGCGGCCGCTGGTCCTGATCATGGGCACTTTCGCCAACAAGGACGCCAAGGGCTTCCTTGCGCATTTCGACCACGAGCCGGTAGCGGTGCTGACGGTCAAGATCGCCGGCGAGCGCGCCTCCTGGACGGCGCGGGCGCTGGCCGATCTGGCAACCTCGCTCGGCCTCAAGGCACGGCCGATGCGCTCGATCGAGGCGGCGCTCCGCGCGGCAGCCGAGATTCCGGACGCGCGGGTGGTGATCTGCGGCTCGCTCCACCTTGCGGGCGAGGTGCTCGCCAAGAACGGTACGCCGCCCGACTGACCGGGCCGCTACTTGACCGGCCGCTTCTCCAGCTTTCGGGCCAGCGTGCGGCGATGCATGCCGAGACGCCGCGCGGTCTCGGAGATGTTGAAATCGGTCTCGACCAGCGTCTCGTGGATGCGCTCCCACTCCAGCGTCTTGATGCTTGTATGCCGTTCGGTCATGGCGACGTTCGGGTTTCCTTCGGCGCGCTCGAAGGCCGCCTCGATGTCGTCGGTGTTGGCGGGTTTTGCGAGGTAGTGGCAGGCCCCGAGCTTTATCGCCTCCACCGCCGTCGCGATCGAGGCGAAGCCGGTGAGCACGACGATGCGCATCGCCGCATCGCGGGCGTGGAGCTTTTCCACCACCGCGAGGCCGGAGGCGCCAGCGAGCTTGAGGTCGACCACGGCGTAGCCGGGGGTGCGATTGGCGATGAGGGGATCCACCTCATCCACGGTGGCGGCGTGCAGCACTTCATAGCCGCGGCGCTCGAGCGAGCGGGTGAGGGTCTTGGCAAAGCTCGCATCGTCCTCGACCAGAAGGAGGAGGCGTCGGTCAGGCATGGCGCCGCTCCCCAATGCTGAGCGCGGCCAACGGCAGCTCGATGGTGACCAGCGCGCCACGCGTCGAGCGGTTCTCGGCCGCGACGGTGCCGCCGAGCTTGCGGATGACGTTGACCACGAGGAAAAGCCCAAGCCCGCCGCCTGGCCGACCCTTGCTGGAATTGTACGGCTTGCCGAACTGCTCGAGCACATCGGGCGCGAAACCGGGACCGGCATCGGCGACGCGGATCGCCAGCCGGTCGACGCGCCGCTCGGCGATGAAGCTGACCCAGCCGGGCGAGACCTCGAAGGCGTTGTCGAGCACGTTGAAGAGAATCTGCTTCAGCGCCGTGTCGGAGACGATCTCGAGGTCATCGCCGAAGACGTTCTCGTACCGGAGGCCGGCCGTCGGGTGCCGGAGGCGCCAGCCGGCGGCGAGGCCATCGAGGAAGGCGTTGACCGTGGTTACGGCGGGCGCCTCGCCACGTGCCTCGCCGGCCGAGAGCAGAATGTCGGAGACGATCGACTTACAGCGGTCGACCGCCGCCTGCATCTCCTCGATCTCCTGCAGCATGTCGGGGTCGCCGCGGAGGGCCGGCATGCGCCGCCAGTCGCCGAGGATTACCGCGAGCGAGGAAAGCGGCGTGCCGAGTTCATGCGCGGCGCCGGACGCCAGAAGCCCCATGCGCACGATGTGGTCCTCCTCGGCAGCGCGCTGGCGGAGCGTCGCGAGCCGCTGCTCGTGTTCGCGGAGATTGTGGTTGATGCGGGTGACGAAGACGACGAGCAGCGCCGCATCGAGGACGAAGCAGACCAGAAGGCCGATGAGATGAAGCCGGAAGAGGTCGGGCGTGCTCTCGGGCGGGATGACCAGCGGCTGGTTGAAGAACAGCAGGGTGACGAAGGCCGCCGAAGCGAGCAGCGCGACAGCCCAGCTCGAGCTGGTGCGGAGCAGCACGGCCGCCAGCGTCACCTGGAGGATATAGAGGAAGGCGAAGGGATTGGTGGCGCCGCCGCTGAGATAGAGCTGGGCCGAAAGCGCCAGCACGTCGAGGATCAGGGCGAGGAAGAGTTCGCGATCCCCCACCTCCCGCGCGCGGCGCAGCCAGACGAGGCTCGCGAGGTTGAGGACGACCAGCGCGGCGAGTACCAGAGCCATGGCCTCGATCGGCAATGTCACGTGCAGCCACAGTGCGACGAAAGCGATCGTCGCGATCTGCCCGGCGACGGCGATCCAGCGCAACTGGATGAGGAGGATCAGGTTCTTGCGGCTGGTGGCATCGGCTGCCGACGCAGGCCGCTCGCCGTTGCGGAGAGCGGCCGGAAGCGCGACTGTCGGCGTCGCCTCGACGGTTGCAGCAGGCGCTTTGCGCTCGGGCATGGTTTGGGGTTCGTGCATCTCGACCGCCTCCATCGGGCGGCGCTGGTGATGAGGACGGGGTCAGCGCTCGAGCGGAGTGCCGGAACGCCACTCTGTGCGCAGCGCGAAGATCGTGCCGCCGGCCAGCATAGCGGCGAGCGCGAACCAGGTCAGCGCGTAAATCAGATGGCTGTTCGGCAGATCGATGACGGTGAGCCCGCCGACCGGCAGACCGCCTGCGTTGGGGGTAGCCTCGGCATCGACGAAATAGGGCGCGGCGCTGGAGAGGCCATCAGCAACAGCGATCGCGGCCACATCACGCGAATACCAGCGCTGGTGCGCCGGGTCGTTGGCGCGGAGGAAGCCGCCACCGGGCTCGCTCATCCTGAGGAGTCCAGAGAAGCTGATCTCGCCCTTGGGCGGGGCGAAGGAAGCGGCATCGCTGCGGCGATCTTCCGGCACGAAGCCGCGGTTGACGAGGAGGTCGAAGCCGCGATCGGTTTCGAGCGGCGTCATCACCCAAAAGCCGGGCCCGCGCTCGGTCACCGCCTGGACCAGCACATCGGCATCCGGCTTGTAGCGGCCGGTCGCCGCGACGTGGCGGTACTCGTCCGCATCGGCCGTCAATGCCGGCCATGCGCCGGGCCCGGGCGCTGCGATGGCTGCGGCGTGTACGCGACTGTTGACCGCATCGATGAGGCGCAGCTTCCAGCCGAGCCGTTCGATCTGCCAGATGCCAAGCCCGGTCAGCAGCACAACGCCGAGCGCAGAAAGCCCCACCGTCAGCGCGAGCTGCGGCCGGATGAGTCGACCGTGCATGGCGTCGGCGAGAGTCACGGCATCTGCCGCATCTGCTCGACCGACATCGGCATCATGTTGTTGTTAAGGTGGTACATCACCCAGAGCGACCCCACGAGCGCGATGACCAGGACGATCAGGGTGAAAATCAGCGCCATGATCATCCAGCCACCCTCGGCCTTGGGGGTCATGTGCAGGAAATAGACCATATGCACGACGATCTGCGCGCCGGCGAACGCCATGATGATCAGCGCGGTGATGAGCTTGTCGGGGATGACGCCGCTCATCACGAGGTAAAATGGGATGGCGGTGAGGATAACCGCGAGGACGAACCCGGTGAGATATCCCCTGAGGGTGACGTGAAGCTCACCCTCGGGATCGTGCCCGGGCTGGGCCGGCGACACAGGGCCGTGCGCGGTGGGGTCGGTGGTCATCGCAGCATTCCCATCAGATAGACAAAGGTAAAGACGCCGATCCAGATCACATCGAGGAAGTGCCAGAACATCGAGAGGCACATGAGGCGCCGCTGGTTGGCGGAAGTCAGCCCGAAGCGGGCGACCTGCACCATCAGCGTCACCATCCAAATGAGGCCGAAGGTCACGTGAAGACCGTGCGTTCCGACCAGCGTGAAGAACGACGACAGGAACGCACTCCGTTGTGGCCCTGCCCCCTCGGCGATCATGTGCGCGAACTCGTTGAGCTCGATCGCCAGAAAGCAGAGGCCGAAGAACGCCGTGACGAGAAGCCAGAGCTGCGTGCGCGCGACGAGCTTTCGCTGCATGGCGAGCACCGCAAAGCCATAGGTGATCGACGAGAAGAGCAGCGCCGCCGTGTTTACGGCGACGACCGGCAGCTCGAACAGGTCCTTGGGTCCCGGGCCCGCTGCGTAGTTGCCGCCGAGCACGCCGAACGTCGCGAACAGCATCGCGAAGATCAGGCAGTCGCTCATCAGGTACATCCAGAAGCCGAGCATCGTGCTCGAGCCTTCCGGATGCGGGTGCTCATCGAGCTCGTAGAAGACCGGTCCTGCCGGAGTGGGTGCGGCCGTCGCGGCTGCTGCCGGCGGTGTCCGGCGGGTGCTGGTGCGCTTCGCCATCGCTCAGCCCCCCGTCGCCAAGGCGGCAGTGCGCGCGTCTTCGGTATGCGCCACTTCCTCGGCGGGAATGTCGAAGTCGCGCTTGTAGTTGAACGTGTGGGCGATGGCGACGACGAGCAGCGCCGCAAAGCTCAGCACCGCGAGCCACCACATGTACCAGATCATGGCGACGCCGAAGGCGGTGGCGCAGCCGGCGAGGATGATGCCGCTGCCGGTATTCGACGGCATGTGGATGGGCCTGAAGCCGGTGAGCGGGCGTGTGTGGCCGCGCGCCTTCATGTCCCACCAGGCGTCGCGTTCATGGACGATGGGCGTGAAGGCGAAGTTATACTCGGGCGGCGGCGAAGAGGTCGACCATTCGAGCGTGCGGCCGTTCCAGGGGTCGCCCGTCGTATCGCGCAGCTTTTCGCGATTGAGGATGCTGACGGCGAACTGGACCAACGTCGCGAGGATGCCAACGGCGATCAATGCGGCGCCGACGCCGGCGATGACGAACCAGATCTGGAGAGATGGATCGTCGAACACCCGCAGACGCCGCGTCACGCCCATGAGGCCGAGCACGTAGAGCGGCATGAAGGCGAGGTAGAAGCCGACGACCCAGAACCAGAACGAAATCTTGCCCCAGAAGGGATCGAGCCGGAACCCGAAGGCCTTGGGGAACCAGTAGTTGATCCCGGCGAACATGCCGAACAGCACCCCGCCGATGATCACGTTGTGGAAATGGGCGACGAGGAAGAGCGAGTTGTGCAGCACGAAATCGGCGGGCGGCACGGCAAGCAGCACGCCGGTCATGCCGCCGATGATGAAGGTGATCATGAACGCCACCGTCCACATCATCGGCAACTCGAAGCGGATGCGGCCGCGGAACATCGTGAAGAGCCAGTTGAAGATCTTCGCCCCCGTCGGGATCGAGATGATCATCGTGGTGATGCCGAAGAACGAATTGACGCTCGCCCCCGACCCCATGGTGAAGAAGTGGTGGAGCCAGACGAGGTAGGACAAGATGGTGATCACGAGGGTCGCGTAGACCATCGAGGTGTAGCCGAAGAGACGTTTTCCCGTGAACGTCGGCACGACCTCCGAGTAGATGCCGAAGGCCGGCAGGATCAGGATGTAGACCTCGGGGTGCCCCCAGATCCAGATGAGGTTGATGTACATCATCGGGTTGCCGCCGAGGCCGTTGGTGAAGAAGTTGGTGCCGACGTAGCGGTCGAGCATCAACAGCGTCAGCACGGCGGTCAGCACCGGGAAGGCGGCGACGATCAGGATGTTGGTGCAGAGGGCGGTCCAGGTGAAGACCGGCATCTTCATCAGCGCCATGCCGGGTGCCCGCATCTTGATGATCGTGGCGATGAGGTTGATGCCCGAGAGTGTCGTGCCGACGCCGGCGACCTGCAGCGCCCAAATGTAATAGTCGACCCCGGGATCGGGGCTATAGACCTTGTCGGAGAGCGGCGGATAGGCGAGCCAGCCGGTGCGGGCGAACTCGCCGACGAAGAGGCTCATCATGACGATGACGGCGCCGCCGACCGTCATCCAGAAGCTGAAGTTATTGAGGAAGGGGAACGAGACGTCGCGCGCCCCGATCTGCAGCGGCACGACGAAGTTCATCAGCCCCGTGACGAACGGCATCGCCACGAAGAAGATCATGATCACGCCGTGGGCGGTGAAAACCTGGTCGTAGTGGTGGGCCGGAAGGTATCCTTCCGAACCGCCAAACGCCATCGCCTGCTGGAGGCGCATCAGGATGGCATCGGAGAAGCCGCGGAGCAGCATCACCAGCCCGAGGATCATGTACATGATGCCGATGCGCTTATGGTCGACGGTGGTGAACCACTCCTTCCAGAGATAGCCCCAGAGCTTGAACCAGGTGAGCGCCCCGACGACGACGATGCCGCCGGCGGCAACGACGACGAAAGTCCACACCACGATCGGCTCGTCGAGCGGCAGCTCGTTGAGGGTCAGCCGGCCGAAGATGAAGCTCAGGATGGAAGAGATGGGGGGCATCGGCGCGCCTCAGGACTGGGGGAAGGATGGGCCGTCGGCGGCCGCGGCTACGATGGGGTGGTCGGCCTCGCCCGGCCGCTTGAGCCCGGCGCCGACGAGCGGCGCCATATCGGCCGGCACGGGAATCGACTTGCCGCCGACGCCGTAGCCGCCATCGGCATCGGTGCAAAGCGTGGCAACGGCCAGCCTCGTCGGCAGCGGGCCGGCCGTCGTCGTAGCGAGGCGCGCGTCTCCCACGTCGGCGACATTGCGGGCGCCGGCAAGGCCCATGCCGCCATGCGCGTCGATCGCCGCCATGTCGCTCTGGCACATCTTGCTGGCTTCGACGCACATGTTGAGGATGGCGCCATAGAGCTTGGGGTCGACACTCGCGTAGCGCTTGACCGGCTCGTTCTCGCTCGGCCGTTCGAGCGCGGTATAGGTCGGGCGGTCGAGGCTCTGCCCGGCGGCCTTGGCGTCGGCGATCCACTTGTCGAAATCGGCCGGTGCGAGGCCCTTGAAGGTGAAATGCATGCCGGAGAATCCCGCCCCGCTGTAGTTGGCGGAGATGCCGCGGTAGTCGCCCGGCGCATTGATCACGGCGTGAAGCTTCGTCTCCATGCCGGGCATGGCGTAGATCATCCCGGCAAGCGCCGGCACGTAGAAGGCATTCATCACCGAGGACGCGGTGAGCTTGAAATCGATCGGGCGGTCGACAGGCGCCGCCAGCTCGTTGACGGTCGCAACGCCGTATTGCGGGTAGATGAAGAGCCACTTCCAATCGAGCGCCACCGCCTCGACCTCGAGCGGCTGCACGTCGGCAGCTATCGCCTTGCCGTCGGCGATGCGCCCGAGGTTCCGATAGGGGTCGAGGAGGTGCGTGCCGAGCCAGGTCAGCGCGCCGAGGCAAACGATGATGAGAAGCGGCGCCGCCCAGATGGCAAACTCGAGATGCGTCGAATGATCCCAATCGGGTTCGTAGCGCGCCTCCTTGTTGCCAGCCCGGTAGCGCCAGGCGAACCAGATGATGAGCGCCATCACCGGCACTATGATGAGGAGCATCAGGAACGTCGACTGGACGAGGAGATCGCGCTGCTGGGCCGCAACATCGCCCGAGGGGCTGAGCACCACGGCATTGCACCCGCCCAGGGCCAGGGCGAGAGGCAAAAGACACAGGAGGCGCAGGCGACGGATCACAGGAGGCTCCAGCATGAGCATCGGATGGTCTCCTCGCTAGTTATCCCCTCACGGCGGCGATATTGGACAATTTGTCCAATGCCTGATGGTTGCCAACTGGATCAGTAGAGCGGCTACCGCTACACTACACCGCAATGGAGTGAATGCCATGGCAGCCCAATCGGCTTCCTCCCCGACCAATCCGGAGATGCATGTCCCCTATCGCGATGTCGAAGGGCACGCCATCTCCCCCGGCGAAATCGCGATCGGCGTCATCATCGGCCGAACGTCGGAGTTTTTCGACTTCTTCGTTTACGCCATCGCCTCGGTGGTGGTGTTCCCGAAGCTCGTCTTCTCCAACATCGATCCGCTGACCGGGACGCTCTATTCGTTCGCTATCTTCGCGCTGGCGTTCGTGGCGCGGCCGATCGGATCGCTTATCTTCATGGCGGTCGACCGGCGGTTCGGCAAAGGGGCCAAGCTCACCGTCGCCATTTTCGTCCTTGGCAGCTCGACGGTGGCGATCGCGTTCCTGCCCGGCTACAACGACATCGGCTGGCTCGCCTGGGTGCTGCTGGCGGTGCTCCGCGTAATGCAAGGGTTGACGCTGGGTGGGGTGTGGGACGGCCTGCCATCGCTCCTCGCCCTCCACGCGCCACGCGACCGGCGCGGCTGGTACGCGATGATCCCGCAGCTCGGCGCGCCATTCGGGCTGATCGTCGCGAGCGCGCTCTTCGCTTTCTTCGCCTCCAACCTCTCGGCCGACGACTTCCTCGACTGGGGCTGGCGCTACCCCTTCTTCGTGGCGTTCGCCATCAACGTCGTCGCCCTCTTCGCGCGACTGCGCATCGTGGTGACGCCGGCCTATGAGCAATCGTTCCGGGCGCGGGACCTCGAAGCTGCGCCGGTCATCGAGACCATCCGCCAGCAGGGCCGCCAGATCGTCATCGGAGCGTTTGCGCCGCTCGCGAGCTTTGCGCTGTTCCACATGGTGACGGTGTTTCCGCTGTCGTGGATTTTCCTCTTCACGCGGCAGGCGCCGACCCGCTTCCTCATCATCGAGATCATCGGCGCGACGTTCGGGGTGGTGGCGATCGCGGCGTCTGGCATCATCGCGGACCGCTACGGGCGCCGGTCGCTGCTCGCTGCGACGGCTGTCGCCATCGCGGCGTTTTCGGGCTTTGCGCCGCAACTGCTCGATGGCGGCGACGTCGGCGAGACGACTTACATGATCCTCGGCTTCATCATCCTCGGTCTGTCGTTCGGACAATCCTCGGGCGCGGTGGCCGGCGCCTTCTCGCCGAAATACCGCTACACCGCTTCGGCGATTACCTCGGACCTGGCGTGGATGTTCGGTGCCGGCTTCGCGCCGCTCGTCGCGCTCGTGCTCGCCAGCCATTTCGGGCTGCCGTTTGCGGGTGCCTATCTGCTGTCGGGCGCGGTCTGCACCCTCGCGGCACTTGCG
>Ga0207639_10002790_pt1 | contig 11724 bp, 10 predicted proteins | sample KBSCornC32_FD_184299 | JGI IMG/M metagenome (GOLD analysis project Ga0207639, IMG submission 184299) | Corn rhizosphere microbial communities from Kellogg Biological Station, Michigan, USA - KBS Corn C3-2 (SPAdes) (version 2) | ecosystem: Host-associated > Plants > Roots > Rhizosphere > Soil ...
ATGGATATACTCGAGCGCTTCAGAGACTTCAGTGGCGATGCGGATGGCGCGATCCTGGGGCATGCGGCCTTCAGCGAGGATCTCGCGCAGCAGCCTGCCATCGCACCACTCCATCACCATGTAGATGCGTGACCGCTTTTCGCCACCGAAAACGCGCATCACCATAGGGTGATTGAGCTTTTCGCCTATTTCCGATTCGCGCTTGAAACGATCGAAAAGAATCGGATCGGCCTCCATATCAGGGTGCGGAACCTTCAGCGCGACCAAACGGTTGTCCCGGGTATCCACGGCGCGAAAGATCGTAGCCATGCCGCTGCGTGCGATGGGCGCCTCGATGCGGTAGGAATCGATTGTCGAGCCGGTCTCGATGGTATCGAGGATGCCCATGGGGCAGAGTGCTCCAGTGCTTGTGATTCTTCTACTGTATCGAGAATAAGGGCCGTAACTCTAAGGATTTCGTAAGAGTTCACCGGTGAGGTTCAAGAGGGAAGGCGGTAGGGACGGCCGCGATACATGCCCACCTGCTCCACCGAACGCACGCGGATGACCTGCGCGGTGGTATTGTCATTGCCATCGATCTCAACGGCGCGCGCGACCAGCTCCTGAGCAATTTCGTCGGGAGGCTTGTTCTGAGTAACGATGGAAGCCATGATCTCCGTCGGCATTTCGTCGTGGAGCCCATCGGAGCAGAGCACAAGCACGTCTCCGGGCTGAAGAGTGAGCGCGGTGGTGTCGGGCGAAACGAACATCTCGGGTCCGAGCGAACGAATCAGCACGTGTCGCGACTCGGATGTGGCGATATCGCCGGCGGAGATGACGCCCATTTTTCTTTGTTCGTTGACCCAGGTATGATCCTGCGTGATCTGCTTGGCGACGCCTTTGCGTACCAGGTAACAGCGCGAATCGCCGACGTGCGAGATGATGGCTTGATCGTGACGGAGGGCACACGCTACTGCCGTGGTCGCCATCTTCTTTCCTCGAAACTCGGGCGCGAGAGTGCAGTCGTGAACCGCGGCATTAGCAAATTGAACAAGACGCGGCAATAGGCTGATAAGCATCGCGCCGCCTTGTGCCTTTTCAAATTCCTGCACCAGGACCGAGACGGCCTTGGAAGACGCTATTTCGCCGAGATCGAGACCTCCGACGCCATCCGCAACGACAAAGAGATATCCATGGGACCGCGCCTGGTGGCGCGAATTCGGGATGAAGCACCCCATGGCGTCTTCATTGTTCTTGCGCGTCTTGCCGGGATCGGTAGCCTGGCCAAACACCACATCCAACATGGACCATTCGCCTCATCGTGGTCCCCTGAGGGTCCCTGTTCGCAGAGCGGCTCAAAATTTATTTCGCGCAGCTACAACGAAGATGCTGCTGAAATAACAGTTTGCAAAAAACCACTGGGTGGGTTCGATCCGCGGCTTGGAGTTTTTGCCGGGAAGGAATGCCACCCAGAGTTCAGGTTTGCGAACGATCTGCGTCTAGCCTTTGACTTCGACCAGTACCGCTTTGCCCTTCGCTTTCGATGTTCGCAGGAAATATACCGCGCCGTAGAGGCCCCAGACGCCCGAGATGCCGAGTGCCGTGAGCGGTTCCATCTTGGTGCCGAGGTTAAAGAATGGTCCCAGTACGTAGACGGCCATGCAGCACAGGTTGGCCAACAATCCCAGGCCAGGAATGAGTGTGTGTTTCACGAAGCTGTGATCAGGCCTCTTGTGGAACGCCACGATGCACAGAAAGCAGCTTAGGGCATAGAGGATGAATGTGCCGAAGTTAGAGGTGAGGGTGATGGTCAGCAGGGAATTGGGAAGCGCCGCCATCCGCTCGTGCGAGGAATAGCCGAAGCTTGAAAAGATTCCATGTGGCAAGGCGGCGATAGTGGCATTACTAGGCGCGCTGCCATCGGCAAAAACCAGCGATACGGCAATCGTTCCCAGAACGGCAGAGATTGCCGCCAGGGTCCAGATGGCGCGACGCGGAGTGAGCGACTCGGCATGAAGCAGACCGAAGTGCTCCGGCGCTTCGTCGTCCTTGCCCATGGCATAGGTCACGCGAGCACCCGTGTTCATGCAGCTGAGCGTGGTGCCGATGAGAGCCAGGAACACCGTGATCGCTTCCGCAATCATGAAGTACTTGCCATGACCCTGGCCGAGCAGAGCATCGCCAACAATGATCATCATGTCGCCTATGGGCGCCGCCGAACCTGCTGCGCTCTGCATGGTATAGCCGGAATTCAGGAAGTAGTTTGCCGCAAAATATTCGATCAAATAACAGACCAGTCCCTGAATCAACAATGAAGCGATTACGGCAATGGGAATATGTTTGGTCGGGTTTTTCGCCTCGCCTCCCATGGCCGTTACAGATTCAAAACCAACGAGGATCAGGATGGCGACGGTCGCCTGGATGAATACCCAACTGAAATTGTGCGGCGACACGACCGACTTCGCGGTCGGATGGGTAAGCATGTTCCCGGTTGCGTCTTTTTCAGGGTAAGAAATCGTGAATGGCACCGGCTTTCCGGCATTGTCGAGCTGGGGCTGCGGAACGCCGCTGGCATCTCGGACGATGGATCCATCTTTGGCGGTTGCGAACTGATACGTGTAGGTAGCGAGAGACTGACCGTCGTAATTGAATGCCGGTGAGCCAGTTGGATGGTTGGCACGATAGCCAAGAGCCAGCACGCTGAAGACCAGCAATGCAGAGATCTGGATGACGTTGATAGCCAGGTTGACTGCCGTCGATGCACCGGCGCCCTTTTGGGCGATCCAGGCAACGAAGAACGAGAAGACGATGGCAACCATGGCCATGAAGACGGGGCCGGGATTGGATCCGCTGATGAAATTCGGGTAGAAGAACCCGACCACGTATCCGACGAAGATGCCGGTGGTCGCCACCATCACTCCTGGATAGACCCAGTAGTACAGGTGTGAGCCCCAGCCAACGATGAACTTTGCGATACGCGCATACTTGAAGGCTTTGTCCTTAGAGAGCAGAGCCTGCTCAGCGTAGTAATAGCTGGAGCCGGTTCCTGGATAAAGCTTGGAGATTTCCGCGTATGCTACTGCCGTGGCAAGACAGAGTCCGAGTGCCAGCAGAATGCCCCACCACATGGAAGGTGCAGTGGAGGGCTGCCCTGCCGTGCCGGTTGTCGCCTGAATGAAGAACGTGAGCCAAAGGAAGGCGCCCGGAGCAATCAGCGCCATTGCGTTGCTGGTCAACCCCGTAAGACCGAGAGTTGCCTGCATCTGAGGTGCTTTCTGATCTGTCATTTCGATTTCTCCTGGAAAACTGAGGTTTTGATGTCTGCTCCCGTCGATGATGCAGCGGGATTTTTTGGTCTCGTCCCACACTCTTTCGTGGGTACGAGGTGTCATGTTCTGAGTCAATGTGGATCCTACGCAGGCACCGATGAAGATGAAATGAAGATGCCTGCGGCCGGGGCATTCTGAGGCTGGTGGGCGCCCAGACGGAAGACGACGTTTGCAGAATCAGGCCCGTGGATCGTTATCGCTTGGGTCCGAAGAACGCAACAAGACCGACCGTTGCTGTGGCCTGCCCCTTTACAAAGGAGGCGTCTCCCTTGTGAAAGAAGTCCGTATCGGACCAATCCTTCCGGATCTCGACCCGAGAGAGAAGGCCGGCAGCCCACTTGTATTCATACGTCCCAGTGAATTCCTGCACCGTTTGCGCGGTCCCGGTGGAATATCCGTTAGCGTCTTTGAAATATTCGTAGCGGCCGGCGAAAGCAGATGTGCTGGTGGCCTGTCCGCGAGCGGCAAAAGCGACGCCTTGCCAGTGGTTCAATGAAGTATCGATGCCTTCGCCAGTATCAAAATGACTGCGATTTTGGCCGTAGTCATAGTTGATGTATGCGCTGAACTTGGAACTCGGAGTCAACAACAGCGTGGTATCGATCAGGTTGCGATAGCCTTTCTGCGTGTTGAAATTCGAGGGACCTGTGTAGTAGTTCACGAACCAGCTGTATTTCGGCTTGACCAACGCGTTCGTCAGCCCAATGGTTACTCCCCCATTGGACGCGGTCACATTATTCCAGCCGTTCACTACCTGGACACCGACAGTGTCGACTTTGGATACGGGCATCGAACTGCGCAAGCCGAAATGGAAGTAAGGAATAGCCCATGCAAAAAGGATCGAGCGCGAATAGTTCCAGTTGTCTTTTGACTCGATCACTTCCGCGCCGGCCGACGTTACGAATTTACCGAAATCCAGTTCCAGTCCTTTGGCCTTGGGCGGTTTCGCGCTTACAAAAGCCTGCTCGATGTAATCACCCTGATCGTGAGATCCACCATTAACCAGGGTATTGGTTCGGCCGTAAAAGAGGTCGATGTGAGCGCCTATCGGGTCAGGATCATGATTCAGGGTAAGGCGGGCTTCACTCAGATTGAACTGGTCGGTTTTGTCGTTGAAATTGTATAGGTCGTTTGCCTGCCCATTCGCAAGCACACTTGGGCGATTGTAGTTGTAGCCGTAGTAGCCATCGATCAGGCCGCTGATGTCCATTGGGCCGACGCTCCATGTTGGAGCTGCAGGCGCCGCTGCTGCAGGCGTCTGATCGGCCGGTGCCGCAGGGGCAGGTGCCGGGGCCTGTGCACCGGCGGCAATGGATGTGGCAAGTGCGGCGCCGCTCAATGAGCGGAGAATGATGTGACTCAACTTAACGGATATCGACACAATTCCTCCTGAATCGGGGTTTGGTATGAAGCGAGTGAGCTTGTGAATGACAAGTGAGGTCGTGAACTCAATCTCTTTGGTTCGGACTACCTTTCAGTCAGCCACGATTAGACGCACGAGGATGGCGTCTTTGCTGCGGCAAAGATGATGAATGCGGGCGCGTGAACACCGCGTCCTATGTCTCTTTTGAGTGGTGCGGCTGAGATTAGTAACTCAAACAATGCATAAAGAACAAATGAGGAATAGCGAAAGAAATGATATGGAGCTGCTAACCCCCGCCACCTGCGGCCCGACCGTTGATTGGTTATTCCAAGAATGGCTTGCGACTGCCCTAAATCGTCTAAAGATCAAATAGCGAACTGTTAATATCTACAGACAAACATCCTGCGCGCCACGCCATCACTTTCGAGAAAAAAGAAGCGGAAGATTTTCTAAATTTGGCATGATGCACACGAATTTGGCGCGTATGCACTTGATGGAAAGGCTGGTAGCCATTTGTCCGGAACCTACATACCTCTGCGCACCATGTTTGCGGGCCGGCGCGTGCGTGGGTCTGGGCGAAGGATATTGCTTTTTTGCACGGAGTGCGCTCTCGGCATCCTTTCCGTGGTGATGGTTACAGTCTTTGCACATTGGCTGCAATGGCTGCTTCCTGTCGCGGTGCTTCTTTACCTGCTGATCATCGTGCCCACCGCATTGTGGTGCGGTTTCTGGCAGGCGGTCATCGTTTCGCTCTCGGCGGTTGCGATACAGAGCTACTTTGCGGTGCGTCAAAACGGCCTGAGTCCGGCCACTGAACTGGGCAATCCGATTACGCTGGTGGTTTTCATTCTTACCGCTCTGGTGATCAGCCGCCTGTCGGCGCGAGTTACACAGCATGCACGCGAGACGGATTCGTGGGGCGGCCAGATGGAGGACCTCTACGAGTTCACACGGCGCACCCTGCAGATGAACCTTCACGTGGAGCCCGGCGCTCAACTTGCTGAGTTGGTGCACGAGATATTTGCGCTGGAGGCGGTAGTGATCTTCGATGCGGATTTGCATGAGACTTACCAGGCCGGCTATTGGAACGTCGATCCCCAGGAACTCGCGCAGAATGTCTACTACTTTGAGACATCCGATGACGATCCGGAAACTGGGATTGCCCGGCGCGTGGTTCGCCTTGGCACGGTGCCTGTCGGTTCAGTCGTCATTCGCGGAGAAACCAGCCCTCTGACCAACAACGCGATTGCGTCTCTCATTGCCGTTACCTTCGACCGATATCGCGCCTTCGCCAACGAGAGCCGCATCGAAACGGAGCGCCAGACTGAGCAGCTTCGCTCGACGGTTCTTGACTCCCTTGCGCACGAATACAAAACGCCGCTTACCGCGATTCGCGCAGCCTCGACAGGACTCAACGAGATGGGCAAGCTTTCCGCAGGGCAAAGCGAGCTCGTTTCCCTGATCAATGAACAGGCTGACCTGCTGAATGAATTGACAACGCGCCTGCTGACCACCGCTCGCCTCGATGCTGGCGAAGTGACGGTGCACGCGGTGCCGGTCGGCGTTGCCTCATTGATTGATGAGGTTGTGGCCAGTCTGAGTGATCGGCTGGCGTCGATGAAGGTAGCGATCGACATGCCCGACGACAATCTCGTGCTGTGCTGCGATCGCCGCCTGATGACGATGCTGTTGTCGCAGTACATTGACAACGCATGCAAATATTCCATCTATGGAACGACAATCACGATCCGGGCTGTGCAGTCGAAGGGCGAAGTAATTTTCTCTGTCCACAGTTATGGCCCGGTGATCCCAATTGCCGATCGCGAGCGGATCTTCGATCGCTACTATCGCTCGTCGACCTCTTCGAACCGCGCCTCCGGCACCGGCATTGGACTGTCCGTGGCCAAGCGTGCCGCGACCATCCACGATGGCTACGTCTGGGTTACCAGCGATCAGGATGAAGGCAATACGTTTTATGCGGCAATACCATCGCAGGCAAGAAAGAGAGAAGTTAAATGAATCAGCCCGCCATACGCATATTGATCGTCGATGATGAATCCGCGATACGCCGAGCACTCAAGCCGCCGCTGGCCGAACTAGGATTCCAATTCAGCGAAGCCTCGCGTGGAGAAGAAGCGCTGCAGTTGCTGCACTCGAGTCAATATGACGTGGTGCTTCTGGATATCAATATGCCCGGCATTGGAGGCATCGAAACATTGCGACGGATCCGGGCGTTTGCTCCGCGGCTTCCCGTACTGATGCTGACCGTGCGCGATGGCGAAGAAGAAAAGGTCGAGGCACTTGAACTCGGCGCTGATGACTACGTCACCAAGCCCTTCAGCACTCGTGAATTAATCGCCCGCATTCGCACCGCCGTGCGCAGGGTGCACGCCCCGGCGCGCGCTGAAGATGCACCGATTGAAATTGGAGACATTCGCCTCATTCCCGACAAGCGTGCTGTGACTAAACGTGGCCAGGCCGTTCACCTCACACGCAAGGAATACGACATTCTCTACTGCCTGATGAGTCGCGCAGGGCGAGTGGTCTCCTATGCGAAACTTCTCACGGCGGTTTGGGGAGCGGACTGCCGCGAAGAGGTTGAGTACCTTCGCACGTTTGTCCGCCAGCTTCGCAAAAAGATCGAGGACGATCCATCCAAACCGGTGTACCTGTTGACGGATGTGTACGTCGGGTATCGTTTTGCGGATGCACAAATGTTGCAAGCTGACAGTGGCGAGAACGGACCGGCAGGTATTGATCAGGAATACGTTCCGGAAAATGCGTAAGAAAGTCTCGTCCCGAACGATCGTTGCCACAAAATAAATTTGGAGACTGCTTGATGGCAGAAGGCGTCACTCGACGTTCGTTCCTCGGCAGCGTTGTGGCAGTCACTGCCGCAGGCGCTGCAGCAGATTCAGCTAAGTCTCAATCCGCACATTCAGGCAGATCGTCGGGGCGCGCCACCCCGCTGCTTGATATTCTTCGCGTTCCCGACAGGGTTACGGCGTTCGCTGGCCTCGATCATGCGGTCACGCTCACGCATTCAGCCAATGCGTGGCAGGGTCACGGTGTCCAGGTAGAATTTGCGCCCGACGCCAAACAAATGCCGGTCACGGTTACCAGTCCTTCTGTGGCGCTCACGCATATCCATCTGCGCTGGTCCGCTGGCGTTGATTCACGATTTCGTTGTCTGGGCGATCACTGGGAGCGCAGCTATGGAGACCTTTCGTGGCGAGGAATCATCCCTGAGCGCGTGATGCCGTGGTACTTCCTCTCATGGGATGGCGAAACGTGTCACGGGTATGGTGTCAAGACAGGGGCGGGTGCGCTGTGCTTCTGGCAGCTCGATCAGGAGGGAGTATCTCTCTGGCTTAACCTCTGCAACGGCGGGGCGGGAGTGCAACTCGGCAATCGTCGCCTGCAGGCGGCAACCGTCGTCACGCGCAGCGGACAGCCTGGAGAGCCACCGCTTTCGTCCGTCCGTGCGTTTTGCCGGGTAATGTGCGAGAAACCGAGACTGCCCGCCTCCGCGCTCTACGGTTCGAATGACTGGTACTACGCCTACGGACGAAACTCTGCAGCGCAAACACTTCGCGATGCTGACCGAGTTGCAGAATTCTCGGCGGGACTCGCAGTGCGGCCTTACACCGTGATCGACGATGGGTGGCGAGATCCCGCGCGATTTCCCGACATGCGCGCACTTGCTTCCGAGATCAAGCGGCGCGATGTCCGCCCGGGTATCTGGATCAGGCCACTTATTGCGTCAACATCCGCACCAAAAGATTTCCTGCTTCCCGATCTTCGTTTCGGAACACAGAAGGAGCGCGCAAGAGAAGTCGCATACGATCCCACCAATCCTGACGCGCTCAGGTTGATTCTCGCCAAGACAACTGAAGTAGTTGACTTCGGATTCGAGTTGGTAAAGCACGACTACACGACCTTTGATCTTCTCGGGCGATGGGGTTTCGAGATGGGTCCTAATCCTACATCACCAGGTTGGAGCCTGCGTGATCGCTCACGTACCAATGCCGAAGTTATACGAGACCTGTACGAGGCGATCCGCAAAGCGTGTGGAGAGCCAACTCTCATTCTCGGTTGCAATACCGTGGGTCATCTTGCAGCTGGAGTATTCGAGGCGCAGCGCACCGGCGATGACACGAGCGGAGAGAACTGGGAGCGAACGCGGAAGATGGGAATAAATACGCTTGCGTTCCGACTTCCGCAGAACGGAACGTTCTTCTCGCAGGACCCGGATTGTGTGGGGATCACCCCTGCTGTTCCTTGGGAATACAATCGCCAATGGCTAGACGTCGTTGCCCGGAGCGGTGCGGCACTATTCATTTCGCTCGATCCTCGTTCCGCGGAGGCCGATCTGAAGGAGCGAATTTCCGAGAGCTTCCGTATTGCGGCCAGCGGCGGATCCAACGTGTGTCCCACAGACTGGCTCGACACCACTTCCCCGGAACACTGGAGCCCTCCAGGCACATCCGGTGAAGATCGGCGCTACCGCTGGTGCTCACTCGACGGCGCCAGCCCGTTTGCTACTTGAGATTATTCGTTGTAGTGCAGCAGGCTGAAGATGTCGTATTCCTTGAAGCGGTCGCGTCCTTTGAGGAAGTCAAGTTCTACGGCGAACGCCAGCCCGGTGATTTCGCCGCCGAGTTGTTTCACCAGCTTGACGGTGGCTTCCATCGTGCCGCCCGTTGCCAGCAGATCATCGACAAGTACAACGCGCTGACCGGGTTGAATCGCGTCCATGTGGATCTCAAGCATGTCCGAGCCATATTCCAGGTCATAGGTGACGCGGGCCACCGGCGCTGGCAGTTTGCGGGGCTTGCGCACGGGTACAAAGCCGGCGTTCAGCCGGTAAGCGAGCGCGGGGCCAAATATGAATCCGCGGGCCTCGATGCCTAATACCAGGTCAATTTTCTTCTCGATGTAGTGGGCCGCAAGCGCATCGATCAGCTTGGCGAAGCCCGTCTTGTCTTTGAGCAGAGTCGTGATGTCGTAAAACAGAATTCCTGGCTTCGGAAAATCTGGCACGGTGCGCACCAGAGTCTTCAGCGCTTCAACATCAATGGGCTTGATTGCTTCGGGCATGCTTTCGCTCGCTCCTCGAGACCTGTTCAAGCCGCAGCTTGACGGAATGGCAGGAAGGGAACCGGTAAGGTTGTCAGGTTTGCTTCCCTAAAGATTATAGAGGCTGGTATCCAGTTCTCAGCCCCTAGCCGTAAGGCAAATGGGCATCTGATCTCTGATAACTGACCACCGCGCGGAGTGCATCACCACGCGCCTTCTATGCGAAAGACGCTCAGATTCTTGGCTTCGCTGTCGTCGAGATAATGCTCAATGAGACGATCGACGCGACTGCCACGAGGCCCTCGACGTAAGCTTTCGCGCAATTCAGCCAAGTCTTCCTTACTTCCAGACGCCACCACTTCGACGTCGCCGTCCTCGGTGTTGCGCACCCAGCCGCGCAAATCGAGTTCGCTGGCTTCGCGGTGAACGAACCAGCGAAAGCCTACGCCCTGCACGCGCCCCTGGATCAGAAAGTGAAGAACCATCATCAATATCTACCATGATCAGTTTTTCAGATGCGCTTGCCTACCCGCAACTGCGACGCACGGCCGGCCCGTTTCGAGATCCGAGCGCATTAGACTGGGAGAAATGCGGTTAAGGCTTACAGTGAGGACCCTGGCCGTTGCAATAAAGTGATATGGCGTGACTCGCGCTACACTGGTTTTACCCATGGTTTTCGTTCTCGATAACTACGATTCCTTCACTTACAACCTTGTTCAGTACCTGGGCGAGCTTGGAGCCGAGGTTGAAGTGCGCCGGAACGACGAGTTGACGGTGGAAGATGTCGAAGCATTAAAGCCGGAACGCATCCTGCTTTCGCCGGGGCCTTGCACGCCGGGCGAAGCCGGGATCCTGGTTCCGCTGATCCGGCATATGGCGGGAAAGGTGCCAATTCTTGGTGTTTGTTTGGGGCACCAGGCGATTGGGGAAGCGTTCGGTGGTCAGGTAGTGCGCGCGCACAGCCTGATGCATGGCAAGACGAGCAAGGTGGACCATGATGGCAAAGGGGTCTTCTCCAGTTTGCCGACTCCGCTGACGTGCACGCGCTACCACTCGCTGATTGTGGCCGAAGATTCGCTGCCCAAAGAGCTTGAGATCACTGCCCGGACACCCGAAGCAAACGGTGGAGGCAAGAAGGGCAGCTCTGTCATTATGGGGCTGCGGCATCGCACACTTCCAGTCGAGGGCGTACAGTTTCATCCCGAATCGGTGCTGACCGAAGGCGGTCACCAGATGATCCGCAATTTTTTGGGAATGTAGGCGCAATGCAAGCTTTGCGAAGGCCCGCGAGACAATTGCTGCTTCGGATTCTTGCTGTTATGGCAGGATGCACGGCGCCGCATCTGCTTGGGCAGGCAGCGCCTGTGCAGCCTGCTTCTCCGGTGCAAACGCAGCCGGCGCCAGCGACTGTTCCGACAACAACGCCGCAGGCCGCCCCGGCAGCGACCCCGCAAAGCACAACATCGTACGGACCAACCCAATCCGGACCCCTCGCCATTGTCCCGCTCGACAGCAAGGATCCCAGCAGCGCCGCCATGGTTACGGGGGCGCTGCAAGTCGCCAATGGACGGGCGATGATCGCCACTAACGGAGCGATCACCTCTGGCACGAATACTACCGAGGTGACGCTGCCACGGCGCGGCGTTCTGCGGGTTTGCGCCGCGACGACTGTGAAGCTGGCCGCGGATGCCAGCGTGCCCCAGGGCGAAGTGCCCGGGCTGATGATGGTGATCGACCACGGAGCGATTGAAGCGAGTTTTGCTACCGGTCGCAACTCCGATGTGCTGCTTACTCCGGACTTCCGCATTTTGATCGGCGCTCCTGGCTCCGCCGATGTGAAGGTGCGCCTGGGGCAGCACGGTGATACCTGCGTGGACAACGCGGGAACGAATGCGCCTTACGTGCTCGTGACCAGCGTCTTTGATGGCGGCATATACAGGGTGCAGCCTGGCCAGCGTGTAATGTTCCAGCACG
>Ga0207639_10002791_pt1 | contig 11721 bp, 10 predicted proteins | sample KBSCornC32_FD_184299 | JGI IMG/M metagenome (GOLD analysis project Ga0207639, IMG submission 184299) | Corn rhizosphere microbial communities from Kellogg Biological Station, Michigan, USA - KBS Corn C3-2 (SPAdes) (version 2) | ecosystem: Host-associated > Plants > Roots > Rhizosphere > Soil ...
ACATTCATGCCGACACCTAACGCTTGAGGTAAGTGGCCGCTGCCACACTGAGCGTCAGGTTACCGCGCGACGTCGCAGCGGTCCACTTGACCGAATAGTTAGGCGCCGATGCTCTCGATGTCCGCCAAGGACCGCATACCCGACGATTGAAAAGCCGGCGCAACATGACTCTGAATCGTAATGGTGTCGCCGGATTGCATTGCGAACTCATATCGCCCTTCGCCGTTGTTGCGCGCCTCAAGAACAGACGCAGATGGCCCCCAAGGAGCGCTGGCCGGAATTGAGACCTCCGACACTTGGAAGAACATGAGGAAGAACGGCTCGGCGACACTAGGTGCGCCAGAGAACTCGAGCAGGCACGTGCGTCCAGCCCAGTCGAAGCGGACTGTGACGAGAGTTGCATCGTGCATCTGGCGGAGTGAAAACGGCATGTCTCGGAGCCTAACGCTTGAGGTAAGTGGCCGCGGCCACAGTGAGCATCAGATTACCGTGGCATGTCGCAGCGGTCCACTTGACCGAATAGTTAGGCGCTGGTTGGAGGTTGACCAGGGAAATGTTGCGACAAAACCTGGATGTGTTCTGAAGGTGCTTGGGTTGACCACCAGACCTCGACCTCAGGGAGCAACGCAACACACTCAGCGACAACAGCCTCCGGTGTCGTGCCTTTACGCCCAAGCAGGCGCTCGATGAACGACGTATCGGTGCGAAACCATGCGCTAGTAGATGCGCCGCGACGCGGCTGTAACCGCCCTTGCACGATTGTGCCGCCTTCGCGAACAACGGACCCAAAGCCGCCAGAAGGCTCGACCTCTAAGCTAACGACAAAGCGCGGAAGACCCCGCTTTTCGAGTTGCAAGGTAAACACTTGGTTCGCGCGTTTGAACTCATGTAGCAGACCGTTGCCGCGAATACTACTTGGGCCAGAAAAACCTAGCGTTTGCAACCGCGGTATGAGCTGACAAGACAACTGATCGCGAAGCGCCGATCTGGAAGTACCCATCTGAAGCGCCTAACGCTTGAGGTAAGTGGCCGCTGCCACAGTGGGCGTCAGATTACCGCGGCACGTCGCAGCGGTCCACTTGACCGAATAGTTAGAACTCACCTATATGGCATCAACTTCGCGGCTCCCATGCACGCGCCAAGTCGTGATGTGATTGCCGTTGCCGAGGACCTCCAACGACCCGCATGATTGCACTAATGGATAGCCCCAGTAAGGGCCGCATTCGATGATGAGAATGCGATCGCGGCCGCTAATAGATACGTCCAGCCCGCGACTAGCCAAACAAGATTTGGCTTTCTCTAAGTCTGCTCCTGAGGCAACGCATGCTGATGCGTGCGCCTGCATTGCAGCTTCGCGAGTGGAAGGAGAAGTGCATGCGGAAAGCACCAAGGCAACAGCAAGCATTGAGAGAAACCGCATGTGAGTTCTAACGCTTGAGGTAAGTGGCCGCGGCCACAGTGGGCGTCAGATTACCGCGCGACATCGCAGCGGTCCACTTGACCGAATAGTTAGGTGCTTGCGCTGCGAGAACGCGAGCGAACGAAAGCGAAGACACCAAGAGCAACCCCCACGATAGCGAAGACCCAGAAGCTGTAACTCAGCCAGACAGGGCGTTGACAGCGAAAGTTTTCGGCGTTGAGAGCAAAAGTGCCATTGCAGTCTGCAAAAGCCAGAGAGAACGAACTAATTGCCCAGAGAAAGCAATAAACCGCCAGCCCGAGCGCTACAAGCGAGCAAAGGACAAACGGCCAAACGCTTTTTTGAGGGCTAGCCAAGCAAGGACCTAACGCTTGAGTTAAGCGGCCGCTGCCAACCGCCGCATGATAGTACCGCAGACCGCCGCAGCGGTCCGCTTGAACGAATAGTTAGGGCGCTGCAGCACGGTGAGCTAACGCTTGAGGCAGATAGAGCATACCGTTCGGTTCCTCTGCTACGCGCCGCCCACGTTTGCGAAGCCAACGGACCACCGAGTTGTACCAAACCTCAAAGGATGCGACATCGTAGGCCACACCCAGCGGTGCAGAAAAGGCCTTTGCCCAATAGACGCGGCCAGCAGCGCCCTTCGGAGCGAAATTGTGTCGGTCGTACTCAATGAGAGGCGCCGAGCCTTTGTTTGAGATGTAGGCCCAACCGCGCCGGCCTGCATTTGGCGCGTCCGGTGCAACAAAGCTCAGCTCTGGTTCCCAAGCAAATGCTTTGTTCCAGATGAAGTACTGCCAGTGGCCGTCCTCCCGGGGAAGTAGGCGATCGACAAAGAGATGCGCTGGTGTCGGCGCAAAGGACTCGATGATTTGAATTTGGGCTGACGAGCGTAGGAACGCTACGAAATCCGCTTCGTCTTCGTCCAGGAGCGCGACTTGGATTTGCCTCCCCATGCTGCGCCCTAACGCTTGAGGTAAGTGGCCGCTGCCACAGTGAGCGTCAGATTACCGTGGCACGTCGCAGCGGTCCACTTGACCGAGTAGTTAGGGCTCACTTGGCCGGGCGTAGTAGCTTGGTGAGTGCTTCAAAGCCTGATAAGAGCCCGGAAAACTGGAGCCGCTTACCAGAATGCATGTACACGAAATACTGGCCGCTCCGTTGGCCTTTCTGGAGCTTCACCTCTCGAATATCTGCGAGCCGGAATTGCTTTCTTGAGAACGCGCCGACAGAAAAGACTTCTGGCCCCACGGTAACGCGATAGCAATAGAGGTAAGCCGCAAAGAGCATGCCCAGACCACCAAATACACCGAAGAAGAAGTAGTCCTCGTTTGCGGGTGGCCCGAGTTGAGGCTTGATGATTGGTATCCAAAGCGGCGCAAAAGCGATGAGCCACGAGCTAAGTGCCAAGAAGCAAACAAGCGCACCGGGAAAGGCAAAGACCTCCAAGCCTTGTTTCGAAACGTGACTGCTTCGGCGGCTTAGCGCTGCGAAGATCGAAAGTACTAGCGGAACGACTAGCACAACGGAATTCATGAGCCCTAACGCTTGAGGTGAGTGGCCGCTGCCACGGTGCGTGTCAGATTACCGCGACCTCACCGCAGCGGTCCACTTGACCGAATAGTTAGCCTGCGCCGCCACGATGAGATTTTGGGTAGTAGCGGCGAACAAAGGCGTGGCCACTGAGTTTTGTGCTTGAGCTGCGAGAAAATACCTCGGCACCCGACGTTGGTTCATGCCCGAGCCAATATGCGTGCCACCAGCCAACTGGCTCGATGCGAAAATTTGCCTTGCGATCGGCCGAGCAATACGTCTTAGCTTCGCGTTCGGCCAAGTCGAGCGCATCGTCGAAGTCTTTGGCGCGGAACAGCACAACCCGCTCTTCGATGCGTTCGGTTTCGCCGCCGGATTTGAAGTGCCAGCGAAACAAGCCTTTGACGGAGTACCAACCTTCCATAGCAGGCTAACGCTTGAGGTAAGTGGCCGCTGCCACAGTGGGCGTCAGATTACCGTGGCACGTCGCAGCGGTCCACTTGACCGAATAGTTAGGCGACACCGGCAACAAGCGCCCGCGTAGTTGCCGCGACCTGTGACTTTGCCAAATACGTTGATGGGGAAAAGTGCTTTGGGAGGCCACCGGTTTCAGAGACTGCCGCCAAAGCCGCAACCAAGGTATCGAGTGCCTCGGCCTTACTTGGGAAAGGGGGCTGCTTCGGCCAAAACACAGCAAGAATGCGCTCTTTTGCATGAAACGAAGCGTCGAGATTTTGCCCGGCACAGAGGAGGATGGTCTCTACAGCATGGCTCCATGACGGCGGGAAAAGCGGCAAAGCGAGTTCGACGCTGCGGCGAGCCAAGCCATGTTGAGCACCATTCTGCACTACGACCCGCATAGTGACGCCTAACGCTTGAGGTAAGTGGCCGCTGCCACAGTGAGCGTCAGGTTACCGCGCGGCGTCGCAGCGGTCCACTTGACCGAATAGTTAGCCCTGTGCCTGCCACCATGACGCCCCATACTCGCCGACGGATACTACCAATTGTGCGGGTGAGCCAATGAGCTCGAAATACTGATGCCCGTGCGCTGACGTAGCAAGCGCCTCAAGCTTGCCTTGAACGTTGGCGTACTCGTTGGGCGAGCATAACCAATGAAACTGTAGTGGTTGGCATTGCGGCGAACTTGGCGCGCGCTGCGCAAACAATTGCACGGAATGATTTGGCGCAACTGAGGCAAGAGAATGGATCGGTAGCACACTCTCTTGAGAAGCTACAAAGCCGTTAAGCGACGCAGAGAGGAGTGCGATATCGTGGGACGAACCAGCCAAAAGCACAGAGTCGGTGCCTTTGAAGTTCTCGAAGAAACCAAGACGCAGATTCACAGGGCTAACTACAAATAGACCCCACATCCGGGGCGTTGCACGGGATGTTCAGCCGGCTTCGATTGCACGTCAAGCGAAATTCTTACACTACAGCAAGCAGTTACCCGATATCCGCCGCGACAATCCGCGGCCAAGCTTCGTTGCAATCATCGCGAAGCGAGGGCGTAATGGATTATCAGGCCGGAAGCAGGGGCGTAACAGCGGTGCCGGCTGGGTCGCAGGCTCCGCGCCTGTTGGACGAAGTTCGGCGCAAGTTACGCGTCAAACATTACAGCCTGCGCACGGAGCAGGCGTATGTGGGATGGATACGGCGGTTCATCCTCGCCAATGGCAAACGGCATCCGCGCGAATTGGGTGCGGATGAGGTCGAGGCGTTTTTGAGCGGCCTGGCGACCGACGGCGAAGTTGCTGCGGCGACGCAGAATCAGGCGCTTTCCGCGTTGCTGTATCTATATCGAGAGGTACTTAGGCTCAAGTTGCCTTGGCTGGACCGAGTCGTGCGCGCGAAGCGCCCGCGTCGTGTGCCGACGGTGCTGGCACGCGAGGAGGCGGCGCGTCTGCTCGCGGCGATGGATGGTCGGCCGTGGCTGATTGCCAGCCTGCTCTATGGCACGAGCATGCGGCTGATGGAAGGCCTGCGCCTGCGGGTGAAGGATGTCGACTTCGCGCGCAACGAAATCGTCGTGCGCGACGGCAAGGGTGGCAAGGACCGGCACACGATGCTGCCGCGTTCGCTGGTCGAGCCGTTGCAGCGTGAGGTCGAGCGTGCGCGCGTCCTGCTCGCGCAGGATCTTGCTGCGGGTGCCGGCGGGGTCTGGCTGCCGCATGCGCTCGCACGAAAGTATCCGCGCGCGCATCTCGAGCTCGGTTGGCGTTGGCTGTTTCCGGCCGTACAGTTATCGCGCGATCCGCGCAGCGGCGCGGTGCGCAGGCACCATCTGGACGATGCGGTATTTTCGCGCGCGTTGAAGGCGGCGTGCGCCAAGGCCGGCATCGTCAAACCGGTCAGCGCGCACACGCTGCGGCATTCGTTTGCCACGCATTTGATCGAATCGGGTTACGACATCCGCACGGTGCAGGAGCTGCTCGGCCACAAGGACGTGGCGACGACGCAGATCTACACCCACGTTCTCAATCGAGGCGGTCTCGGCGTGCGTAGCCCGCTGGACGCGCGATAGGCGTCGCGAGCGCGTAAAATCCGTGGCCTGAATTGGATCCGAGGAAACGCAATGCGGTTTGAACTTCTCGCCGGCGATGCCGCGGCGCGGCGCGGTCGGCTGGGCTTCGCTCGCGGCACGATCGAAACGCCGGCGTTCATGCCGGTGGGCACCTACGGTTCGGTCAAGGGCATGACGCCGCGATCGATCCTCGACATCGGTGCGGAGATCATCCTCGGCAACACATTCCATTTGTTCCTGCGCCCAGGTCTCGACGTGATCGGCGAGTTCGGCGGGCTGCATAAGTTCATCGGTTGGAGCAAGCCGATCTTGACCGATTCTGGCGGCTTCCAGGTGTTCTCGCTCGCCGAGCGGCGCAAGATCACGGAGGAGGGCGTGCGTTTCGCCTCGCCGGTCGACGGCTCGCAGGTGTTCCTCTCGCCCGAGGAGTCGATGCGTATCCAGCGCGTGCTCGACTCCGACATCGCGATGATCTTCGACGAATGCACGCCGTATCCGGCGACGGAAAAGCAGGCGCGCGATTCGATGGAGTTGTCGTTGCGCTGGGCTGCGCGTTCTCGACGTGCGTTCGATGATCTGAAGAATCCGAACTCGCTGTTCGGCATCGTCCAGGGCGGCACCTATCCGGGGCTGCGCAAGGTATCGGCCGAGGGTCTGCTGCAGATCGGCTTCGACGGCTATGCGGTCGGCGGTCTCGCGGTTGGCGAACCGGAAGGGGAGCGCAACCGCACGCTCGAAGAAACTGTGCCGCTGCTGCCGGCGGATCGGCCGCGCTATCTGATGGGCGTCGGCCGCCCCGAGGACATCGTCGAGGCGGTCGTGCGCGGGATCGATATGTTCGACTGCGTGATGCCGACGCGCAACGCGCGCAACGCGCACATCTTCACGCGCACGGGTGTGCTGCGCATCCGCAATTCGCAATATGAGCGCGACACGCGCCCGCTCGACGAGGCCTGCGCCTGCTACACCTGCGCAAATGGGTTTTCACGCGCCTATCTGCGCCATCTCGACAAATGCGGCGAGATGCTCGGGCCGATGCTGGCGACGATCCACAATCTGCATTACTACCAGGATCTGATGCGCGGGTTGCGCGAGGCGATCGCCGCGCGGCGGCTGGCGGACTTCGTTGGGGATTTCTACGAACTCAGGCGCAAGTAACGGCGCGGTTAGCCACGTGCGGCATTTTTTGATCTTCAAAGCCAGAGCTTCCACTCGTCCTGCGGACGAGCGTCTTACTTTCTCTGCTCGTGCAGAGAAAGTAAGCAAAGAGACACGCCCCAGAGCATTGCGCCCTTTGGGCATCCTGCCCAAAGGGTCCGCGTCAGCGGCCGGGTTCCGTTGACTGCACGTCCCTGTCCAGACAACGGAATCGGCGCGATCCATCGCGCCGCCCCTGCGGGCGTTTCCGCCCGCTGCCGCCGCAATGCAATGGGGGCCCGGAAAAACCAAAGCAGCGCGCTCCTGCGCGCCGAAGCAGAAAAGCCTCGCACGCTGTTGCTCTTGATCTGGATTGCGACTTCCTCCCCCTTCACCGCACCGAGCATCGCAGGCGACGGCGGGGGAAAGGCGCGCATGTCCGAGCGCAGGGATGCGCGAGTTCGCGCCGGCCCGCGGGCGCCGAGAAGCGCAGGGCACCACGCGCGCGCAGCGCGCGTGGTGCGGTGTCGGGGGCGGCGTCTTTTTGGTTACTTTTTCTTCGCTGGAGAAGAAAAAGTGACCCGCGCGCGGGACGCGCGTGGAAAGGGGAAGGGACGCGCCTTGGACACGCGGATGCGATGCTTTGTATGGCATCCGTGCAGACTGGATTACATGCCGCTCTCTCGGCATGCCTTCGGGCTATTCGCTGAGGCACCCGCTTTCGCAGTCCAGCTTGCGCTGGAATGACGAGCACAGCGGCAGGGCACGATGAATCGCGCCCTAGGCGAGAATCTCAGGGGCGACGCGCGAGCTCGGAATTGTCGCGCGTGACCTGCATCAGGTCCTTCTTCGACACGCCGAGCCAATACAGGATCGGGCTGGCGAAGAAGATCGACGACAGCGTGCCGACGAGGATGCCGATGACCATGGTCAGGGCGAAGCCGTGCACGGCTGGGCCGCCGAAGAGGTACAGCGCGATCATCGTGATTGCGGTGAACAGCGCGGTGATGATCGTACGCGACAGGGTCGAGTTGATCGCCTTGTTGAGAATCTCGACCGGCTCGGCGCGGCGCGCGGAGCGGAACAGTTCGCGCACCCGGTCGAACACGACGACCTTGTCGTTGATCGAGTAGCCGACCACGGCGAGCACCGAAGCGAGCACGTTGACGTCGAATTCCCGGTGCGTCAGCGCGTAGAAGCCGAGCACAATGATCGTGTCGTGGAATTCGCTGGCGATCGCGGCGATGGCGAAGCGCCATTCGAAGCGAATGCCGATGTAGATCATGATGCCGATGATGACGAAGATGACGGCGACGATGCCGTCGCTCTTGAGTTCTTCGCCGACCGAGGCGCTGACGAAGCTCGCGCTCTTCTTGGTCACATCCGGTGTCTTGGCCTGCAGCGCGGCGATGACGTTGTCGGCGACCAGGTTCATTCTCTTCAGATCATCGCTGGATTCGCCTTTGGCTGAGTTTGCATCCTCAAGCTGGAGGCGAATGGCAACGTCATTCGTGCCGAGATACTGCGTGACCTGCGCGTTGTGGAACCCGGCCGTCTCCAGCGCACCGCGCACGCCATCGATGTCGGGCTGCTGGTGGTAGCTCGCTTCGACGAGCACACCGCCGGTGAAGTCTAGGGCGTAGTTGAGGCCGCGCGTGGCGAGCGCGCCCAGCGAGATGAGCAGGAGGGCAATTGAGACGCCGATGCTGATCGTGCGCAGGCGCAGGAAGTCGATCTTGCTGTCGTGGTTGAAAATTTCCATGTGCGTACCTTTAGACGGACAGCGCTTTCAGTTTGCGTCCGCCGTGGACGATATTGACGATCGCATGCGTCACCGTGACTGAGGTGAACATCGAGGTGAGGATGCCGATCAGCAGGGTCACGCCGAAACCCTTGATCGGGCCGGAGCCGAAGAACAGCAGGGCGACCGCGGCGAGCAGATGGGTGACGTTGGCGTCGAGAATCGTTGCCCAGGCCTTCTCGTAACCGGCCTTGATCGCGGCGAGCGGGGTGGCGCCGTTGCGCTGTTCCTCGCGGATGCGCTCGCAGATCAGCACGTTGGCGTCGATCGCCATGCCGAGGGTGAGCACGATGCCGGCGATGCCGGGCATGGTCAGCGTGGCCTGGAACAGCGAAAGCACGGCGACGAGCAGAACGAGGTTGAACACCAGCGCGGCGTCGGCGATGAAGCCGAACAGCTTGTAATAGATCGCTGCGGCGATCAGCACGGCGACCAGGCCGAGAAGCACCGCCTTGAAGCCCTTGTTGATATTGTCCTGGCCGAGGCTGGCGCCGATGACGCGTTCCTCGACGATGTCGACCGGCGCGGCGAGCGAGCCGGCGCGCAGCAGCAGGGCGAGGTCAGTGGCTTCCTTCTGGCCCAGGCCGGTGGTCTGAAAGCGCGCGCCGAACACGCCCTGGATCGTCGCCGCGCTGATGACTTCCTGAGTTTCCTTGAACGTGCGCACTTCCTTGCCGTCGACGATCTGCGTCTGCGGCACGCGTTCAATGTAGACCACGCCCATGCGCTTGCCGACGCTCTGCTGGGTGAATTCGAGCATCTTCGCGCCGCCTTTCGCATTGAGCTGCACCGACACGGCGGGCGTTCCGGTCTGCGGATCGGGAATCGCGGTCGCGTTCACCAGCTCGTTGCCGCTGGCGATGACTTTCTTCGACAGGATGATCGGTTGCGGTTTGCCGTCCGGGCCGGGGCGCTGCATGTAGTACAGGCGCGATTCGGGCGGCACGTTGCCGGTCCTCGCGATTTCGTAGGCGCCCGGATTGCCGAGGTTAGCCGCGCCGGTGGCATTCTCGTCGACCGCGCGCCATTCGAGCGTGGCCTGCGCGCCGAGGATCTTCTTCGCCTCGGCCGTGTCGTGCACGCCGGCGAGTTCGACGACGATACGGTTCGCGCCCTGCTGCTGGATGATCGGCTCGGACACGCCGAGTTGGTTGACGCGGTTGCGCAGCGTGGTCAGGTTGCTCGAGATCGTGCTGCGCGAGGCGGCGTTCGCGGTCGATTCGCGCACCTTCGCGGTCAGCGGGAAGCTGTCGGCGGTGGCCGTGCCGTCGGTGAGCTCCAGCGGCGGCTGGTCGCCGAGTTTCTCGGGCTGGTTGACTTGCTTGGCGATCACGTTGCCCGCCGCGGCACGGTCGGCGTCGCTCTTGAACGTGGCGACGATGCCGTTGGCGCTCGAATTGATCGTCTCGTAGCGGATCTTCGCGTCGCGCAGCGCGCCAGCGATGTCGTCGCGGTAGCGCTGCTGCATCTTGTCGAGCGCGGCCTTCTGGTCGACTTCGAGCAGAAAGTGCACGCCGCCCTGCAGGTCGAGGCCGAGCGGCATCGAGTTGGCGCCGATCGCGCGCAGCCAGCCTGGCACGGTCGAAGCCATGTTCAGCGCGACGTTGTACTGGTCGCCGAGGGCTTTGCTGATCGAGGCCTGGGCCTTGTTCTGCGTGTCCGAATCGTTGAACTCGGCAAGCAGGGTGTCCTTGTTCAATTCAAGGCTCTTGAACGCGAGCTTGTCCTTCTCCAGTGCACCCTGGACCTTTTCCTTGAGCGCCTGGTCGACGGTACCGGTGCGATTGGCGGACACCTGCACCGCGGGCTGCGGCAGGAACATGTTCGGCAGGGCATAGATCGCGCCGAGGATCAGCACGACCGCGATCAGGGCGTAACGCCATTTGGCAAAATCGTTCATCGATATCGCTCATGCGCCGGATTCGGGGCGCAACGGTTGTTGTTTTAATTCACCGCGCGGGCCGCAGCTCGACGCGATTCACGGGGTCTGGAACGGATGCGGCCGGCTCAGGACGATTTCAACGTGCCTTTCGGCAGGACCATCGATACGGCCTGCTTCTGCACCTTGATCGTGACGTTTGGCGCGATTTCGACGCTGAGGAAGGTATCGCCCACGTCGGTGACGCGGCCGGCGATGCCGCCATTGGTGACGACTTCGTCGCCCTTGGCTAGCGCCTCGACCATCGTGCGCTGCTCCTTGGCGCGCTTCATCTGCGGACGCAGCATGAAGAAGTACATCGCCACGAAGACCGCGCCGAACATGATTAGGCTCGGCCACGGACTCGGCTGTCCCGCGGCGCCCGCCGCTTGCGCGTAGGCGCTGGAAATGAAGAAATCCATCATTTGACCCTTGTTGGAGGCCGCGCCGGGAAAGCTGGCGGCCGGAGTTGGCCCCAAATTATGGCATGGGATGGGGGGATGTGCATCCCGGACGGTTTGGCGCTTGTTCTGCGCCTCGACACGTTCTCGCTTGAGATTCCCTCGCGCCCCCGGCGGGAATCCAATTGTGCTCCGTCTTTAGGTTCTTTCTGACCGCGTCCATTCGGTTTTCCGCGCGCGTCCGGCGCGCGGGTCACTTTTCTTTGCTTGCCCAAAGAAAAGTAACCAAAAGAAATGCACCCGGATGCCGCGCCGCCTGCGGCGGTGCGCGAGGGTGTGCCGGGGTTCGTTGACTGAACGTCCTTGTCCAGACAACGAACTCGGCGCGATCCATCGCGCCGCCCCTGCGGGCGTTTCCGTCACACCCTCGCCGCGGCAAACGGGCACCCGAAGATCAAGTGCAGAGCAACATCAACAGCAAGCCAGGCGCGCAGGATGCGCGCTGCTTCGGCTTTTCCGGATCCCCATTGCATTGCGGCGGTAGCGGTCGAAAAGGCCCGAAGGGTGCGCGCGAGGACCGCGCGCATTCCGCTATTGCACACGGACGTGCAATTAGCGGAACCCGGCCGCTGACGCGGACCGTTCGCGCAGGATGCGCGAAAGGCGCAATGCTCTGGGGGGCATTTCTTTGCTTACTTTCTTTGTGCAAGCAAAGAAAGTAAGACGCTCGCCCGCAGGGCGAGTGGAAGCCCTTGCTTTTCAGAAAGCAATTAAAGAGCGTGACCAAGCAAAGCAGAGCAAGCGGCCCTCGTCAGCACGGAGTGAGGGGGACTAAAATCGCAACCTTGAAATTTGCCAAGGTAATTGCGATGGATGCCAACCTGACCCGCTCCGATGTTTCCGCGCGCTGGGACGAGGAGATCGTTCCGCAGCTCGTCGAATACATCAAGATTCCGAACAAGTCGCCGATGTTCGACAAGGACTGGGCGG
>Ga0207639_10002796_pt1 | contig 11720 bp, 10 predicted proteins | sample KBSCornC32_FD_184299 | JGI IMG/M metagenome (GOLD analysis project Ga0207639, IMG submission 184299) | Corn rhizosphere microbial communities from Kellogg Biological Station, Michigan, USA - KBS Corn C3-2 (SPAdes) (version 2) | ecosystem: Host-associated > Plants > Roots > Rhizosphere > Soil ...
GGACCGGGACAGGGGGCGGTCAGTCACGACGGAAACCTTCCCCGACACGCGATTGTCGATGATGAAGGTCCGCCCGGTCACCCGTGCCGCATCCTGGATGAAGGCGCGGATGTCAGCGTCGCGCACGTTCAGCGTCTGCTGCGCCATGACCGGCGATGCGATGGGAGCCGCCAGCGCGAGGGCCATGGCGGCGGTAAGAAGCGGTTTTCTGGTCATTGGCCTTGCAGTGTCAGGTTGATCGTGGCGGGCGAGGCCCCGCGTTCGACGGTCAGGGAAATGCGCGCGCCGGGCACGATCTTGCCCTGCAGCGCCTGGAGATCGCTCATCGATCCGATCGGCTGGCCATCGACCTGGGTGACGATATCGCCGGGCTGGAAGCCCGCCTGTTGAAAGCCCGGCCCCCTGGCCGACAGGATCAGGCCGGTGACGCGTCCATTCTGCATTCGCGGGGTGAAGCCGACGTCGCGCTTCACCATGTCGGCACTTGGATTGTCCATGCCCACGATTGGGGAAGCCGGCATTCCGGCAGGCGCTCCGCCATCCGGGGCGGCGGTCGGGGCCGGTTGGGACTGGTCGAGGAAAAGCTGTTCCTCCGCCCCGCCGCGATCGATGGTGATATGGTCGAAGGCGACGGCCTTCAGCACCACGCCGGGCATGATCTCTTCCCCCACGGCGAAGCTGTTCTGCACGCCGTCCGGGCCCGCGACGATCGCGGACCCCAGCCCGGACCCTTCGTTCAGGCGAATGCCGTAAACGGTGAGCGCCAGCGAAGTCACGACGCCGCCGCCCGACTGTTGCAGGCCACCGCGATAAAAGGGGTCGAAGCTGGAAAACAGGGCCTGCCGCTCCGCGACGGGGAGGAAACGGGCCTGCCGCCCTTCCCACGGGCCGAAACTGCCGACCGGCGTCAGCACCGCCCAGACCAGCGCGGCGCATTGCAGCGCCAGCAGGCCAAGCAACAGCTTCTCGACGACCGACAGCCAGTCGATGGGCCGCAGCCGCCCGCCCAGGTTCCGGATAGTATCGCTGAAAGCCACACGCATGCGCGTCGTTCATCCCCCTTGATATCGGCGCTGCTAGAAAATGGGTCTTACTACCGGATTACACTATTGTGACGCTTTAAAGACAATCGCAACGATCGAAGCGACGGCGCTTGCATTTCGAGCGGCCAGCGTCGTCAGAAAATGAGATCGCCCAAAGCGCCGGAGGTGATCGGACAACCATATGCCAGCGGACCTATTTCCTGATCAGCGATCGGTCCGGCCGCGCCGAAACCGCCCTATCCCTGCAATGCGGGAAGCAGCAGGATGAAGCGGGCGCCGCCTTCGGGAGCGTCGTCGATGCGGATGTCGCCGCCCATGGCCCGCGCCAAACGCCGCGAAATGTAAAGGCCAAGGCCGCTGCCGCCCGCATCGCTGCGGCCCAGCCGCTCGAACTTGTCAAAGACGCGCTCGCGACTGTCGACGGCTATCCCGCTTCCCTGATCCTGCACGGCGATCCAGGCCTGGCCGCCGGACCGGCCCGTCTCTATCCGCACGGTCGATCCCTCGGGCGCATAGCGCACCGCATTGCCGACCAGGTTCATGAGGATCTGCAAGGCCCGGCGAAACTCCCCGACGGCAGGCTCCGCTGCATCCAGCGCGGGTGGCAGAATGTCGATTTCCCGATCCCGCGCCTTGACCAGGAACAGACCTGCGGCGCGGCGTCCGATGTCGGCCAGGTCGACTTCCTCCGCGATCACGCTGAAATCGGGCCGGTCGATCGCCTGCAGGTCCGCCAGATCGTCGATCAGCGCCATCAGATGGCGCCCTGCCGCCGAAATATCATGGGCGTAGCCCAGATAGTCCGGCCGCAGCGCCCCCTCCAGTTGCGCGGCGATCGAATCCGCATTGGCGATGATCCGCCCCAGGGGACGGCGCAAGGAACGATCAAGCCTTTTCCCGAATTCGGCGGGATAGAATAGCAGCGGCTCCGGCGTGGCGAGCGGCGCCGACACCGCGCGGTCCATGGGCAGCGCCTTGCCTCGGTAACCCGCCAGTTGCCCGGCAAGGTCGAACATCGGAAAGCCCGACAGAATGAAGCGCTGCGCGGGGTCGCTCGTCAATCCGGCAACCTGATCGCGAAAGGCGCGCCGCTGCGCAAAACCGCGCAGGATGGCGAGATCGCCGTCCACATCGGCACGCAGTTCGAAATAGCTGGTGAAGCGGCTGCCCGGCACCGGCGGCGCGGTGGGAAGCGTTCCTTCGCTGCCCAAACCCTCCAGCACGATCTGGAAGCGCAGCTGCGTGTCGATCTGCCATGTCCAGCCGTCCGACAGGGCGGCGATGTCGGTCTCCCGCCGCGCCAGGTCGAGCGGGAGCGCCACTGCTTGCCGCTCATGCCAATCGATGATGGCAAGCTGTACCCGTTCGTCTTCGGGCCTGGCGCGCACCCACATGTCGATGTCGCCGCGCTCCGCCGCCGCGACCACGGGGCGGGACAGGGCGATGCCCAGATGCGTCGCCAGTCGCGCCATCGCCGCCAATTGCGGGATCGCCAGCGCGCTGCCGATGTCGCCACCCGCCTCCTGTTGCAAGGAAAGCAAGGGCGCGTCCGCACTCAGCAGCCGACCGTCCGAGGCGACGGTGGCCCGGATGACGGCGGGATGCGCCGGCATGTTCATCAACCGGCGATCCGCCGCAGATGATCGAGCTTCGCGCGCAGCGCCGCCGGTGCGCGCAGGGCGCCCACTGCCGCGTCGGCCTGGGCCACGCTCAGTTCCTGATAGCGCATGGCTTCCCCGACGATGGTCGCGTCCGACAGGGATGGCCGCACCGGCCGCAGCGCCAGCAGCAATTGCCGGTAATCGCTGTCCGATCCGCCGAGCGCGCGGCAAAGCGAAGCGACCTGCCCCACTGGCCCCATGACCAGTATGTCGGCGACCTGCGCGCTCTCCATCCGCAATCTTCGCCCGGCGAGCGCGGCGAACAGCAGGAAATGCCTGTGCTGCAGCGCGGCCGCCATCAGTTCAGGCGCATCGGCATGGGTGTCCAGTTGACGGACCAGCCTGTCCGCCGCCGCGATTGGCCCCGTCGCTTCATCATGCCGGGCCAGTTGGCGCTGCGCTGCGGCTTCGACCACGGGCAGCACCGCTTCCACCTCGATCAGGCCGCTCCGCTGGGCGATGGCTGCAAGGCAGGCAGCGGCGGTCCACAGCAATTCCGCGAAAAAGCCGGCGGGCAGATCAGGCTGCATCGGCTGATCCTCCGCCGCGGTCAGCAGCCAGCGCCCCTCCGCCAGCATCAGTGCGGCCAGCGCCTCACCCAGGGCCGGGTCGCCCGCTGCGAACAGCGGCTCCACCTCCGATTCGCTGCCCACGCCGCCATCGGGACCACCAAACTGGCGCAGCATCAGGCTGATCCCGCCGCGCATCTGCATATGGGCGAGCAGCGGCGGCGCCAGCAGCGTCGGTTGCGCACACAGGGTCGGCCAGCAGACGGGTTGCGGCCAAGGCGCCAGCGCAGCCGCAATTTCCGGCGTTTCCTCCAGCGCCAGGCGCAATCCGATCTCGATGGCGGTCAGGCATCCGCCCAGATGCCGCCGGGTCTCCGCCACCAGCGCGTCATGCCGTTCCCGTCCGTCATCGGGAAAGAAAAACGCCAGATCAATGGCATGGCCGACGGGCACGGCGGACAAGCCCGCCATGACTTGCGCCATTGGCCAGCAGTCCGCCTGGGTCGGTCCGATCAGGGACGAAAAGGCGCTCATGCCGGCCAGCATAATGGCACGTCGTTAAAATGCACTAAACCGTAACGGGCAAAATCGTTCAATTCCGGCGGAGCAGGACCATCGTTCCCACCGACGCGATGGCGCACAGCATCGCCAGGTCGAACGTCAGCGCGAGCGCCCCGGCGAGCGACGCCAACAGCAGGGGCAAGAGCGCGCTGGCGGGCGTGAAGATCATCCATGGGCGAGCTGGTCCCGCCTTCTGCCAGCGATCCGCCATCTGGATGATCGCCAGCAGCAGCGCCAGATAGGTCGCGATCGTTCCTTCTCCCGCGAGAGCGATCCCCCCCAGAACAAAAGCCGGCACGATAAAGGCGATCCAGCCGACAGGCAGTGGCCGCAGCGCCATCTCGTCCAGCCGGTCAGCGGTCTCCGCCAGCAGCAGCGACGCCAGCAGCAGGCAGAAGCCGGTGCCCGTCCAGAGCAGTTCGATCGGCACCAGCGCGATCGCCCCCAACGCCATGGCGGCAATCCGCACCTGCAATGCCGGAACCTGCATGCGCATCAGCGCCGGACTGATCAGCCGGGCGGCGGGGCCCAGCAGATAATGTTCGGCTGCACCCCGGACACGCCGGAGCCGCGGCCCGCTGGCAAGCACCGCCTGCGCCGCCAGATCCGCCTGCTCCTGCGTTTCCACCAGCGCGACGCGGCCTTCCATCAGGTCGTCCTGCGGCACGGTGATCCGGTGCGCGCCGGCCTGCACCGCGCCCCGTACCAGCGTCAGCGCCAGATCCCAGTCCCCGATCATGTCGAGCGTGTTGAACAACAGGTCCGGACTGACCCGGACGAGCCCGGCCCAGCGTTGTCCGGCATCGATTCGTTCGAAGGGAGCGCTGGCCCGGCTGTCGTCAGTCACCAGCAGGGCGTCACCCTGTTGCGCCGCCATGGCTTCGAAATAGTCCTGCCCGATGATTGCGCCATCCGCGACCAGCAGGGCGTCAGCGTCGCGGGGGGCATCGCGCACCATCGACACCATGTCGCGGACCAGTGCGATCGCGATGCCGTCAGCCGACAGCCGGTCGACGGCCTGCGACAGGGCGGGCGTGATGACGCTGACCAGGATCATCACCCGGTCGGCCCCTGCGCGCACGGCCTGCCGCGCCTGATATTCCACCAGCGTCTGTCCGGCGAAGTGCAGGCCGGCGCGCAGCGATCCGGCCGAATCGCCGCCGGCCCGGCTCGCGCTGAGAATAGCCGCAAAAGTCATGCGTGATGAAACCGACCCGATCCTTGTTTAGCCCACCTTGTTACAAGGCGGACGCGATCGCGCAAGCGGACTGACGCGTCAACCTTGCATGAGATCGTCGAGAGCGGCGCGCAACCGCCGCAAGATGCGCGGATCGCCCGGCGCGGCGTCCGCCGCTTCATCGGCCATCGCCATCAGGGCGGTCAGGCCGAAACTCGCGGCCAACCCCTTCAGCCGCCATGCGGCGAGCTGCCAGTTCGCGTCGCAGCGCGAACGCCCCAGCAGATCGACCTGGCGCTCCGCGCTTTCGATGAAGGCGACGCGCAGATCCTCGATCAGCGGTCTGTCGTCACCGACAGCGGCGGCAAGAGCGGCATTCAGGGCGCCTGGATCATAGGACATGGGGTCAACGCTATCTGGCTTGCGTTAAGTTTTGGTAACAGGGCATTTTCGTACGCGCAAAAGCTGCTAGGATGGCCCGCATGAATGGGGGCAGCACAATCGTCGAATTCTGGCGGGACAAGGAAGCACCGGCCGGTGACACGGCGCAGGCGGACGACACTCTGCTATTGAAACAGGCCGTTCTGGACCTGGAGGATGAGGCCATGGCCGCAGAGGGCGACGGGCATGGCATGCCGGCCGCGGCCTGGGCCTTCCTCATCGCCGGCCTTGGCTGGACCGGCTTTGCCGGCTGGGCGACGCTGTCGTCGGGGCAGTGGCGCACCGGACCCGCGGCATGGCCGGGACTGGTTGCGACCATCATGGTCCCGCTTATCCTGCTGGGTGTCTGTTACCTGCTGCTTTTGCGGAACAGCCGCAGCGAATCCCGCCGCTATCTCGACACTGCCCACGCCCTCAGGACCGAAACGGAACTGCTGGAGCGGCGGGTTGCGCGAATCGCCAGCCAGCTCCAGACCGCGCGCCAGACCATGCAGGACCAGGCGGAACTGCTCGACAGCTATGGCGCCGCCGCCAGCAGCAATATGGAGGCGTCGGCCGAGCTGATCGCGAGCCGCGCCCACAGCACCGCCGAACGCGCCGAAGCGGCCGAACGGGCCGGGCTGGCGCTTGTCGAGCGCATGGAAGCGCTGGCCACCTCGATCCCGACGCTGGAGGATCGCGCGACGCGCATGTCGGCCCAGATCGTCGACAACGGCCACGCGCTGGCGGAACGCATCGACATGCTGGAAGCGCGGCTGCATGCGCTGGGCGAGGTTTCTGACGATGCCCGCAGCAGGACGCTGTCCGCCACCAAGAGCCTGTCCAGCCAACTCACGGAACTTCAGGAGGCCACGCGCTCGGCGACGCAGGAAGTGACCGGCATGGCCGATCTCGCTTCCGGCCGGATCGAGGCGACGACCCTGAGCGCGCGCAAGGCGATGGAGGAGAGCTGGCTCGACATCGAACAGAAGTCGATCGTGCTGAGTGGCCTTACCGAGCGGACCAAGTCGGAAATAGCGGAGACCACCCAGTCGGTCATCGCCCTGCTGACGCAGGAACTGAACCGCGTCGAGATCGACGTGCTGCACCGCCTGGAAACCACGCATGGGCGCGCCCAGGAAACCATGGCGGCGGTCGACGCCAATCTGACCGCGCAGGCCACATCGCTCAAGGCCCTTATAGAGGGTACGCAGGCCGGGATCGCGGCCACCAGCCAGTCCGCCCTCTCAACCCTGGCCCGCGATGCCGAAACCGTGGAGGCCGAGCTGCGCCAGCGGGTGGAAGCGGCCGTGGCACAGACCCATGAGGGCATCAGGCTGACGGATGAGGGCATCATCCACCATAGGGAGGCGCTGGAGGCGCTCATCGCCCGGTCGCGCGACAGCATCGCCGCCATCGGGGATGAAACCGTCGCCAACCTTGCGGATCATGTGGGTGAGATCGAAAGCCGCCTGCACCAGATCAATGATCTGGTCGAGGGCCAGCGCACGCTTGTCTCCGGTCTGCAGCGCAGCCTGGACGAGGCGGTCGATTCCGCGCAGTCCCGCTTTGCCGCGATGGAAGAGTCGGCCCTCGCCCGCAATGAGCGGCTGACCGAAGCGCTGTCGCGCCTGACGGCCGAAACGCAGCGCATCGACGCCGCCCTGGCGGCGGGCGGGCTGACCGCCGAAAAGCTGATAGGCAGCGCAGAAACGCTGATGGTCGCGCTTGATTCCAGCGTCCGCGAACTTGACGAAACCTTCCCTGCGGCGCTCCAGCGCTTCGACGGCAGGATCGAAACCAGCCGCACCCTGCTCGACAGCGCCGCGCCGGAGATCGAGCGGCTGGAGGCCATATCCGAGGCGCTGCTCGGCCGGACCCAGGAGGCGGAGGAGTTGCTGCGCGGCCAGGGACGCCGCCTGTCCGAATGGCTGGAAAGCACGCAAAGCGGCGTCGATGCCAATCGCGAATTGGTGGAAAAGCTGCGCACCGCGCTCGACAATGCGCATCAGGACGCGACCCGCATCACCGAAGGCGCGGGGCCATTGCTCGTCACGGCGCTGCTCCGCGTCAAGGACACGGCCGACCAGGCGGCCGAACGCGCACGCCAGGCGTTGAGCCGCGCCATTCCCGAAGCGGCGAACGCGCTTGCCGACGCCAGTGAACAGGCCATGCAGCGCGCGATCGACGAAAAGGTCACGGCCCAGATCGAAATGGTCGCCAAGGTGGCGGAGGAAGCCGTCAAGGCCGCCCATCAGGCCTCTGACCGTCTGACCCGCCAGCTCCTGACCATCGCGGACACCAGCGCCAGCCTGGAGGCGCGGATAGAGGAGGCCGATCGCGTCGCCGAAGACCGCGACCGGGACCATTTCGCGCGGCGGTCTGCGCTGATCATCGAATCACTCAACAGCACGGCGATCGATGTTTCGAAGATACTCTCCAATGATGTGACGGATTCAGCCTGGTCAGCCTATCTGAAGGGCGACCGCGGCGTCTTCACCCGCCGCGCCGTCAAATTGCTCGACGCCGGCGAATCCCGCGAAATTGCGCTGCATTACGACAATGATCCTGAGTTTCAGGAACATGTGAATCGCTACATCCACGACTTCGAATCGATGCTGCGGATCATCCTGTCGGCCCGTGACGGCAACGCGCTGGGCGTGGCGATCCTGTCGTCCGACATGGGCAAGCTCTATGTCGCGCTGGCGCAGGCGATCGAAAGGCTGCGGCAGTAGGGGTTCCGCAAGCTTGGCGACAAATCCTGCCTTATGCTCAAGCGAAGGAGCATGAGGCGCTTACCATCGCCACCCCTTTCGCCAGACAGATTAGTCGGCCGTCGTCGGGTCGATCGTCGCGCATATTCGGGCAATGCTGTTTGCGGGGAAACCCGCCATTTCGGCATGCTGGCGGATCAATTCCTCGCTCGGCGCACGATAGATGCAGTAGATCCTGTCGTCCGTCACATAGCTGTGGACCCATTGGATATCCGGGCCGAGCTGGCGCAACACATTGCAGGACCCCTGCGCCGCGCCCTTTAGCTGCTCACCCGATAACTGGCCGACGCCAGGCATGTCCCGTTCGATCACGAATTGCGGCATGACGTCCTCCCTTTCCGAAAAGACGCGCGGATCATAGGCGCTTCGCACGCCGATTTCGAGGACGATATCGGGTTAGAGCGATTTCCAAGCGATCGGAACCGATCGCTGGTCAAGAAATCGCGGCAACAAGGAATCCAGAGCGGCGATCTGATTCCATCAGATCGAAACCCGTTCCAGGGCCGGCCTGGCACCTCAACGGCAGGCGCGACCGCCCCACGCGCCACGTTCCGCCTGATCAAGATGCAGGTGATCGCGGTGGGCCGCATTGTAATCGGGCGACAGGACGGTCGAAAACAGGCCACAGGCGCCGTCACGAACCTCATGCAGAAATTCTGCTTCCTTCCCCTCGCCCCTCCATTCAGCCGCAACGCCGATCCGGCGGCCGTCCGTCAGGATGAAGCCCGCCACGTCAATGGCATCGGCCGTTGCGTGCTCACTGAAATCCCCGGCGCTGCGGCCATAGAGCCGACGGCAGCTATAGGCGCCGAAATGCGTGATCCGGCGCACGGCACGGCCGAAATGGCGCTGGGCGGCTGGCTGGACGACCTGCCATTCCCAGACCTTGAGGCCGGCAGCAACCGGACAGGAGGGCGCGACCGCCGCCGGTTCCAGCCTGATCGCGTCCCTGGCGGGCGTCAGCCGCACTGCATCGGCATAGGCGCACTGGTCCTTGCCTCCGCGCCTCATGCGCGCATAGGCAACCCCCGCCCGGTCGAGCAGGGCCCGGCATTCCGCGGGATGCTCGGTCAGCATGGCAAGCTTGCGCCCGGTGAACAGGCCAATGGGCTGGGCCAGATCAAGGGGCGTCCATGGCAGATTCTGAGGCTGGCGACCGACATAGGAATAGCCGATCAGGCAAATGACCAGGATTGCCCCGATCTGGACAAGGCGGCGCAGAAGGACATGAAGTCGGCGCATGCCTCAAGCACGCCGGACGGTCCCCATTGGTTCCGACGTAACCGGATAACCCAGATGATCGGGAATACAGAGATGTCGCTCCCCTTCTCTCTCCTCAAACCAGGGCGTCACCGTCTGGACCGGAATCGACAAGGCATGCGCTGACAGATCATGGAAGCCATTGAATTGAGCCAGCCGTTCCAGATTGCGGCGGGTGGGGAAGATGATCCGCCCCTCCCCCCGGTCGCAGCGAGCGATCGTGTCCGCCGCGCTGCTCCAGAAAAGTTGCACATTTTCGGTGGCGTCCACGCTCGCATTCTGTCCTTCCGGTGCCCGTGCGATGTAGAAGCGCGTGTCGAAAACGCGTTGCGCTTGCTCCAGTCGCGCCGGGTGCCAGCGGGCGAAGGGCACCAGCCGATCCAGCGCAATCTCCAGCCCATGCTCGTCAAGCAAGTCGCCAAAGGCCTTCCCTGCCGCAAGTGCCTGCCGCATGAGGGGGAGCCGGTCCGGCGGCGGAGGAGATGTAAGGCCTATGGCAAGGCCGCTTTCCTCCAGGGTTTCCCGAATGGCGGCTATTCGCGCCGCTGCCTCGTCCACAGGCAGTCCGCCTGCGATCCTTTCGGCAAGCGCATGGTCGCCAGCATCCACGGCCCCACCGGGAAAGACCAGCGCCCCTGCGGCAAAGGCCATGCTCGACGCCCGTTCCATCATCAGGATTTCCGCGGCCGCGCCCGGCCGGTCGCGCAGGATCACCACGGTCGAGGCGGCGCGGCTCTCAGGAAGCATATCTGTCATGAACCCGCCAATAGGCATCCAAATTGCTGGCGGTAAAGTCCCCATGCGTCAACCCGTTGGAGGATTGGTGGAGCCGAGGGGGAAAGCCATCACGCCGTTTGCGCCCGAACTCTTCGCTCAACTTTGCCAGGCGGCCGGCGCGCCCGATGGAGTGCTCTCGATTCTCCCCGGAACAGTGGCGGCGGGCGGGACGATCGTCCGGCACAAGAAAATCCGGAAGATCAGCTTCACAGGCGGCCCATTACCGCGAGAAAAATCCTGAAGGCGGGCACGCAGGAGATCAAGCCAAGCGTCATGGAACTGGGGGGCAAGTCCGCGAGTCTCGTTTTCCCTGACTGCGATCTCCAGGCAGCGGCCGAGCGGGCTGTGTTCTGGACCGTCGGCTGCTTGGCCAGCCAAGGCTGCGCGCTCCCCATGCGCCAAATTGTCTACGCCGATATATATGACGAGTTTGTCGGCAAGCTTCAGACAATGATCGCCTGTCGGAACGACTCGATGCCGGCGCCTACCTAAACGGCTGCTTCCAGATCAACGCGCACACGCTGTTCGCCGGCGTCGACATTTCCGGCTTCGACAAGGAAGGCGGCAAGGCAAGCATCGATGAGTTTCTGCATTACAAGACAGTGACGATCGGCACCGGCAGAGGAATTTACTAGCGTCAGCATTCGTCGATCACAGCCGGAAGATGGCGCTGGCAGCAGGCCCCATAGCGGAAATCCCACGGTTCCTTGGCAAGCGCCCCCAGAAAACATGACAGTGCATCCAGGCTGAGCTCGCGCGAACCAGTGCTTCCGGAAGCCGCAGATCTCCGGGGCGGCGGGCTGGATCAACCTTCAGCCCCACCTCTCTTCCCCGCAGAGATGCTGTCCAGCCGAAGAATAGCTTCAGTTCCGCAGCGAGCCGCCAGCTAATGAGACCTGTGCGCAAATGGGCGTAGCGATCTGAAAGTGCATGGGCTTTATGACGTTTGGTTCTGCCTGCCGCCGGTTCGGCCGGGCCGGGCGAAACTTCATGCTGGAGCTGCAAGAATATTCATGGAGCTTGACCGCCAACCTCGGCCTTCTCGGGCTGCCGCGTGGCTGGCTCGAAATCTCCGGGTTGAGCGACGGCTTTCAGTTCGTCACGGTCTTCCGGTAGCAAATAACCCTGTTTGACAGCGGCCTCCTTCGCTCCCTCATATTTTCTGAGATATGTATTGTACGACCCGTAAAGACGACGCAGCTTGGCGTGGTCATACGGCACCTTCGTGTCATAGATGATATCGCAGTGAGACTCCTGCTCGGTCCAATAAGTGGCAGAGGGAACGGCGATCCAAGGCGGTCGAACGCCGCCGATCATGTTCTGCGTCGTGGCATCCCGAAGGACGCCCTTCCCTTTCCTGACGACACGCGGCGCCCTGGGCATCGGTTTCCCTTCCCGCACCCACTTGTCCATGTCGTCCAGCAAGGCAGAGACAACCATCTCGGCCGGCTCGTCGTACAGCATCTGGCAGCGCGGCACATCGCCCTTGCCAACATTAGCAGCGACATCTTCGGTATGTTGGGTGCCATGATCCGCCA
>Ga0207639_10002799_pt1 | contig 11712 bp, 8 predicted proteins | sample KBSCornC32_FD_184299 | JGI IMG/M metagenome (GOLD analysis project Ga0207639, IMG submission 184299) | Corn rhizosphere microbial communities from Kellogg Biological Station, Michigan, USA - KBS Corn C3-2 (SPAdes) (version 2) | ecosystem: Host-associated > Plants > Roots > Rhizosphere > Soil ...
CCGTAGACCTCGTCGGTCGAGACGTGCAGGAAGCGGAAGGCCGACTTCTGATCGGCGGGCAGCGCGCTCCAGAAGCCGCGGACGGATTCGAGCAGGCGGAAGGTGCCGAGCACGTTGGTCTGGACGAAGTCCTCGGGGCCGTGGATGGAACGGTCGACGTGCGATTCGGCGGCGAAGTTCACCACAGCGCGCGGCTTGTGTTCGGCCAGCAGTCGGTCGATCAGGGCACTGTCGCCGATGTCGCCCTGCACGAAGATGTGCTTCGGGTTGCCCTTGAGCGATGCGAGGGTCTCGAGGTTGCCGGCGTAGGTCAGCTTGTCGAGATTGACGACGGGCTCGTCGCTGTTCGCGATCCAGTCGAGTACGAAATTGGCGCCGATGAAGCCGGCACCGCCGGTAACCAGGATCATGAAGTCCCCTGCTGTTGTGTGGAACGATCGCCCTGCGGCAAATCAACAACAGATGATTATCCCATCGGGCCAGGGGAGAAAAATCAAAGGTTGGCGCCCGCACAGCCCCCGCCTACAATCGCCCCACTGCAGGAGAGCGGGCCACCCCGGTGGCCCTACCGAAGGCGCAAACTCCCATAAACGCTCAGGTCGGCCCTTACAAGGGCCTGTACTGCACCAACTGAAAACGCCGTCTGGAGAGCCGCCACGCCACGTGGCGCACCGAAGGAGCAAACCCTCTGCGGGCGCAGCGGGTGAATCTCTCAGGTATCGAGGACAGGGGGAGCGGCAACTTGGACTGCGGTCGTCCGGTTGCTTTGCTATTTATTCAATAGCACACCACACCCACCGTTCAAGCGCTGCAACCTCAAAGGTACTTGAAATGCGCGTGATCGTTCTCGGCGCCGGCCTGCTCGGCGTGACCTCGGCTTACTACCTCCAGCAACTCGGCCACGAAGTGACCGTGATCGACCGGCAGGCCACCCCGGCCGCCGAAACCAGCTTCGCCAACGGCGGGCAGATCTCCGTCAGCCACGCGGAACCCTGGGCCAACCCCAGCGCGCCGCTGAAGGTGCTGCAATGGCTGGGCAAGGAAGACGCCCCGCTGCTCTTCCGCATGCGTGCCGACATGCGCCAGTGGCTCTGGGGCCTGCAGTTCCTACGCGAGTGCACGCCGGCGCGAACCCGCCACAACATCGAACAGATCGTTCGTCTGGGCACATACAGCCGCTCGATGTTGCAACAGTTGCGCCGCGACACCGGCCTCAGCTACGACCAGCGCACGCAAGGCATCCTGCACTTCTACACGACACAGAAAGAGTTCGATGGCGCCCTCGCCCCCGCCGAGCAGATGCGCGCCCTGGGCTGCGAGCGCCAGGTCATCTCGGCCGACGAGGCCGTGAAGATCGAGCCCGCCCTCGCCCACATCCGCCCGAAGCTGGCCGGCGCCACCTACACGGCCGAGGACGAATCCGGCGACGCCAACCGATTCGCGCGCGAACTCGTGGGCTTGGCCGCCGCCGCGGGCGTGAAGTTCCTGATGAGCCATACTGTGACTGCGCTGCGCGAGGCCGGCGGCAGCATCGACCATGTCGAGGCCACCGACAGCGAAGGCCGCTTCCAGCGCATCCGCGGCGACGCCTTCGTGCTGGCCATGGGTTCGCTGAGCCCGCTGTACGCCGCGCCGCTGGGTATCCGCCTGCCGATCTACCCGGCCAAGGGCTACTCGGTGACGCTGCCCGTCAAGGACGCCTCGAAGGCGCACCAGGTCTCGCTGACGGACGACGAGTTCAAGCTCGTGTTCTCGCGCTACACCTCGGCCTCAGGCGACCGCCTGCGCATCGCCGGCACGGCCGAACTCAACGGCTACGACCGTGACCTGAACCGCGTGCGCTGCGAGGCCATCGTGCGCCGCGTCGAGGAGCTCTTCCCTGGCGCCGGAGACACCACCCAAGCCCAGTTCTGGACCGGCCTGCGCCCCGCCACGCCGAGCAACGTCCCGCTGATCGGCAAGACGAAGCTGCCGAACCTGTTCCTGAACACCGGCCACGGCACCCTGGGCTGGACGCACGCCTGCGGCTCGGGCAAGTCGATCGCGCGGATTGTGAGCGGGCTGGAGCCGGAGGTCGATTTCGCGTTCACGGGGATGCCGACGCCCAGGCCGAGCATCCATCGACCTGCACTGGGCTGACTACAAGATAGGCGCCTTCGCGCCTAGACATTGCAGCAAACGTATACGCCGTGTACTGACATCATATTTTCAAAGTGGGGGTACCCGGCAGATCATCGCCTCAGTTGCGAACAAACACCCAGACGGATCGGCCTTGCTCATCTGTGTAAGCAGGTTGCCCAGAAAATGCTGCATCGCCCTGCAGCAGCTTCAGTAATGAAGCCTGAAACTTCACCCCGGGGAAGTTGAACCCCAAAGCCTGCCCTTGCATGCCTGGCTCGCTCAAGATGATGACGTCCGATGCGGCAACGCCCTTCAGGAACATATCCCAAGAATTCCAAGTGTCGGCCCATAAGAAATTGCGGGCCACGCCTTGCTGGCGCGCAAGAAAGTCCAAGGTGCCCGCGTAGACGGGACCAGGCACCGTGACCAGCGCAGTCTTGGCATTGGTGGAAACAAAGGCGTGCAGCACCTCTGGAAAAACCGCCCTGCTCGCTTTGTCGGTCGTCGCCATCGCTGGGTCAGCCAATTGGATCATGCCCGCTCGAGGCACCCATTGCGTCGCGAAGATCAATGCCCCAAACACCGGAAGGAGCTTTCGACGAACAGGGACATGAATCACGATATGCCCCAAACACCAGACAGTGATTGCGAGAATCGTCCCGTAGAGGATGCTGCCGATCATCATCGTCTTCATCTGGCTTGCGGTCACTATGCAATACGCCACAACAGCTGCTGCCGTCATTCCCGCGAGACCACAAAGGGCCCGCTTGTCGCGTGCACGGATCAAGACGAAGACACTGAAGGCATAGATGGGTACTATCCAGTACCAGACCCACCCAAGCATCGACGTTCCAGCGCCCTTATTCAAATAGAAGGTGATGTGCTCGGATAACGAGGCTTGCACGCCCCAGACACCGATGTCCGACCGCATGACGGTACGGATATAGGAAAGAATTTCCAGGCCGTTCGTAATGGCATACGGCGCAATGAACAGCACGGCACCAATCGTCACTACCAGCAACGCACGAACGAAAAGCCGAGTCGACCATCTACGCTGCAGAATCAGGGTCAGCGCCGTTTGGGCAACAAAGCCAACCCCCAGCACGACAACAGTGGCCGGAGCGGCTGTCGGCTTTGCAAGGACTGCAGCGCCGAATAGTAGCCCCAAGCCAAGCAGACGAGAGGTGCGCAAGAGTGTGACATCGAGAGAGGCGGTCAGCGCCAACGAGAAGCCGAGCAGCAATCCCCAAACAGGGTCTGGCCGAAACTCTGCGACTACACTCCCGAAAATCGGAGTTGCCAGAATCGCAAGCACGATTCCCAACTGCCCTCCATTGCCCGCATTTCGGAGTATCAAAAGCGCGAGCCCTACGATAACGAAAACCCAGCCAGCATTGAGAAGGTACGCCCCCCATACCGCACCACCGCTCAACAAGAGCCCGAAAGTGGCAGATAGCGTATTGAAAGGCGAATGTGCTGGCAGCGAAAAGAAGCTCCCGACGAATCCGATCAAGCCCGAGCGTTCAAGCACCTCGAGCCTCTTCAGTCCATCGATCAAGTACACCACATCGTCGTAGATCGGGACTATCGCCAGACGACCGCTACGCTGCAGATAGCCCATGACAGCGAGCACATGAAACAGGCAGGCGAAACCAATCACGCACAGTGCTATTTTTTTTTGTTTGGACATTCCGCAAAAGCTCAGTACGTTAGATTGATTTCAGCAAGTCGCGACGCGACACGCAAGAGCGCTTCAAGCCAGAACATCCACATCGCCTTGCAGCGCCCGCAATTCAGCCCACTTGTCGTAGAAGGCCTTGAACTTGCCAGCGCGTTCATCGGCAGCAATTTCTCGAGCAACACGTGCAATCTCGTGAGAAAACGACTCCCAGCGGAACTGGCTTGCTTGGGCGATGCCCTGCTCGATGAGCCCGGCACGAACAGCATCCTGACGCACCGTACTTAGCGCTTCGACCATCTCAGGGACCGAAAAGCCGCTGACCGTCAAGGCTGCAGTACCGGTGACTTCAGGCAGCGAGCCATGGGCAGTCGAAATAACGGGGCATCGGCAGCTCATTGCTTCAGCAACTGGCAAACCAAATCCTTCATAGAGCGACGGATAGACCAGAGCTGCTGCGCCACTGTAAGCAATCGCTAGGTTGTCGTCGTCCAGATCGACTTGAATGATCTTGTGTCCTCCCGACTCGGATGCCTCTACGTTTTTCTCTCCGCCAACGCACAGCACGTCGAAATCGACTTTGCGCATAGTCTTTACTGCATCGAAAAAGAGGCTCGCATTCTTGTAGTTCTTGTGCTGGGCGCGTGAGCCGACAAAAATATAGTATGAGCGATTCAACCCGATCTTGCGCCTGAAAGCGGCGATAGCGGACTCATCGGCGGGCTTGAATACGGAAGGCTCAATCCCGCAGTGCGCGACCGTCGTCATTTCCGGATCGAGTTCGGGATAGTAGTCCAGCAGGTCCTTGCGCGTGTTGTGCGAAATGCAGATGTGCCGACGCGCGTGAGCAATCGCGATTTCCTTCTCTCTCCAGTCCCGCAAGGTCAAGTCGAAAGCCAGCCTTTCGGGAATCATGTCGTAGACGAGCAGCATCGACGGCGTGTGCAGCGGCGTCGTGTAGTAAGTCGAAGCAAACACCGACGCGTTGTAGTGACGACATACCTTTTCGAGAAGCGCCGAATCGTAGGCGTTGAATTTCGATTTGTACGAAGGAAAGGGGACAACTTCGACACCTGGGAGCTCCATGTCGATGCCACCGCGATCCAGCAGCACGATGGGCATGTCGAGTTCAGCTACGAGGCGCGGAATCACAGCTCGCCATACGCGCGCGATACCGGACTGCGCAAGCTGAAAGAAGACCCCATCAATCACCAATGCCATGACTTATTTCTTTGCTGCGCTGTTGTTACGGGAGGCGATGGAGCACAAGCGCATTGCGCGCTGCGAGACCGCATAGCGCCAGTCTTCGGCGGCGCGCTCGGCTTCGCTCACGTTGATCGAGACACCCACAGCATGCGACGCTTCCGCGAGAAAATCCTCGTCGGAGCCAAGAAGCCTGGAAGAGATCATGACGCGTCCATGCAGCTGCGTGACATGCTTACCCTCTTCATGGCCCCGCGTATTAGGCTGTGTGGACAGTCCTTCGGGATTGACGAAATACACGACGTGCGGATCGTTGATCTTGTAGAACACCTTACCGGCTTCTACGCAACGCAGCCAGAAGTCGTAGTCTCCAGCCGACCGATAGCTCGCATCGAAGTAGCCAACGTCGTCATGAATCGAACGCCGCCACATCGGCGCATTGTGCGGAGAATTTGACCGCATGAGGTTGTACGGAGTGATGACCGGCACGTCGCTCTTGACACCGACCGCAGCGGTCTTCGCAACACTCGCCTTACCGTCAAACGAGTAGTAGAAGTCTTGATATGCCACGTCAACAAATGGAAATTTCTCGAGTATTTCAACTTGGCGCTCGAATGAGTCGCGCCGACGAAGGTCGTCCAGATTGGTATTGGTGACGTACTTGCCTCGAGCCATCTTCACCCCGAGATTCCATGCCTCGTAGATTCCGATACGAGTGGACGCCCTGTGATAGACGATATTTGGAAAGCGCTGCATGTACGAGGAGATCACTTCGTACTCGTTTTCCGGCGAGTCGGCATCAATGATGATGAGTTCGCAACACGAAGAGAAGATCGTCTGGGACGTGATGTTCTCCATGAACTGCTCGATGTAGTCCCCGCCCCGGTACAAGCTAGCGACTGCCGAAACCAGAATCTCGTTGTTGTCCCGTGAAAACGCCAAGCTCCGATAGACCTTCGGTTCAGCGCCCTTGACTGGCTCTGTAACTGCATTCGCGCGCTTTTGCCAGTCCTTCACATTAATGAGCCGTCCTGTTCCCATCACATCGCAGACATCCGGGTTGAACACCGGCCCTTGTTGGACGAGCACTTCGTTCGCTCTTTGGGTGAAGAGAGATGTAAGAACGACATCCCGCCCCAGATGCTGCTGTCTGATCCTGTGATCCCAATGAACGATTTCCGCCGCCATCGCGCCGCGCCCGAGAATGGAGTCATACGCGAACTGGACGAGCTTGCCGTTCGGCACATCCGGCAGTAAACGACTGGAGCCACTCAATTGCTCTGCTTCGGGAGAGTTGAAGACCGCATTGACGAGCCCGGAGATGCTCATCTGCCCACTAACGACAGCGTTTGTCCAGTGCACGCGCTCGTTCAGGCTAGGCGTCCGGTGAAGCGCCAGCTCGTAGATGCGGACCACCAATGGCTCGACACTTTCGGCCGACTCCGAATGCGCAGCGTGCAGCCTTCTTGGAGAGCCCGGAATGGCCGAAGGCTCCATGAAGATCCAGCGGCAAAATCTCAGAGCTTGGCTCATCCAGCCAGGCAAATGGGTAATCAACTGCAATCGAACTCCTCAGTCATTCGAATTCTTAATTCACGCGAAAACGTGCGTCGCACCGAAACACAAGGGCTCATGCGCGTCCGCGCCGCGGTCTCTTGACACACGTGAAACGTGTCGGCGCTGCATGAAACTGCGTCCTGTCTGACAAGTCGAGTGGTGGGCGATCATCGCGCCTAGTCGGACCGACGAGCACATCCCGCTGCAAACGCAAGCGGCGAAGCTCCACCAACTCAGCGCTGCGTACTCAAAAAGGCCGCATAGGCCTTTCGAATGCCGTCTTCCAGACTGTGCTTGGCTGTCCAGCCCAGTTCGGCGAGCTTCGATCCATCGAGCAACTTTCGCGGCGTTCCATCCGGTTTTGTATGGTCGAATACCAGATCACCCTTGAATCCCACGATGCTCGCAATAAGTTCTGCGAGACCGCGAATCGAGATCTCCTGGGAGGAGCCAACATTGACATGTTCGTCGCCTGAGTACTCTTTCATCAAGAACACGCACGCATCCGCCAGATCGTCCACATACATGAATTCCCGAAGCGGAGTTCCAGACCCCCAGATCGTTACTGTGGGATCGCCGGCCTCACGGGCCATATGCATCTTTCGTAGTAATGCAGGTAGAACGTGGCTGGTCTGCAGGTCGAAATTGTCGCCCGGGCCATACAGGTTGGTGGGCATCGCAGAGATCATGTCGTCACCATGCTGACGACGGAAAGCTTGACACAGCTTGATCCCCGCGATTTTCGCAACGGCATACCATTCATTGGTGGGCTCTAGAGGCCCGGTCAGCAACGCGCCTTCCGACATCGGCTGTGGCGCAAACTTCGGATAAATACACGAAGAGCCGAGAAACAGCACCTTCTCCATCTTGCTCTCGTGCGCACTCTTGATGACGTTTGAGGCAATCATCAGGTTGTCGTAGATGAAATCGGCTGGCAATGAGACATTTGCCATGATTCCTCCAACTTTTGCTGCTGCAATGATGACTGCATCAGGTCGATTGGCGTCCACCCAGCGATTGACGGCCGTCGCGTCGCGCAGATCGAGCTCTCCGCTACCGGCAGTCAAAGTCGTGCATTTCTCGCTTTCCAAGCGGCGAACCAGCGCTGAACCGACCATCCCACGATGTCCTGCGACCCAGACGCGCTTGCCTTCCAACTTGTAACTCGTCACTAAATCATCCTCCGCTCGAGCCTTTGACACGCAAATGACAGATCGTACGCGAAGTCAACGCTCCCCTGATTCACTTAGGTAGGAGGTCTGGCAAGCGAATGCAAGCCGCGAAACCGCTTGCATTCACACTCAATATGATCAATCGGGCGCCGTAAACACCGTCAACACCCCGGTATACCCATACAGATGGTGGCGGGCAATCTCGCCCGCGGCGAAGAAGCCCACCAGCGGTACATCACCCAACGCGTGCCGCACGATCTGCAGCTCAGCCCCCGGCGCACCGAAGTGCGGACCGCCACGGCCCGAGCAGCTCACGTACACCGCCCCCGCGATGCGCCGCGCCGGGTGCGGCGCCGCCTCGGCCTCGCCGGCAGCCACCGCGCGCGCGGTGGCCAGCGTCTGCTCCTCGGGCTCCAGCTCCTCGCGGATTTCCGCGCAGATGCGCATCAGGTCGGCGCGCGCGGCCTGGGCGTTGCGGCGGCAGAAGGTCAGGCGCATGCCGGCTTCCGCTGTGTCGGCGATGGCGATGCCGCGCCGCGTGGGGTCGAGCCCGATGATGTGGCGCACGAGCACGTCGGCCCCCAGGTCGCCGGTGCGGCGGATGCCGTCGCTGCCGGCGTCGGCCAGGCCGACCAGCGTGTTGCGCACCGCGTCGATGGCCTCCTGCGGGCGTTCGAGAGACACCTGCAGGTCGGCCAGCAGAACGTCGAGCGCCGGCTCGCCGTCGAGCTTCAGCAGCAGGTTGCCGTCGGCCTCGGTGATCTCGCGTTCGCGGACCGCGCCCGAGCGCAGCGGCTGGCAGCCCTGCGTGACGCGCGACACCAGCCGCACGCCCTCGCCGAACACCACGCCCGATAGCCCGCCCGAGAACACGCCGCCTGCGGCGCCGTGCCCGCGGATGTTGCCGTTGCCGCCGATGGCGAACTGCAGCGCGCCGCCGCGCCCGGAAGACAGGCCGCCGAACAGGTAGCCGGTGTCGGTGCGCCCGGCCATCTCGCCGATCAGCTCGGCGAGGTCGGGCGTGGCCGGGTCTGCGTGCACCAGCGCCGTGTGCGCCTCGAAACCGCTCATTTCCGAATTGCCCAGCGGCGCGACGCCGGAGAACACGCGGTACTGGTCGCTCGGCAGGGCGCAGAGCATCAGCGTCATGCCGGGCTCGTCGAAGTACTCGGCGTTGTTGGCCGAAACGCCGATGCCGACCGTGCCCGACCAGTCGGTCACTTCGGGCAACTCGGCGCTCAGGTGGTCGAGGATGTCCTGCGCATCGCTTGCGTAGTGATCGGTGATGTAAAGCAGCCCCAGCGTCGGCGCGGAGGCGTAGTCGGGCAGCGCCATCTGCGCCCGCAGCTGGGCGAGCACGAGGCCCGCTGCCATTCGCCATTGCGGATGGGTGGCATGTCCGGAGGGAAACAACTTCATGATGCGTGCCAGCCCGTTCTGTTCAACAAATGGAATGTGTACGTCGTATGACGTCAGCGCCGGCCGGAGGTTCGCTTCCGGGCGGCGGTGGACGTCTTTTTCTTCGCGGCCGGGGCCGTCGTCTTCTTTGCAGTTGCGGCTGTCTTGCGAGACGCCGCCGGCTTGCCGATGACCGAGCCCACCGCGTCTGCCAGCGGCTGGGCCATGGCCGGCACCTTCAGCTGGGCCGCGTCCTGCAGCGCCGTGCTGGCGATCTGCTGGAACTGTTCGGTGAGCGAGCCCCACCACTGCATCGGGTCGACCACGCCCGCGCCATCGGCCGCCGCGGCTTTCGCCTTGGAGGCGGCCGGCTTGCGGCTTGGTTTCTTCGGCGCCGGAGCTTCTTCAACTTCCTCCTCGAGCGCCTCTTCGTCCTCGATTTCCTCGGGTTCGGGCTCCGGCGCGGCCTGGACAGGCGCGGGCGCGGGAGCCGCCGCCGCGGTCGCCTGCCGGGTGAACGCGCTGGCGATGTCTTCCATGCGCACGTTCATGCCGCGCAGCGTCGACAGCGTCATCTTCTGCACTTCCAGCGCCTGGATGGTGGCCTTGAGGGCATGGCCGTTCTGTTCGAGCCAGTACTGCACCGTCTTGAGTTCCTGGATGCGCTTGTCAACCTCCTCCACGCTCAGCGTGGGCGCCACCCAGCTCGCGAGACTCGGGATGCCCGGCACCGAACCGGCGCCCGACGCCGCGCCGCCGGCGAGGTTCTTCAGGAAGTCGAATCCGGGAACGAACTGGCTGAAGTCGAAGGGCTTGCTGGCGTTGCTCATGCGGGAGGTCTCCTGGGTGCTGGGTATGGGTTTTCTTGTGCTGCCAGCTTACTCCAAGCCTCCGGGCTTTTAGCGTCCGTCAGAGCTCGCTTCTAACCTTGCTGAAGACTTTCCAGAAGGCCGCGTCCTGCGAGGTCGCGAAGTTGATCCGCATCATGGTGCTCGGCGGCCGGCGCGCGTGGAAGAGCGAGCCCGGCGCCAGCAGGTAGCCCTGGTCGAGCATGCGCTGGGTGAGCGCGTCGGTGTCCACGCCGGTGTCGACCCAGCCGAACAGCCCCGCCGGCTCCGAGGCGAAGGTGCAGCCGTGCGCCATGGCCAGCTTCACTGCCCGGCCCCGGGCGCCGTCGAGCCGGATGCGCACGCGCTCGGAGTGCCGGCGCAGTTGACCCTGGTCGATGCACCACGACAAGGCCCGCTCGAACAGCGTGGGCGAGGTGAGCGTGGCCAGCAGCTTGGTTTCGAGCAGCCGCTCCTTCAGGTCGGGCGGCGCGGCCAGGAAGCCGATGCGCCAGTTGGGCGCGAGGATCTTCGCGAAGCCGCTCACGTAGATGGTGCGCTGCAGCCCGTCGAGCGCGCTCAGCCGGGTGGCGTGCTCGGGCGCGAGGTGGCTGTAGGTGTCGTCCTCGACGATGTGGAAGCCATGCTCGTTGGCCAGCTTGAGCACGCGGTGCGCGCTGCCCGGCGTGAGGCTGTAGCCGGTGGGGTTGTGCAGCACGCTCACGCTGACGAAGAGCTTGGGGTTGTGCAGCTTGCAGTACTGCGCCATCACTTCCAGGTCGGGCCCGTCGGCACGGCGCGGCACCGGCAGGATGCGCATGCCCAGCGCCTCCAGCCGTGCGAATTCCAGCGCCCAGCCCGGCTCCTCGACCATCACCGGATCGCCCGCGCGCAGCAGCGTGCGGCTCACGATGTCCAGCGCGTGGGTGGCGCCGACGGTGGTCACGATCTGCTCCGGCGAGGCCGGCACGTTGATGCCCACCAGCTTCTGCGAGAGGCTGCGCCGCAGGCTCATGTCGCCGGCGGGCTCGCCGTACTGCAGCGACAGCTCCTGCAGCGCGGCTGTATTGGTCATGCGCCGCACGGCCGTGGGCATGAAGGTGGAGGCCATCCAGTCGGGCGGGAACACGCCCATGCCCGGCTGCGGCTTGTCGCTCGGGCGGTGGAACATGCTGCGGATCAGCGAGCTGGCATCGGCCGGCACGCGCGAGGCCATCATCTGCACCGCGATCGCCGCGGGCACGCCCATCGCGCCGCTGGCGTCCGCGCCGTTCGTCGAACGGCCGTCCTGCGCCGGGGCGGAGTCGCGCACATAGAAGCCACGCTGCCGCCGGGCCTCGACCAGGCCCTGCGCCAGCAGCTGGTCATAAGCGGCGACGACGGTGTACGGGCTCACGCCTTGCTGCCGCGCGCATTCGCGCACCGAGGGCAGGCGCGCGCCAGGCGGCAGCAGCCGGGTGCGGATGCGCTCGGCCAGGCGGTCGGCGAGCTGCCCCGTCAGCGACTGTGTGGAGGTGCGGGTGAGCATGCGTCGTCCGGGCTGTGCCGGTTTGCCCGGCTTCTGTGTCGAAGGGGTGACCAATACAGATTGCCTGATTGTTCGATCATCTGTACCGGAACTGTAATGGTCTCAAGTTTAGAGTGTGTGTCATGAACTGGCAAGAATTCACCGCGCTGCTGGTGCTGGCCACGGCGATGAGCTTCTCGCCCGGCCCCAACACCACGCTCTCCACCGCCCTGGCGAGAAGCTCATCGC
>Ga0207639_10002801_pt1 | contig 11708 bp, 5 predicted proteins | sample KBSCornC32_FD_184299 | JGI IMG/M metagenome (GOLD analysis project Ga0207639, IMG submission 184299) | Corn rhizosphere microbial communities from Kellogg Biological Station, Michigan, USA - KBS Corn C3-2 (SPAdes) (version 2) | ecosystem: Host-associated > Plants > Roots > Rhizosphere > Soil ...
CTTCGACGCGGAAGCCGTCCCCAGCGCCACCCAGCGTGAACGGGGATCGGTGAGGGCGACGATCACGTTCACCCGCTGCTCGTCCACTCCGAGCGCCGACGGCCGCGTGAAGCCGGAGGGCTCCACCAGGCGCACGCGCCCTTTCAGGGGGCCTTCGCCTCCCCACCCGGAGATGACGACGGGGAGCCCGGGCGTGACCTGGACGGCCGCCGTGGTCAGCAGATCGACGACGATCTCCAGCGCGGCGGGATCTCCGACCTCCAGCAGCTGGGTCCCCGCCTGCACCATGCCGGCGCTCTTTTGAAACACGCGCAGCACACGCCCGGAGACCGGGGCGATCACGTCGACGTGGCGCGGGCGGGGGGCGCGGCCGCCGCTTCCCAGCGCGGCGCGCGACAGGCGCACCTCCTCGGTCGCGACCTTGACGGCGAAGCGCGCGGAGGTGGCCTCCTCGACGCGCATGCGCGTGGCGAACTCGGCCTGCTCGAGGGCCTGCTTGGTCATGGCGCCGCTCGCGGCCAGGTTGCGCGATCGCTGGAGCTCGGTCTCGGCCAGGGTGCGCGCCGCCTCCGCGCGCGCCGCCTGCGCCCGCGCCTGACCGAGGGCCGACGTCGTCGCGCCGACGCGCGCCTCCGCCTCGGCGCGCGCGCGCGGGTCCAGCAGCGGCGCGAGCGCCGGGGCGATCTCGGCCAGGGTGTCGCCTTCCTGGACGAGGTCTCCGGCCTCCACCGCCAGCCGAGACAGCGTTCCGGCCGCGGGCGCCGACACGAGGTAGCGATCCTTGACGCGGGTCTGGCCGCTCTCCTCGACGGCCACCACCAGCTTGCCGCGGGTCACCCGGGCGCCGTCGACGGGGACGGGCCGCGGCCGCAGCGCCAGGACCACGGCGGCCGCCGCGCCGGCCAGCGCCAGGGCCAGCAGGGCGCGACGCAGGACACGCGCCAGCCGCCGGCGCGCCTCGCGGGCGCGCGCGCGGCTCGGATCTCCAGCGAGCGCCTGCCCGGGGCCGTCCAAGACATGCGGGGGATGCGGGGCTTCGAAGGTGGACGCGCGGCTCGTCTCGGGGGACATGTTCTCTCCTTCTTTCGTCACGCTTTCGTCACTCGCGGGTCTTGAGCACGTCGATCAGGTCGAGGCGGTCGAGGCTGCGGCGGACCCACAGGGCGCTGACGGTCCCCGCCAGGACCGCGGTCAAGGCCGCCATCAGATAGGTCCGGCCTTCGACCAGCACCTGAAAACGGAAGGTCTCCTGGTCCACGGCCCGCGAGAAGAAGAGCTCGGCCCAGGCGCGGCCGAGCACCAGGCCGAGCGGGACCGCGAGCAGCACCTCGAAGGCCAGGCCGGCGATCAGGATCGAGGAGATCTCGCGCCGTGACATCCCGAGGACGCGCAGGCTGGCCAGCTCGCGGCTGCGCAGGGCCAGCGCGATCCGCGCGTTGTTGTAGACGACCCCGAAGATCACGCAGGCCGCCAGCGTGATCGAGACGGCGGTCCAGATGTCCATGGCGGCCTGGTTCATGTCGCGCAGGCGCTGGACGTCGGCGGAGACCTCCGAGATGTCCACCACCCGGGGCGATTGCCGCAGCCACCGCTCGACGGACGCGAGCGCGGACCGGTCAACGGACAGCAGGATCGAGGAGACGGCGCCGGCGTCGCCCTCGAGGCGCGCGATGGTGCCGGCGCGCGCGTAGAGCTGGAGCCCCACGGTCTCGTCGACGAAGCCGGCGACGGCCGGACGGATCCGCGGCCGCTCGCCCTCCAGGACCTCGACGTCGACGCGGTCGCCGGGACGCAGCCCCAAGATCTTCCCCAGCTCCTTCGTCACCAGCACGCCGTCCTCCGGGACCGAGACCTCGCGGCCTCCGCGGCCAACCAGCCGCCGCAAGCTGCCGCCCGACGGCAGACCCATGAGGACGGAGTCGCGCATCCGGTTGTCGTGCCGCACGCGGATGGGGACGGCCCGGATCCCCTCGGCCTTGATCACGCCGGGCAGCTGCGCCAGCTCGCGGACGGCGCGCGGCGGGACGGGCCGCGCGAACGTCACCGCCAGATCCTGGCGTTGCTCGCGGCGAAACATCGACTCGAGGTAGTTCGAGAGCGAGTCGACGCCGAAGTGCCCCAGGATGACGAGCGCGATGGCGCCCGCGATCCCGAGGGCCGACAGCAGAGTGCGAAGCGGGCGCCGCTCGATCTCGCGAACCACCATCATCCCGGCCGGGCCGATGAGCTTGTCGACGCCCAGCCGAGCGACCAGCCCGCGTCGGTAGCGCGCCGGCGCCGGCGGGCGCATCGCCTCGGCGGGCTGCAGGCGCGCCGCCGCCCGGACCGAGAACGACGCGCCCACCGTGGCCGACAGCGCGCTCACCACCACCGCGAAGGCGACCAGCCCCGGCGACAGGCGGAACTGGAGCTCCGGGAAGCGGAAGATCCCCTCGTAGAGCCGCAGAACCGACCGGCCCAGCGCGAACCCGCCCGCGACGCCGAGCAGCGCGCTCGGGACCATGACCACGGCGACCAGCGCCAGGTAGTGGCGCCCGATCTCACCGGTGGTGTAGCCGACGGCCTTCAGCGTCGCGATCTGCGTGCGCTGGAGCGCGACCAGGCGCGCCAGGACCATGTTGATCAGAAAGGCCGCCACCCCCAGGAAGACGAGCGGCACCATGGTCCCCAGCACGCCCAGCGTGCCGAGCTCGCCCTCGAGCATGCGGCTCGAGATCTGCCCCTTGCGCCCCACTGCCCCGAAGCCGCCGTAGGGCTCGAGGATGCGGTCGAGGGCGAGGAGCGTGCCGGCCTCGGACGCGCCCGGCTGCAGGCGCAGCGTGACGTCGTTGAAGGCGCCGTCGAGCTGGAAGGCGGCGGCGACCACGCCGCGGTCCATCCACAGCACGGCGTACCGGCGGGGATCGTCGGCCAGCGCGCCCGGGCGGATCGCGTACACGTACTCGGGCGAGCGCGCCAGGCCGCAGACCCGCAGGCGGCGCAGCTTGCCGTTGATGACGACGGGCAGCCGATGACCGGGGGCCAGGCCGTGGGCGCGCGCGAAGGACTCGAGGACGACCACGTCGTCGTCGCGGCGCGGATCGGGCAAGCCGCCCGTCGCCAGGACCAGGGCATTCGTGGCGGGCTTGCCCGAGGCGGGCAGGGACAGAAGCTGGCCATAGGCGACGCGATCGAGCCCTTCGATCGGAAGCGACACCTCCTTTGCGATGCGCGTCTGCACCAGGGCCACCCCGGGCAGCGCCTCGATCCGGCGGGCGACGGCCTCGGGGGCCCGTTCCAGGCGCGCGAACACGTGGGCGAAGCGGGCGCGGTCATAGTAGGCGTCGCGCGAGTGCTCGAGCGAGCCGTACGTCCCGCGCAGAGCGATGAAGCAGGTGATGCCGCTCGCCAGGACGAGCGCGATGGTCGTGATCTGGCCCCTGAGGCGCACCACCTCCCGGAGCAGCTTGCGGTCGAGAGCCGTCAGCCAGGTCATCGCGTGGTCTTCCCGTGCTCACCAGCGCAGGTCGCGGGCCGGGCGGCGGGGCGTCACCGCGCGCTCGCTCTGGATGCGTCCGTCGCCCATGGTCAGCACGCGGTCCGCCATCTCGGCGATGGGCGCGTTGTGGGTGATGAGCGCCGTGGCGGTGCCCAGCTCGCGGTTGATGCGCTCGATCGCCTCCAGCACGACGATGCCGGTGCGGAAGTCGAGCGCCCCCGTCGGCTCGTCGCACAGGAGGATGGGCGGCCGCTTGGCGATGGCGCGCGCGATCGAGACGCGTTGCTGCTCGCCGCCCGAGAGCTGCGCGGGGAAGTGATGGCGGCGCTCGCCCAGCCCCACCATGGCCAGCGCGTCGTCGGGATCCAGAGGATCCTCGGCGATGTCCGTCACGAGGGCGACGTTCTCGCGGGCGGTGAGGCTGGGGATGAGGTTGTAGAACTGGAAGACGAAGCCGACGCTGTGCCGCCGGTACTCGGTCAGCGTGTCGTCGCCGGCGTCGGTCAGGTCCTGGTCGCCGAATCGGACCTCTCCAGAGGTGGGGACGTCCAGGCCCCCCAGGATGTTGAGCAGCGTGGACTTGCCGCTGCCCGAGGCGCCGAGCAGGACCAGCAGCTCGCCGGCGTGCAGGCTCAGGTCGACGCCGTCGAGGGCGCGCACGTCCACCTCGCCCATGCGATAGATCTTGCGCAGCCGCCGGCACGCGAGGACCTCGCCGTGAGCCAAGCGGGCGCCCGGCGGCGCCGCGGGCTCGGCGGGGGGCTGGGGGCGGTGGTCATCGAAGCCGGTCATCAGAACCTGATCTGGACGTTCACGGAGCCGCCGCCGTGCGCGTTCGGCGCGTAGCCGATCAGCAGAGGCGGGGCTTCGAGCTCGTGCTCGTGATAGTGCGGCAGGCGGTGGAAGTGCGGGACCAGCACGCCGATGGCGCCGCCCGCCAGCGAGCCCATGATCACGTCGGTGGGGAAGTGCTCGCCGGAGCGCACGCGCTCGTAGCTGACGAACGCGGTGGTCAGGACGCCGATGCCCATGGTGAGCCAGGGGCGCAGCGAGCGCGGGCCGCTGCGCACGAAGGCCAGGTAGCTCGCCACGCCGGCGATGGCGCCCGTCGTCGACGCGTGTCCCGAAAAGAACGAGAGCTGAAGATCGGTGTCCTCGCACCCGGCCGCGCTGGCGTTGTCTCCGGAGCAGCGCACGTAGTCGATGGGCCGCGGCCGCCGCACGCCGATCTTGGTGGCGCCCGTGAAGGCCTGGATGAGGGCGATCGCCTCCGTGTACATGATCGCGTCGACCAGCAGCGCACGGCTGCCGTCGCGCGCTCCCGACAGAATCGGATCGAGGATCGCGTAGGCGTACGCCCCGTAGAGGCCCCAGTTGGAGCGCCCGCCGGCGTTCGGATCGATCGTCTGGGTCACCGCCACGCGATCGATCGACAGCAGGCGGCTGGAAGGGCCGGGACGCTGCGCCTGGATCTCGCCCGTCCCCAGGATCTGGCTCAACAACGTGGAGAACCCGAGCCCACCCCCCGTGACGACCCCGTCGACGACCGGGTCGATCGTGAAGTGCTCGTGGTCGCGGAAGTGCGGCGCGTTCCGGCGGATGGGATCGGGGAACGGATCGGGGACCGGCCGCATGTCGGGGACGGGCCCCTTGGCCGGCGCCGGCGCGACGGATCCGGCTCCGGGCGGCACGGTCTCCGGCGCTGTTTCCTGGGCGGAAGCCGCCCCCGTCTCCGCTGGCGCGGCGGCCTCGTCGGCGTATGCGGGTCCGGCCAGCGCCGCGACGGTGAGGAGGGCCGCGGCGCGGGGTGAGAGCTTCATCGGGTGGGGTCGCATGTGGGAGGCTCCTTGCCAAGGCGGGCGGGCGGGGGCGATCGCGGCGTGGGCGGGAGCTGGCGGCGCGGTCAGCAGCGGCACGACCAACACCGACGCGGCCGTCATCCTCATGCCGCAACGCTTCGAGGTCATGTCGCGGCCGATTGCAGAACGCGGGCCATCGCGGCGGCGGTGGGTCGACCGGGGCTCGTGTGGCCGGCGTGCGCAGATCATGCGCGCGCCTCGGTAGGAACGCATAGGTTGCGGGTGCTCGCGCGGCTCGCCGCGCAGACCCGATGGTATCAACCGTGCAAGGGCTGCCGGCAGACCGCGCGTCGCGCGCCCACGAGGATCCCCCACGAATGTCGAAGGCACTGAAGAGAGTCGGTCGCGGTATCGAGCATCTGGTCGGCTCGGATCTCCACCCCGGCGAGTGGCATCTGGTGCTCCTGTTCTTCGCGAACCTGTTCCTGCTGCTGACTGCCTACTACATCCTGAAGGTGGTCCGAGAGCCGTTGATCCTTCTGGGCGGCGGGGCCGTCAGTCGGAGCTATGCGCGCGGCGTGCAGGCGGGGCTGCTGTTCCTGGTCATCCCCATCTACGGGTGGCTCGCCAACCGGATGGAGCCGGCGCACCTGGTGAAGTGGATCTTCGGCTTCTTCGTGGTGTCGCTGGGGCTGTTCTTCGGGCTGGGACAGCTCGGGGTCTCCATCGGCTTTCCGTTCTTCGTGTGGCTGGGGATCTTCAGCACGCTGTCGATCGCGCAGTTCTGGTCCCTGGCCAACGACATCATGACCGAGGAGGAGGGCAAGCGGTTGTTCCCGCTCATCGCCGCCGGCGGCACGATCGGCGGGATCTTGGGCGCGCAGATCGCGGCTCGGGCCATGGAGCGGCTCAATCCGTTTCACCTGATGATGACGGCGTCGGTCTTGATGGCCATCTGCATGTGGCTCACGCATCACTGCCACCGCGCGGGGCTGGGCCACCGCCAGCGGGTCCCCGACGGACCGCCCCAGGAGCGGGACGAGCGCGGAGGCTTTGGCCTGTTGCTCGGTGACCGCTACCTGCTGCTCATCGCCGTCTCCGTCCTGATGCTGAACTTCGTGAACACGACGGGCGACTTCATCCTGGCGCGGATGGTGAACGCCAGCGCCCAGGCCCTTCCGGCGGGCGAGCGGAAGCACTTCATCGGCGCGTTCTACGGCGACTTCCAGACCTGGGTCAGCACGCTGACGGCGGTCATCCAGATCGTCGTGGTGGGCCGGGTGTTCAAGAAGGTGGGCATCGGGCGGGCGCTGCTGTTCCTGCCGTTCCTGGCCGTCGTCGGGTACGGCGCCTCGGCGGCCTTGCCGCTGCTGGCGGTGGTGGGGACGGTGAAGGTCATCGAGAACAGCACCGACTACTCGCTTCAGAACACGATCCAGCAGGCGCTGTTCCTGCCGACGTCGCGCGACGCCAAGTACAAGGCCAAGTCGGCCATCGACACGCTGTCGGTGCGCCTGGGCGACCTGGTGTCGACGGGGCTGGTGGTGGCCGGCACGGCCTTGAACTTCTCGACCCTGGGCTTCGCGATCGTGAACGTGGTGATGGGGCTCGGGTGGATCTGGGTGTCCTTCAGCTTGCGGCGGCGCCAGATGGCGCTGAGCGCCGCGGCGGCGACGACGGAGGTCAGGATCTCGGCGCGCGCGCTGGCGGTGGTCGAGACGGAGTCTTGAGCCGGCCTCGCGGGGACGGCCCGCTACCGGAACACGCGCCAGAGGGCGAGGGCGAGGCGGCTGTAGAGCGTCGAGCCGTGGGGCTCGCCGCCGAGCGCGGGCTTGGCGGCCGTGCCGCCGACGTGCATGTCGAGGCCGACGGTGAGGTCGGGCGCGCGCGGGACGTCGACGACCACCGCGCCGTCGGGGGCGCGCAGGCGCAGGTCCAGCTTCAGGCGTTCGAGCGCGCGCTGCCGTCCGAGCCCGGCCGGTCCCGCTCCGATCGGGAGCCGTGCGGCGTCGGTGCGAAGGCGCGCCGCTTCGAGGGTCACGACACCGGCCAGCGTCACCGAGCGGGCCGGATCGCCCGAGGCGCGCGCCTCGAACCGGCCTCGCTCGACGAAGACGGGCGGCACCGAGAGCTGTCTCAGCTCGCCCCGCAGCGGCAGGTCGAGGTTCGTGACCTCCAGGTCGCCGCCCCCGCGGCGGCGAAGGTCCAGCCAGCCCCCCGTCCCGTGGATGGGGGAAGGACCCAGCTCAGGCACGAACAGGTCCAGCGCGTCGATTCCGACGCGCGCCTGCAGCTCGGCCCGGCCGGCGGCGTCCGGGGCGACGCGGGCGGCGATCCGCGCCTTCGCGTCGAGCCGCGTGAGGGGCGGGAACGGCAGCGGCTCGGCGTGGACGGCGACCGCCAGCCCGGTGGTTTCCAGCGCCTCCCCGGCGATCCGCGCGACGCCCGAGGTCACGCGGGCCTCGACCGGGAGGTCCGCCAGACGGAGGTCGATGGGCGCGGCCACGGTCAGCGTGCCCTGGGCGCCGACCTTGGCGGAGGCGGTCGGGCCCGCCGAGGCGGGTGGATGATCGACGCTGGCCGCGAGGTCGACGTCGACCGCTCCGGACAGGCGGCTGGTCCATCGGGCCAGCAGCGGCGCGAGCGGCGCCAGCTCGATTCGACCGCGCAGGCTCCCGCGCGACGCCTCTCCGCGGCGCTCTCCCCGGAGCTCGAACGCACCGGCGCTGCCGGCGAAGCGCGCCGGGCCGATCGAGATCGTCGGTGAGGCGCCGGAGCGCGCGATCAGGGGGATCTCGCCCTCGGCGTGCAGCTCGATGGCGCGGGCGCGTCCGCGCGCCCCACCGGGCGGCGTGACGACGAGGGCCAGCTCGGAGAGGCGTCCCTCGGCCGTCACCGGGCGATCCGGCGCGACCCGCGCGACCACGCGGCCGGACAGCACGCCGGTCGCCGCCAGGCCACCGGGCAGGTCGGGCAAGAAGGGATCGAGGCGGACGTGGTCGAACGTCACGGTCGCCTCTCCGGCCAGACCGTCCCGCTCGGGCGTCAGAGCTCCTTCGACGCCGATGCCGTCGATCAAGTGGCCACGCGCGCGGATGGCGCCCCGTGGTCCCGGAGTGATCGTCATGGCGCCTCCCCCCACCGGGCGATCCTGGAACGTCACCGGATCCAGCGAGACCTCGCCGCGCAAGGCCGGCGCGTCGACATTCCCGGCCAGGTGGATCTGTCCCGACATCAGACCGGAGATCGGGAGCTCGGTGCGCGAGAAGCCGGGCAAACGATCGAGGGGGAAGCGAGCGATGCCCACGTCGAGCGCGAGCGCTCCGGCGAAGGCGATCCGGCCCGCCGCGGAGAGCTCGCTGCCTCGCGGTCCGACGAGGCGCAGCTCGTCGAGCGCGATCGAGGCGTCGTCCAGGTGGAGCGTGGTCCGGCGGGGGATCGAGAACGGCTCGTCCAGCACGGTGAGGCGCGACCCCTCGGGAAAGCGGAGGCTCAAGGTCAGCGCGCGCGGCGAGCCTCGCACCCGCGCCGTGAACGCCAGGGTCCCTCGGGCGAACCCCAGGCCGGTCAGCCGCTCCAGGTTCACGCGGCTGGCCCCGATGTCGAGCGCGATCTCCGGCGACGCGAGCCACACCCGCCGGGCGCCGTCCCAGAGCTGCACGCGCCCCCGGGCCACGAGCCGCGCGCCGAACACCGAGAGCGTCAGCCGTGGCAGCTCGAGGGCGCCGTTCGAGACGTGAAGATCGTCGAGTCGCACGGTGGGTCTTCTCGCGCCCGGATCCGCCCGGCGCGACGGCCCCGCGGTGAGGGCCAGCTCCGTCGGGCCATCGGGCGACTCGCGCCGCAGGACCAGCGTCGCCAGATCCAGCGCGAACGTGTCGGTGCCGAGATCGACGTGCCCTCGCACCTGTCCGCTCAGCGTACCGGCCGTCAGAGAACGAAGGGGCGCCGGCATGAAGGGGGCGGTCCCGAAGCGCGTGAAGGTGAGATCGCCGTCGACGCGAGGACCGTCCAGCGTCACGTCGCCTCCCACGTGCCCACCGGCCGGCGAGCGGAGCGAGAAGCTCCGGATCCGGAAGTGGCCGGCCGAGGGCTCGGCCGCCAGGTCGAACCCCACGTCGCGCACCTGCAGGCCGCCGTTCTCCAGATCGAGCGCGCGCGCCTCGACCTCGACGGTCAGCGCGCGGGAGGGGCCCGCCACGCGCAGCCTCACCGTTCCGTCGGTGCCGGCGGCGCGCCAGTCGGTGTGCCCGGCGGCGAAGGCGTCGAGCAGACCGGCCGGGGCGCGGGCGCGGAGCCGCACGTCGATGGTCGGTCGGGCGGACGCCCGCGAGAGCCCGTAGATGCCGTCGAACGTGCTCGCCAGCTCGGCCTGCGAGCCGCCGACGGCGATGGCGGACGCATGGAGGCTCAGGGCGTCCGGCATGGCGCCGGTGGTGGCCACCCGGTCGAGCCGGGCCGAGGAGAAGGCCACCGGGGCGAGCTCGCCGATCCGGACCAGGCCGCCGCCGCGCACCTCGGTGCCGGAGACCTCGAAGGTGAAGGGATCCGCGCCGAGCTCGAGCCTCCCGGAGCCGTGGACGTCGCGCAGGAGCAGGCCCCAGTCCGGCAGGTCGAACGTGGCCTCGAGCCCCTCGAGGTGGACGCCCGCGAGCGACAGGGAGGCTCCCCCGCCGCCGGCGCTGGACGTCCGGGGACGAGCGCCGTCGCCGATTTTCGGCGTCGCGCTCGCGAAGGCGGCCAGGAACCCGACGTCGCTTCGTCCGTGCAGGCGCGTGAACCGCCAGCGGCCGTCGGTGAGGTGCACGTCGTTCACGCGCACGTGGACGGGATGCCCCTGGAGCTGGAGGCGCCCAGTCAACCGTCGCGCGAAGAGCACCTCGGTGCCTTCGGGGTCGATGATCCGAACGTCCTCGAGCGACACCGCCGCCGCGCGCCCGCGGGCGAGCGCGAGCACGGCGCCCCAGGACCAGGTTCCACCACCCACCTGGATCGTGCCCCGGGTGGCGGGCAGCAGCGCCTCGACCAGGCGCCCGAAGCGGCGGCCCCGGAGGGCGAGCGGCGCGACCGCACCGACGGCGATCGCCACCACGAGCAGGCCGGCGAAGACGGCGAGGCCGGCGCGCAGAGCCCTCGGCAGCCGGCGAAACCATCTCATCTCCCCGGGGAGCGTGCACGCGGTGGTCCATCTCGGCAAGCCCCGATCACGGCGGTGACGGCCGCATCATTTGCGCGGCCGCGACCCGGCGGCGCGAGCCGTGCGCGGACAGCGCCCTGGCGCGGGTGGGGCGCCCGAAAGACGGCGTCCGGCGGGCTTCGAGCTGGGCACGACCTTGCATGGGCACTCGGCGATGACGATCGCCTTGCGATCTGGGCCTGGACCGAGACGCCGGCGCTGGCGCGTCGTCCGCTGGATCGCGGGCCTGGTCTCGTGGTCGGGCTGGTGGTGGGCCCTGGCCGGTGGGGCGGTGGCGCGGCCCCCGGCCGAGCGGCGGTTCGCCGATCGGCCGGTCGCGTGGCAAGAGCACGACGACGGGGACCTGCGTCGGGCTCCGGAGGCGAACCACCTCCAGATGCTGCAGGTCGCGCTCGGCTTTCGGGACTCCGTCGCCAACGAGGCGGACCGTATCCTGGCGTTCGAGGGCGACACGCCGGCGGAGGACGTGAACGCCCTCGACGAGGTCCCGTGCTCGACCTGGTACTGCGCGCGACACCACCTTCACCCGATGACGATCGCCGAGCTGGTGGAGGGGCCGCCGGTGATCGCGCCGCGGTTTCCGCTCACCATCCTGAAGGGCAAGGACATGGGCTCGGCCTCGGGGTTCCAGGTCGAGGACGCCGCCGGGCGCCGCTACATGCTGAAGTTCGACCTCGCCGGCCACCTGGGGCTCGCGAACAGCGGCGAGCTGATCGGCAGCCGCGTGTTCCACGCGGCCGGTTACAACGTGCCGGGCGCGGTGTCCGTCGATCTGCGCGACCAGGACCTCCGCATCGGGCCGCGGGCCACGGCGCTGATCTTTCGCGTGCAGAAGCGGCCGATCACCGACGCGAGCTTGAAGCAGACCCTCGGCCGCGTCGCCCGCCTTCCGAACGGTCTGGTCCGCGCGGTGGCCGTGCCGTGGGTCGACGGCAAGATTCTGGGTGGGTTCGACATGCTGGGCGTGCGGCCCGACGACCCGAACGACCGGATCCGCCACGAGCGCCGCCGCTCGCTCCGCGCGAGCTGGGTCCTGTTCGCCTGGCTGTCGGTCCTGGATCCGAGCGCGATCAACACCATCGACAGCTACGTCGAGGAGAGGGGACGGCACTTCGTCCGCCACTACTTCTTCGACTTCGGCTGCTCGTTCGGCTCGGCCACCGACTACGTCGAGGGGGTGCAACAGGACGGCGAGTACGTGGTCGAGGTGGGCCGGACGCTGGCTTCCATCTTC
>Ga0207639_10002803_pt1 | contig 11703 bp, 8 predicted proteins | sample KBSCornC32_FD_184299 | JGI IMG/M metagenome (GOLD analysis project Ga0207639, IMG submission 184299) | Corn rhizosphere microbial communities from Kellogg Biological Station, Michigan, USA - KBS Corn C3-2 (SPAdes) (version 2) | ecosystem: Host-associated > Plants > Roots > Rhizosphere > Soil ...
GACTTCAGCCGATTCTTCCTCTTCGTCCGATCGAATGCTGTACATGATGACGTGGATTCCATTTGGAGGGACTGACGCAAAGAGCCCTTTTGCGTTACCTGGTAGATCGTGAAGTCTGAATGGAACTTCTTCTCATTTGGGCCTTCATTCCGGCAGCTTTCTGACGAGGCGCAGAAATCATGGAAACCCGCAAGTATTGTGTGTACAACCAAACTCGAGAGAGCTTCGTTAGCCTGGGTGTTGAGGTTGCTGATACCGCAGCCAAACAACTGAAAGTGCTGATGGAGAACCTTTCGATCAATGCTGATACGGGTCTGTGGTTGACACCTTTTCGGGGCGTGCCGGCGACCAAGGGTTTAGCTCCAGTGGATTTGCTCTATCTTGATGATGATAATCGAGTCATACAGGCAATAGAGTCTTTCCCAAACCATGCTATTGAGCCGACGAGAGATCAGCCGGCAAGCGCGCTAATACTGGCCAACCGCACGATCTTGTCTACTCAAACACAGCCCGGAGACTCTCTTTTAATTTGTGTTGCAGATGAAATGGAAGACCGCCTGGCTCACCTGTCCACCAAATCTGCCAGCGCGTCAGCGGCATCGGGAGATCGGTCTTTAGAGAAAAAGTCGGCAGGCGTTGGATTAGTCGATTCAACTTACGAGGTCGATCAGGCAGCGGAACTACAGAACGCGCAAAAACGTCTTGCGGAAAAGGACAGCATGGAATCTGACCCTATCCGTGATGCATCATGGTTCATCCGCTTCCTTCGCTGGCTCTCGACAGACAGGCGCGGATCAAAACGTCATCCGCTTCCGGGCCTCGTCGCCTACTACTGGACAGGTGGAGCTCCGCAAGCTTTCCATATTGCCGACATCAGCACCAACGGTCTTTACCTGCTGACAGACGAGCGCTGGTTTCCAGGAACGATGATCCTGATGACATTGCAACGTACCAATACAGACGGCGATGATCCGGATGATTTTATTTCTGTGCTCACCAAGGTCATTCGCTGGGGCACCGATGGCGTTGGTCTATCCTTTGTGCCATCGAATACAGTTGATCTGAACAGTGGAGAGACTCTACCTGAAACGGGAGTAGGCAAGAAAGCATTGCAACGCTTCATTCAACGCGTGCAATCAACCTCCTGAGCTGACCAGACTTCTCATACCAGACGTCAGAGCTGAATTGCCGTCAGCATGCCCCTCTAGGGAGCAACCCAGCCGATTGATTTCAATGTCGCCTGATGGCGCTTGGAAGTGTCAGTTTGTTTCCGGAATGATCAAGAGTACTTCAAGCTTGGCGATTTGCCCGTCGTGTGTGCCTGCGCGAAATTGCCATTGCTTCAGGGCGCCCAGCACCAGTTGCTCGCGCGCAAAGCCGAGATCGGTAGGGAAGACGACCGAGAGCTTTTCAAAATGACCTGCCTCATCGACAAAGCCGTGAACCATCACCGCATCAGACTGAGCGTCATCCGGATTGAGGTTAGGTCGAACGATGTAGTACGGCCAGGGAGCTTCGAGTCGGGCGCTTCCCGCGTTTGCGGAGTCAGCCGCTCGGGGAAGTGAATATTGAAGCACCCAGCTCTTCTCCAGACCGACATGCAGGTATACGGAGTAGGCCAGCCGACCCTTCCACACCGCAGACGTTTCAGGATATTGTTCGTCGAGAGATGAGCCCACGACGACCACGCCGAAAGTTCCATTTTTGGCAAGGGTGATGCGCGTAACGGCGCCATTATCCCCGTCTCCAGACCCATTTCCGTTTGACGGCCCAGATCCCGCGCCTTCGTTGTGCCCATTGCCTTTTCCGGTCCCTGTCCCTGCTTGAGAGCCATTCCCGGTCGTGCCTGTTCCGGGTCCCTTCTGGGATCCGCCGCTTCCCGGACCGGCGGACTGTCCGCCGGTTGAGTTTTGGCCCTTGCCGGATCCCTTTTCTGAGCCTGTACTTCCCGAGTCTCCCGCTCCATGGGTAAGAGAATTCGGTGTCTTGCCAGTTCCGAGTCCCCCCTGTTCGGTGCCTTCCGCAGACTGATTTGCACCCGGCATCGTAACGCGTCCCTGGGCCATCTGAAGATCGGAGGCAGACAGGATTGCGGCCGGTGTGGCTTCCAAGGTTGAAACTGAACCGGTTTCCGGGATGCGCTGCACATCAAGTTCACGCTTCAGGATCACCGGGGAGGTATTGCTCGGCATGGGCATTGGAAGTTTGGACGAGAAGCGCGTCGAGGAGACGTTGAGATCAGCAATTTGAACTTCCTTGTTGGGGAAATTCAGCTTCGGTTTATCCAGGGTGATCGACGGAGGCTGCGGTTTGGGCGGCGTTAGAACCTGCACCTTCGGCCTGTGACCGGACCAAAGCAACATTTGCGGAAGAGGAGTTTCCTTCGGCAGCATCTTTTCAGGATCCACTTCGGGATCGATGAGAGTCTGCGCCGCAAGTTTTCTATGCATGAAATGCACGCGGCTCGACGCCGGTGCAGCAACTTGTTCATGAGCCGAAGATTCCGCGGCGGAGGACGATGATTTCGGGTACATGCTGCCGCTTCCACCAGACTTGGGAATCGTCGGATAAGGCATGTGGAGGTCGACATGCTGCATCATGTATACATCTGGGGTGTTAAGCCGGAACTGCGGCGAATAAACAAACGCTGACAACACGAGGGCAATGGCAGAGCTGTGCAGAACAACCGAAGCCACCAGCGCCGACGGCCCGCGGCGGGCCTCAGGCTGCACGCTAAAAAGGCTGATAGTGCGCGATGACCTCATTCGCTGAGTGATCCCCTCTCTGGTTAGGCAGCCTGCTCTGACGTTCTTGGGGAACAGGTGGTCTCACGGTGAGTGTTACTGCTACGCCCTAACTCAGGGGCCGACAGAGTTACACTCGGAAGCATTCACGATTGCAAGGTTCGTGACCCTTGTCTAATGGGCAAACGTACTCTCAAGTATGCTCGCGGAAGCATAACTCTACAAGATCATTTCGCCGGCCGCCCTAACTTTGGTCAGGTAAACTCCGCGATCAAGTTAAGCGTTGAGACTCAGTAAAATCTTATGACTGATTCTCACGCTTTGGTACCGTTGACAGGGCGCGCCAGCCATGAGGAGATACCTTCACAAAGCCTCATGAAATCAACGTCTGGAACCGAATCCTCGAATTGTCATTTTGTAACTTGGCATTCTAGGTACTTCGGTTTGGAGAAGCCAAATTCAATGCACTCGAAATGCCACATAATGCTATACTCTAGCGGCATTCACCCGTGCAGGCAATTCACCATTTCGACCACTAACTCTGTGTGAAGAGGCCGGTTCTTTTTGTGCTCATGCACTCGGTGGCATAGGAAGTTGTAATCAGCACTTTTCACCTCGCGAAGACAGGATTCTGATGAACCGAAGACTGGTAACCATCCTCCTTGCTGCATTTGTTGTAGCGGCACTGTGCTCCGTGCTCGTCTACCGGTTGGTCGGCATGCGCATTGCGGCAGTGAAACCACAACCGTCAACCCGCGTAGTCGCCGCCGCTACTGACATCAAGATCGGCACCGTGCTCAGTGCTCCCGATCTGACCACAGTACAGATCATGGGTACCGTGCCCAAGAGCGCGATTCTAGATGCCAAGAACGCGATTGGCCGCGGAGTCACCTCTTCGCTATATGCCGGCGAACCAATTCTCGAAGACCGACTCGCACCCGTGGGGTCCGGCGGCGGATTGGCAGCGACCATTAGGGATGGCATGCGTGCCATCGCCGTTCGGGTCGACCAAGTAGTCGGCGTGGCCGGGTTCGTGCTTCCTGGCATGCGTGTCGATGTTCTCATCTCCGGTGTCCCGCCAACCAACGGCGGCGGAGGCAACGGGAACAACAACACGCAGGTGAGGACGGTCCTCCAGAACATTGAAGTTCTCTCGGCCGGAACAGACATTCAAAAGGACGCCGAGGGTAAGCCTCAACAAGTGCAGGTCGTCAATCTGCTCGTAACGCCAGAGCAAGCCCAAGTGATGGCCTTGGCCAGCAACGAGACACGTATCCAGTTGGTGCTTCGTAATCCGCTTGATACCAAGGTTGCTCCAGTGCAGGGAACTGCGATGACGAACCTGTTCCTGGATCAGAATGCCCCGGCGAGCAAGCCGAAACTGACGGGTCGCGTAACGCCCGCCAAGCCGAAGGCCGAAACGTTCACCGTTACCGTGATTAACGGGAACACGAAAACTGAAAGTCAATTTGCAGCGCCCGGGGGGAAACAGTGAAAGCGAAAACTGGGATTGCCATTGCCAGTGTCAGTACTTTGACGCTTATGTTTTGTGCCAGTGGGGCCGTTTTGGCCCAGGCACCCCCGCCGGGTACCCAGCCGGCGGCAACAACGAACCAGGATTCAACCAACGACCTGTCTTTAGCCGTGGGTAAATCAGTCGTTCTCGATCTCGCCCGGCCTGTGACCAGGATCGTAGTGGGACTGGGTGATTTTGCCCAGGCGCAGGCGGTAAGTCCGACGCAGATTTTGCTGAGTGGCAAGGCTGCTGGTGAAACCAGCCTTATCATCTGGGATCAGAGCGGCGGACGTCAGTTCTTCAACGTGACGGTTCGACCCAGCACTTTCGCATCAACCGATGTGCTCGAGGGGCTTCGCCGGGAACTGCGAGCGGAACTGCCTGGCCAGAACGTAAGGGTCTCTCAGGATGGCGGTGTGATCTTCCTGCGCGGTGTCGTAACCAATCTGAACAGCTCCGACCGGGCCGTGCAAATCGCCTCGACCGCAGGCAAGGTCGTCAACCTTCTCAATGTCAATGTCCCTGCTCCAGAACCTCAGATTCTCCTCAAGGTGCGTTTTGCAAGCGTGGACCGCACAAAGGAGAAGCAGCTTGGTATCAACATCTTTAGTACAGGTCTGGGAAACACGATCGGTTCAGTTTCAACGGGACAGTATAGCGGGCCAACACCTCAGATTAATGGATCGACAGCAACAGTCAGTGGTGTCAATCCGTTAAACCTGTTTGCCTTTTATCCGGGCATCAACCTTGGAACTACGATCCAGGCCTTAGAGCAGAAGGGGCTGGCCGAAATTTTGGCGGAGCCGAACGTGCTCGCGAAGAATGGACACCAAGCGAGCTTTTTGGCTGGCGGCGAATATCCTTATCCGGTCGCGCAGTCGGGATCTACGGGCGGCACCTCTGCTCCTATTACGATTCAGTACAAGCAATATGGCGTCCTGATCGCTTTCATTCCCACCATCACCAATCGCGGTACGATACGCCTACAGGTCGCTCCAGAAGTCAGTGCCCTGGACTATGCCAATGCCGTAAATATAGGTGGAGCAACGGTTCCTGCACTTACCATCCGGCGCGTCAAAACAGAAGTTGAATTGGCCGATGGACAGAGTTTCGTGATCGGTGGTTTGCTCGATAATCGCGAATCGGACAATTTCCAGAAAATTCCTTTTCTTGGGGATATTCCAATTCTCGGCAAATTCTTTCAGTCCATGGATCGGAAGAAATCCAATTCGGAGTTGATCGTGATCGTGACTCCCGAGCTTGTAAATCCGATCGACGCAGCTACTCCTCTTCCCGAATTGAAATATCCAGAGGGTTTCCTGCCGCCCAACTCCACGATTCCGATGCACACTCCGGACACAAAGATCGCTGGGGCAACTGCACCACCTCCCCCAGCAACGATCCCAGTCGAGAAACTAATCGAAAGCATGAAGCCTGAAACGCCGCTCGTCACCGATGGTGGAATGTCGGTGGGCGGAGGCGGGGGTGGAAGCTCCGCGTCGACGCAGCCCGCTCCGCAGTAAAAATCTTTGCTGATTTGATTCTATGAACCGAGCCCCAGTGAGAAGTGCTCTCTGGGGCTCAGTTCATGCTTTGAGTTACGCTGACTCGTCTGCTTGATGATTCATACCGGTATTGTTGATATTGGGCTATCAGGGCGTGCAGAAATCCATGAGCGATCAAGCAAAGAAACGACTCAACCCCAAAGAGCAAAATCCGTGAGTGAAGATAAAGTCGAGAAAAAGGCTGACACTGTCGGTAAGTTGGTCCGAAACCTGAATAGAGGTACGACCCTCGCTGACAAACTGGAAGTAGCCGAAAGCGGGCCAAGACGCTCCAAAGGTTTGCTCGGGAGAAAGGAATTCAGACCTGGAGAAGGATTATGGATTGTTCCTTGCGAGGCAGTTCATACTTTCTTCATGCAATTTCCGATCGACCTGGTTTACCTCGACCGAAAGTATCGCGTTCGGAAAGTTCGAGCCGGCGTACTACCTTGGAGAATTTCCGGATGTCTTTCCGCGCATTCCGTCCTTGAACTTCCAGCCGGAACAATTCGAAACACGAAGACAGAACGTGGAGACGCCCTGGAAATTGGCGGACGGCGCTGAATCCGAAGTGTTTCATGCATCAGGTCGCACCCGCGTTTCTGAGATCCTTGGGATTTAGGTGAATGCCACTCATGCTGTCCAAGAAGATCCTCACAGTTGCATTGATCGCCTTCGTAGGGGGCATCCTATTCATTGCGGCGTTTATGGCATCTAACGCTCTGCCCCCTCAGGATCTGACTCAGTATTGGGCAGCTGCCCACCTCGTCCGGCTGAACCCATATTCACTGAGCTTGGTAACTGAACTGGAGAAGTCTACCGGGGTGGCCGTGATTGGCTCACCTTTAGTCCTGAAGAATCCACCGTGGGCGATTCCGTTCATTCTTCCCCTGGGATTGCTCAGCTATCGCGTTGCTTTTGCCTTGTGGACCGTATTCAGCGTGGTTATAGTCGCAGGCTGCGTGCGTGCTGTTTGGCAGCAACGTGAAAGAAGTGAGTCTTTGTTTTCGATTCTCCTGCCATTCCTGTTTGGGCCAACAATTGTGCTATTGATGCTCGGACAGTGGACGGTTTTGGTATTACTAGGAATCACAGGCTTTCTGATCATGGTGGAACGCCGGCGGGATTGGCTTGCGGGCGCCTTCCTGCTACTGGTCATGGGAAAGCCGCATGTGTCGTTCTTGTTTCTCGTTGCAATTGTCCTTTGGACTTTTCGCTCGAGGAGATGGGCAATCATCTACTCCGCGACGATCTCCTTGACGGCCGCAAGCATGGCTATGCTCGTAATCAATCCCCACATCTTTACGCAGTTCCTGGAGCGGACAAAGCAAGTTGTCGATGAAACTGTTCCATATCCCAATTTTGGCGGGATGCTCTACACGGTCTTCGGACGTCACGCATTGGCGCTTCTTCCCCAGGCCATGGGAATGCTTTGGTTGCTCGTCTACTGGAACCGTCGTCGCCGCGACTGGGATTGGAAGACGAACGGTTTGTTAGTTCTGGTGGTTTCGGTAGCGTCCAGCTACTACAGCTATCCATATGACGAGATTCTCATCTTGCCGGCGATGGTGTCGGCATACCTGGCAGGTAACAAACAGATTTTTTTTGTCGGTTTTGCAGCTGTCAATTTAGGCTACGGCGTTTACCTTTTCCAAATCGCAGGCAGTATCGGATTCAGTTATATGTTTCTATGGTGGACAGCGACAGGGTGGCTGCTCACCTACTGCTTTAGCGTGATGCCTCAGTTTCTTTCGCGACCCCGTCAGGGATGCCAAGAGCTATCCGGAGGGTGATTTGCAGCAGAAATACTCGAATATGAGGGGTAAAAGGGCCGCGGTCATTTTCCTGCTCAGTGTCAGCAGCCTCTTTGGGCTTTTATGGGGTTCGGCTTTGGCGCGCGCAGCGCGTGGGGTCATTCTCGATTTCAAGATTGTTTACTACGGCGCGCGCTCTCTGGTTCAAAATCGCGATCCTTACAGCGAACGTGAATTGATGCAAGTGTACCTTGCCGAGGGCGGCGAGAAGGTGCCGGAGGACGCGAAGGGCCATCGAACACAGCTTATCGTGGCATCGCAGATGTATTTACCGAGTGCTGCGCTCTTCACCGCGCCTTTCGGTATGCTTCCTTGGCCCATCGCTTACCTGGCATGGATAGCTCTTACGGTTTGCGGACTTACGGGATCGGCGATACTGATGTGGATCGTGGCAAGTCGATACGCATCTGGTCCAGCACTTTACTTGATCTCGTTTCTTTTGATGAACAGTGGCGTGCTCTTTGCAGGAGGTAATCCAGCCGGGATTGCCGTCAGTCTCTGCATCGTTGCCGTTTGGTGCTTTCTTGAGGATCGTTTCCTTTACTTCGGGGTTCTTTGTCTGGCAGGCAGCCTGGCCATTAAACCTCACGACTCCGGTCTTGTCTGGTTGTATTTTCTCCTGGCCGGGGGTGTCTATCGGAAGCTTGCGCTTAAATCCTTACTTGTAACGGCTGCCTTGGCTTTGATCGCGGTCGCGTGGATCTGGCATCTTTCGCCGCACTGGCTGCAGGAACTTGAATCGAATGTGCAAGCTTATTCGGCACCCGGGTCAAATAACGACCCAGGGCCCGTCGCCAATAAAACGATTGGCACTGGAATGATCATCGACCTCCAGACGATCACAAGCGTTTTACTCGACGACCCGAGGTTCTACAAACCAACGGCTTATCTTCTATGCGCCCCATTCTTTGTGGTGTGGATCTTCCATACCGCTCGTTCTCGCTTTTCGCAAAGGTCCGCTTGGCTGGCACTCGCCACAATCGCACCACTCACGATGTTGCCGGTCTATCACAGGCCTTACGATGCCAAACTGCTTCTTCTCACGATTCCGGCTTGCGCTATTCTGTGGTCCGAAGGGAAAAGGGCCGCTTGGCTAGGTATGGTTTTCACGGCCCTGGGGATCGTAATCACTTCAGATCTTCCCTTGGGGATGCTTTCGATTCTTTCCAAGGGCCTTCACATACCAGAGGGAACCCAAGGTGATGTGATTACAATTCTTTTACTCCGTCCCGTACCGATTGTCTTGCTAGCTTTGAGCACGTTTTACCTTGTTCAATATGCAAAGAGCTGCCAACTTATTGTCGAAGGTGGTGGCACTTTGCCTCGCAATTTGAATGCAGTCCAGGTTGAAACTCGTTGATCCATATTTTCAGGGACCGCACCAGCTTGTTGAAGCTTTTGAGCCACCGTACGAAGCCGACACTCGAAGAGTCACACGAGCTCCGTTGTATAGGGTGAAAACATGTTGCCAAACGCCGTTGCGGAATTCGTTGTCGAATCGAGGTTGGAAGAGGTCTCTCCAAGGTCTTTCAAGCGTGTCCATCTCGCATTGGCTTGCTGCAGCGCCGTCTTGCTCGCGTTTTGCGTCGTGGCAGCGCCCAAGGGCGCCATTCATGCGGCGGTACCTTTGATTGAGACCGTACTACTGCTTACCCCACCGCTCCTGGTCCCTGCAGCCTTCCTTCATGAGAAAAAGAAGTGGCGCAGACGCGATGCAATCCTGATGTTGCCTTGGACGCTTGTGATAGCGCTTCTCATTACACAGGCAGCTCCCACCACAGCGACGTTCGCATTTCCTCTTCGGGACAATCTATGGCAAAGTTTTGACGCTCATATGGGAATCAGTATTCCGGCAATAATGGCATTTACCGCGCGCCATCGTTTGATCAATATAGTTTTAACCAACTGCTATAACTGGTCACTACATCCTCTGGTGCTCGCGGCAATCTTCCTTCCCACCCTTCTAGGCAAGCGCGAGGCCGCTGAGCGTTTCGTGCTAGCCAATGCATTCAGCTTTGTAGTTGCTTTGCCTCTCATGCTTTTTTTGCCCGCGGTTGGTCCCTGGGTCGGCTGGCATTTTGAACCGAGCACACTGCAGCGTGCCTGCGAAGCCACCATTCACGCGCTTCGGCGGGGATCCCTTTCAATCACCGACACTTTTGGCGGAATTGTCTGTCTTCCTTCCTTCCATGTGTTCTGGGCAGTCATTTCGGCCAATGCTCTTTTTCCATTTCGCATTCTTCGGCTTCCTGCAATTCTACTAGCGCTCCTGATTACGGTTTCGACCATGACCACCGGATGGCACTATGGCGTCGACGTGATCGCGGGGTTGCTTATGATGATGTTATGTACGTATTTAGCTAACGCTGTGATTCTGGGTAACCTGCACGCACCGTTTAGCCGCGCTGCCAAAGACCTCCTAACTCGGGAAGTTTGAATCATTGCTTTGAGCAGGTCAATATGCCGATGCACCTGACGCACGATTTGGAATAACACTTTCGTGGTATAAGGTCGAGCAAGTTTGTCAAGCTGCTTGAGCAAACCTTGGTTACACCTTTTGTGGTATGCACTTTTATGAGTGATTGACTTCTAATAAATCCAAGTGCTAAATCTAAAGCACAACACTTGCTTCAACCCATGCACCACCAGTCGCTGACTGGAACCCCAACCCAGGAAATGGAGAATTTCGAATGACCGATTTGATGAACAAGATGTATCTTACGGCGAAGAACCTGATCGAGCGCGAAGAAGGTCAGGATCTCGTTGAGTACGCCCTCGTAGTTGCCCTGATCGCCTTCGGCGCGATCACCGGCATGGGCTACCTTGCCAAGGGCCTCAACAATGCCTTCTCTGGCATTGCCACCACCCTCACCACAAACGTCTAGTTCGGAAGACCTCCGGTTATGCCGGAGGTCGCACCTTTCGATGCAATCTAGTAGGCAACAGAATGCCGAAACAGCAGACGCTGTTTCGGCATTCTGTCGTTAGGCGCGTCTTTCCCATAGCTCGCTGCTGATTCCCCTATGACTCTCTTATAATCGCGGCAAGCCTTCATCATGCTTTTCCTTTCTCAATCGCCCGCGCCGGCAAGCTTCTCATTAATGGGATTGGAAGCTGCATTCACGGCCATCGCGGTTGCGCTTGGCTTCGCGTGGCCTCGCCTGGCCATTTCCGTGTTTCAAAGGGTGGAGTTCAAATTCAACCTCCTTGCCCGACGTCGACTTATGTCCGTATTCGTCGTTGGCTTCTCGGCCCTCCTATTGCGACTTGCCGTCCTACCTCTACTGCCAATTCCTGTACCGTTCACTGCCGATGACTACAGTAATCTGCTCGCTGCTGATACGTTCGCGCACGGGCGGCTTACGAACCCAACTCCCGCCATGTGGGTCCATTTCGAATCGATGCACATCGATATGAAGCCCACCTACATGTCCATGTATTTTCCGGGCGAAGGGCTGATGCTTGCTGCAGGCAAGGTTCTCTTGGGCAATTTCTGGCTCGCAGTGCCTGTTGTCGCCGCGCTGATGTGCGGAGCCATCTGCTGGATGCTCCAGGGATGGCTGCCGCCCTCCTGGGCCCTTCTAGGGGGCTTCATCGCGGTGCTTCGAATTGGTGTCTTTAGCTACTGGACCAATACCTATCACACTGCGGGCACGATTGCTGCAGTGGGTGGCGCCTTGATCCTGGGCTGTTTGCCCCGGTTGAGGAAGACGCTGCGGATGCGGCTCGCACTTCTAATGGCCATTGGCGTTGTCATGCTGGTTGTCACCCGCCCCTACGAAGGCATGTTGCTGTGTCTGCCTGTTGCGGGAAACTTGCTGGTCGGAGCGTGGAAACGCCCTCCGAGCGTAAATTCGATCGTGCGCGCGGCTATTCCAGGACTGGTTGTTGTCCTGGTCGGAATCGCGTGGCTTGGCTATTACGACTTGCGCGTCAATGGCAGCCCCTCGACGCTACCCTATACCGTCAACCGGGCTACCTATGCTATTGCGCCTTACTATGTCTGGCAGAATCCGCGGCCCGAACCGGTGTATCGCCACGCTGAAATGCGTCGATTCTATGTGATCGATGAGTTCGACGACTAT